>Ga0207841_1000296_pt1 | contig 16692 bp, 16 predicted proteins | sample HigsolmetaGSP18D_FD_184846 | JGI IMG/M metagenome (GOLD analysis project Ga0207841, IMG submission 184846) | High solid enriched microbial communities from the Joint BioEnergy Institute, USA - SP1-8-D (SPAdes) | ecosystem: Engineered > Bioreactor > SSF (Solid state fermentation) > Aerobic >... | reverse complement strand
GGGGGGGGGGGGGGGGGGGGGGGGGGGGGGGGGAAGAGAGGGAGCGATAGTGTAGAAGAGGACGCTGCAGTCCCTTTCTTTCCCGTTTCCCCCGTTCATTTGCCCTCATTCTCGGGTCAGCCCATTTATTCATTCATTTCATCGACCAAGTAGTGTTTTCAATGCCCAACCGGGGCATGATTGGATTTCCATATCAAACCAAACGGGCCCGTCAGGAAGCATGCAGTCCCTCGAGCCCGATCGACAGATAAACCGGAAGAAATCCCACTCGTCCTTTTTTTTTTCTTTTTTCCCACTTTCCTATCATCCCTGTCCAAGATTCACCGCTGAATCCCAACCCCAAACTCGCGCTCCCGATCCCCATAGACCCCCCTCTCCACCGCCCCCAGCACCCTCTCCAGCTTGCGCCCCAACTTGCGCAACTCGCGCGCCTTGCGCTCCCGCTCCTCCTCCGCGGCCCGCAGTTCCTTCTCCAGCTCGCGGATCCGCGCCTCCTGCTCCGCCTCCGAGGACCCGATCCCCGGGAGCACGGAGATGAGGTACTCGATCTGCTGCTCCTTGATGATGAGGTCGCGCGCGAGTTCGCGCTGGCGGTAGGCGAAGGTGCGGGGGGAGTCTGGCGCGGGAGGGAGGTTGGGGTCCGGTTGTTGTGCCTGCTGCTGTTGTTGCTGTGTGGTGTTGGTATTGGGAGGGGGGCTTTGGCTGGTGCCGGTACCTTGGGTGGCTGGGCTGGCTTTGGATTGTTGCTCTTGTTGTTGTTGTTGTTGCTGTTGTTGCACTTTGTCTGCGACGGAGGCCGGGACCGGCGGGACGTGCTGGTTCTTGGGGATTTTGGCCAGTAGAGGCACCGGGTCGGGGACGTTGGGGGGTGGAATTGCGGGGGAGTTGTCGTGGTAGGTGGTCAGGTAGCAGAGGATCGCGTAGAATTGGGTCGCGAGCTGGTGGTCAGGTTAGACGAAGGTGTTCCTAAATGAGATGTACAGCACCCCTGGATGTGGGAAGAGAACGTACTTGGTCGAGGCAGGTTTGGAGCTGGGTTAGAATGTCGGCCATGGTGATGAGGTATGGAGTATTGATTCGATATCCGTTTGAGAGGAAGCTAGGCAAGAGGCCGCGGAGAGTTATTCTATTGTCTATCCATCCGAGGAGGCAAGCCAACTCTGCATAGCCGTGCGACAATAGGATTAAAAGGTGTTGAGAGCGTGGAGGGCGGGAGGCGGGAGCGCAAGGTCGGGCGGAGAGCTGGGCCCGCGGAGGGCCGCAGGTCGCGCTCCGTCTTCCGCCGGCCGCGATCTGATTCTGGACGCACTTCTGCTCAACAAGCGGCGCTCTTGTTGCTCTCGTTGAACAGCATCATAGCCCTCATTCTTTTACTCTTGTCGTCCTGCTGAGCCGATGCTACGCTCTCGTTATGTTTCCGTGCTCTCCCGGCGGATTTTTGTTCGGGGTTTCTTCCAATCCTCCGTTTCTCTCCAGCTGAGCCCTTTCACGCGCCGACTTTTCAAGCTCCCAACCCCCCCGCAACCAACGTCGCTGGCCCACGATGATCTCCCCTCGTTTCTCTCCTACGCCAAGCGAACAGATCTTCCTGAGAACAGCACTACATATGTTGGCACGCACTACGAATATACGGTCCTCCAGAGCCTCCGCCGCTTCGCCTTCACCCTGCACCGTGTCGGCGGGCGTGACGACGCCGGCATCGATCTGGTCGGCACCTGGCACCTCCCCGATCGCGCCAGCGCTCTCCGTGTCATCGTCCAGTGCAAGTCCCTGAAGACGAAGCTGGGCCCGAACCTGGTCCGCGAGCTCGAGGGCGCATTTCGGAATTCGCCGGTTGGCTGGCGGACCAGCGAGAAGCTGGGTATTCTGGTCAGTCCGCGGGAGGCCACCAAAGGCGTCCGAGATGCCATGGCCAGGAGTGGCTATCCGCTCCTCTGGATGATGATGGAGCGGGATGGGGTCGTCCGGCAGGCTCTGTGGAATGCAAAGGCAGAGGAGCTGGGGCTGGTCCCACTGGGCGTCGAAACCAGATACGGAGGCGACTCCTCCCAGCCCATGCAGAAGGAGCTGGTCCTGACCTGGAACGGTGAGATCTTGCCGGACATGGATCAGGTGGAGGAGAAGATGGCAGAGCTGGAAGCTAAGTGGCTAGCTTCGTGGAACGGCGAGGGCTTGTCTGAGGCAGGCAAGATGGAATTGCTGGATATGCTGGAAGCTACATCCCCTGAGCTTGCTCAATGCGGAGGGCTGCGACGTGGGACGGAGGGAGCTGAGGAGGCGTCTAGGAAGCTGTCTGAAGCGGATAAGGCGGAGCTGTTGGCTCAGGTGAAAGCCAGGGTACTTGCGCTCGACCAGCAGCAGAAGGCGTCTCCGTTGGATCAGGCTGGGAAAAGCAAAGAGACCTCCGCCACTTGAGCCACCTTCACAAAGGAGACCCCATTCGGATACAAGGCCCGTTGAGACGCGCCCAGCGCAACTTCTCGACATTCGAGACGTCAACCCTCTTTGGAGTGGGCCCGATTTGCAATGTGGAGAAGTACCGACGGCTGGACTTGTTACAGGAGCAACAACTTCAGAATCGGCATATATGCAGATCAGTGAGTCACGTCTGCGAGCTGGGGCCAAGACAGGATACCCCGCATCGGACTTCAAATTGAGACGTCAGACGTAAAAGAGATGCCAGTCGGTGAGCAGAGGAAGGGGCCCGAGATGTCGACCAAGGAGGTGGAGGATGTCCAACTACACATGCTTACCAGACCTCTTGCGAGACCCGAATGGCTCGCACGATGAGCAGGAGATGGTGTATCAGGTTATCAAGCACGCTGGCCCCTGAATTTTGCCCGGTCAGGATGTCAAGAGGTTAGGCTCTAGGGCTGTCAAGTATCGGACAGTAACTCCGCATTCTCCACATGCGTGGAGTGCGGCAGGAGTCAATAATAATACGAGGGCGATAAAGCTCCTATCCTGGCCAGAATCCATCGTATGTAAGCTCCGCTCCAGCACACGTCAGAAGCCAGGGCTCGAGTGATGCGGAGATCGCCCACCATCCGGGGGATCGCTGCTTTCCCCGCACCGGGGCCCCTTCTAGGTCATCCTACCCCATCATTCAGTGATTCTTTAAGTGGCCATCAGCTCGCAGTCCCCCATTCCCAGTGTCTTCCAGGCCCTTTCCACAAGTAAAGAGATAGAGACTGTCCATGGCACATAGGCCCAATCGGCTTGGTTGATTATCGACGGCCCCTATGGACGCTAATGGCTTGCGTTTAGGTAGTGGCGAGACGACCTCCCCGGCTCATCCGCGGCTGTATCAAATCCCGTTCACCATATACCTACCCTGCACCCCGCATGTATCTCAGATCCATAAATTGTAATGTAGGGCTACCCTGAAGCAGATTTGTTGACTTGTCATCTCACCTAGTTGTCCATTCTTTCCGGACCGGCTCCTATTTCCTTAAAATCCTGATATCCGAGGCCAGGCTCAACGCCCAGGTATGGTGCTAGACAGTAAACACACGACTCCATTTCCCCTTGAAGCAAGTCTCAAGCTAATTCCCTGCTCGTCACTTAGCCAATTACAATGCCATCGTCCCGGCCTTACCAGATTACCGCGGCGGTCTTTGCGCTCCTGTCTGCTGGACATACGGTGCGTACTATATATATTATACATATACCCTTGTTTTGTACAACATAAATCTCATAGGATCAATTTCATTTCTATGCATCTAAATCTCTGTTCATATATATGCCGCAGAAGAAGGAGATGGCAGTGACTACTACTAATCTCAACGCTGCAATACTCCAATCCACACTTTACTTACATGTCCAGATTAACACAATGCAATATATGCTAACGTCTGGGTGCAACGAAAACAGTTCACGGCCCGCAAATGGACCAACGATCCACCGTTTAAGGACCTGTCCAAGGTCGTCAAGGCGTATGTGAGGGCCGGGTGGTATCAGGTATGTACATACTTATTCTTTTCTTGACCAGTACCTATATAGATTTTACTATACGAACTGTGTCTAACATGTCTATCTTCTATCTGTTGCAAACATAAAGGGAAGCGTCTTCCTCCTGATCATGGGTGAGTACATACCCAACCTAACTTACCTAACCTTACCCATACCTATGACCATACTTTGTTAAAGAAAATTTCTATTTCAACAGTAACTAACTCGCACTCCAGCACTCATAAACTACCGCTGGTCCCGCCTCGTCCCCCAAGGCCGCCTGACCGACCCCGTCGACCGGGCCATCGCGGCGCTGAACACCCTGCTCCTGTGGGCCACGGCAGCGTGGTACACCAAGAACGGCATCCGGGACACCGGCGCCGTCGTGGGCGCGTCGGGCGTCCTGCAGGCGTGGGCGGCGTTTTGGAAGAGGTCGTGAACTTCATTCATATATATTTAAACTCTCTGATCAGTCAGTTCGATCGGGATTGGTTCTGAGATGGAAATGAGGATAGGTGGAAAGTGGGGATGTAGGAGGGAGGAAAGAGAGAGAGGCTCGTTGATTCGTCTCCTTTTTCTCCCGACTCCAGGTACTGGACTGAGTACTTATGTAGCGGGTGGATGGCTGGAGATACGCTCTGCTTTCCGTTCTGCTGGTGGCGGTCTTTCTCGTACGATACGGGGCTACTATATACCTACTTCTAAGGTAGTAGGTAATAGAAACGTTTCTGACGTTCTTTCATCTCAAAACAAGGGTCAAGAAAAGAAAACAAAGCGCCAAAATAGTGCACATGGAAAGGGAAACTAACGAACTAAATCCATAAACCCAAGAATCCATCCATTGTATAACGGTGTTTCCTTTTTAATTGGTCTTGTTTGGATTCACACACAGCGATCAATTGGATCAAGTCCCAAGTGATATCATACTGCACTGAAGTTTTATCTATTCGGTTTTACTTTTTCCCCTCTCTTTTCCATGTTTGTACATACAAAATATTATAGCCTATTTGGACTAATTGAAGTAAGCAACGCTTTTTATTCTGGTACCCGCATCTCTTTAATTGGTCCTTCTGCATAAAAGAACAAATTGTCCCGTGCTGCACACTAATCTACCCACTGACATCTACTCACCTGTACACTTCCTTCTCAAACCGCTCCATATAATGATACACCCTCACGAATGCCTCCACCCACTCCAGCTCCCTCCCATCATGCGGCAGATACTTCTTTAGCGGTACGGCGGGATACCGCTCAGCGTACCAAACCGGCAGGTAGCGATCCCGCCCGAGGACCGGCTCGTGCGAGTCGAGGTCCCGGTCGAGCGGCGGCACGGAATAAGGTGTGTACCACGTCCGGCGGATGGGGTGCGGTTCTGCAGACGTAGAACACGGTGGCGGTTGTTCCATTTGCCGGATGGGAAAGATGTAGACGTAGGGCAGGCCCTGGATGATGGCGTTGATGTCCGCCTTCAACGGCTCTGTGTTCCGACTCTGACTCTCAGGGAGAGAAGAAGAAGAAGGTACCTCTGGAGCATCCTGACCACGAATCCCAAGGCATGGTTGAACGGGACGACCGGGAAGAAGGCGTTGCGGAAGTACTCGATGCCTTTCATGGTGTCTGCCAATACATCCTGACAAGCGACGCGCGACGCGGTCCGTCGTAACCTGCAGACGGTGTGGGCCGTATTCGACCGTCTGATCTGATCCGGATCCGTGGCCATCTGAAGGATATCCGGGTTTTCCTCCAAGAGGCTGGCTGCGCGTTCGAGTTGATGGGATTTGATTCTATTCAGATCTGCCTGCGCGGATCTGATAATCTCCCGGCGGTTCTGCAATGCAGAAAGCGTAGACGAGTCCCAGACCATTGTCAGTGGTCCAGACTGTGGAGGAGCATACGGGCATAGGAGATCGACCTGGTCTCGAGTCAAGTCGAGGGTTCTGAAGATGCGCGTGTGCATCCAACGCTGGACTTCCCCGCAGTCAAAAGATGCCCAGGAGAGACTGGCAGCCAGAAAACTATCTAACGGAACAGTTTTCTCACACCTGATTACCTGGAGCTCCCGGTATAATCTGAAGTAGTCTCTCGTGAGGATGAATGCCTCCGAGGAATTGGCGAAGAACTTCCCACAGGCGGGGTGGGACATGATGCAGTCGTTGATATAAGGAATATCATAGCAGGCCAGCTTGAGGATATCACTAAGGGTCAGGTCGTCCAATATTTGGTGTGCGATTTCAGGAGGAATGCCAGCAAGGCCTTGGACGATTCGCGAGCGGACAGTCTCCGTCATTGTCGCAATGATGTTTGATAGCCCACTGTAGTAAACCTAGGAATTTGCAGTGGTTATTGTACGCAATGTGATCAGATCGAAACGTCAGACGGGTTCATTCGTATGGGCAACTCCTGCATGTCAGCATCGCGCGCTAGAGTGTTCCACCTCCAAGTGGCTCGTTGCGGCTTGAAGATCCTGTGAAAGGCAACCTGTCGAAGAGACAGGACTATTAGTATGTATCAATATTTTATCGTTCTGAAATTGATGGTCGATGAGTCTCAACTGTTTCAAATCGCATGTTCTGATTCAGCTGCGCCATGTTGATGAACGCGGCGGAGTGTTGGCGGTTCATCGAAACCCGAGATCCTGCCACCATCGCAGCATGCCTGAGACGAGATCAAGAGCTGTGCAGAAGCAGACAGCTACCGAGTCCGCTGGCGCTTCATCTTCCAAGTTCTTCCTGCGCATTGGCGGATGCAATTTCTCGCCATCTCGTGCCTCAGGATGGCGTGCCCCGAGCTGTTAGGGCTCTCCAGTACGAGGGCATCATGCGCGGAATAAGGGCGTACTTGAATCAGATGGATAAGGTCAGGAAATCAGCCTCGCAGGAGGGTGGTATTGCAAGCGGCCGCTTGGACATACCCACGAACGAGGAGTTCCGAGCAGCCCTAAAAGTGTTGGATTATCTGCAGAGACATGAACCGATATCACACATCACTTCGTCGAGCCCCCTAACGGACGTTCTCACCGCTGTGTGGTCACAACTCTCGCTTGACAGCGACCTTCGATCGGAGTACAAGTCATCGTCGTCTGCGAAACTTAATGGGTCACACCAAAGCCCTCGCAAATGTTACATCTGCCGCCTTAAGATACTGGGAGAACCCCATGATCTCTATCCTTCACTGTGTCGTCCATGTGGGACATTCAATCTCAGTCGTTCGGAGCTGTCGCTTCCCGGAAAGCTCGATCTAAGAGGAAAGACAGCCCTTGTCACTGGAGGACGTATAAATCTGGGCTTCCACACGGCACTGCGGCTGCTCAGGTGCGGTGCCAGCGTCACAGTCTCCTCCCGATACCCTCGAGATGCAGAGACGAGATACGCCCGAGAGCCTGATTTTTATGACTGGGCACCGAGACTGCGTATTGTTGGAGCGGACTTCAGGACAGCAAAGGACGCCTTCCGGCTGGTAAGGGTGGTCAAACAGGTGCTGACAGAATGGAAGTCAACTCCCGATGGCGCATCGTCACCTGCACTGTTGGATATTCTAATCAATAATGCTGCACAGACATTGACTGATCCAATTGCCTCTGAGGTTAAAGCGATTGCCCGAGAAGGAAGATTGCAGAAGCAACTCAAGGACAGCGACTTGCTTGTTGATGATGATCAAGGTTACGAACCCCAGGTAAAAGGAGGGGTTCAAGCACCCTGGGTTACGGGAATCGAAGCAAAACACAGATTGCAAATAGAAGACACGAAAAGCATTGATTATCAACAGATCGCTGAAAAAGATAGAAAGTCATCATGGACCCAGACCCTGCACGAAATCCCCTACGAAGACATGATCAGCGCACATTCAATTAACGCCTTCGTTCCGTTAATCCTTTGCCGGGAGCTTCTTGGATACATGGGTTCCTCCAGATCTTCATCAAACAATGGGAACATAGAGGCTGCGTTGCCTGAGAAGTCTTACGCAAGTCAACGATCTCCCCGACCCCTCGGGTATATCATCAACGTATCATCACGAGAGGGTATACTGGATGACACGACAGACTCAAATATGAAAAGGGGTCACCACGCCCACACAAACATGTCCAAAGCCGCTATAAATATGATCACAGAGACGGAGGCTTTTCGAGCCTGGAACGACCGCCGTGTGGCCATGAGTACCGTCGACCCTGGCTATATGAGTGCTGCTCCCGAGTTTCAGAGGGAGGAAGGATATCCCATTGGTTTTGAGGATGGTGCTGCTCGAGTGTTGTGGCCCATTGCTGTTGGGGTCCAGGACGGTACACCGGTTTGGGGAAGATTTCTAAAACATTTCGGGGAGGTGGATGTGGAGATTGTGCGCGGATGATGGAGCTTGGAAAAATGTGCTATTGATGAGACTTCTAATGTTTTCTGGCTTCTGAGAGGCTGGAAGCGTACGAGAGGGGCAGAACACAAAGGATAGGGTGTATTGTTACTAGTATGGGTGAAGCTGCCCCAAAGGCTCTTAGGCGACCATACTAATCCATCTGACCTTCCACATGGCTATCCAACCTTCTCCGCTGAGAAGGAATAGTTCCGTCCTATACTCTCTTGTGTCTACAATAGATAACCATCAGTACCATTGTGGAAACCACGCCAAGTGTAACCGTAGTGATGAGTTCAAATCAGACCGCGAGTACATTCCAAACTGTTGATGAAAGATCAACCTTCGAGCGTGTGTTTCCAGAATTGTGAGCATTATTGACGAAGCGATTTCGAACTTTATGATGGACATGCTGAGAAGACCCAATGTCTCTGCGTCTGAGACATTGGTCGCTCTAAGAATTTAGTAGGTCGATGTGACGACCTGGTCCCCACTTCGTAGACATTTGACTATTGTGATCTTAATCCTGCGTGCAAACCCCCCCCCCTCCTTTAATAAGGATTATGAAATTTAAAGTGAGATTAGTCCAGCTTTGATATCAGATTCGACAGGAAGAAACGCTGTTATATCAGAAATCAAGAGCAATAATAGACAATAGGGTTGAGGTTTTGTGAAGAAGGGAAGACAAATTAATTTTCGCAATGCAGAGGTATACATCTAACAGACAAATCAACAACAGACAAATCAACAATTTCAAGGGATATACAGACCATAAGACGAAGCCAAAATGCAGGTTCCATATCATCGTTAACTTCCAAAGCGCCTCGACACCAAAAGACAGTACCCACCAGCACAAGTAATTGGTCACTACAATACCCGAACGCCTGACAAAATAAACATTAGCTGGTTACAGAATGAAGCAGCACTTGGTCCAACTCTCGAGATGGTAAACACAATCGAGCACGCTGGAGCAAGGCGGCATAAGCGAGGGAGGTCATCCCTGCATATTCTGCCAGAAGTAGTTCGCGTAGAAGAAGCGCGAGAATTTGGGATCGATGTTGACAACGTGAACATCGCCTTTGCGGCTGTTGCGGATGATTGCTTTCTTGTAGTTACCATTCTCGTCAGCCTCGAGGTCGATACCCAGGGACCGATAGATTTTCAGACGGAGTCTAAATAAACTATTAGAAACATGTGCCAGACAAAGCTCGCAACGGTGATTCAAGCGGGAGGATGGGGTAGAGAATAAGAACTGTGTAAACTCACATTGTGGGGTCCTCGGCCTCTCTCTCCCTCCGCGCCGTCTCATCCCCTTCCACTCCTTGCGCCTCCAGTTCCGCCAGCCTTTCTTTCAACATCTCCAGTTCCCCTTCAAGCCTTTCACTCTCAATCTCTAGCTCAGAAGCGGCCTTGGCGATGCGGAACTTCTTCGTGTCCAATTCGACGATCTCCGCGGCATGCTTTGCAGAATCGTGCGCGGCCACACTCTCCTCATAGTTCTTGGTCAGAGTGTTCAGTTGTCGGGTGAGCTTGCGCAGAGCGGCCTCTGCTTCGCGGATACGGAGCTCGCGCGACTGCCTCAAGGTGGAGAGGGAATCGGTGATGCGTGACACGGCGAGCTTGTCGGGCTGAATATTAAAATTGCTGATCGTGTGGTGGATGAGCTGGTAGAGATGATATATGTCAGCACAGTGGACATTTCTGGAGCCGTCTGGATTTGACAATTAAATCCCCTTATCTGTGATCAAGAGGGGCCATTGATATGGAGAGGTACCGTCGCTGGATCCTCGTCGAGCAACATCTTGGCGGTATGGTGAGATTAGGTGTTCAGAGACAGAGCAATTCCCGGAAAGTAACAGATGTACACGAGTCCAATGTCCTGCAGCAGTTGATCTGGCCTCGAGGAGTGCTGAGTCGCGCGATCTTTGTCGAGACGAAGGCGATCAAGCAGTGACGTCGGCGCGCGGAGGGGTGCGCGTTGACGCCTCTCCGTTGCGGGAGCAACCGCCACAGGGCTGAGCGCTGCTCCTTCTGCACCGCCACATGTTGGCCCTCCGCGCAGGAGTAGACGGCAGCTCCAGAGACTGCTGAGGTCCTTTCCACCGACTCTTCCCGCAGCATCCGTCGCCCAGATCATCCAGGGGGATTATTCTCTGGGTTTCCTCGTCACAATTAGCCTGTCTTCTGCGTATCGCAGTCACTTCTTTCTCCAAGTAAAGACCGCGTAATATTCCATCGCTGCGATGGGCTCCAACCTGCCATGTATGTTTCCCCGCAGACCCGGGTAATCGACATAGCACGCCATGTGTTTACAGCGTCTTATGGCTGTTTGCTAAACAATTTCCAGATGCCGCGGATGCTGAGAGGTCAGTTACGCTGTTGGAACCTATTATCCACCATGCCGTGGAATGCCGTTGACGTCGTCCGATACTGATCTTGCGTCTCTACAGTCCGCTGAAGCCCGCGGAACTCCAGGTGCTCCGTGCGCAATATGAGAAGGAGGGAGAATACGTCGGGGTGCAGACCAAGTTCAATTATGCCTGGGTATGTTCTGCTGTCCTATTGCTACTTCTCTGACCTCACCGCTCCTCCGTCTTGCACAACACTGACTCGTGCTCTCCGCCCGTGCGGAGCACGACATTCACAGGGCCTCATCAAGTCAAACTCCCGCTCCGAGCAGCAGGAGGGTGTCCGGCTGCTGTCAGAGATTTTCCGCAGTGCTCCCGAGCGACGGCGTGAGTGCCTCTACTACCTGGCGCTGGGCAACTACAAGCTTGGGAACTATGGCGAGGCGCGGCGGTACAATGACCTGTTGCTCGAACATGAGCCTGAGAACCTGCAGGCGGCTAGCCTTCGATCGCTGATTGACGACAAAGTTGCAAAGGAGGGGCTAATGGGCATTGCAATCGTGGGTGGTGTGGCTCTCGCGGCTGGCATCGTGGGCGGTATGCTTTTCAGGGGGGCTCGCAGACGATAATGGCCGTTTTAGTACCTTCCGAGGGGCTTCAATGCAGAATGTTTGACTATGTTTACCCCGTACATACTCTTCGTTTGGTTGGCTGCGGTTAAGGCATTGGATGGCGTTCTTTCTCATTTCCCCCCTCCCCGGATGTCCGCTTGGTGACAGCGCAGAAGTTTTGTTGGCATAGTCATGATCTGTCTAATAGTTCCACGGGCCTATTGGCCAGGCCAATGAACGAACTGGTTTCCTAACCATCCATGTTCTTCGCCTTGTCTTTTCTTGGCTTCAGACCTCTCCTCTCCGTGCTGACTTGGCGCGAGATGAGCCCGCGGTCGGCAACGTAGGTACCCATATCTCCTGTCATACTTGCTAGGGATAACGACCCCGGTTGCGCCCACGGTGGATCCTTGCGCCTTGAGCCAGAGAATCCAGAAGATCCGGTTAGAAACGGTTTCGTGTTCTGCAGCTGTTTCGACGGTGGCACATGGTAGCGTACAGTACATGGTATAGATGCGCTCTTGTGCGAGGTAGCAGTATTTCTCTGCGCACAAGGCCCGCCTTCGAGAAAGCTTCAGCCTTGAGACGGGCAACGCCAGGTCGGAGCTGCCCGTGAAGCAGCTCGATAAGCCTAGAATCCATCGATCGACCGACAGAAGGATGTAGCAGCGTCGGTTCTCCACAGGGAGCGCCTCACGAGGCAGTGCTCCTTGCCGCCTTACTGCGCGATACGAGGCCCGACGACTGACAGCCGCACTGTCCAGCTGCAAACGTCATCTGGGCGAACCGCAAACCACACTCACCTCCTGCCATCCATCTCCTCGTCTCCATCTTCCCCCAGCCCTCGCGCAGGCTGATTCATCTCTGACTTTTTTGTGATCTTGCTCCACGTCTGCCATCTCGCCCGTTGCGCATCTTTTGGGGCTCTTCCCGCGCGGCCTCCATGCGCTGGTGAAAGCGCTTGTTCTTGTTCCGAGACAATGACCGTTGTCCGCCCGAGTGGACAGCGCGCGAATTCCCAACTAAGGCATCATCTCTTTGAACAGTGAACCCTCGCGAATCCTCTTCTTTATCGACGCCACCCTCTATTTATTCCACCCTTGTTTCTCTTCCTTTTCTCCCCCAACCCCCGATCCTATCGCTCCCTTTTTTTACCCCTCCTCGCACCTTGTGGAATCCCATCATGGCTGATCGCGGGGACCGGGTGTTTTGTCATGCCTGTAGCCAGGTCTGGCTAAGAAATGACTATGGATTGATATGTCCACACTGTGAATCTGAATTTACAGAAATAGTACGCAACGTCCCTACCCCCCTCCTCGACGCAGTTGTGGTTCTGACTTCGGTGATTCTTCTGTACGCAGATCGAAGCCCCTCCAGACGTCCCCGCAGAACAGGCCTTCTCACCCCTCCGACGACGCTCGACGCCATCACGCCGGGAGAGGTCTCGATCACCCGACAGGCGCCATAACCCTTTGAGAGACATCGCAGACCATAACCCGTGGAGAGATGCAGAGGAAACCGAGATCCATGAATTCAGCAACGGTGGTGAAATGACTCATCGCCATTACCGGTCCCCAGATGGACGTTTCACGTTTACGAGTACCACATACACCTCCGGCGGACGCTCACCGCGCACCCGATCTCCCCACGGCGGCGGGGTTCCAGAAGAACCTCTGTTGTCAGTACTGCAGAGCTTCAATACCATCTACCAAGGGTTGATGGACCCGTCGAATCTGGGACGCAGAGATACTCGACAGGCAGGCGGGGACTCTGGATGGGGCCCAGAGTCCAGAGGGCGTGGAGATGACCCATTTACTGCGTTTGAAGGGCTATGGCCGCGAGATGCCAACCATCCGCAGCCGATGGCGCATCCGCTTGCAAGCATCAATGAGTATGAACCACCTCTTCCTCCCTCCTTGCGCCCCCATTTCCATTTGCTTCGTGATATCCTTTCTCGCCTTCCTCGTTTAGCTCCTGCTGTTCGTTCGGGCGACCACGCTCGCCCTCCGCACCTTCACATTGGTCATGATGCCTTTTCAGATCTCGATAATCGTGGTACATTTGGCTCATTTGAAAACAGTATTCTCGAACTTCTCCGAACCGACTTCGGGCCTGAGACAATGGGGGCAGGACCGGGTAGAAGAGGTGGCGTCCGGGTCATGACTGGACAAAGTCCATTCTCCTCGCTCCTCGCAAGTCTCCTGAACATGGATCGCCATGGAGACGCTGTCTACTCGCAAGAGGAGCTGGACCGAGTAATATCGCAGTTAATCGACCAGAATACAAACGGCAGTGGGCCACCACCCGCCTCTCAGAGTGCGATCCGTTCGTTGCCGAGGAAGAAGGTCGACAAGGAGATGCTGGGGAGCGAAGGTAAAGCAGAGTGCTCAATATGCATGGACTCTGTGCAGCTGGGTACTGAAGTCGCCGTGCTCCCGTGCAAGCACTGGTTCCACTTCAACTGCATTGAGATGTGGCTCAATCAGCACAACACTTGCCCCCACTGCCGGCGAAGCATCGGTACACCTGGCCAGTAAGCAGGATGCACCTTTCCACAAAAATGCCATCAGTGCAGATAATACTGATGGCAACTAAATGACAGGGTGGATGCCGAAGGCTCCAGAAATAATCCCGTGGAAATCTCCAGCAGTCCTGAACCTTCCTCTCCACGGCATCGTTCTCCAGCTAACTCAAACCACAATGGCTCCCCGCAGTCTGGGTACCAGTCCTCCTCCCATCCTCGCGCTGGGTACTCGACGAATCACGAAAGAAGACGCTCGAGTCGCAGTGACGGGCATGGTGGAGGCATCACCGGCTGGGTAAGGAGCCATTTTGGAGGTGCGAGCTAGGTAATGCTGTCAGGCACAGCAGAATTTTTTTGATTCGTTAAGTTCGAAGTTAATCTCATGAATCAAACGATTTCTATGAAACTGTTTTGTCAAAAAAAGGCTAAACTTATTTCGGTTCCAGTCCGGGCATCTCTCACAGGTTCCTTTCCTGGGCCGGTTGACAGATACGAGACGCTGCTCCCCTATTTTCCCCTTTGCACTCCAGCAGTCTTCAAATTGCACGGAGAGACAGTCTGGATAGATGGAAATGCTGAATTCCCGTAAATCCTTGAGCGAATCTCAGTACATTCTACGTCTACTTTTCTTCGTCTCCGGTTCCTGCTTAACGCTCTGGTTTCAATTTCAGAGATTGTGCTGTTGGCCAATCAATTCCACGCCCATTCGCTATTTTTATCTTTCTTTTCGGACAGCATGATGTCTCTGATCTGCCCCATAACCTGGAGATTCACGCATGATACGGTACGAATATACCCAACAAGTGCCCCACTCACGTTCTCATATCGTCTCCTGCAAATCCTCTCTTGAGCCTGTTGTCCTACTCTCTTTCGGTCTGGCCGCTGCATCACTTTTATTCCATGGGGCTATGAGAGGACGGTCTTTTACCGGATAATATGATTTTATGAGGAATGTTTTCAGCTTCTTCTTTCTGTGTCTTATTTTGCCTTGGATCGCCGAGGGGGAGATTATCGATGGAAGGAGAGGTGCGATGTGTGGATAGATACTAAGCACTGATACTGTACTGTACAGAATGCTACGCACCCCTCGTGACTTTTTCCCTGAGCTATATTCCCTTTTGGAATAGTGAGCGCATAGACTCTATAGCCGCATGTTGGCCCCTAGAGAGTAGATAATCACGTAGAAATAAAAAAAATTAAATACCTAGGGCGATGCCGTGATGAACAACCAATACAAATTGCGCCCTTACCCTACTCCCCCTTTTTTGTGTGTGTGTGTGTGTCGTCTCGCATGGCCTGTTCGGTGCTCTGCAACATGTGTATCAGCCCAGCAAGAGGTGTGCCCAGTCCTAAAGTTCCTCTATCTACGCTCGCAGATGTCGATTCGGCCGCCGGGTTGTTGGCCCAGGCCGACCATCCTATCGGCTGACTTCTTTTTCTTCTCTCTCCTTTTTTTTTTAAAAAAAAAAAAAGAACAAGAGAAAAGAAAATGCAACAAATAGATTTCTCTTTGTTGTCCAGAACCAGTTTGTTCAAATCTCATGAATACAAACTGTAGTATAACTTTGTTTTCTCCTCTCCTCTTCCGGACTGAGAAGGAAATATATATTCCAGGAGTGTATTGAAGATTCCATATCACAGGAAATGGAAGGGAGAAAAATCAAAATGAGCGAGGGGAGGAAGAGGAAAAAAAAGCCATCCTGGTCAACGCCGGGATCGAACCGGCGACCTTCCCCGCATCTTTCTGACATGTAAGGGGGATGCCATAACCACTAGGCCAGTTGACCCAATCGGATAGCTATAGTGGGGCGGGAACTATGACTTATCAAGCACTGGTAACGTAATCTATAAGCGAGCTGGCCACATAAGCGAGCTGGCCACCTACCCACTGCCAAATCTATTCAAACTGCAATTAGACTATCAACACAGCAAATATTGAAGCTATATACACTATATATCAATTACTTAGCGCCTAGAGCATTGCACCCTAGTATGACCTACTATATTACATGTGCTGCACGTTGGTGGTGCCCGCTTTCGTGGCTGTAGATCTGCCTGCGCAACCACCCCTTCCTGCCTTTTATCAGCTTCTTGAGCACGTTGCAGTCCTTCCGCACCTGTTAGAATACCTCCAGTAGCTATATAGGACCTAGGTGCATTCCTCTTTCTTTTTTGGCGCTGATTGGCAACCTGTAACTCTTTGTTTTCCTGTGCCAGAAGGACTGCATTATGCATTGCAATCTGACAGCCCTTGACTAGTTGATTAAGAGCTTGATTTGCAGGACTTGGTGGGCTTTGAGAATGGTGTTTCAATAGGCGCTTAAGAGCCCGGGTCTGAAGCTCCAATTCCTTGATATTATGAGGTGTCTCAGGGATCCAGGATGCTGATTGATTGCTGTGAGATGTAGTAGGCGGTGTAGGTGTCTTCATCTGAATATGAAGTTGTGAAAGCACTTGATCTGGCTGATATGGGACTAAGCCAGTAGCTGCAAATCCACTGCGGATATTGGATGTGGATAGGGCTTCTGTTCGCGCAGATTGATATGCAATCAGGAAGTCTTGCTTATCAATATGATTGATGCCCTGCCGCATGCTAGATTCAACCCTCTTCCCATATGCCTTCTTTAAAGGTGAAAAGCAGCCAACATCAAGTGGCTGAAGAAGATGGGAAGAATGTGATGGCATGCATAATGGAATGATCATGTTCTGGGTGCAGAATTGATCAAATTCAGGTGTGATATGGCTTCCATGGCCATCAAGGATCAACAATCGATATTTGCCAATTGCACGGGCATGGGTATGCTTATGGAATACCTCTTTGACCCAAAGCAAGCCAAGTTGATCATTAGTCCAGCCATTCTCACTGACACCGATCACCCAATCTGATGGTATATCTCTATACCATGAAGATTGGTGC
>Ga0207841_1000294_pt1 | contig 16843 bp, 13 predicted proteins | sample HigsolmetaGSP18D_FD_184846 | JGI IMG/M metagenome (GOLD analysis project Ga0207841, IMG submission 184846) | High solid enriched microbial communities from the Joint BioEnergy Institute, USA - SP1-8-D (SPAdes) | ecosystem: Engineered > Bioreactor > SSF (Solid state fermentation) > Aerobic >... | reverse complement strand
TGATCAACATTTACATAAAAAAGAAGTAAAGTACCCTTCTTTGATGAAACATTTACAACGACAGGCAAACCTATTAACGATTCAAGCATTGAATAATTTGACTTCTATACATTTAGCAGAAGAACGTATGATTAAACTGGTAAGAAACACGTATAGTCCTTTTCATATACAAGAACGTGAGCTCGCTGGTCACCGTGATGCCCTATCTTATATACATGATCATCATATCGAATATTCAGTTTATGACTTTCGCATCGTCTATATTATCCAAAAGGAAATAAATCAGCATTTGACTACAGATCAATTTAATGAAAAGCCAAATTTATTTCCCGATAATCCATTACTTCCCCACTCCATCACGCCGACTAGTCAATGTCTTTCTACAGAAGACCTTCAACAGTTATTTCTCGAATTTCGATCATCGATTGAAGTCCAAAAATTGCATCCTATAATTGCGATTCCGTTATTACTTCATAAATTTTTTAAACAAATAAGAGGTCATTATGATGCATTAAGAATCATGAGACTATTGAACATCTACTTACTTCACCAATTTGATTACCGAATCCAATGTTACTTTTCACTCGATCGACAATTTAATGAATCCTACAGCAGATTTCATGACAGCTTTCTTCAAAGATTTAACGATCATGATGTCGATGCGATCTTACCGCCACATCAATGGATTCAATTCTACTTAGAAACTGTTCTAACAGCTTACAAAGAAATAAAAGGCTTTATCAATGCTTACAAACACCGTTCCATTTCCGAAATCAAGATGGAGCAAATTTTTACGTTTATAACGTCCCAATCACAACCTTTCACAAAACAACAGTTGCTAGAACATCACCCTGAGGCAGGTAAACAGCTCGTCGAAAAAATATTGCGTATTTTGCGAAATAAAGGTCAGATACGATGTATCGGAAAAGGAAAGAACATAAAATGGGAATGGGTTTCAGAAGAAAGAAAACAATAATGTCATAATTCTTACTTTCTGCCTCGTTTGTTCATTCAACTACCTTAAATAATGAGTTGTAGTTGACTCATACAAATTTCCTCTTTTCTCCACAGCAATGATGGGTAACCAAATCATCTTTTTTTGCTAGGATCAATGCTCGACATCCTAAACAAGAAAACAATCTGATCTTAGCAGTTTTTGTAGTCAAGCCATTTCTTCTTAATTCGTTTTCAAAAATGAATTTAGATTGATAAGCAGAAACTGAATAAGAATACATTTTCAAATCCTCCTTAGAGATTACTAGAAATAACATTGATTGTCATTTTTTCTTCTAACAGAATGAATTAAGGATAGTATATTTTTATATACCCGAATTTAAAGATGTATAAATAGTTATATATGTGATTGAAAATACTATTTACTTTTTCATCATCATGTCCGATATATGGACTATACTCTCGTTACCAATTTATTTAGGAGGTTGAGCATGAGCGGGAAAAAACATTCCATTCGTACACGATTATTGTTGATTATCGGACTAATTTTTACTTTATTTTTTATTATAAGTAGTGCATCCCTTTACTTTAATACTAAACAAACTGCACTATCTACTTTAAAAGCTACAGCTGAAAAAGATGCATTGCGAATTGCAAATACAATTGACACAGATAAATATGAATCCTTTCTAAATGAATTCACGCCATCAACAAAGTACGATCAACTGCGTGAACAATTAAATACCCTTCGCAAAGAAAATGGCTTAATGTATGCGTACACAGCAAGAGTAGAAAATAATAAAGTTCATCTTTTGATAGACGGATTACCTGCAAAGGACGCTGTAAAAATCGATTCCCCCGCGACTGGCGCAAAAGCAAAAGACATGAAAGATGTGTTAAAAGGACAAACTTTTGCGACTGATGTCATTCAAGATCCTGACTATGGCGAGTACATCAGTGTGTATGTACCTTTGAAAAGTTCTTCGGGTCAAGTCATTGGTATTTTAGGAACGGATATTGCTGCGAAAGAAGTCACTGAATTAACGACTTTTTTGTTAAAACAAAACCTTCCGCTCTTTATCGGCTTATTATTGTTGTTACTTCTTGGAACGCTTACCTTGTTATATATTGTTCTTGGACGAAAGTTAAGACCGCTCGAAACATTACAATCGGTCGCAGACCTAATTGCTAAAGGACATCTTAAACAAGCAAAACAAACCTTAACGGACTTGACTATTCCTTCAAAAGATGAAATTTATGCTTTAGCAATCTCCATTCGTGACATGAATGAGATGCTACGAGTAATGATTGCTGATATTAAACAAACATCAAATCTTGTCACGACGACAAGTCATTCAATCGATCACAGCACAACAGAAGTATTAGATGGTTCTACACAAATTGCGCGTACAATGGGAGAGATCGCAGTCGGTACAGAGAGTCAGACCCATGTCACACTCTCTTTAAATGAAGAAATGCAAAGTTTTTCTTCGCTGATTCAAACTGCATCCGAGTCTGGTCAGACCATTCAAAAGACAACCATCGATATGACTTCGTCAACAAAAATTGGACGTGAACAAATGCAACAATCAGTAGAACGAATGAATCACATTTATCAGCAAGTCATTCAATCTGCCGATCAGGTCGAGCAATTGAAACAACAATCTTCTGATATTCAAGCTTTAGTCGGGATCATTCGTGGCATTTCGGAACAAACCAATCTTCTTGCGCTTAACGCAGCTATTGAAGCCGCTCGAGCAGGTGAACAAGGTAAAGGATTTGCTGTCGTTGCTACAGAGGTAAAAAATCTGTCGAGTCATGTTGCTAGTAGTGTGAGTGAAATTGCCTCAATCGTCACCTCAATCGAGGCAAGTGCAGCTCAGATGCAACAGAGTTTCTCTACTACAGTGCAAGCCACGGAGAGTGGTAAGCAAATCGTTCTTGAAACGGACAAAACATTTGAGACTCTATTATCCCAGGTTACAGACGTCTCTACGTCAACCAGACAAATGAGTGAGAAAATGAATCATGTCTTAACTTCTGAGCAAAAAATCCGAACGGCACTTAAGGAGATTGCTGCAGTTGCAGAAGAACACACGGCAAGTAATGAAGAGGTGGCAGCTGCATCGGAACAGATGATCGCTACCATCACTACATTGCACGATTTAGTTGAAAATTTGAATGAACGAACGAATCATTTGGAATCAGAATCGAAAAAATTTGATGTTTAAGTTTTTCTATACGGAAAGGTGACCTTTAGAATTTAAAGCACCTTTCCGTTTCTTTTAATTCAATTTTAAGATAAACTCTATGAACCATTAAAGTTTATTTGTAAAACATTCGTAAATAATAAATAGTAGAAGGGATTTATCGTAATATGACTGAACAGCTAAATTCTTTTTCTTCACTTTCTCCTGCTATTCAGAAAGAAAAAATGGTCCGTTTAATTCAAGGACTTCAGCAAATTCATACTACGCCAATAAAGGCAAGCCATTACATCACTCTTACGGAACTCCTTCCATACCCACCATATGAAGAGGTCCTTCAACTTTTCGGAACGTGGAAGAATTTTTTAATTGAAAGTGGCGTGGTAAAAGCATCTGCTAAGCCACAAAAAACATTAATTAGTCGTATTCCAAAAGAAAAACCAATAATGATTCAGAACAAATTATCAATAGAAGAAAGCTTACACTTATGTTCTAAAAAAATCGGCCCCTCATTTACTGTACGTCAATATACTGAATTGAGAAAAAAATATCCTTCTATGATGAGTGCTAGTAACATTACACATCATCACGGGAGCTGGAAACTAGCTTTAACTTACCATGGATATCTTTCAGGTGAAGCCCAGTCGAAAACAAACTGTTTGAAAGCCCTCCAGTCTGCTTGCTTAGATTTAAATACATGTAACCTTACCATAACGCAATATCGGAAATGGTTAAGAGATAATGTAGGTCCATCTGTCGCTATGATTAAATTAAGATTTGGGAATTGGAAAAACGCGCTAGCTTCTCTCTCTGACTAATTTTTAATCGCTTTTGAATGATAGAATTTTCTAGAAGAAGGGTATATATATGAAGATAGCACATTATACTTACTTTATTATCCGTTTACTCATTTATATTTTTAAGCTTTTTAAGGTAAATGAATTGGTCACACGAGAGGAGGTATATCCTTTGGATAAGATTGCTTTCGTCATCCATTTAGTTTTATTATTCATTTTAAACGTGTGTTACTTCAATGAAGCATTACACACCGGTTCTGTACTTATTTTGATTCTTTTATCCATCATCGAGGCTATTGTTCTTCAATTACTACTGAAACCACTCTTATTAAATCAGCCTATTTATCGTGTTGCCTCACAAAAGCAAAGAGAACAAACTGAACTTCCTCAGTAGTAGTAACTCAGCTTTAGATAAAGCAATTGTTCTTCTATGACTTTTAATTGAATTCAGTTTACCCAATAAAAATCTATTCCATTTTTAAGGAATAGATTTTTATTACGTCTATCAGTTTTTAAATCCAATTATTGTTCGTGTGTCCTTAGATGACCGGCACTGGATTTTCCTTTTTTATTTAATTTAGATCTCCTTCTATTCAATAGTTGAAAATTGTATGCTCTTTTAAAGTCTATCTTTTTAAGAAATGAATCCATGGACCACTAATCTATGATTCAGTGAGGTCAGCATTTGAATATGGAGATTATAGTAGACATCAGAATAAGCGCTATGGCTTACTCAATAAGAATGTGACCATTTCTAAATTACTACTTTAGTTGTCCCTTAAATGAAAATCTTTATTTCCGTATCTCAGTCAATTTTCAAAGCGACAAGATGCATTTTATGTGAGTAAATCACCGATCAATACGTTTTTCGAGTGATCAAACATCGTACTCACTTTGAGACAAAACTATGACATAGTTTGATAAAGCAATGGACAGAAATCTATGGAGAAACACGTACTTCTCAAGGGTACATGTTTCTCCATTTTTTTGCTTCCAATACGAGAATGTTTTGGATTGTTTTAGTTATATCTGGATACTTAAAATGTCCGGATCCCAAATTCATAAAATATAGATGAAAAATGACTAACTGCAATGATTTTTGGAACGACTTATCTTTAATAATGTGATGAGACTTTTTTTATTTTACGTTCGTCTACCAAGTGACTTGTGTTGACACAAGACTTTACACTCACTTCACTATCTGAAAATTTTTACTTCAGAGGATAATCTAAACAATTGAACACATATACCGATATTACTGTCTGTATGGAAAAAACTCAGGAGGACTTGTATGCAAAACAAACGTACGCATTCTTTAAGAAACAGACTATCCCTTATTATCGGTATGATTCTTCTTTTATTTTTCTTGTTCAGTAACGTCGCACTTTATTTCAACACTACACAAACGGCACTGTCTACACTCAAAAAGACAGCTACTCAAGATCTCCAACGGATCGCAAAACAAATTGATCCTACAACCTATGAGCGTTTTCTTGCTCAACCTGAAGAAGGAACAGATTATGAGAAGCTTCGTTCTCAGCTAGATGATCTGCGTCAACAAAATGGTCTTCTTTATACGTATACGGCACTCGTCGAAGAAGATCACGTAAAGCTCATGGTAGATGGTAGCTCTTCGGAGAGCGCCAGTGACATCGGAGAACTTGCAACTGGCGCTTCTTACAAAGATGTAAAAGACGTTCTTTCAGGTAAGACACACGCTACTGATATCATCGAAGACAAGAAATACGGTAAATATATCAGTGTTTTTGTTCCGATTAAATCCGCTGACGGCAGCGTCATCGGTATTTTAGGTGGAGATATTTCAGCAGATGAGGTCCATGAACTGACGATGGCTCTCGCTAAACAAAACTTCCCGCTCTTCTTTTTAGGTCTCATCCTCTTCCTAGGTATCACATTGATTTACTTACGGTGGATTCTTATGCGCAAGCTTGATCCAATTCGTACGCTCCAAGAAGCCGCTCAATTCATTGCAGCAGGTGATTTAAAAAATGCGGATCTTCGATTGCGAGATTTGAAGGTGAGCGCGAACGATGAGGTCCATTCCCTTGCCGTATCGATGCAAGACATGAACGACATGTTGAGTAAGATGATTGGCGAAATCAAAAAAACGTCTACATTGATCACTCAAACTAGTGAAACCATCGACTCTAGTTCACAGGAAGTCCTCGACGGATCGACGCAAATCGCGCATACGATGACAGAGATTGCTGTAGGAACTGAGAGCCAGACTCACGTGACTCATTCTCTCAACGAAGAGATGAATGCGTTCGCAGGTTTGATTCAGAGTACGGATGAAGTCAGCACGAATATTAATCACGCTACGATCGAGATGAATGAATTGACACAAGAGGGTCGCGCTCACATGCATCAGTCTGTCGAGCGAATGAACGTCATCCATTCTCACGTCCAACGTTCAACGAATCAAGTGCAAGAGCTCAATCGACAATCAGAAGAAATCCAAGGTCTCATTTCTATCATTCGTGATATCTCTGAACAAACCAATCTCCTGGCACTGAATGCTGCGATCGAAGCAGCTCGTGCCGGCGAGCAAGGAAAAGGATTTGCCGTCGTCGCTTCTGAAGTGAAGAATCTCTCCATGCACGTTGCAGAAAACGTCAGTCAAATCTCCTCTATTGTAAACAATGTCCTCATCAGTACTCGATCGATGGAAAAAAGTTTTACTGAGACAGTCAGTGAGACAGAGGCCGGTAAGCAATCCATCCTTGATACGGATCAATCTTTTAGTCGATTGACAGAACACGTCGATGTCGTGTCCAAGTCTTCACAACATATGGCGCGTCAAATGCAGAACGTCCTTCAATCAGAAAATCGCATTCGTCACGCGTTAAGCGAGATTGCATCCGTCGCCGAGGAACATACTGCAGGAAACGAAGAAGTCGCTGCAGCATCAGAACAGATGATTGGTACGGTCACCGCTTTGCATGACTTAGTTGTCACTTTAAACGAAACGACAGATGTTTTAGAAAAAGGGACAAATCGCTTTAAGATTTAAGGGTAATATCTTTCACCAAAAAACATCCCCTTTGTAGAATTGCTCTACAAAGGGGATGTTTTGTTTTGACTTCATGGCCGTTTAACTCGACACCGCGTATACGACATTCACTATATTTCATATGAGTAAAAAGCTAGTATTGATTCTACTTAAATCGGCTTATCAAAATATGGCTTCTTATCAATACCCCACGTAAAGATCTGTGCCCGTGTATGACGATTCGGATCGTACAAAGGGTCACCCTCAATTTCCGTGTAGGTCCGTGCATGATAGACAATAACGTCGCGTCCCTGCTCATCTATCGTAAAGCTATTATGTCCTGGTCCATATTGGCCAGCCGCATCGTTCGTCGCGAAGACTGGCCGCAATGACTTTTCCCAAACATCCGGATTCAGTGGATCATCGTCTTCTGAAGCACTCAACATACCCATGCAATAATTCTCATCCGTTGCACTAGCAGAATACGTAATGAAGATTTGTCCGTGACGCTTCAGGACTGCAGGTCCTTCATTCACCAGAAAGCCTTTTGTCTCCCAATCAAGCTCTGGCTTCGTCAACATGACTTGCGGTTTTTGAATGGTCCATGGATTCTTTAAAGAAGCGATATATAGGTTCGAGTTCCCTTCGATGGAAGGATCTTTTTGTGCCCATACTAAGTAATGAACATCTTGATGTTCGAAAACGGTCGCATCAAGAGCAAACGAATCCCACTGTGTTTCAATTTGTCCTCGTTCTATCCATTCGCCTTCTAGCGGGTTGTCCGAACCATTCTCTAACACAAACATGCGATGATCAAAGAGTCCATTTACAATTTCACGTGACTTCGCAGCTGCGAAATAAAGATACCATTTCCCACAAATATGATGTAATTCGGGTGCCCAAATCAGATCACTCATCGGACCAGTATCAGGTTTGACCCAAGCTGTCACCGCTTCTACATCTTTTAGTTCATGAAGAGATCTAGCACGACGCAATTCGATTCGATCGTATTCGGGAACGGATGCTGTAAAATAATAATAACCATCAGAATGAAGATACACCCATGGATCTGCCCGTTGCTCTAAAACAAGATTCCGATCCTCTGTCTGGTTCATCGTGTGACCTCCTCGCTGACCATCCTGTTTTTAAAAAAAGGCATATCTCCCTGCCAAGAAAATGGTCGTATATACGTATGACGATTCGGATCCCATAATGGATCACCTTCGATTTCTTTATAGTTCCGCGCATGATAGACAATTACACCGGTCCCATCTGCGAGTGTCGTGAAACTGTTATGACCTGGTCCGTATTCACGGATTGACTCATTTGTCGTAAGAACGGGTTGCGGGTATTTTTTCCAATGAGTGGCATCTAACATATCTTCTTTTTCATCGATACGAAGAAGACCTACACAATAGTTATGATTTGTTGCACTTGCCGAGAACGTCACATATATATGTCCATTCCGCTTCATAACAGCAGGTCCTTCGTTCACCAGAAAGCCGACTTTTTCCCATGTATATTCAGGTGTCGCAATCATGGTCTGGGGCCCTGTCAATGTCCAAGGATTCTCCATTTCAGAAATATAGAGATTGGAATTCCCTTCAATTTCAGGATCTTTCTGAGCCCAAATGTAATATAACCGGTTCTCATGCTCGAAAGTTGTTGCATCGAGGGCGAACGATTCTTTCCAAGTCTTGATTTGTCCTTTTTCCACCCATTCGCCTTCCAACGGATTGGCTGAACCATTCTCGAGAACGTACATGCGATGATCAAAAATAGCATCTTCACGTGCCGCCGCGAAATAGAGGTACCATTTTCCTTGAATATAATGCAATTCTGGCGCCCAAATGTTGGCACTCATGATTCCAGTCGAGCGCTTCTGCCATACGACTTTCTCTTCTGCTCCAGTCAATTCCCCGAGCGTCTGAGCGCGACGTAGCGGAATCCCGCTAAAATCAGGTAAGGACGCCGTAAAATAATAATAGCCATCTGTATGACGCATGATCCATGGATCCGCGCGTTGTTCTACGATTGGATTTACGATTGTCTCTGTCATAATGAACGCTCCTCTGTTTCAAAGTGGGTCGTTTGTAAGCTCAACTGTTTTAACAGGGTGTGTCTTTCGCGAAGCCGATACGCTTCTCTCTTGCTACTCGCTAGGAGAAGGGGTGAAATACCGATTTCCTCTGGTCGAATCGGGGCTTGTAACGAATTAAAAACGGACTCCATCTTCTGACGTGTCGGGAGCTGATTCGCCCACTCCTCTAGCTCCCTCGGTACAGTAGACTGCTCTTGAATCATCGTTTTATAGGTATCGATGAGTTCCATCGTCGCAATTGCAACTTTGGTGCCATGCAAGACCGCCGGACGTTCGTGTGTCAAGAAGTCCATCTCCCAATAATGAGAGAGGTGGTGTTCTCCACCAGATGCAGGATGTGAATGTCCAAAAATCAACATCGCAATTCCTGATAAAATCAATGAATCCATCAGCTGATCTAAACCTTCCGCTTTTTCTGCATAGATATCTGGTAGAGCTTTTACACAATCGAATAAAGCTTGTTCTGTCAATCGAGCAACTACAGGACAAAATGGTTCTTTTCCATCAAAGGCACCAAAACGCCAATCTAGTAAGGAGGTGTACTTCCCAAGCATGTCGCCGACACCTGCCGCCACTAACGCCCGAGGTGCATCACGGATAATGTCGCTTGGGATGAATACTGCAATTGGTGAGACGAGCTGATAGGTGATTTTCTTCCCTCTTATGATTAAGGGCGCTCCTTTTGAAGTAAATCCGTCCACTGAAGGAGCGGTCGGAACAGATAAAAATGGGATTTTTGCTTTCGCAGCACAAAACCGCGTCACATCATGAATGGTACCTGCTCCAAGTGCAATCAATGCATCCACACTATCGTCCAGCTCGAGCATTACTTGTACAACTGCTAGTTCATCAGCTGCGACGTCCCCTTGTTTGTTCGGTGAGAGCGTGACTAAGGTTACATCAATTCCTACCGTCAACAATGCTTTCTGCAACGGGGAATAACCGACCGTCTGCGTAGTGACATCAGCGATGACGAGAAGATGCCGCCACTCTTTCTTCTGCACAAATTTGACTAGAGATTGCCACACCTTTTCCGAGGCATTGATTTGCTCAATCGAAATCGGATGGTGTGGATTTCCACAAGAACATGTGGCAACCTGCTTTTGTATCTGTTCGAGGTTCATCGACTGACTCCTTTCCCGACATGATATTCCGTTTCCCAGTGATACGTCTGCCCCGCCGATAATTGGATAGAAGGAAAATTACTGTGATGAACGGCGTCAGGAAGATGTTGCGGCTCCAGACAAACACCATAATATTTTCGAGAGCGTCCCTTACGTAACATCGTTTCTTCATTCATCTGGTTTCCTGAATAGAGCACGAGAGCAGGTGCAGTCGTAGACAACATCAAGGAGCGCTTACTTTCAGGATCGTACAGCGTCGCTTTTCGTTGGTCATCGAATAAAAAAGGATGATCATAACCATTGACGAGTTGATTTTGTGGATGGCTTGAAGCTGGACCATCTCCCAGCATTCGTCCTGATCGGAAGTCGAAAGGGGTCTGATCGACATCCAGTAAGCGACCTGTAGGGATCAAATCATTTCGAAGCTCAGCAAATTGATTAGCCGGTAACGTCAATTCATGCTGTAAGATGTCTCGGTTTCCGCTACTTAGATTGAAATACGTATGATTTGTCATATCAACCACCGTATCCGTGTCACTGATTGCCTCATACATAATCTTGACACCGTCTTTTAACAACACAAACGAAGCTCTGACATCGAGTACTCCTTTATAGCCATTTTCACCATCAGGACTTACATACCGAAGAATGAGATGCGTATTAGATACGTCTTCCACTTTCCAGAATCGACAGTGGAGACCGTCTCCTCCGTGAAGATGATGCTTCCCTTCGTTTTGAGGCAGATGGTACGTTACACCGTCCATATCGAATGTTCCGTCCTCGATTCGACCGGCGACACGGCCGACGGTCGCTCCCAAGTAATATGTGTCTGTCATGTATTCCTCAACCGTATCGTAAGACAAGATGATGTTTTTCCATCCCTCATCTTGAATCGAAAACTCTTGCAGAGTTGCTCCATATGTCAATATACGTAAACGACACATATCGTTCTCGAGCGTAAATGCCGTCTGATCTATTACTTCTTGTCGTTCCATCTCAAGTCGCTCCTTTTTTACCAAACCTTCACCGGACAATGCTTTGTTGCAAGGCGTGCCCGATAAGAGACATAGCATCCGCATTTCAAACAGGTATCGTCCTGGTAAAACGGACAGACTGCACATTGACGAAGACGTGCCTGATATTCAGCGTCTGTGACTTGTGCCATGACTTCCGCGTCGATGGTCAATAACCAATCAGTGTCTACTTCTGTTGGAGGACAAGTACGACACCGTCTTGTCTCGACAACTTTCATCTCAGCGAACCGCCAGTGTGATGACGCTCATCGCTGGAACATCCATGATGAGCTTCCCGTCTTCCGTCACCTGGACCTCATGCTCACGTGGCGCAACCACGTCTGGTTGTTCAAACGTATTATGGGCATTGAGATGATCTGCTGTTAAAATGCGCGCTGATACGTCCGAAATCGTCCCCATTCCCCGCAGATCAATTTCGACCTTATCGCTATTTTGATGATCGAGCTGGCAGAGGCTAATATGCAGTACACCATCAGCATCGCGAGAAGCTGTCGCGTTTACAGAAGGAATCGATTCTTCTTTGGCTACATAGTCACGCGTGATGGCTGCTAGCTCGACACGTTCAGCATCTTGATGGACACGATACATCTCAAAGACATGGTATGTCGGCGTGAGAATGAACTGATCCCCCTCCGTTAAAATCATCGCTTGAAGCACATTGACCATTTGCGCGATATTCGCCATGTGAACACGGTCATTATGCTTATGGAAGATATTGAAGTGAATTGCTGCGACGAGCGCATCTCGAATAGAGTTTTGTTGATACAAGAAGCCCGGATTCGTTCCTGGTTCAACGTCGAACCACGTTCCCCATTCATCGATGATGAGACCGACCCGCTTCTCTGGATCATATTGATCCATGATTTGTCCATGCTTTGTGATCAGTTCATCCATATAATAGGCACGTTTCAAAGTTATGAACCACTCATCTTCCGTAAAATCTAGCGCTGAACCCTTCCCTAACCAAAAATCGCCTGGAATCGTATAATAGTGAAGACTGAGGCCATCCATCATCGTACCCGCTTCACGCATAAGAATTTCGGTCCATTTATAGTCATCAATGTTTGCACCACCAGCAATCTTATAAAGTTGATTGCCGTCATAGTTGCGTACATAGGTCTGATAGCGTCGATATAGATCAGCGTAATATTCCGGACGCATATTTCCACCGCAGCCCCAGTTCTCGTTACCAACACCAAAATACGTAAGCGACCACGGTTCTGTACGACCATTCTCCTGACGCCAATTCGCCATCGGTGACTCGCCATTGAACGTCATGTACTCCACCCATTCAGACATCTCTTGGACGGTTCCACTTCCCACGTTTCCACAAATATAAGGCTCACACTCTAGTAGTTCACACAGACGCATAAATTCATGGGTTCCGAAATGATTGTTTTCGACGACGCCACCCCAATGTGTATTGACCATCCGTTTTCGGTTTTCATTCGGTCCAATACCATCTTTCCAGTGGTATTCGTCTGCAAAGCACCCACCCGGCCAGCGTAAGACCGGAATGTTCAATTTCTTCAATGCTGTTAGTACATCGTTCCGAATGCCATCTGTATTCGGTATGGTCGACTCTGGACCGACCCAAAGACCTTCATAAATACAACGTCCGAGGTGTTCCGCAAAGTGTCCATAGATATGTTTACTGATTTTACCTTTTGGTAAATCCACGTTGACGATCAGTTGTGTTGCCGCTTCTTTTGTATTTAACGTTGATGTGACGAGTTGGTTATTCATAGTATCTCCTCCAAGAAAAGGGACCTAGCAAGGTCCCAATAAATTATGGTCGATAGTACAGTTCATTCCAACGTAACTCATTATTAAATCGAACCGTCTCCGTTTCTTTATCGATAACAGCAATTTCAATGTTCAGAAGTTCTGCGAAGTCGCGCAATTGTTCAGTTGTTACTTCGTACGAGTAACAAGTATGGTGCGCTCCCCCGGCTTGGATCCAGTTTTCGACAGCTTGAGCCATCGATGGTTCTGTTTTCCATAGAACACGTGCCACCGGAAGATTCGGCATTGCTTCATCAGGTTGGATGCCCTCAACTGTGTTTACCAAGAGACGGAAGCGATGTCCTAAATCAATCAGACTAGCGTTCAATGCCTTGCCATTCTGTCCTTCGAATACCATACGCGCTGGCGCTTCACGATCTCCGATTCCGAGAGGATGAACTTCGATTCTAGGCTTATCGACCGCAATCGTCGGACAAATCTCGAGCATATGCGCTCCGAGTACCATCTCGTTGCCTGGTTCAAAATGATAAGTATAGTCTTCCATGAAAGATGTCCGTTCGTTGCTCGCCATGATTTTCATAAGTCGAACAAGTGCTGCGGTTTTCCAGTCTCCTTCTCCAGCAAACCCGTACCCTTGCTCCATCAATCGTTGGACGGCTAGTCCAGGTAGTTGCTTAATGCCATGTAGGTCTTCGAAGGTTGTCGTGAAGGCCGTGTATCCACCTGCTTCAAGAAAAGCTTTCATGCCGAGTTCGATGCGCCCTTGATAGCGGACCGATTCCTGGAATGCTTCTTCTTCCATTCCAGTATTCGTCATTTCATACCGCGTGCGATATTCTTCCATCAAGTCATCTAAATCCGACTCCGATACCGCATTCATATAGGTGACGAGATCACCGACACCATACCCATCGACCGTCCAACCCAGTTGAATCTGGGCTTCGACTTTATCACCTTCCGTCACCGCTACATTCCGCATGTTGTCACCAAAACGCGCGACCTTTAAGTTCTTACTTTCCGCTAACGCATGTGCCACATTCATCCAAGATGACATCTTTTGGCGTGTGAGTTCATCTTCCCAATGTCCGACGAGTACTTTTCGCTTCACGTTCATCCGACTTGTGATAAAACCATGTTCACGATCACCGTGCGCCGACTGATTGAGGTTCATGAAATCCATATCGATCGCATCCCACGGGATGTCACGATTGAACTGTGTTCCAAAATGAAGCAAAGGTTTTTGTAACACACGCATCCCACTGATCCACATTTTCGATGGTGAGAAGGTATGCATCCATGTGATCACACCGGCACAGGCATCATCAGCATTCGCCCGCAACATCATCTGCCGAATTTCTTCTGCATTTTTGACGACTCCCTTGTAAACAATTCGATCTCGGAAGACATCCGCTGCATCTAATCCTGAGACGATCTCTTTCGAATGTGTTTCGACTTGACGAAGTACCTCCTCACCGTAGAGCATCTGGCTTCCTGTCACGAACCAAAATTCGTGTGTGTTTGCTGTCAACATTTAAAATCCCCCTCATCTAGCTATGTGCACCTATCATTTCTGACCGTAGTAGGCGTTTTCTCCATGTTTGCGCAAGTAGTGTTTATCTAAGATGCTTTGTTTGATGGGTGCTAATCCTGGATTCAGATTCAAGGCATGAATACCCATCTTGGCTACTTCCTCAAGTACGACTGCATTGTGTAAGGCTTCATCCGCATCCTTGCCCCAACAAAAAGGTGCATGATTTGCGACCAGTACACCGGGTACGGCAACAGGTTCTAAATGCAGTTCGTTCAGCGTCTCAATGATGACGTTTCCGGTTTCCAGCTCGTACGCCGTCTCGATCTCTTCATCAGATAATTCACGTGTACACGGAATTTCTCCGTAAAAGTAGTCGGCATGTGTCGTCCCAAATGCAGGAATCGCTCGCTTTGCTTGCGCCCAGCTCGTCGCCCAAGGGGAATGCGTATGGACAATGCCTCCTATCTCAGGCAGAGCCCGATACAAAGCCAAATGTGTTGGCGTATCAGAAGATGGACGAAGATTGCCCTCGACGACGTTGCCTTCTAAATCGACTACGACCAAATCCTCTATCGCCAAAGCGTCATATGGAACACCGCTCGGTTTGATGACGACCAAACCCGCATTTCGATCAATCCCACTAACATTCCCCCACGTAAAGGTGACCAAGTCATGCTTCGGTAATGCTAGGTTCGCTTCAAGCACTTCTTCTTTTAATTGACGACTCACCATACTGGTTCCCCTTTCTGACGTGACGCTTCCGCCTTAATTTTCTTTAATCGCTTCATCACATCATTTTCTCCACGACCGAAATAATCGTATAGCTTCGTGTATTCAGCAAACAGCGCCTCATACACTTCAACGTTTTCTGGAATCGGAAGATATGTTTTTTCTTTTACACGTCCCATCTTCGTCGCTGCTTCAGTGATGGTGGCATAACCACCTCGTTCTGCTCCTGCGGCTACGGCACCGAACATGGCAGATCCTAAAGCTGGAGTTTGAGAAGAGGCTGAAATCTTGATTTCCATGTTTAGGACGTCGGCATAAATCTGCATCATCAAGGCATTTTTCTCCGCAATTCCTCCTGCAGCGTATACTTCGTGGACGGGAACACCACTTGTTCGGAACGCTTCTACAATCGTTCTCGTGCCATAAGCAGTCGCTTCGATCAATGCGCGGTAGATATCTTCTGGTTTCGTCAGTAATGTTGCACCTAGAAGTACGCCCGTCAGATTCGTATCTACCAGTGTAGAACGATTTCCGTTCCACCAATCAAGAGCGATCAATCCATGTTCACCGACGCGTTGCATCGTTGCCTTATCAGTCAATAATTGGTGCGTACTAACACCTTGAATGTTTGCTTCTTGCAAATAGTCACTTGGTACACAGTTTTCGATGAACCATTCGAAATGATCTCCGACACAGGACTGACCAGCTTCATATCCCATTAACCCCGGTAAGACCCCATCTTCGACGATACCGCACATACCGGGTACGACCTGTTCCTCTTCACCAAGCAGGATATGACAAGTAGATGTTCCCATCACCATCAACAACTTACCGGGTTCCGTGATCCCAACCGCAGGTACTGCAACATGGGCATCTACATTCCCTACGGCAACGGCAGTTCCCGGAAGGAGACCGATTCGTTCTGCAAAGGATATTGTTAATTCTCCTGCTTTGGCCCCGATGGGTGCAATGTCGTTGGAAAGCTTCTCTTCGACTACGTTCTCAAGTCGTGGATCTAACGCTTTGAAAAACTCTCTAGAAGGATAGCCTTCTTGTTTGTGCCAGATCGCTTTATAACCAGCCGTGCAACTATTGCGTACCACTTTTCCAGTTAACTGAGAAACGACCCAATCCGTCGCTTCTAAAATTTCGTGAGCAGCCTCGTAAATGGAGGGTGCTTCGTTTAGAATTTGCCAGACCTTCGGAATCATCCATTCGGATGAAATTTTTCCGCCGTAGCGTTTTAAGAAAGGTTCTTCTCGTTCACTCGCAATACGGTTCAAAGCGTCTGCCTCATCTTGAGCTGCATGATGCTTCCACAACTTCACATAGCTATGCGGATTATCTTGATACTCTTCACGGAAGCACAACGGATTTAAATCGACATCGATCGGTAGAATCGTACAAGCTGTAAAGTCGATACCAAGCCCAATGACTTGTTCCTTCGTAATACCTGCCTCTTTGACAACTGCGGGGATCGTCAATTCTAGGACCTCTAAATAATCACGCGGATGTTGGAGTGCCCAGTCATGTTCAAGCCGTGTTTTTCCATCAGGCAAAAATTGATCCATTACTCCATGTGTATATGCTTTGACTGCAGTCGCCAC
>Ga0207841_1000292_pt1 | contig 16863 bp, 25 predicted proteins | sample HigsolmetaGSP18D_FD_184846 | JGI IMG/M metagenome (GOLD analysis project Ga0207841, IMG submission 184846) | High solid enriched microbial communities from the Joint BioEnergy Institute, USA - SP1-8-D (SPAdes) | ecosystem: Engineered > Bioreactor > SSF (Solid state fermentation) > Aerobic >... | reverse complement strand
CAAGATGTGGATCCGCGTGTTCCCGGACAAGCCGATCACCAAGAAGCCGATCGAAGTCCGAATGGGCTCCGGCAAGGGCAGCGTCGAGTACTGGGTCGCCCAGATCCAGCCCGGGCGCATGATCTTCGAGATCGAGGGCGTCGAGGAGACCGTGGCACGCGAAGCGTTCCGCCTGGCCGCCGCGAAGCTGTCGGTCACCACCCAATTCGTGACCCGGACGGTGCGCTGATGGCTACGACCAAGGAACTCCGCGAGAAGTCGGCAGACGAGCTGCAGTCGCACCTCGTCGAACTGCACAAGGAGCGTTTCTCGCTCCGCATGCAGAAGGCCACCGGCCAGCTGACCAAGACGCACGAAGCCCGTCGGGTGCGCCGCGAGATCGCGCGCGTCAACACCCTGATCGGCCAGAAGAAGTAAGGACCCGACCATGAATACCGAGAAGAAGCAGCGTACGGTCCAGGGCCGCGTGGTCAGCAACAAGATGGACAAGACCGTCACCGTGCTGGTCGAGCGCCAGGTCAAGCACGCGTTGTACGGCAAGTACATCAAGCGTTCGACCAAGCTCCATGCCCACGACGCCGACAACGCGTGTCAGGAAGGCGACCTGGTGAAGGTCGTCGAGATCGCGCCGATGTCGAAGACCAAGAACTGGCGCGTGGCGGAAATCGTCACCCGCGCCGCCGAATAACGAGGAGCTCGAAATGATCCAGATGCAGAGCCACCTCGACGTGGCGGACAACAGCGGTGCCAAGGAAGTGATGTGCATCAAGGTGCTGGGCGGCTCGAAGCGCCGCTACGCCGGCATCGGCGACATCATCAAGGTGTCGATCAAGGAAGCGATTCCGCGCGGCAAGGTCAAGAAGGGCGAGGTCTATGACGCCGTCGTGGTGCGTACCCGCAAGGGTGTGCGTCGCGCCGACGGTTCGCTGATCCGCTTCGACGGCAACGCCGCCGTGTTGCTCAACAACAAGCAGGAGCCGATCGGCACCCGCATCTTCGGGCCCGTGACCCGTGAACTGCGTTCCGAGAAGTTCATGAAGATCGTCTCGCTCGCGCCCGAAGTGCTCTGAGCGGAGAAATCAAAATGGCCAATCGAATCAAGAAGGGCGACCACGTGGTCGTGATCGCCGGCAAGGACAAGGGCAAGCGTGGTGACGTGGTGCGCGTGATCGGCGACAAGGTCGTCGTCTCGAACATCAACATCGTCAAGCGCCACACCAAGCCCAATCCGCAGGCCGGCCAGGCCGGTGGCGTGGTCGAGCGCGAAGCGCCGATCCACGCATCGAACGTGATGCCGTTCAACCCTGCCACCGGCAAGGGCGAGCGCATCGGAACCAAGACACTCGAGGATGGCCGCACGCTGCGCGTGTTCCGCTCGAGCGGTGAGGCGCTCGACGCCTGAGGAATGCACAAATGACGACCCGTCTGGAACAGTTCTACAAGGATGAGGTGGTGCCGAAGCTGATGAAGCAGTTCGGCTACGCCAACATCATGCAGGTCCCGCGCCTGACCAAGATCACGCTCAACATGGGCGTGGGCGAGGCTGCCGCGAACAAGAAGGTGCTCGAGAACGCCACCGCCGACATGGCCAAGATCAGCGGCCAGAAGCCGCTGGTGACCAAGTCGCGCGTGTCGGTCGCCTCGTTCAAGATCCGCGACGGCTGGCCGATCGGCTGCAAGGTCACGCTGCGTCGCAACGGCATGTACGAGTTCCTCGACCGCCTGGTTAACGTCGCGCTGCCGCGCGTCCGTGACTTCCGCGGCGTGTCGGGCCGTTCGTTCGATGGTCGCGGCAACTACAACATGGGCGTGAAGGAACAGATCATCTTCCCGGAAATCGACTTCGACGCCGTCGACGCGATCCGCGGCATGGATATCGCCATCACGACCACCGCCCGCACCAACGAAGAAGCCAAGGCGCTGCTGGAAGCCTTCCGCTTCCCGTTCCGCAACTGATGAAACCGTGATTGGTGATTTGTGGATTGGTGATTCGTGACGGCCACGGCCTGCGCGAACCCGCTCTGTCCAATCACGAATCACCAATAACGAATCACGAGGATCCATACATGGCAAAGACGTCCATGATCAACCGCGAGGCCAAGCGTCAGAAGCTGGCCAAGCAGCACGCCGAGAAGCGCGAAGCCCTCAAGAAGATCATCAGCAGCCAGACCGCCGGCTACGAAGAGAAGATCGAGGCCGCGACCAAGCTGCAGAAGCTGCCGCGCGACTCGTCGCCCTCGCGCCAGGTCACCCGTTGCGCCCTGAGCGGCCGCCCGCGCGGCGTGTACAGCAAGTTCGGCCTGGGCCGCAACAAGCTGCGCGAAGCCACCATGCGCGGCGACGTGCCGGGCCTGCGCAAGGCCAGCTGGTAACAGGATCGGACACCGGTCTGGCGTTCCGGCGCCGGACCTGTACAATACCGGCCCTCACGTTCCACCCCGCCCGGACCCGGGCGGGCCACAACTCGTGTTCGCGCAAGCGGATATCGGTGCACTCATAAGGTACTCATCATGAGCATGACTGATCCAATCGCCGACATGTTCGTCCGCATTCGCAATGCGGCGGCAGTCGGCAAGCAGACGGTGAAGATGCCGTCGTCGAAGATCAAGGTCGCGATCGCCAACGTCCTCAAGGACGAAGGCTACATCGGCGACATCCGCGTGACCGAGAACGGTGGAAAGGCCGAACTCGAAATCGTCCTGAAGTACTACGAAGGCCGTCCGGTCATCGAGACCCTGAAGCGCTTCTCGCGCTCGGGTCTGCGCCAGTACCGCGGCAAGGACGCGCTGCCGAAGGTCCTCAATGGCCTCGGCATCTCCATCATTTCCACCTCGAAGGGCATCATGACCGACGCGCAGGCACGCCAGCAGGGCGTCGGCGGTGAAGTCCTGTGCTTCGTGGCCTAAGGGAGTAACGGATCATGTCCCGCGTCGCCAAGAAGCCGATCGCCCTCCCGAAGGGCGTTGAACTCAACATCCAGGCCGACCAGGTCAGCGTCAAGGGCCCCAAGGGCACCCTGTCGCTGGACAAGCCGTCCTACATCGACATCAAGGTCGAGGACGGCAGCGCGCAGCTGTCGGCCAACGACCCGCAGCACGTCGCGCTGACCGGCACCCTGCGTGCCATCGTCGCGAACATGGTGCACGGCGTGTCCGAAGGCTTCGAGCGCAAGCTCGAGCTGGTCGGCGTCGGTTACCGTGCCGCGCTGCAGGGCAAGGACCTCAACCTCTCGCTGGGCTTCTCGCACCCGGTCGTGTTCCAGGCGCCCGAAGGCATCACCCTGAGCACGCCGACCCAGACCGAGATCCTGGTCCAGGGTGCCGACAAGCAGCTCGTCGGCCAGGTCGCCGCCAAGATCCGCGGATTCCGTCCGCCGGAGCCCTACAAGGGCAAGGGCGTGAAGTACTCCAACGAAACCATCATTCGCAAGGAAGCCAAGAAGGCCTAAGCGTGCAGGTGCGCATCGCGCGGGTGCCGGCAACTCCGGCCCCGTCGCGCAGCACCGGACTCTCCTTCAGCTTCCACGAGGTCATCGACATGAGCATCAAGAACACCGCCCGCCTGCGCCGCGCCAAGAGCACGCGCTCGCACATCCGCACCCTGGGCGTGCCGCGCCTGTCGGTGCTGCGCACCGGTCAGCACATCTACGCCCAGCTGTTCAATTCGGACGGTTCGGTCGTGCTGGCGGCTGCCAACACCACCCAGGCCGACGTCAAGTCGGGTCTGAAGAATGGCAAGAACGCCGACGCCGCATCCGCGGTCGGTCGCGCGATCGCCGAGAAGGCCAAGGCGGCGGGCATCGAGAAGGTCGCGTTCGACCGCTCGGGCTACCGCTACCACGGTCGCATCAAGGCACTTGCCGACGCCGCCCGCGAGGGCGGCCTGCAGTTCTGATCCACACGCTGTCGTCGCCGGGCCTCGCGCCCGGCGTCGCCTGACGCGCCGGCACGCGAAGTGTCGGACGCCCGCGGCCTTCTGTGCCGCGTCCGCGTTTCACCGAACGACTTCCCAACTCCAAGCGGCCCGAGCCGCACATCCTTCTTCCACTACAGGCAACAACGATGGCAAATGAACGCGAAAACCGCGGTCGCGATCGCAATCGCGACCGTGAGGAACTCGACGACGGCATGATCGAGAAGCTGATCACGGTCAACCGTGTCAGCAAGACCGTCAAGGGCGGCCGCCAGTTCACCTTCACCGCGCTGACGGTCGTCGGCGACGGCAACGGCAAGGTCGGCTTCGGTTACGGCAAGGCGCGCGAAGTGCCGGTCGCGATCCAGAAGTCGATGGAGCAGGCCCGCAAGAACCAGAAGAGCGTCGACCTCAACGGCACCACGCTGTGGCACACCGTGAAGTCGCGGCACGGCGCCGCCAATGTCTTCATGCAGCCCGCGTCCGAAGGTACCGGCGTGATCGCCGGTGGCGCGATGCGCGCCGTGCTCGAAGCCGTGGGCGTCAAGGACGTGCTGGCCAAGGCCGTCGGCTCGCGCAACCCGATCAACCTGGTGCGCGCCACGATCCGCGGCCTCGACGAGATGCACTCGCCGGCGCAGATCGCCGCCAAGCGTGGCAAGAAGCTCGAGGACATCACCAATGGCTAAGAACGAAAACGCCGGCGGCACCGTCAAGGTGCGCCTGGTCAAGGGCATGCGCGGGTCGCAGGCCAAGCACCGCCTGTCGGTGAAGGCGCTGGGCCTCAACAAGCTCAACGACGTGCGCGAACTGAAGGACAGCCCCCAGGTCCGTGGCCTGATCAACAAGGTCCACTACCTGGTCCGGGTCGAGGAGTAATCGATATGAAGCTCAACACTCTCAAGCCCGCAGCGGGCGCCCGCACCGAGCGCGTCCGCGTCGGTCGCGGTATCGGTTCGGGCCTGGGCAAGACTGCCGGCCGCGGCCACAAGGGTTCGTTCGCGCGTTCGGGCAAGGGCAAGATCAAGGCCGGCTTCGAAGGCGGCCAGATGCCGCTGCGCAAGCGTCTGCCGAAGGTCGGCTTCCGCTCCAAGCTCAAGCTCGACACCGCCGAAGTGATGCTCTACCAGCTCGACAAGCTCGATGGCGACATCGACTTCGCAGCGCTCCGTGCCGCCAAGCTGGTGCCCAGCACCGCCAAGCGCGCGAAGATCGTCAAGAAGGGCGAGATCAGCAAGAAGCTCGTGCTCAAGGGCGTGCTGGCCACCGCCGGCGCCCGCGAGGCGATCGAAGCCGCTGGCGGCAAGGTCGAGGAGTAAGCGTCGATGGCGCGAAGCGGCAGCGCAATGGGTGGGGTCGGCGCCGGGCTCGGTAAGTTCACCGAGCTCCGCCAGCGCCTGCTGTTCGTGCTCGGTGCGTTGATCGTCTACCGCATCGGGTGCTTCATCCCGGTCCCGGGCGTCAACCCCGAGGCCATGCTGCAGCTGATGGAGCAGCAGGAAGGCACCATCGTGGACATGTTCAACATGTTCTCCGGTGGTGCCCTGTCGCGCTTCAGCCTGTTCGCGCTGAACGTGATTCCCTACATCTCCGCCTCGATCGTCATGCAGCTGCTGGTGCAGGTCGTGCCCAGCCTGAAGGCGATCCAGAAGGAAGGCGAGTCGGGTCGTCGACGGATCACCCAGTGGTCGCGCATCGGCGCGATCCCGCTGGCGATCTTCCAGTCGGCCGGTATCGCGGTGGCGCTGCAGAACTCGGGCGCGAACAACGGGATTCCGGTGGTCTATGCGCCGGGCATGGGCTTCGTGCTGACCGCGATCGTCGCGCTCACCGCCGGCACCATGTTCCTGGTGTGGCTGGGCGAGCAGGTGACCGAGCGTGGCATCGGCAACGGTGTGTCGCTGATCATCTTCGCCGGCATCGTCGCGGGTCTGCCGGGCGCCGTGCTGGGCACGTTCGATGCGCTGCGCAGCGGCGACATGAGCCCGATCGCGGCGATCCTGCTGGTGGCCGTGGTGCTGGCGGCGGTGTTCTTCGTGGTGTTCGTCGAGCGCGGCCAACGCCGCATCACGGTCAACTACGCACGCCGTCAAGGTGGTCGCAACGCCTACATGAACCAGAGCTCGTTCCTGCCGCTCAAGCTCAACATGGCAGGCGTGATTCCGGCGATCTTCGCGTCGTCGATCATCATGTTCCCGGCGACGGTGACGACGTGGTTCGGCGAGGCGACGGCGTCAGGCGGCTGGCAGCAGACGCTGCAGCGCGTGGCGCAGGCCATCTCACCCGGCGAGCCGCTGTACGTGCTGCTGTTCGCGGGTCTGATCGCCGGCTTCGCGTTCTTCTACACCGCGCTGGTGTTCAACAGCCAGGAAACGGCCGACAACCTGAAGAAGTCGGGCGCGCTGATTCCGGGCATCCGTCCGGGCAAGGCGACTGCCGACTACATCGACGGTGTGCTGACCCGCCTCACGGCAGTCGGCGCCGCCTACCTGGTGCTGGTGTGCCTGCTGCCGGAGTTCATGCGTGCAGAGTTCGGCAGCTCCTTCCACTTCGGCGGCACTTCGCTGCTGATCGTGGTGGTGGTGATCATGGACTTCATCGCGCAGGTCCAGTCGCACCTGATGTCGCACCAGTACGAAAGCCTGCTCAAGAAGGCGAACCTCAAGGGTTCGCGCGGCGGCCTGACCGGTCGTTGACGCAAGCCGGACGGCCTGGCGGCCGTCCGGTCCAGGTTCACGTGGCGCGGGGACTTCCCGCGTCGCATCGCGCCACCGGCAGGTGGCGCACGAAGTCCGGACGAATGCGCCGGGCTTCAGATGGGCGACTCGCGCTGCGGTCTCGTGCGCGGGTGGTCCAGGAAGATCCGGGCGCCAGAGTAGCGCTCGGGGCAGGCGAGGGGATCCGTCCCTCCGTACTGCCGGTCCTGGACTGTCGCCGGAGCATGGGCACGCTCCCCATGCCGGGTTCGCTGGCGCCTCGGCGCCGTGGACTTCCTGAAACCACGAGGCCCTGCTATCATTTCTTGTTCCCTATTTGCCGGGGTTGACCCCCTGGCAGCAAACCAGTTGGAGATCCGCGCATGGCGCGTATTGCAGGTGTGAACCTGCCTGCCCAGAAGCATGTCTGGGTTGGGCTTCAGAGCATCTACGGCATCGGCCGTACCCGTTCGAAGAAGGTCTGCGAAGCCGCAGGCGTCGATTCGTCCACCAAGATCCGTGACCTGTCCGAACCGGAAGTCGAGCGCCTGCGCTCGGAAGTCGGCAAGTACGTCGTCGAAGGCGACCTGCGCCGCGAGATCGGCATGGCCATCAAGCGTCTGATGGACCTGTCGTGCTATCGCGGCCTGCGTCATCGTCGCGGTCTCCCGCTGCGTGGTCAGCGCACCCGGACCAATGCCCGTACCCGCAAGGGTCCGCGCAAGGCCATCAGGAAGTAAGGAGCGCAGATCATGGCCAAGCCCGCAGCAACCAAGACCAAGAAGAAGATCAAGCGCGTCGTCACCGACGGCATCGCCCACGTCCACGCTTCGTTCAACAACACGATCATCACGATCACCGACCGCCAGGGCAACGCGCTCTCGTGGGCGACTTCCGGTGGCGCGGGTTTCCGCGGCTCGCGCAAGTCGACCCCGTTCGCCGCCCAGGTTGCCGCCGAAAAGGCCGGCAAGGTCGCCCTCGAGTACGGCGTCAAGTCGCTCGAAGTGCGTATCAAGGGCCCGGGTCCGGGGCGTGAGTCGGCCGTGCGTTCGTTGAACAACGTCGGCTACAAGATCATCAACATCATCGACGTGACGCCCATCCCGCACAACGGGTGCCGTCCGCCGAAGAAGCGTCGCGTCTAAAAGGAGCGATAAGAAATGGCTCGTTATATCGGTCCTACCTGTAAGCTCGCGCGCCGCGAAGGCGCCGACCTGTCCCTCAAGAGCCCGACCCGCGCGCTCGACTCGAAGTGCAAGCTGGAGCAGAAGCCCGGCCAGCATGGCGCCGGCACCGGTGCGCGTCGCAGCAAGCTCTCCGACTACGCCACCCAGCTGCGCGAAAAGCAGAAGGTCAAGCGTATCTACGGTCTGCTCGAGCGCCAGTTCCGCAACTACTACAAGAAGGCGTCCAACAAGAAGGGCAACACGGGTGAAAACCTGCTGCAGCTCCTCGAAACCCGCCTCGACAACGTCGTCTACCGCATGGGCTTCGCCGTGACCCGTCCGGCCGCGCGCCAGCTGGTCAGCCACCGTGGCGTCACGGTGAACGGCCAGTCGGTCAACCTGCCGTCCTACCAGGTCAAGGCCGGCGACGCGATCGCCCTGTCGGAGAAGGCGCAGAAGCAGCTCCGCGTGCAGGAAGCGCTCAACGTCTCCTCGACGATGGACCTGTCGCCGTCGTGGGTCGAAGTCGACTCGAAGAAGTTCTCCGGCGTGTTCAAGGCGGTCCCGGACCGCGGCGACCTGCCGGCTGACATCAACGAAGCGCTGATCGTCGAGCTGTACTCGAAGTAATTCAACCAGGTGTCGCCGCGCCCATACGCGCGGCGATCCTCAGGAGACACACACACATGACGGCAACCAACCAGGTCCTGCGTCCGCGCGGCCCGCAGATCGAACGTCTCGCGGGCAACCGCGCGAAGGTCGTGATCGAGCCGCTGGAGCGCGGGTACGGGCACACGCTGGGCAATGCCCTGCGTCGCGTGCTGCTGTCGTCGATTCCGGGCTTCGCGATCACCGAAGTCGAGATCGACGGCGTGCTGCACGAGTACAGCACCATCGAGGGCCTGCAGGAAGACGTGCTGGAAGTCCTGCTCAACCTCAAGGACGTCGCCATCCGCATGGGCACCGGCGAGAGCGCGACCTTGTCGCTGTCGAAGTCGGGCCCCGGCGTCGTCACCGCCGCCGACATCAAGACCGACCACAACGTCGAGATCCTCAACGGCGAGCACGTGATCTGCCATCTGACCAAGGATGCGTCGGTCAACATGCGCCTGAAGATCGAGCGTGGTTTCGGTTACCAGCCGGCCGCCGCACGTCGTCGTCCGGACGAGGACACCCGCGCCATCGGTCGCCTGATGCTGGATGCGTCGTTCTCGCCGGTCCGTCGCGTGGCCTATGAAGTCGAAGCGGCGCGCGTGGAACAGCGCACCGACCTCGACAAGCTGGTCATCGACATCGAGACCAACGGCACCATCGATGCCGAGGAAGCCGTGCGCACCGCCGCCGACATCCTCACCGACCAGCTGTCGGTGTTCGGCGACTTCACGCACCGCGACCGCGGCGCGGCGAAGCCGCAGGCTCCGGGCGTCGACCCGATCCTGCTGCGACCGATCGACGATCTGGAGCTGACGGTGCGCTCGGCGAACTGCCTCAAGGCCGAGAGCATCTATTACATCGGCGACCTGATCCAGAAGACCGAAGTCGAACTGCTCAAGACCCCCAACCTCGGCAAGAAGTCGCTGACCGAGATCAAGGAAGTCCTGGCGCAGCGCGGCCTCGCGCTCGGCATGAAGCTCGAGAACTGGCCGCCGGTCGGTGTCTCGGCGCACGGCATGCTTGGGTAAGCAGCCCGCGTCCAGCCGATGCCGTCAGGCATCGGCTGCGGGGTGCGAACGCCCGACGCGCTGCGTCGGGCAGGGGTGCAAACGCGGCGCGAGCCGCGGCTCCCGATCTGTTTTTGAAGTTGTAAGCAGTACCGCGCCGACGGGTAGAAGCCCGCGGCGCTTCCGGTGACGGATCACCGGTTTTTCGGACCATCCGCAGTCCAAGTTCCACCGCCAGGAAGGCGACAAGGCACCACACAGACCCATCATTTCCCAGAAGGATCCATCCCATGCGCCACCAGAAAGCCGGTCGCAAGTTCAACCGCACCAGCGCCCATCGCGAAGCGATGTTCCGCAACATGGCCGCTTCGCTGATCAAGAGCGAGCTGATCAAGACCACCCTGCCGAAGGCCAAGGAACTGCGCCGCGTCGCGGAGCCGCTGATCACCCTCGGCAAGATCGACAGCGTGGCCAACCGTCGCCTGGCCTTCGCGCGCCTGCGCGACAAGGAAGCCGTCGGCACGCTGTTCACCACTGTCGGCCCGCGCTATGCCGCGCGTCCGGGTGGTTACCTGCGCATCCTCAAATGTGGCTTCCGTGCCGGCGACAACGCGCCGATGGCGTATGTCGAGCTGGTGGATCGCCCGCAGGCGTCGGTCGAGGCCGAGTAACTCCCGTCACGGTGATGATCCGCGCTCCGCGCACGGATCTTCGCCATCGATGGAACGCGACCCCGGCCCCGGCCGGGGTTTCTGTTTCCGGGCTCCGCGCCTGATAATCGCCGGGAAGCCCACGACGATGTGCCCATGAATCCTCTCCGCTGGTCGTTTCGCGCCCTGATGCTCCTTGGCGCGTGCGTGTGCCTCGCCCTGGTCGGCTTCGCGTTCTACACCCAGCTGGCGTGGGGGCTCGAGCCGTGCGCACTGTGCGTCCGGCAACGCATGGCCTACCTGGCACTCGCTGGCGTGTTCGTCGTGGCCGGGCTGTGGGCCCCCACGAATGCGGGCGGCAGGAAGGCGCTGGGCCTGCTGACCGCTTGCGTGGCGTTCGCAGGCGCGGGCGTCGCCGGTTACCAGATCTGGCTGAAGTTCTTTCCGCCGCAGATGCCGGTCTGCAAGTTCCAGTTCATGGACCTCGAGCCGAGCCTGTGGCAGCGGTTCTCCACGCCGACGGTCGAGTGCGGGGCCAGCGACTGGGCGTTCCTCGGCCTGTCGATGCCGGTCTGGAGCCTGGTGTGGTTCCTGTTGCTGGCGGCGGTGGCCCTGTTCGCAGGCCTGCGCACGCGCCGCTGAGCGCGTGCCCGCGTTTTGCCGCGCTGCCGCAAACTGCGATGATGGCGGCCCGTACGAGGAACCCCGCATGCCGTCTTCCACCGAACGCAGCCTGCACCCCGTGAATCTGCCCGAGGGCTGGACGCCGGAGAGCTGGCGCACGCGTCCGGCGATGCAGCTGCCGACCTATCCCGACCAGGCCGCGCTGGCCGCGGTGCAGGACGAACTGCGCGCGCTGCCGCCGCTGGTGACGTCGTGGGAGATCATGAATCTCAAGCAGCAGCTCGCCGAGGCGCAGGAGGGCAGGCGCTTCCTGCTGCAGGGCGGCGATTGCGCGGAGAGCTTCGCTGACTGCACGTCGGACGTGATCTCCAACCGGCTCAAGGTGCTGCTGCAGATGAGCCTGGTGCTGGTGCACGGCATGCGTCTGCCGGTGGTGCGCGTGGGCCGTTTCGCCGGCCAGTACGCCAAGCCGCGCTCGGCCGACACCGAAACACGCGATGGCGTGACCCTGCCGTGCTATCGCGGCGACGTGGTCAACGCGCCGGCCTTCACGCCCGAGGCGCGCACGCCCGACCCGCGGCGCATGGTCAAGGCGCATGCGCGCTCGGCGATGACGATGAACTTCGTGCGCTCGCTGATCGACGGTGGCTTCGCGGACCTGCATCACCCCGAGTACTGGGGTCTGGAATGGGTGGGCGAATCGCCGCTGGCCGAGGAGTACCAGCGCATGGTGTCCGGCCTCGGCGACGCCGTGCGCTTCATGGAGACGCTGGCCGGCACGCAGGTGCACAACCTCAACCGTGTCGACTTCTACACCTCGCACGAAGCGCTGCTGCTGCCCTACGAAGAAGCGCAGACGCGCCGGGTGCCGCGCCAGTGGGGCTGGTTCAATCTCAGCACGCATTTCCCGTGGATCGGTGTGCGCACCGCTGCGCTCGACGGCGCGCACGTGGAGTACTTCCGCGGCCTGCGCAATCCGATCGGGGTCAAGGTCGGCCCGACGTCGACGCCCGACGCGCTGCTGCGCCTGATCGACCTGCTCAACCCCGATGACGAACCCGGCCGCCTGAGCCTGATCCACCGCATGGGCGCGACGCAGATCGCCGAGCGTCTGCCGGCGTTGCTGGAAGCCGTGAAGCGCTCCGGTCGCCGTGTGCTGTGGATCTGCGATCCCATGCACGGCAACACAGAGTCGACCAGCAACGGCTTCAAGACCCGGCGCTTCGACAACATCCGCAGCGAGATCGAGCAGGCGTTCGACCTGCACGCCGCGGCCGGCACGCGCCTGGGGGGCGTGCATCTGGAACTGACCGGCGAAGACGTCACCGAATGCATGGGCGGTGCACGTGCGCTCACCGAGGTCGATCTCGAGCGCGCCTACAAGAGCCAGGTCGATCCGCGTCTCAACTACGAGCAGGCGCTGGAGACGGCGATGCTGATCGTGCGCAAGCAGGCGCAGGTCGGGCGCGCGGCCGGCGCGCCGGCCTGATCAATCGACGCGGCGCTCCAGCAATTCGGCGCCCATCAGGCGGAAGGTGTCCGCGACGCCAGGACTGGCGGACACATCGAAGGTGCCTGAGGCCACGGCGTCGGTGATCCGGGCACAGTCGACCGGCGTCACCTTGCCGTCTGCGAACAGTGCCTGCTGCATGCGCGAGACGGCCTCGCCGAACTCCGCCTTGCGCAGTTCGTGGAACTGCGCACCTGCAGCTGTCCCCATGCGTGCGCTGATGGCCTCGCCGAGTGCCTGGATCCAGAGGATGCTCACCACGACCGGCTCGGCGTTGCGGCGTTCCCAGCCGGCCTGCGCCGTCCGCGCGGCGGGACCTTCAGGCGCGGGCAGTGCACCGCACCACTGGCCCAGCGTCACATCGACGAACATGCCGTGCGTCATTGCCAGTCCGGCCGCGGCGTTGCGGGCCTCGATCGTGTCGCTGGCCTGCGAGGCGCCGCCGACACTCGCGAGCAGGCAGACCAGCGCGCACCGCGCGCCGGAAGCGGCAGGGAGTACCGTTGTCATCGTCGCGTCCTTGGCGTGCGGCGAAGTGCCGTCACGCCAGTGTGGCGATGCCGTGAGCGGCGACGATGGGATCAGGCCGCGCGACGGCGTCGGTAGAGATCCCGTGCCAGCACCAGCACGATCAGCAGGTTGAGCACGAACACACCCCAGGTCATCCAGTCGGGATGGTGCCAGAGCGCGTAGATCTCGAAGGGGAGGTAGGCGGCGGCGCCGATGACGCCCAGCCACGAGGCCCAGGCGCGGTGCCACCACAGGCCCCAGCCTTCGAGCAGGCGCATGCCGGCGTAGATCAGCGCGACGGCGATCGCGATGTGCAGCGTCTGCGGGGTGATCGCGTCGAGCAGGTCGGTGCCGAAGCGGTCGGCGTCCGCGCCGAAGCGCGTGAGCACGCGCTCGACCTGGTGCTGCAGTGCGTCGGGGCCGATCGCCGCAAGGCCGCCGGCGACGAGCAGGGCGATGGCGCCCTTGCCGGCCTCGAACAGCGCGATCGCGCGCAGGCCGTTGTGTGCGGATGTGGACTCGTCGGTCATCGGAACAACGCGTCCTGGCGGGGCGGCGGGGGCAGGGCGGCGCCGGTCAATGGCCAGTGGCCAATGACTTCGTAGCGACCACCGGGATTGAACAGCAGCTCGAAGCCGTCGACCGTCAAGGGCCCGATTCCGCAGTCCACCGTGTCGAGCCAGGACTGCGCATCGAGCCCCTTCGGCAGAAAGGCCAGCGTCACGTGCGGCTGGCGCGTGACTTCCTCGGGCGTGATGCCGCAGCGGCGGATCGCGTCACGTGTCGCGTCGCACAGCGCCTGCAGGGCAGGGCAATCGTGCGGCAGGGCGACGACGGCGCCGGACCGCCGCCAGTAGACGAGACGGTCGAGGGTGAAGGTGTGCGACGGAACACGCGCCGCGGCGACGGAGAACGCGTCGAGCACGTCCGGTGTCGCCAGGTGGCTGACGTCGTGGCCGATGAAGCACAGCGTGGCGTGCCACTGGTCGGCGCGCCGCAGTTGCAAGGAAGGCGCGTCCGATGGACGCGCCTCCTGCAGGCGTTGCGACAGCGTCGCGAACGCCGCCCGACCGGCGGCGTCGGGCCGCCACGCCGGGAACAGCGCCTGGCTCACGCAGCGCGGGACGCGCGCTTGCGGTCGCTCTCGGTGAGCAGCTTCTTGCGCAGGCGGATTTCCTTGGGCGTCACTTCGACCAGCTCGTCGTCCTCGATGAAGTCCAGGGCCTGCTCCAGCGTGTACTTCAGGGCGGGTGTGAGCTTGATCGCATCGTCCTTGCCGGACGCGCGCACGTTGGTCAGCGGCTTGCCCTTGATGACGTTGACCGTGAGGTCGTTGTCCTTGGAGTGGATACCGACCAGCTGGCCCTCGTACACGTTGTCGCCTTCGGCGGCGAACAGGCGGCCGCGCTCTTCCAGCGGCCCGAGCGAGTAGGCCGGCGTGACGCCCGGCGCGTTGGCGATCATCACGCCGTTGTTGCGCTTGGCGATCGCGCCGGTTTCCTTGGGTCCGTAGTGGTCGAACACGTGGAACAGCAGGCCCGAGCCCTGGGTCAGCGTCTTGAACTCGTTCTGGAAGCCGATCAGGCCGCGCGCCGGGATCATGTAATCCAGGCGCACGCGGCCCTTGCCGTCGGGCTCCATGTTCTTGAGCTGGCCCTTGCGGATGCCGAGCTTCTCCATCACGCCACCCTGGTGCTGCTCCTCGATGTCCACGACGAGCTGCTCGACCGGTTCCATCAGCTGGCCGTCGATCTCCTTGATGATGACCTCCGGGCGCGACACCGCCAGCTCGTAGCCCTCGCGGCGCATGTTCTCGATCAGCACCGACAGGTGCAGCTCGCCGCGGCCCGAGACCAGGAACTTGTCGGCATCGGCCGTTTCCTCGACCTTCAGCGCCACGTTGTGCAGCGTCTCGCGCTCCAGGCGCTCGCGGATCTGGCGGCTGGTGATGAACTTGCCGCCGCTGTGCTCCTTGCTGCCGGCGAAGGGCGAGTTGTTGACCTGGAAGGTCATCGAGATGGTCGGCTCGTCGACGGTCAGCGCGGGCAATGCCTCGGGCGTGTCGAGCGCGCAGACGGTGTCGGAGATCGACAGGTCCTGCACGCCGGCGATCGCGACGATGTCGCCCGCCTGCGCCTCGTCGACTTCCACGCGCTCCAGACCCAGGAAGCCGAGCACCTGCACCACCTTGCCCTGGCGCTTCTTGCCTTCGCGGTCGATGACGCTGACGGGCATGTTCTTCTTGAGCTTGCCGCGCTGGATGCGGCCGATGCCGATCAGGCCGACGAAGTTGTTGTAGTCGAGCTGGCTGATGCGCATCTGGAACGCGCCGTCGCGGTCCACGGCCGGCGGCTCGACGTGACGCATGATCGCCTCGTACAGCGGCGTCATGTCGCCCGAACGCGCGGCGTCGTCGAGGCTGGCGTAGCCGTGCAGCGCGGACGCGTAGACGATCGGGAAGTCGAGCTGCTCGTTGGTCGCGCCCAGCTTGTCGAACAGGTCGAACACCTGGTCGATGACCCAGTCCGGACGCGCGCCGGGGCGGTCGATCTTGTTGACGACGACGATCGGCTTGAAGCCCATCGCGAACGCCTTCTGCGTCACGAAGCGCGTCTGCGGCATCGGGCCATCCATCGCGTCGACCAGGATCAGCACCGAATCCACCATCGACAGCACGCGCTCGACCTCGCCGCCGAAGTCGGCATGGCCCGGGGTGTCGACGATGTTGATGCGGTTGCCCTGCCAGTTGATGGCCGTGTTCTTGGCCAGGATCGTGATGCCACGTTCCTTTTCCTGGTCATTGCTGTCCATCACGCGTTCGGCGAGCACCGTGCGCTCCGACAGGGTGCCGGACTGCTTGAGCAGCTGGTCGACGAGGGTGGTCTTGCCGTGGTCGACGTGGGCGACGATGGCGATATTGCGCAGGCGTTCGATGGACATGGGCAAGGCCGCGCCTGGCGGGACCGGGCGCTCAATGGGCAGTGAAGGAAGTCGCGTAGTGTAGCGTGTTGCGCCGCGGCATGGACGGGCGGTTGAAACCGGCGCGATGGCCCGCATCTAGCCCGTTCGCCACGGGCCCATGGCCCGCGGCGCCTCTTACCCACCACAGGATTCATCATGTCCCTGAACGCCGTATTCGAGACCGACCGTGGCCAGATCACCGTCGAGCTGTTCGCCGACAAGGCGCCGCTGACCGTCGCCAACTTCGTCAACCTGGCCAGGCGCGGCTTCTACGACGGGCTGAACTTCCACCGCGTGATCGCGGACTTCATGATCCAGGGCGGATGCCCGGAAGGCTCCGGCCGCGGCGGCCCGGGCTACCGGTTCGAGGACGAGGCCAACAACGGCGTCAAGCACGAGCGTGGCGTGCTGTCGATGGCGAACGCGGGCCCGAACACCAACGGCAGCCAGTTCTTCATCACCCACATCAAGACCGACTGGCTGGACGGCAAGCACACCGTGTTCGGCAAGGTCGCCGAAGGCCTGGACGTCGTGGACGCGGTGAAGCAGGGCGACACGATCAAGTCGATCAGGATCGTCGGCGATGCCGACGCGGTGCTGGCGGCCAAGGCCGACCGGGTCGCGGAGTGGAACAAGACGCTCGCAGCGTGATCGAAGGACAGGCCGGCCATTGCCGGCCTGTTTCGTTTTGGGGATCTGGTTTTCTGCTGGGTCGAACGATGACGGCCGCCGGGTCTGCTCGGGCGCCTGCCGGGTACCACACCCAGTCGCGGCCCGATATCCGCTTGGTGGGCGTGGCACCCGACAGGCGCTGGGTATCGTTCCACGGCTGACAGGAAAGCCTTGGGCCTCGAGGGTGGCTCTGGCTGGCGCGACGTTCTGGAGATCGCGGCGTGGCACGGCGTGCAGCAAAACCCGTCATTCCGGCAAAAGCCGGAATCCATTTTGATCTTCGCGATACGGTGGGGACGGCAGAAGCAAAACGGGTTCCGGCTTGACCAGACATGCGTCTGTCGAGAGACGCTGGAACGACGAAGCGCTCGAGGTTCCGCGAACTTTTCGCTTGCTTGGCAGCGCCGACTGATTCCGTCTCGTTGTCTCCAATCAGTTCCACGTGTGGCTTGTTCAAGGAATCGAAGATGGCACTCCACGGCGCATACGCTTTTCTGCTGG
>Ga0207841_1000282_pt1 | contig 17267 bp, 16 predicted proteins | sample HigsolmetaGSP18D_FD_184846 | JGI IMG/M metagenome (GOLD analysis project Ga0207841, IMG submission 184846) | High solid enriched microbial communities from the Joint BioEnergy Institute, USA - SP1-8-D (SPAdes) | ecosystem: Engineered > Bioreactor > SSF (Solid state fermentation) > Aerobic >... | reverse complement strand
CGATGCCCTGGCCGAACTGAAGGCACCGGGTACGGTGGCCGCCCGGCAGAAGGCGGAGGCGGCCAAGGCAGCGCCCGCCGCGCCGGCCAGGGCCGAGCCGACGGCGCCGGCCAAGGCCGAACCGGCAGCGCCGGCCACGCCCGCGCCCGCTGCGGCACCGGCACCGGCACCGGCACCGGCACCGGCACCGAAGCCGGCCGCGCCGGCACCCCGCCCCTGATGCCCGCACGCACCCGGCAGCAGCCGGGTGCAGGGCAGGGCGGGACTAGAAGCCGTGGCGCTTGCGCAGGCGCCGCGCGATCGCGGCCCGCACATGGATGCCGTAGGCCACGCCGAAGGCGAAACCGGCGATATGCGCCCACCAGGCCACCATGCCGAAGGTCGGCCCGATATAGGCGAACACCACCTGCAGCACGGCCCACACGCCGATCAGCAGATAGGCCGGCGCCCGCACGAACTCCAGGAACAGGCCCAGCGGGATGACCACGCCGAGCCGCGCGCCGGGGAACAGCGCCAGGTAGGTGCCGATCAGTGCCGAGACCGCTCCGCTTGCGCCGATGATGATCTGGTCCGGGCTGCCCATCGTATAGATGGCGGTGAGGTTGGCGGCCGCACCGCCGAGCAGGAACAGCAGCATCAGCCGCCACGGACCCAGCACGCGCTCGGCGGGCAGGCCGAAGATCAGCAGGAACACCAGGTTGCCCAGCAGGTGCGACCAGTCCGCGTGCAGGAACAATGCCGTGAACAGCCTCAGCACGCTGCCGTCGGCGACCATCGCCCACCAGTCCAGCGGACGGTTCAGGCCGGCCGACAGCGCGCCCCAGTCCAGCCACAGCGTGCGCCGCGCATCATCGGGTCGTGAGATCGACCACAGGAACGCCAGCCAGACCGCGGCGAACAGCAGCGGCGTGGCCCAGCGGAAGGCGACTTTCCGGCGCGAGGGCAGTGAGACGAACATGGACGCTAGGGTAGCGCGGACACCGGGGGGCGCCAGCGTGTCGCATTCAGTATTTCGTGCCGCTGAATGGCATCAGCTGTTATTGTTTCATTAACAGCTCTGGGTAATACTCGCATACGGCGTCGTATGTCGGGAGGGGTTCCGGCGCATCCAGATGGGGTCAGACCCGCGTGGATGCAGGCGCACGCAGAGCCAATCAACCGCTTTCCGGAGAGAACACACGATGCACACCGCTTCCACTTTCGCCCGCATCACCTTGCTGGCTGTCGGCATTGCCGGCGCACTGGCTGCTGCCGACGCCAACGCCGCTGCCTTCCAGCTGAAGGAAAACAGCGCCAAGGGTCTGGGCCGCGCGTTCGCCGGTTCGGCCAGCGCCCCGGGTGATGCCTCGATCATCGCCAACAACCCGGCCGGCATGCGCCAGCTGGACGGCCGCCAGTTCCAGGCCGACCTGAGCGCGGTCAGCTTCTCGGCCAAGTTCGACGGCAGCGGCCGCAACGCCGGTCCGACCGGTCCGGGCACCGGCACCGCCATCAGCGGTGGCAACGGCGGCGACGCCGGCAAGATCGCTGCCATTCCGGCGGCGTACTTCCACACCCCGATCGGCGACAACGCGCACTTCGGCGTGTCGCTGAGCGTGCCGTACGGCTTTGCGACCAAGTACGACAGCGACTGGGTCGGCCGTTACAGCGGCACCCGCACTGAGATGGAAACCGTCGACCTGGGCTTCGCCGCCTCCTACGACGTCAACCCGTACGTGTCCTTCGGCGCCAGCGTGTTCGTTGAACACATGACCATCGAACTGCGCAACGCGATCGACTTCGGTGCCATCCTGGCGCAGTCGCGCGTGCCGGGTTATGCCCCGGGCAGCGCCGACGGCGACCTGAAGATCAAGGGTGACAACAACGAAGTCGGCTACACCGTCGGCGGCCTGTTCAGCCCGGACGAAAACACCCACATCGGTATCAGCTACCGCTCCAAGGTGGAACACAAGATCACCGGCGGCGATGCCACCTTCAACGTGCCGGGTCCGGTCGCCACTGTGCTTGGCCAGGCCCGCCCGGGCTGGTTCGTCGACACCAAGGGCCGCGCCACCGTGACCCTGCCGGCGTCGGCCACGCTGAGCGTGACCCACCAGGTCAACGACCGCCTGATGGTGGCCGCCGACGTGACCCGTACCGCGTGGTCCACCGCGTTTGATTCGGTCACCATCGATTACGCCTCCAACCAGGCCAACTCGGTGCTGAACTTCGATTACCGCGACACCACCTTCGCCTCCATCGGTGCCGACTACAAGATCAACGAAACGCTGACCTTCCGTGGCGGCCTGGCCTATGACCAGACCCCGACCACCGATGCCCACCGTGACGTGCGCGTGCCGGACACCACCCGCAAGTGGGTGACCCTGGGCCTGGGTTACACCCCGAGCGAGAACATGGAGTTCAACGTGGGCTACCTGCACATCTTCGCCAAGGATCCGAGCGTGCGTGCAGTGTCGGAAACCGGCAACGTGGTCAGCGGCAAGTACGACGTGGTCGGCGACGTGCTGGCCGCTTCGATCAACTACAAGTTCTGATCGCAGCAGCACCGCGGTAACCGTTGTTCAGGAGAAGCCCCGCCCATGCGGGGCTTTTCTTTGCGCGCCCGCCCGCGCCGCGCGCCGGCTGACGGAAACGAAAAAACCCCGCGAATGCGGGGTTTTTCCGTACCACTGCAACCGCCGTGGAAGGGGCAGGTGTCTCAGTCGCCCAGGGTCAGCAGCGACGCATTGCCGCCGGCCGCGGTGGTGTTCACAGTGACCGTCTTCTCGGTGGCGAAGCGCAGCAGGTAGTGCGGGCCCCCGGCCTTGGGACCGGTGCCGGACAGGCCCTGGCCGCCGAACGGCTGTACGCCCACCACCGCACCGATCTGGTTGCGGTTCACGTACACGTTGCCCACCTGCACGCCGCTGCTGATGCGCTCGACCGTTTCGTCGATGCGCGAGTGCACGCCCAGGGTCAGGCCGTAGCCGGTCGCGTTGATCTGGTCGATCACCGCATCGAGCTGGTCGGCCTTCCAGCGGATCACGTGCAGCACCGGCCCGAAGATCTCGCGGTGCAGCTGGCCCAGGTCCTTCAGTTCGTAAGCGCGCGGGGCGAAGAAGGTGCCGTGCGCGGCCTCCTCGGACAGCGCCGCGGCGGCGATCAGGCGGGCTTCGCCATCCATGCGCGTGGCGTGGTCCTGCAGGATCTTCAGCGCGTCGGCATCGATCACCGGGCCCACGTCGGTGGAGAGCAGGCCGGGGTTGCCGACCTTCAGTTCCTTCATCGCACCGGCCAGCATGGTCATCACCTTGTCGGCGATGTCGTCCTGCACGAACAGCACGCGGGCGGCCGAGCAGCGCTGGCCGGCCGAGGTGAAGGCCGAACCGATCGCATCCTTGACCAGCTGTTCCGGCAGCGCGGAGGAGTCGGCAATGAACGCATTCTGGCCGCCGGTCTCGGCAATCAGCACACCGATGGCGGCATCACGTGCGGCCAGTGCACGGTTGATCGCACGGGCGGTCTCGGTGGACCCGGTGAAGGCCACGCCGGCCACGCGCGGATCGGCGGTCAGCGCCGCGCCCACGGTGGCGCCATCGCCGGGCAGGAACTGCACCACCTCGGCGGGCACGCCGGCGTCGTGGAGCAGCTTCACCGCGTAGTAGCCGACCAGGTTGGTCTGCTCGGCCGGCTTGGCGATCACGCTGTTGCCGGCGGCCAGCGCGGCGGCCACCTGGCCCAGGAAGATCGCCAGCGGGAAGTTCCACGGGCTGATGCAGACGAACACGCCACGGCCGTGCAGCTGCAGTTCGTTGGATTCACCGGTGGGGCTGGGCAGCTTCTCGGCGTGGCCGAACTGCTCGCGTGCCTGCTTGGCGTAGTAGCGCAGGAAGTCCACCGCCTCGCGCACTTCGGCGATGCTGTCGGGCAGGCTCTTGCCGGCTTCCTTCACGCACAGCGCCATGAACTCGGCGATACGCGCTTCCAGCTGGTCGGCGGCATGCTCCAGGATCGCCGCACGGCTGGCGGCGGGGGTGCGGTTCCAGCGCGGCTGCGCGGCCACCGCGTTGGCCAGCGCCTTCTGCACGGTGGCGGCGTCGGCCGGCTGCCAGTTTCCCACCACCTCGCGCGTATCGGCCGGGTTGGTCACCGGCAGCGCGGCGGCGGTGCTGTTGGCACCCGGTACCAGCGGTGCGGCCTGCCACGGCTGGATGGCCGCCTGCAGCTGGTCGGCCAGCGCGCGCAGGTCGTTGTCGTTGGCAAGGTTGATGCCCATGGAATTGGTCCTGTCGTGGTTCTGGCTGCGCAGCAGGTCGATGGGCAGCGGGATCTTGGGGTGCGCGATGGAATCGAACGAGGCCACGGCTTCCACCGGGTCGCGGATGAGCTCGTGGATGGACACCTCGTCGTCGGTGATGCGGTTGACGAAGCTGGAGTTGGCGCCGTTCTCCAGCAGGCGGCGCACCAGGTACGGCAGCAGGTCCTCGTGCGAGCCCACCGGGGCATAGACGCGGCACGGCACGTCCAGGCGGTCGGCCGGAATCACTTCCGCATACAGGTCATCGCCCATGCCGTGCAGCTTCTGGTGTTCGTAGGTACGCCCCTGGGCCAGCTGCTTCACCGCCGCGATGGTGGCCGCGTTGTGGGTGGCGAACATCGGGTACAGCAGGTCGCTGTAGCCGAACAGGCGCCGGGCGCAGGCCAGGTAGGACACATCGGTGTTCTGCTTGCGGGTGAACACCGGGTAGCCGGGCAGGCCATCGATCTGCGCGCGCTTGATCTCCGCATCCCAGTAGGCACCCTTGACCAGGCGCACCTGCAGGCGGTGGCCGATGCGGCGTGCCAGGTCGGCCAGGTAGTCGATGGTGTAGGGCGTACGCTTCTGGTACGCCTGCACCACCACGCCGAAGCCTTCCCAGCCCTTCAGCGACGGGTCGCTGACCACGCGCTCGATGATGTCCAGCGACAGCTCCAGGCGGTCGGTCTCCTCCGCATCCACGGTGCAGCCGATGCCATAGGAGCGGGCCAGCTGGGCCAGTTCCAGCACCCCCGGCACCAGCTCGTCCAGCACGCGCTGGCGCTTGCCGTGTTCGTACCGCGGGTACAGCGCGGACAGCTTGATCGAGATGCCGTGCGAGCGGGTCACGTCGCCGTCGGCCTTGCCGCCGCGGGCCAGGTTGTCACCGCCGATGGCATGGATGGCGCGGCGGTAATCCTGCAGGTAGCGCTGGGCGTCCTTCATGGTCAGCGCGCCTTCGCCGAGCATGTCGAAGGAATAGCGGTAGTTGGCGTTGTCGCCCTTGTGCGAGCGGGTCAGCGCCTCGTCGATGGTGCGGCCCATGACGAACTGGTGGCCCATGATCTTCATGGCCTGGCGGACGGCCAGGCGGATCACCGGCTCGCCCACGCGGCCCATCAGGCGCTTGAACGCGCCGTGCACGTCGCGCTTGGTGGCGTCGGCCAGGTCCACCAGCTGCCCGGTGAGCATCAGGCCCCAGGTGGAGGCATTGACCAGCACCGAATCGGACTGGCCCATGTGCCGCTTCCAGTCCGCCTCGCCCAGCTTGTCGCGGATCAGCTTGTCGGCCGTGGCCTGGTCGGGGATGCGCAGCAGCGCCTCGGCCACGCACATCAGCAGCACGCCCTCTTCGCTGCCCAGGTCGTACTGGCGCATGAAGGCTTCGATGGCGCCCTGGTCCTTGGCACGCACGCGCACCCGGCCGACCAGGTCGGCGGCCATCGCCTGCACGCGGGCCTGCTCGTCGGCCGGCAGGCGGGCCTGCTCCAGCAGTTCGCGCACGTGGGTGGCCTCATCCTTCAGCCACGCGGCGGTGATGGCCTGGCGGAACGGATTCGGGGGAGCCGGAAGCTCGGGCGCCAGCAGCGCCGCGGACGTCGCGCCGGCGCTGGCGGGGGCAGCGGAGGAAGGGGTAGAGGTCATGCCGGTCGGGCCATTGGAAAACTTGGCGATTCTAATCATTTTTTCGTGCTGCGGAAGTGTTTCGGCGCCCGTTGTCATCCCGCCGATAGCACCGCCATGTAAAGGATTCAGGCAGAACCCCGGAGGCTGTCGTTTTTGTGCCGGAATCGGCAAATCGACTGCCGGCGGTTTGCTGTGCTGCAGCACGCGCGCGCCGTGAAGAGACCTTGCAGAGCCGGGTCAGGCAGGGCATTCTCGAAGCGTTTCCCGCGGCAGGAACGCGGTTGCGACATGATCGAGGTGCTGTCAGCTCCGGACGGGTCAATGACGCAGCTGCGGCTGCGTCCCCCACGGGCGCTTGCTGCCCGGCAGTTCGTCGTGTTGTTTGCCGTGTTGACGGGGTCGATGTGGCTGGTGGCCGGCCTGGGCTGGCTTGCCGGCAATGCATTCGCCCCGCTGTTCGCGCTGCTGTACAGCCTGGTGCTGGCGGCGGCGCTGCGCGCCGTGTGGCGCAGCGGTGAACGGCAGGAGGAGATCCGGGTAGTGCCGGCGTGTGTGGAGGTCTTCCCCACCGCCGGTGGATCGCCGGTGTTCCGGGCCCACCCGCACTGGGTGCGCCTGCTCGCCGACGATGAAAGGGTCCGGCTGGCATCCAGCGGCAGGCAGGTGGAGGTGGGGAGTTTCCTCGCACCGGCCGAACGCCAGAGGCTCGTCGAAACGCTTGAACGCTTGCTCGCCGCCAGCAATGACGGCAACCGACGACATCAAAGGTCTAGGCAATGAAGCAAAGCAACAGGTGGGGCACGAAGTGCGTTGCAGCGGCCGCCGCAGGGCTGGCCGGGGGAATCCTGCCGGTGCTGGCGTGGGCGCAGTCCGCCGACCCCAAGCCGTGGCAGCTCAACATGGGCAAGGGGGTCACGCAGACCTCGCGGCTGGCGTGGGAATCGAACAACCTCTCGCTGATCATCTGCACGGTGATCGGGGTGATCGTGTTCGGCGCGATGGCCTACGCCATGTTCGCCTTCCGCAAATCCCGGGGCGCGGTGCCGGCCACCTTCAGCCACAACACCAAGGCCGAGATCATCTGGACGGTGATTCCGGTGATCATCCTGGTGGTGATGGCCTGGCCGGCCACGGCGAACCTGATCCGGATGTACGACACCCGCGATGCCGAAATGACCGTCAAGGTCACCGGCTACCAGTGGATGTGGAAGTACGAATACCTTGGCGAGAACGTCACCTTCACCAGCCGTCTGGACCGCGAATCGGACCGGGTGCGGCAGAGCGGGGTGGTGCCCAGCCGCGAAACCCATCCGCATTACCTGCTGGACGTGGACAACCGGCTGGTGCTGCCGGTGGATACCAAGGTGCGGTTCGTGATCACCTCCGACGATGTCATCCACGCCTGGTGGGTGCCCGCGCTGGGCTGGAAGCAGGATGCGATTCCCGGGTTCATCAACGAGGCCTGGACCAACATCGAGCAGCCCGGTGTCTACCGCGGCCAGTGCGCCGAACTGTGCGGCAAGGACCACGGCTTCATGCCCATCGTGGTGGAGGCGGTGTCCAAGGAGGCCTTCCAGCAGTGGCTGGCGCAGAAGCGTCCGGCACCGGCGGCCGCACCGGCGCCGCCCGCCGGCGCGCCGGACGTGCCCGCGCAGGGCGATGGCAGTACGCCGCGGCAACCGGTGCAGCCGCCTGCCGATGCGGCCACCGCGGCGACCGCCGGCGCGCCCGCTGCCGGCAACGGCTGACCTGATTCTCCGGCCGCGGCAGGTGCCGCCGGCGGGTACACGAAACTGAGAGGTGTTTTGCGATGGCGCACTCGGCAGTTGGGCACGACGATCACTCCCACCATCCCCAGGGATTCTTCGCACGGTGGTTCTTCTCCACCAATCACAAGGACATCGGCACGCTGTACCTGCTTTTCAGCTTCGTCATGTTCATCATCGGCGCGGCGATGAGTGTGGTGATCCGCACCGAGCTGGCGCAGCCCGGGCTGCAGTTCGTCAAACCCGAGTTCTTCAACCAGATGACCACCATGCATGCGCTGGTGATGATCTTCGGCGGTGTCATGCCGGCGTTCGTGGGGCTGGCGAACTGGATGATCCCGCTGCAGATCGGCGCGCCGGACATGGCCCTGCCGCGCATGAACAACTGGTCGTTCTGGCTGCTGCCGGTGGCCTTCAGCCTGCTGCTGCTGACCCTGTTCCTGCCCGGTGGCGCGCCCGCCGGTGGCTGGACCCTGTACCCGCCGCTGTCGCTGCAGGGCGGCTACAACGTGGCCTTTACCGTGTTCGCCATCCACGTGGCCGGCATCAGTTCGATCATGGGCGCGATCAACATCATCGCCACCGTGCTGAACATGCGCGCGCCCGGCATCGACCTGCTGAAGATGCCGATCTTCTGCTGGGCGTGGCTGATCACCGCTTTCCTGCTCATCGCGGTGATGCCGGTGCTGGCCGGTGCGGTGACCATGCTGCTCACCGACAAGTTCTTCGGCACCAGCTTCTTCAATGCCGCCGGTGGCGGTGACCCGGTGATGTTCCAGCACATCTTCTGGTTCTTCGGGCATCCGGAGGTCTACATCATGATCCTGCCGGCGTTCGGCGTGGTCAGCGAGATCATCCCCACCTTCAGCCGCAAGCCGCTGTTCGGCTACCAGGCCATGGTGTATGCCACGGCCGCCATCGCCTTCCTGTCCTTCATCGTCTGGGCCCACCACATGTTCACCGTGGGCATGCCGCTGGGCGGCGAGATCTACTTCATGTTCGCCACCATGCTGATCTCCATCCCGACCGGGGTGAAGGTGTTCAACTGGGTCAGCACGATGTGGCGTGGCTCGCTCACGTTCGAAGCGCCGATGCTGTGGTCGGTGGCCTTCGTCATCCTGTTCACCATCGGCGGGTTCTCCGGACTGATGCTGGCCATCGTCGCGGCGGACTTCCAGTACCACGACACCTACTTCGTGGTCGCGCACTTCCACTATGTGCTGGTGACCGGCGCGGTGTTCGCGCTGATTGCCGCGGTGTACTACTGGTGGCCGAAGTGGACCGGTCGCATGTACAACGAAACGTGGGCCAAGGTGCATTTCTGGTGGTCCATCGTGTTCGTCAACCTGCTGTTCTTCCCGCAGCACTTCCTGGGCCTGGCCGGCATGCCGCGCCGCATCCCCGACTACAGCGTGGCCTTCGCCGACTGGAACCTGATCAGTTCGATCGGTGCGTTCGGCATGTTCGTCACCCCGTTCATGATGGCGGCGATCCTGCTGTCCTCGCTGCGCAATGGCGAAAAGGCCGCCGACCGCAGCTGGGAAGGCGCACGCGGCCTGGAGTGGACCGTGCCGTCGCCCGCACCGGCGCATACCTTCACCACCCCGCCGGTGATCGGCCCGGGTGACCTGGCCCACGACGACATCACGCATTGAGGTGGGACATGCACAACGAATCCCCGATCGCCCAAGGTAGAGCCGAGCCATGCTCGGCTGTCCCCCGCACCGACCACGCCCCAGGTAGAGCCGAGCCATGCTCGGCTGCCCCCCGCACCGACCACGCCCCAGGTAGAGCCGAGCCATGCTCGGCTGCCCCCCGCACCGACCATGCCCCGGGTAGAGCCGAGCCATGCTCGGCTGACCACCCGACCGCGCAACCCGCCTTCTCTCCCACCCACACCACCGCCCTGCAGCAACACCGCGCGCGGCGCACCGCGCTGTGCATGGGCGCCATCGCGCTGGCGGTGTATGCCGGCTTCATCCTCAGCGGGGTGATCGGCCGATGAGCCAGGCACCGGCCCCCGCACCCTCGCGCACCGCCGGCCTGCCGCGTCTGGTCGGGGTGGCGCTGGTGGTGTTCCTGCTGACGTTCTCGCTGGTGCCGCTGTACCGCATCGCCTGCGAGAAGGTGTTCGGCGTGCGGCTGGAGCGGGGCCCGGGCGTGCAGGCCGCGGCAGGGGCGGCCACCGCCCCGCGCACCGTACGGGTGGAGTTCGATGGCGGGGTCAATTCGCAGCTGCCGTGGTCGTTCCACCCCGAACAGCTGACCATGGACGTGGTGCCCGGCGAACTCAACGAAGCGCTGTACTTCGCCCGCAACGACGGCGCCAGCGCCGTGGTGGGCAGCGCGGTACCGTCGGTGGCACCGGCGCGCGCATCGGGCTACTTCAGCAAGACCGAGTGCTTCTGCTTCACCGCGCAGACGCTGCAGGCCGGCGAGAAACGCGACATGCCGGTGCGCTTCATCGTGGACCCGGATCTGCCGGCGGACATCCGCACCATCACCCTGTCCTACACCTTCTTCAAGAACGACGCGCTGTCTTCGCAGCTGCCGCCGGCCAGCCTGTCGGCCGGCGCCCACGCCGCACCCTGACCCAGGACACCGAACCATGGCCCAGCACTCTTCCGACGCCAACGTGTATTACGTGCCCACCCAGAGCCGCTGGCCGTTCATCGGCTCCATCGCGATGATGGTGACGATGGTCGGGGTGGCCAGCTGGCTCAACGATGCCAGCTGGGGGCGCTGGACCTTCCTGGCCGGCCTGGCGATGCTCGTGCTGACCCTGTTCTGGTGGTTCAGCGACGTGGTGCGCGAATCACAGGCCGGCAGCTACAACCGCCAGGTGGACGGTTCGTTCCGGATGGGCATGGTGTGGTTCATCTTCTCCGAAGTGATGTTCTTCGGTGCCTTCTTCGGCGCCCTGTTCTATACCCGCGCGCTGGGGCTGCCCTGGCTGGGCGGCGAGGGCGACGGGGTGATGACCAACGAACTGCTGTGGCAGGGCTACTCGGCCGGGTGGCCAAGCAACGGGCCGGCCGCGGTGGGGGGCAGCTTCCAGACCATTCCGGCCTGGGGCCTGCCGTTGATCAACACGCTGATCCTGCTCAGCTCCGGCGTCACCCTCACCCTGGCCCACCATGCCCTGAAAGCCGGGCAGCGCCGGCCGCTGCTGGTGTGGCTGGGGCTGACCGTGGTGCTGGGCCTGGTGTTCCTGACCCTGCAGGCCGAGGAATACCTGCACGCCTACCGCGAACTGAACCTCACGCTCGGCTCGGGCATCTACGGGTCCACCTTCTTCATGCTCACCGGCTTCCATGGCGCCCACGTGCTGCTGGGCACGATCATGCTGGCGGTGATGTGGCTGCGTTCGGCCAAGGGCCACTTCACCCGCGACAACCACTTCGGTTTCGAAGCCGCCGCGTGGTACTGGCACTTCGTCGATGTGGTGTGGCTGATGCTGTTCCTGTTCGTCTATGTGCTGTGAGGCGCCCCTCAGCCGCCCACGCCATGCGGGCGGATCCAGCCGCCGTAGATGCCGATGACCACCAGCACGATCAGCGCCACCGACACCGCGATGCGGCGGGTGAGGGCGTTGACGGTACGCGTGGTCTGTCCCCGGTCCACCAGCAGGTAATACAGCCCTGCGCCCAGGTTCCAGACGATGACGATCAGAAAGGCGATCACCAGCAGGGTCTTCAGCGAATCACTCATGGGTGGCTCGAAGGGGAGGCGGGTGCTGCTATCTGACCGCGTTTGCGCCCGCTTGTCATGATGCGCCAGCACACGCGGCGTATCGGCTGGGCGGCGGCGCTGCTGGCCGCCGGGCTGTTCGTGCTGTTGGGGCAGTGGCAGCTGCAGCGCATGCACGGCAAGCAGGCCCTGCTGGATGCGCAGGCCGCTGCGGCCGGACAGACCCGGACGCTGGCCCAGGCGCTGGCCCGCACCACGCCCGTCCAGGGCATCGCCGACCACGGCCGGTTCCTGCCGGGCTGGGTGCTGCTGGACAACCAGATCCGCCAGGGCCGTGCCGGGGTGAAGGTGTACCGCCCGTTCCGCAGCGACAGCGGTGCGCAGCTGCTGGTGGACCTGGGCTGGCGCGCGCTGCCCGCCGACCGCACCCTGCCGGTGTTCACGGAACCGCCCTCGCCGGTGGCCGTGCGTGGCCTGCTGGCCCCGCCGCCCGCGCCCGGTCTGGCGCTGGGGCCCACCGCAGTACCGGCCGGCCCCTCGCGCTGGCTGGCCAGCCGCCTCCAGGCCGCCGAGCTGGCGCCGCTGCTGGGCCTGACCGACCTGCCGCAGCGCGTACTGCGGCTGGACCCGGCGCTGCCGTTCGGCGAGGCGCGTGATCTGGACCTGTTGCCGAACACGCTGCCGCCGCAACGTCATCTGGGGTACGCCGTGCAGTGGTTCGCGCTGGCGCTGGCCGTGCTCATCGTGGCGCTGGTCCTGGAGCTGCGCCGCGCGCGTTCCCGCCGCGTGGCGCCCCGCCCGGGACGCACCCCGGAGACGCCGCAACCGTGAGAGACTGCCCCGCATGAATGCCGCCCCGTCTTCGCCTTCCACCGCACGCGGTACCGGTCGCCGTACCCTGGTGCTGCTGTTCGCGGTGTTCTTCGGTGCCATGGCGCTGGCCGGTGCGCTGCGCTTTTCCGGCTGGCAGCCGGTGGCCCACCGCAACGCCGGGCAGATGCTGCAGCCCCCGGTGGATCTGACCGCGCAGACGCCACGGCTGGCCGACGGCACCGCGCACCCGTGGCGCAGCGGGGAGCAGAAGCGCTGGCGCATTCTGGTGGCGCCGCCGGCAGGGTGCGCTGCGCAGTGCGTCACTTTGTCGCAGGGCCTGCTCAAGGTGTGGCAGCTGTTCGGCCATAGGGCCGATAATGTGGAGATCCTGTGGCTGGGAACGCCGCCGGCGCCGCTGGCCGGGTCGCCTGCAGTCCGTGAACTGGCGCCCGCGCCGGCCTGGCGCGCGTCCCTGCCCGGTGTCGACGATCCGGCCGGCGTGCCGGTCTATGTGGTCGATCCGTACGGCTTCGTGATCATGCGGCATGCCCCCGGCAGTGACCTGGGCGGCCTGCGCAAGGACCTGGCCACACTGCTGAAACTGAAGTGAGTTGCTTCCCATGAGCCAGTCCGCGCGCCCGGCGCTGCACCGCAATTTCCATCGCCTGGCGTGGTTCGTGATGATCATGACCGCCAGCACGATCCTGTTCGGGGCGTTCGTGCGCCTGTCCGATGCCGGGCTGAGCTGCCCGGACTGGCCCACCTGCTATGGCCGTGCCACCTGGCCGCAGCACGTGGCGGACACCGTGGGCCACCCGGCGGCGGAGATCCGCCCGCTGGAAACCCACAAGGCCTGGCGCGAACAGGTGCACCGTTTCCTGGCGGCCGCGCTGGGCATTGAAATCCTGACCCTGGCGCTGCTGGCCACGCGCCGCCGCCGCTTCGGTGCGGTAGCGGTGGTGTCCGCGTGTGCGCTGGTGGGCATCGGCATCCCGCTGTACATGCTGGGCTGGCATGTGGCCGCCAGCGTGCTGGCGATCACCGGCGAAGCGATCCTGCTGGTGGCCGCACTGCGCTGGAGCAACATCGACCTGGCCCGCGCCGCGGTGCTCACCCTGGCCGTGGTGATCTTCCAGGCCCTGCTGGGCATGTGGACGGTGACGTGGCTGCTCAAACCCATCGTGGTGATGGCCCACCTGCTGGGCGGCATGCTGATGTTCTCCATGCTGATCTGGATGGCCTGGCGCGCCACCCATCTGCCGATCACCCTGGCCGAGGCGCCGCGCCTGCGGGTGTGGCTGCGCGTGGGCATCGCGGTGCTGGCGGTGCAGATCGCCCTGGGCGGCTGGGTCAGCGCCAACTACGCCGCGCTGGCCTGCGGCGGCGGCAGCCTGTCGCTGGACAACTTCCCGCGCTGCGCCAACCAGTGGTGGCCGCAGCAGAACTTCAGCGAAGGCTTCACCCTGTGGCGGGGCGTCGGCGTGGATTACGAAGGCGGCGTGCTCGATGGCGCCTCGCGCATCGCCATCCAGATGGCCCACCGCCTGTTCGCGGTGGTGGCGGCCGCCTACCTGCTGTGGCTGGGGCTGCGCCTGTTCCGCATGCCGAGCATGCGCGTGTGGGCCAGCGTGCTGATCGGCCTGGTGCTGGTGCAGGTGACCCTGGGCATCCTCAACGTGAAGCTGGCGCTGCCGCTTGCGGTGGCGGTGCTGCACAACGGCGGCGCGGTGGCGCTGCTCTTCGTACTGGTCAGCCTGCTGGCCCGCCTGCGCGCGCCGGACTGAGCCGATGTTCTCCAATACCCGCCAATACTGGGACCTGACCAAGCCCAGGGTCGTCGCCCTGATCGTGTTCACCGCGCTGGTGGGCATGGTGCTGGCCATTCCCGGCGTGCCCAGCTGGGCGCAGGTCCGCGCCGGCGTGCTGGGCTTCCTGGGCATCTGGCTGGCGGCCTCCGCCGCGGCGGCCATCAACCAGCTGCTCGATGCGCACATCGATGCGCAGATGGCGCGTACGTCCTGGCGCCCGCTGGTGGTCGGCAAGGTCAAACCCTGGCAGGTGCTGACCTTCGCCGGCGTGCTGATCGTGCTGTCGATGCTGATCCTGGTGCTGTGGGTGAATGTGATCACCGCCGTGCTGACCTTCGCCTCGCTGATCGGCTATGCGGTCATCTACACCGTGTACCTGAAGCGGGCCACCTCGCAGAACATCGTCATCGGCGGATTGGCCGGGGCCACCCCGCCGATGCTCGGCTGGGCCGCGGTCACCGGCATGCAGACCCCCGCCGACTGGTGGTACTCGGCGTTGCTGGTGCTGATCATCTTCATCTGGACCCCGCCGCACTTCTGGGCGCTGGCGATCTTCCGCCGCGAGGACTACGCCAAGGCGAAGATTCCGATGCTGCCGGTCACCCATGGCGTGGTGTATACCCGCCGCTCGATCCTGGTGTACTCGGTGATCCTGGCCCTGGTCTGCGTGCTGCCCTACGTGGTGGGCATGAGCGGCCTGTTCTATCTGGGCGGCGCGCTGGTGCTGAACAGCGTGTTCGTCTGGTACGCCTGGCGCATGCAGAACCCACCGGACGAACTGTTCTCCATGAAGATGTTCAACTGGTCGGTGGTGTATCTGATGGGGCTGTTCGCGTTCCTGCTGGTGGACCACTGGATCCTGCCCTGGGTCTGAGCCCGGTGGGCACGCTCGCAGATCGCGGCGAGGCGTGTTCGATCTTCGCTTCACAACACCCATAGCAGCGTTCGCGCCCAGGTCGGTGGACGACAGGTGCATAGCCGCATGGCGCCACGTGACGTCGACAAAAGTGCACCCACTTCGGTGGGCGACCGCCGAGTACTAGTAGAAACATGCGAAGGCGTACGTCCGCCGGGCGATCATCAAGGACATCGAGCAACGCCGCACGTATTTCGGTGTTGAAGACGCTTGGCAGGTTCCTGTATCGAGAATACGATTTTTCCAGAATGGCGGTGGCGCTCTGTGACCAATCGTAAACATTTCCTTCGTGAATCGATTAGCTACAACGAACAGCCTTGGTGCATCTCGCGTCTCCAGCGAGCAGGTGCTGTAAAACAGCACGGTGCACGTCCGAGTCGACTCTTCATATTTGCACCCCATAACCGGGCGGTTCCTGTAGTTCGTACAGTGCTGTGTAGGTAAAACACCCTTCGCGATGCGGCTTTCCCGCCGACCGTTGGATAAGGTGACTGTTTGCGCAAATTCTTGCGCACAACGGGGATAGAAGTAGCTTGCAATATTCCTCGCGCCTAGTGGGACAGTCTCATGAAGTCACCACGAATCCTGGTTCTTGGAGCCGCAGTTGCTCTTTCACCGGTTATGGCAACCGCACAAAGCTGGGGCGGAGGAGTAAAAGTTCTCAGTCGCGCCAACTGCCTCGGCTTCATAAATGAATCTATTACTTATGACAGACCGCAGTTCCGCAATGTACAGGGCTCCGCTGCAAGTACGCATCTTCCTATGGGCAACATAAATCCAAAGCACACCCTTGGTGCACCTAACAACGGAATGTTTTCGTGGCGGTTCCGCGCCGGAGATCAGTCTGACCCGGAAAAGATGAAGGTGACCGGGTTCCACACATGGGTGTTGAATGGTGGAGTTTACAGAGCGTCTACCGCTGCCGTCGATTGCAATCTCACGGAATGGTGATTCCCATGAAAAATCCTCTCGCTGTTCTCATTTTCGCAACTGTCGCGCTGACACCCTCTTCCCGAGCGGATGTTGAACCCGCCACCTCCGACGCCGTGGGAACGTGGTTGCACGAGATCACGATGCGTGCGGCTGCCAACGGCCAGGAGCGCGCAGGGGCGGCTTCGCGGGGCCACGGCCGCTACCGGATCCTGTCCATCGACGATCTGGAGGCGCCCGAGGCGGTCAAGGCGCATTTCAGACAGCAGTTCCGGGACCGCGCGCCCGGTGTGACACGTGTATCCCCGGAGGCGATCCCGTCCCGCCGGGAGCTGGCGACGTCCCTGCCGCGGACGCATTGGTCGAACGAGGTGCTCAGACACCGCCTGCCGGCCCCGCCGACCGTCCTGGCCGGTACGCTGCTCGAGGGCGCGCAGGTGATCGGCATGGCGCCAAGCGGTGTCATGGAGGGAAACAGTGCCTCGGGTCTCACCCGTTGGTTTCACGTCCCGCATCTTGGCACCGTGGCCCTCACCGAGGAGAACTTCCGGGCATCCGGCATGGAGATCGATGTCCTTGCCGAATCCCTCAATGCGGTGGTCAACGGCAGGCCCGCCAGGCTGGAGCTGCAGGAGGATGGCCGCGGGCGTGCGCAGGCAAGCCTGGCATGGGCATCCCAGGACAAGGCGTTCAGCCTGTCCGCCGTAGGGGAGGGCGATGCGGCCACGCTTGGACGGGCGCTGCAGGCCATCGCGACCGCGCTCATCGACGGATGAGCGCTGGCGCAGCACCGTCGATGTGCAGCGCGCCGGGCAAGGCGCCGTTACTCCACCCGCCGCGCGTAGCGCTGGGCGATGATGCCGCACACGATCAGCTGGATCTGGTGGTACACCATCACCGGCAGCACGATGGCGCCCAGGCTGCCGCCGGCGAACAGCACCTTGGCGATGGGCACGCCGGTGGCCAGACTTTTCTTCGAACCACAGAACACGATGGCGATCTCGTCTTCGCGGTTGAAGCCCATCCGGCGCGCGAGGAAGGTGATCAGCGGCATCGCGATGCCCAGCAGCACCGCCGCCACCAGCGCCACCATCAGCAGCGAGATCACCGGCGTCTTGCTCCACAGCCCTTCGCTGACCGCTTCGCCGAACGCCGAATAGACCACCAGCAGGATCGTGGCCTGGTCGGTGTAGCGCAGCAGGCCGCGGCGGCGCTCCACCCAGCCGGCGATCCACGGCCGCAGCAGGTGGCCGGCAACGAACGGCACCAGCAGCTGCAGCATGATCCCACCGATGGCCTGCAGCGGGTTATGGATGCCACCGGAGGTGCCGGCCAGCACCGTCATCAGCAGGGGGGTCAGGAACACGCCCAGAATGCTGGACAGCGAGGCGCTGCACACCGCCGCCGGCACGTTGCCGCGGGCGATGGAAGTGAAGGCGATG
>Ga0207841_1000278_pt1 | contig 17640 bp, 14 predicted proteins | sample HigsolmetaGSP18D_FD_184846 | JGI IMG/M metagenome (GOLD analysis project Ga0207841, IMG submission 184846) | High solid enriched microbial communities from the Joint BioEnergy Institute, USA - SP1-8-D (SPAdes) | ecosystem: Engineered > Bioreactor > SSF (Solid state fermentation) > Aerobic >... | reverse complement strand
CGCCGTCGGAGGCGCGCGCATCCTGCTCAAGCGCGAGGACCTGAACCACACCGGCGCGCACAAGATCAACAACACCATCGGCCAGGCGCTGCTCGCCAGCCGCATGGGCAAGACCCGGATCATCGCCGAGACCGGCGCCGGCCAGCATGGCGTCGCATCGGCGACCGTGGCCGCGCGTCTGGGCCTGGAATGCGTGGTCTACATGGGCGCGACCGACATCGAGCGCCAGAAGATCAACGTCTACCGCATGCGCCTGCTGGGCGCGCAGGTGGTGCCGGTGACCTCGGGCTCGGCGACGCTCAAGGACGCGCTCAACGAAGCGATGCGCGACTGGGTCACCAACATCGCCGACACCTTCTACATCATCGGCACCGTCGCCGGTCCCGATCCGTATCCGCGCATGGTCCGCGACTTCAACGCCATCGTCGGCCGCGAAGCGCGCGCGCAGATGCTGGCCGAGTACGGCCGCCTGCCCGATGCGATCACCGCGTGCGTCGGCGGTGGCAGCAACGCGATCGGCCTGTTCCATGCGTTCCTCAACGATCGCGACGTGCGCATCGTCGGCGCCGAGGCGGCGGGCGACGGTATCGATACCGGCCGCCACGCGGCGTCGATCGCAGCGGGGCGTCCCGGCGTGCTGCACGGCAACCGCACCTACGTGATCTGCGACGACGACGGCCAGATCACCGAAACGCATTCGGTCTCCGCCGGCCTCGACTACCCGGGCGTCGGTCCCGAGCACGCCTTCCTCGCCGACGCCGGGCGCGCCGAGTACGTCGGCATCACCGACGACGAAGCCCTGGCCGCGTTTCATCAGCTCGCCAGGACCGAAGGCATCCTCGCCGCCCTCGAATCCAGCCACGCGATCGCGCAGGCGATCAAGCTCGCGCGCGAGTTGCCGAAGGATGCGATCGTCCTGGCGAACCTGTCGGGCCGCGGCGACAAGGACGTGCACACGATCGCGCAGCGGGAAGGGTTCGTCCTGTGAGCGTGCGTTTCGAGAACGACGCGACACCATCGACCACGACAGTCCCGGGGACTGCACACGCCCGTGCTTCCATGAACCGCATCGACACCCGTTTCGCCGCACTCCGCGCTGCCGGCCGCAAGGCACTGATTCCCTTCTTCACCGCCGGCGATCCCTCGCTCGAGTCGACGGTGCCGGTGATGCATGCGCTGGTGAGTGCCGGCGCTGATGTCATCGAGCTCGGTGTGCCGTTCTCCGATCCCATGGCCGACGGGCCGACGATCCAGCGCAGTTCCGAACGCGCGCTGGGGCGAGGCGCGGGCATGACCTTCGTGCTGGACGCGGTGCGCGCGTTCCGCGAGACCGACACGGACACGCCCGTCGTGCTGATGGGCTATCTCAACCCGATCGACATCCGCGGCGCCGGCACGTTCGCCGCCCAGGCTGCGGCGGCGGGCGTCGATGGCGTGCTGCTGGTCGACCTGCCGCCGGAAGAGGCCGGCGAGTTCCGCGCCGCGTTCGACGGCGCGGGCCTCGCACTGGTGTTGCTGGCGTCGCCGACCACGACCGACGCGCGCATCGATGCGCTGTGTCGCGAGGCGCAGGGTTATCTCTACTACGTCAGTTTCGCGGGCGTGACCGGGGCGTCCGATCGTCTCGACACCGCGCAGGCGTCGGCTCGACTCCGGGCGATCCGCGCCGCCAGTCGCGCCCCGGTCGTGGCCGGTTTCGGCATCCGCGATGCCGCGAGTGCGGCGGCGATGGCGGTCGACGCCGATGGCGTGGTCGTCGGCAGCGCCCTGGTCGCCGCGCTCGAGGGCGCGGCGGATGCGGACGAGGCGGTCGCGCGGGTACGCGCATTCCTGGCGCCGTTGCGCGAGGCGCTCGACGCGCGCTGAGTGATGCTTCGCCCTCTTCCGCCATGCGGGGGAGGGTGGGGTGGGGGCGAAGCGTCCGATTCAGCGATCGGGGGAACGCGCGATGCGTATGGGCGGTCGGTGGACCGCTCGCGACATCTTCCTGTCGCCTGACCGGTCGCCTCCATCCCAGCCTTCGACCCGTGAAGGGCCCAATGCCCCGCGCGCAGGGGACGGCGCGGATTCCCCCGCGATGATCGGAGGCTGGCGCCCTGCGTCGCCGTACGGCCCCCGCCGGAGGCCGTACGGGCCGTCGGGTACACTTCCGCGCTTCACGGCCCGGTACGGGTCGTCGGTTAGAGAGACGCCATGTCCTGGTTGCAGAAGATCATGCCGCCCCGCATCCGCACCGATGCGCCCGCGGTCAAGAAGCGCAGCGTGCCCGAAGGTCTGTGGGAGAAGTGCGAGCGCTGCAGCACCGTGCTGTACGGCCCGGAGCTCGAAGAGAATCTGGAGGTCTGCCCGAAGTGCGCCTTCCACCGCCCGATCCGCGCGCGTGCGCGCCTGAAGGCGTTCCTGGACCCGGACAGCCTGCAGGAGATCGCCGCCGAGCTCGGCCCGACCGACATCCTGAAGTTCAAGGACCAGAAGAAGTACGCCGACCGCATCAAGGCCGCGCAGCGCGCGACCGGCGAGCGCGACACCGTGATCGCGATGCAGGGCACGCTGCTGCAGCGCCCGATCGTTGCCACTGCGATGGATTTCGCCTACATGGGCGGCTCGATGGGATCGGTGGGTGGCGAGAAGTTCGCACGTGCCGCGGAGCAGGCGCTGGCCATCGGCGCGCCGCTGGTGGGGTTCTCGGCCAGCGGCGGCATGCGCATGCAGGAAAGCATGTTCTCGCTGATGCAGATGGCCAAGACCTCGGCGGCGCTGGCGCGGCTGCGCGAGGCCGGCATCCCGTACATCTCGGTGCTGACCAACCCGACCTACGGTGGCACCTCGGCCTCGTTCGCGATGCTCGGCGACATCAACATGGCCGAACCGGAGGCGCTGATCGGCTTCGCCGGCCCGCGCGTCATCGAGCAGACCGTGCGCGAGACCTTGCCCGAGGGCTTCCAGACATCGGAGTTCCTGCTCGAGCACGGCGCGATCGACCAGATCTGCGACCGCCGCGAGATGCGCACGCGCATCGCCCGTCTGCTGGCGCTGCTGACCCGGCAGGACGCACCGGCCGAGGCCGCTGCGTGAGCCGGAAGTACTTCGGCACCGACGGCATCCGCGGACGCGTCGGCGAGGGTTCGATCTCCGCCGACTTCGTGCTGCGCCTGGGCAATGCCTATGGCCATTCGCTGCGCGGCCGCGGTGGCGACTGGCGGCGCCCGCAGGTGCTGATCGGCAAGGACACGCGCATCTCGAACTACATGTTCGAGGCGGCGCTGGAAGCAGGCCTCGTCGCGGCCGGTGTCGACGTGCAGCTGATGGGCCCGATGCCCACGCCGGCGGTCGCGCACCTGACGCGCTCGCTCGGCGCCGACGGCGGCATCGTGATCTCCGCCTCACACAACCCGCACCACGACAACGGCATCAAGTTCTTCAGCGCGCAGGGCGAGAAGCTTGACGATGCGACCGAACTGGCGATCGAAGCCGCGCTCGACCAGCCGTTCCGCACCGTGGCGTCGGAGAAGCTCGGCAAGGCCGTGCGCACGCGCGACGCGGTCGGCCGCTACGTCGAGGCCTGCAAGGCCTCGGTACCACGCGGCTTCGATCTCGACGGCATGCGCATCGTCGTCGACTGCGCGAACGGCGCGACCTACCAGGTCGGTCCGATCGTGCTGCGCGAACTCGGCGCGCAGGTCGAGGTGATCGGCGCCGAGCCCAACGGCGTCAACATCAACGCCGGCGTCGGCTCCACGCATCCCGAACTCCTCAGCGAGCGCGTCAGCCGCAGCGGTGCGAACCTCGGCATCGCCTTCGACGGCGACGGCGACCGCGTGCTGTTCGTCGATGCCAACGGCACCGTGCGCGACGGCGACGACCTGCTGTACGTGCTCGCGCGCGACTGGCAGCAGTCGGGCCGCCTGCAGGGGCCTGTGGTCGGCACGCTGATGAGCAACTACGGCCTGGAACGTGCGTTCGGCGAGGCCGGCATCGGCTTCCAGCGCGCCAAGGTGGGCGACCGCTACGTGCACCAGATGCTGCTCGAACACGACGGCACCCTCGGCGGCGAAACCTCCGGTCATCTGCTGTGCCTGGACCGGGCGACGACCGGCGACGGCATCATCAGTGCGTTGCAGGTGCTCGAAGTCCTGCGACGTCGCGGCATTTCGCTGCAGGAAGCGCTGCACGGGCTGGCCAAGGTGCCGCAAAAGACCGTCAACGTGCGCTACGAAGGCGCCGCCAAGCCGGCGGAAGCGCCGGCCGTGCAGGCCGCGCTCGCACAGGCGCAAGCAGCCGTGCAGGGCCGCGGCCGTGCCTTCCTGCGTCCGTCCGGCACCGAGCCGGTCGTGCGCGTGACAGTGGAAGCCGACGACGCCACGCTGATGCAGACCACGCTCGATTCCCTGGCCGGCGCCGTGCGCGCGGCCGCCGCCTGACTCCAAGGATCCCGCCATGAGCGCCCGTATCCCGACTCTCGACATCCGCCGCTTCAGCGAGCCTGCCAACAGCCGCGACCGCGACGCCTTCGTCGCCGAACTCGGCGCCGCCTACCGCGAATGGGGCTTTGCCGGCATCAACGGCCACGGCATTGCGCAGGCGCAGATCGATGGCGCCTACGACGTGTTCAAGGCGTTCTTCGCGCTGCCCGAAGACGTCAAGAAGCGCTACCACGTGGCCGGTGGCGGTGGTGCGCGCGGCTATACCGCGTTCGGCGTGGAAACCGCGAAGGGCGCGCAGCACTTCGATCTGAAAGAGTTCTGGCACATCGGTCGCGAGATTCCGGACGATTCGAAGTACCGCGAGGTCATGCCGCCGAACCTGTGGCCGACCGAGGTGCCGGGCTTCCGCGAACACGGCTACGGCCTGTACCAGACGCTCGATGCGCTGGGCTCGAAGGTGCTGTCGGCGCTGGCCCTGCACATCGGCCTGCCGGAGGACTATTTCGTCGACAAGACCGATTACGGCAACTCGATCCTGCGCCCGATCCACTACCCGCCGATCACCGCCGACGACATTCCCAATGTCCGCGCCGGCGCGCACGAGGACATCAACCTGATCACGCTGCTGGTCGGCGCGAGCGCCGCGGGCCTGGAGGTGAAGTCGCGCGATGGCGAGTGGGTGCCGTTCACCTCGGAGGCCGACACCATCGTCGTCAACATCGGCGACATGCTGCAGCGCCTGACCAACCACGTGTATCCGTCCACGACGCACCGCGTGACCAATCCGCCGGGCGAGCAGGCGCGCAAGCCGCGCTATTCGGTGCCGTTCTTCCTGCACCCGAACCCGGACTTCGTCATCGACGTACTGCCCTCGACGGTGACGGCCGACAACCCGAGCCGCTATCCCGAGCCGATCACCGCGCAGGGATATCTGGAAGAACGCCTGCGCGAGATCAAGCTCAAGTAGCTCGATCGCGCGGTCGCATCGCGCGCCGTCGCGAATGCACGGCGCGTGGCCGGCGGAAACGTGACCGCGCGCGCGAATTGCCGGTGGCGCGTGTGTGGCCGTTCTGCTGCAATGCCGGGGCCGTCGGCGTACGACGGTACAGGGGGAAACTGGGGAATGATCGCGTCGAACGGGCGGCCGTCCGCGGCCGGACGGTGGATCGTGCTTGCGCTCGCGCTGTGGGCGACGCAGTGCGCCGCGGCGTCGCTGGACGTGGCGGTGGAGGGCATGCCCGATGGCGTCGCGCTGGATGGTGCCGTGGTGAGTCTGCATTCGCCGGCCGCCAGGGCCGCCACGCGCGCCGGCCGGGCGGTGGTCGTCAAATCGACGACCGGCTTCCAGCCGCGCGTGCTGCCCGTCGCGGCAGGCAGCGACGTGCGCTTCACGAGCGCCGACGCGCACCGTCACGCCCTGTATGCGTTCTCGTCCTCGCGCCCGTTCGCTTTCACGCTGCCGGGCGCCGGCGCGACCCACGCGCTCGGCTTCGAGACGCCGGGCGTGGTCGAGTACGGCTGCGCGATCCACGAGTCGATGGTCGGCTATGTCGTGGTGCTCGATACGCCGTACTACGCCACCACCGGGACCGGGGGGCAGGTACGCCTCGATGCGCCGGCCGGCGATTACGAACTCAGGGTCTGGCACGAGCAACAGCCGCCGGGCGCCGCGCCGCTCGCGTTGCCGGTCCACGTGGAGGCCGGGGCGTCGGCCCGCGTGCGCGTGCCCGTGGCGCCGCTCGGCGCAGCAGCCGCGCCCCAGGAGACGCGCCTGCGCGACATGCGCGAGCGGTTCCGGAGGTTCCAGCGTGGCGGATGAGGCGTCGCCGCGTCGCTGGCGCCCGGGTTTCCGCGGCCGCATCGTGCTGGGGTTCGTGCTGCTGCTGATCGGCGTGCAGGTCTCCACGCTCGCGATCGTCGGTGTCGCCGGCGACCGTGCGGTGCGCGAGCAGTTGGCCGATCGGCTGAAGGTCAGCGAGCGGGTCTGGGGGCAACTGGCCCAGACCAGTGCCGAGCGGCTCCAGGAGTCGGCCGCGGTGCTCGCCGGGGATTTCGCGTTCCGGGCTGCTGTCGCCGGCGACGATCGCGCGACGGCGCAGACCGCGCTGCTCAATCACGCGATGCGCATCAACGCCGACGTCGGGATCCTGCTCGCGCCCGACGGCGCGGTGCAGGTCTCGGTCGGTCCCGAGGACGACGTCCAGGCGGCTGCGGCCCTCGGCCCGCTGATCGCCGCTGCCGAACGCGCGCGCGACGGGCGCGCGACCGGCGTCGCCCGGCTCGACACGCAGCCCTTCCTGGTCGCCGTGGTGCCGGTGCTCGCGCCGCGTCGGGTCGGCTGGGCGGCGATCGGCATGCACTACGGCGAGACGCTGGCGCGTCGCTATCGCGCCATCATCGGCATGGACGTGGCATTCGTCGAAAGCGACGGCGATCGCGTCCGCGTCCTGGCCTCGACGCTGCCCGAAGCGCAGACGCTGGCCCTGCGCACCAGCCGGGCATTCGGTCCGGCACTCTCGGGCGCCGATCTCGACCTCGCGCTCGAGGGCCAGCATTACGCGGCGCACGTCTTCGACGCCGACGCGATGGCCGGTCGTCCCGTGCAGGTGATGCTGCTCGCCGATCTCGACGAGGCGCTGGCGCCCTACCATGCGCTGCGCAGCCAGATCGCCTGGCTGGCGGCCCTGGCGGCCCTGTTCGCCGCCGCCAGCGCGGTCCTGCTGGGGCAGGGCATCGCGCGGCCGGTCGCACGACTGGCGGAAGCGGCGCGCCGCATCGGCGCCGGCGACTACGGACAGGCGCTCGCCGTGCGTGGTGGCGACGAGCTGGCCGACCTGTCACGTGCGTTCAATGCGATGCAGCGCGAAATCGGCCAGCGCGAGGCGCGCATCCGTTTCCAGTCCACCCACGACGAACTCACCGGACTGCCCAATCGCAGCCATGCGCTGGCGGTGCTGGCGCGGACGATCGAACGTGCGCGCGAGCAGGGCCGCGACTGTGCGGTACTGATCCTGGACATCGCACGCTTCAAGGAGATCAACGACACCCTCGGCCACGCCTACGGCGACGCGGTGCTGGGGGTGGTCGCCGACCGCCTGCGTGCCGCGGTGCGCGGCGAGGACCTGCTCGCCCGCCTGGGCGGCGACGAGTTCCTGGTGCTGCTGGAGGCCGCCGACGGCGAGGCCGCGCATGCCCGTGCCGGCGCGCTGGCGGCGCTGCTGGAGACACCGTTCCGGCTCGAAGGGGGCGCGGTGGAACTGGAGGCCCATGTCGGCGTGGCGGTGTTTCCGGCGCATGCCGACGACGCGGCGACCCTGCTGCGCCGTGCCGACATCGCCAAGGACGAGGCCAAGCACCAGCACCTGCGCGTGCTGGTCTATCGCGCCGGCGACGACGAGCACCACCTGCGCCAGGTGCGCCTGATGGGGCAGTTGCGCCACGCGCTGGACCTGCGCGAGTTCCGCCTGGTGTTCCAGCCCAAGCTCGACCTGGCCACGCGCCGGGTGGCGCACGTCGAGGCGCTGTTGCGCTGGTCGACCCCGGGCTACGGCGACGTGTCGCCCGACGAGTTCATCCCGCTGGCCGAGCGGTCCGGGTTGATCCGTGCCATCACCCGCCACGTCGTCGACGACGCCCTGCGCCAGGCCGGCCCGTGGATCGAGGCGGGCCTGGTCGAAGGCGTGGCGGTGAACCTCTCGCCGATGGACCTGGTCGATCCGGACCTGCCCGCACACGTCGGCGACCTGCTCGATGCGCACCGCGTGGCGCCGCAGAGCCTGGTGCTGGAAGTGACCGAACACACCGTCATGCGCGACGTCGACGCGGCGCGCCGCACGATGCACGCGCTGCGCGCCCGCGGCGTGCGCCTGTCGATCGACGATTTCGGCACCGGGCACTCCTCGCTCGCGCAGCTGCGCGGACTTCCGGTCGACGAGATCAAGATCGACAAGAGTTTCGTCGCCGACCTGGGCGCCGGCCGCGGTGACTCGGTGATCGTCCGCTCGGCGATCGAGATCGGCCACAACATGGGACTTTCGGTGGTGGCCGAAGGCGTGGAGACGCCGGAAAGCCTGGCCATCCTGGAATCGCTGGGCTGCGATCTCGTGCAGGGGTACCTGTTCTCGCCGCCGCTGCCGCCGGCCGCGCTGGTGGCCTGGTGCGAGCGGCGACGCGAACGTCCGCGCGAGGCCTGAGCGGAGCCGCCGGCCGGGCGGTCGGATGACCCTTGGGCTATGCTCGTGCCCCTTTTTCCGCCACATGGAGTCCGGACATGCGCCGCAGGATCGTCGCCGGCAACTGGAAGCTGCACGGCAGCCGCAGCTTCGCCACCGCACTGGTCGAGGCGATCGCGTCGGGCATGCCCGACGGCGTGGAGGCCATCGTGCTGCCGCCCGCGCCGTACCTGGCGCAGCTCGCGCAGGGGACGCACGGGCTGGCGGTGGGTGCCCAGGATGTCAGCGCGCACGACAAGGGCGCCTATACCGGCGAGGTGTCCGCCGCGATGGTGGCGGACGTGGGCGCGCGCTACACCCTGGTCGGGCATTCGGAGCGGCGCCAGTACCATGGCGAGGACGATGCGGTGGTGGCGGCCAAGTTCGCCGCCGCGCGCACGGCCGGACTGGCCCCGATCCTGTGCGTGGGCGAATCCCGCGCGCAGCGCGAGGCCGGCCAGACCGAGGCGGTCATCGGCGCGCAGGTGCGCGCGGTGCTCACGGCCGTCGGCGTCGGCGCCTTCGACGGCGCGATCGTCGCCTACGAGCCAGTCTGGGCCATCGGCACCGGCCTGACCGCCAGCCCGGAACAGGCACAGGCGGTCCACGCCTTCCTGCGTGGCGTGGTCGCGAAGGAGGATGCTAGAATCGCCGACTCTTTGCCGCTGCTGTATGGCGGCAGCTGCAAGCCCGACAATGCCGCCGCGCTGTTCTCGCAGCCCGACGTCGACGGCGGACTGATCGGCGGCGCCTCGCTGGCGGCCGACGACTTCCTGGCCATCGTCGCCGCGGCCGCGCGCTGAGCGCGATGGCGATTCCGACACAACGCCCGCACTGCGGGCGCTCCAGAGCACACATGCAATGCTGCTGACCGTCTTCAACATCCTGTTCGTCATCATCGCCATCGCGATGATCGCGCTGATCCTCATGCAGCGCGGCGCGGGCGCCGCGGCCGGATCCGGCTTCGGTGGCGGCGCCTCGGCGACCGTCTTCGGTGCGCGCGGTTCGTCCAACTTCCTGTCCAAGGCGACCAAGTGGCTGGCGATCAGCTTCTTCGCCATCACGCTGTTCATGGCGTGGTACGCGATGCACCGCGCCAACCCGAACGCGATGAACATGGACCTGGGCGTCATGGGCAGCGAAGTGCCGACCGCGCCGGTCGATGGCGCCGCCACGCCGCAGGCGCCCGTCGCGCCCGCCCCGCAGGCGCCCGCCGACGCGACCGTGCCGCCTGCGCCTGCAGCCGAAGGTGCCGCGCCTGCCGTGCCGCCGGCAGCGGAAAATTCTTCGTCGCAATCGCCGCAGCAGACTCCCCAGAACGATTGATCGGGGGTACAATGCGCGGCTCGCCGGCGCGGCAACGCAGCGGCGGAAGTTCCAGGTCGGTCCTGCCCAGGTGGCGGAATTGGTAGACGCACTACCTTGAGGTGGTAGCGGCTTAGGTCGTGGGGGTTCGAGTCCCCCCTTGGGCACCAACCGGAAATCCGATGCGCCTGGCGCATCGAACGAAAGGCCCCGCGAAAGCGGGGCTTTTTCGTATCCGGCCAGCTTGCGCCCCACGGCTTCGCCGCGCGCGGCAGCGTCGCGCGGCTTCCGGTTTCACGCACGGCGCCCGTGCGCCATGCAATGCCGGGATTCTCCGCGGCGTTCCGGCCGGAAATCGTTTACTCGCCAGTTCTGTAACCGGTACAATTGCGGGGATCGGGCGATCGCACGCAGGTGCATCGCCCGGACTTCGTGAAGCACTGCGTTGCTTCGAGAATGCGGCGTCGCATGGCGCCGAGCCAAGGCCGCAGTCGCGGCCGTAGCCGAGAGAACATCCGAGTGCTGGCCGAATACCTGCCGACCCTGCTGTTCCTGATCGTTGCCACGGGGATCGGCATCGCCTTGCTGATCATTGGCAACCTGCTGGGGCCCAAGCGCCCGACGCTGGAGAAGCTGTCGCCGTACGAATGCGGATTCGAGGCATTCGAGGACGCGCGCATGCAGTTCGACGTCCGCTACTACCTCATCGCGATCCAGTTCATCGTCTTCGATCTGGAAATCATCTTCATCGTGCCCTGGGCGACCGTGTTCCGCGAACTCGGCGTGCTGGGCCTGATCGAGATGGGCATCTTCGCCGGCATGCTGCTGCTCGGCTTCGTCTATGTGTGGAAGAGGGGAGCGCTGGAATGGGAGTGAACCAGACCGTCGCGCGCCTGATGAACAACCCGCTGCCGGAAGGCCGGGTCGACGACATCCTGCGCCCGGAAGGCGAAAATCCGCTGCTCGAGCGCGGTTTCGTCACGACCAGTTCCGATGTGCTGCTCAACTGGGCGCGCACGGGTTCGATGTGGCCGATGACCTTCGGCCTGGCCTGCTGTGCGGTCGAGATGATGCACGCCGGTGCCGCGCGCCTGGATCTCGACCGCTACGGCGTCGTGTTCCGCCCCAGCCCGCGCCAGTCGGACGTGATGATCGTGGCCGGCACGCTGGTCAACAAGATGGCGCCGGCGCTGCGCAAGGTCTACGACCAGATGCCGGACCCGAAGTGGGTCATCTCGATGGGCAGTTGCGCCAACGGCGGCGGTTACTACCACTACTCGTATTCGGTGGTGCGCGGCTGCGACCGCATCGTGCCGGTCGACGTCTACGTGCCGGGTTGCCCGCCGACCGCCGAAGCGCTGGTCTACGGCATCCTCCAGCTGCAGAAGAAGATCCGTCGCGCGACGAACTTTGGCGAGACCAAGACGGGGCTGCGCGATGCGTGACCATGCTGTTCGCGAATCGGCCACCGAATTCGCGGCGCGTCTGCGCGCGCGTTTCCCCGACGCCGATGTCGCCGTCGCGCTGCCGCGCGGCGAGGTGACGATCACCACGGCCGGCGACTGGATCGATGCCGCGCGCGCGTTGCGCGACGAGTTCGGCTTCGAGTCGCTGATCGATCTGTGCGGTGTCGACTATCTCGGCCACGGCAGCGACGAGTGGGACACCGACGTGTCATCGGAAGGTTTCAGCCGTGGCGTCGAAGGTCGTGGCCCGGGCCGTTTCAAGTTCGGTGAAGAGCCGAGCCGCCAGGTGTCGCAGCCGCACGGCGAGGCCGGCATCCCGGTCCCGCAGCGTCGTTTCGCCGTGGTCGCGCAACTGCTGTCGATCCAGCACAACCGACGCGTGACCCTCAAGTGCTTCGCGCCCAGCGACGACCTGCCGGTCGTGTCTTCGCTGGTCGGCCTGTGGCCGGTCGCGAACTGGTTCGAGCGCGAGGCGTTCGACCTGTTCGGCGTGATCTTCGAAGGGCACCCCGACCTGCGCCGCATCCTGACCGATTACGGTTTCGTCGGTCATCCGTTCCGCAAGGATTTCCCGTTGATCGGTAATGTCGAAGTGCGTTACGACGCCGAGCGCAAGCGCGTCGTGTACGAGCCCGTGACCTCGGTCGAGCCGCGCGTCGGCGTGCCGCGCGTGATCCGCGAGGATGCCCGCTTCGCCACCGCCAGCGCCGAGCAGATGAGCCGTCGTGCGGAGGCCGCCAAGTGAGCGCCGTCCCGACCACCTCGTTGCACGCCAACGCCACGCCCAGCGCGGCCGCGCTGAAGCAGGAAATCCGCAACTACACGTTCAACTTCGGTCCCCAGCATCCGTCGGCGCACGGCGTGCTGCGTCTGATCCTGGAGATGGACGGCGAGACCGTGATGCGCGCCGATCCGCACATCGGCCTGCTGCACCGTGGCACCGAAAAGCTGGCCGAGTCCAAGCCGTTCAACCAGTCGATCGGTTACATGGACCGCCTCGACTACGTGTCGATGATGTGCAACGAGCACGCCTACGTGCGTGCCATCGAAACACTGATCGGCATCGAGGCACCCGAACGCGCGCAGTGGATCCGCACGCTGTTCGACGAGATCACCCGCATCCTCAACCACCTGATGTGGGTGGGCTCGAACGCGCTCGATCTCGGTGCGATGGCGGTGATGCTGTACGCGTTCCGCGAGCGCGAAGAACTGATGGACGTCTACGAGGCGGTCAGTGGCGCGCGCATGCACGCGGCCTACTATCGTCCCGGCGGCGTCTACCGCGACCTGCCCGAGCGCATGCCGCAGTACGCCGAGTCGCGCTGGCGCAAGGGCGAGAAGCTCAAGCGTTTCAACAAGTGGCGCGAAGGCTCGATGCTCGATTACCTCGAGGCGTTCGCGAAGGATTTCCCGCGCCGCGTCGACGAGTACGAGACCCTGCTCACCGACAACCGCATCTGGAAGCAGCGCACCGTCGGCATCGGCGTGATCTCCCCGGAGATGGCCAAGGCCTGGGGCATGACAGGCCCGATGCTGCGTGGTTCGGGCGTCGAGTGGGATCTGCGCAAGACCCAACCCTACGCGAAGTACGCCGAGGTCGATTTCGACATCGCGGTCGGCGTCAACGGCGACTGCTACGACCGTTACCTCGTGCGCGTGTTCGAAATGCGCGAGTCGGCGAAGATCATCCAGCAGTGCGTGAACTGGCTGCGGGCCAACCCGGGCCCGGTCATGCTGGACAACTACAAGGTGTCGCCGCCCTCCCGCGAGGAGATGAAGGACGACATGGAAGCGCTGATCCACCACTTCAAGCTGTTCACCGAGGGCTATTCCGTGCCCGCCGGCGAGACCTACAGCGCGGTGGAAGCCCCCAAGGGCGAGTTCGGCTGCTACCTGGTCTCCGACGGCGCGAACAAGCCGTTCCGCGTGCACCTGCGCGCGCCCGGCTTCGCACACCTCTCGTCGATGGACGCCATCACCAGCGGACACATGCTGTCCGACGTGGTGGCGATGATCGGCACCTATGACATCGTGTTCGGAGAAGTCGACCGATGAAGGCGACCGGAAATTTCGAGAACGCCCGCAATGTCGACCCGATGGTCGTGCTCAGCGGCGACACGCGCGCGCATATCGACCACTGGCTGACCAAGTTCCCGCCCGACCGCAAGCGTTCGGCGGTGTTGCAGGGCCTGTTCGCGGCGCAGGAGCAGAACGGCGGTTACCTGACCGACGAGCTGATCGCCGGCGTGGCCAGGTATCTGGACCTGCCGCCGGTGTGGGCCTACGAGGTGGCGACGTTCTACTCGATGTTCGAGACGCAGAAGGTCGGCCGCAACAACGTCGCCTTCTGCACCAACATCAGCTGCTGGCTCAACGGCGCCGAGGATCTCGTCGCGCACGCGGAGAAGAAGCTCGGCTGCAAGCTGGGCGAGTCGACGGCCGACGGTCGTGTCTACCTCAAGCGCGAGGAAGAGTGCGTCGCCGCCTGTTGCGGCGCGCCGGTCGTGGTCATCAACGGTCATTACCACGAGAAGCTCACGCCCGAGGGCGTCGACGAGCTGCTCGACGGTCTGAAGTAAGGCATCGCGCGGACATGGCACATCACCATCCCAAGTCTTCCGAAGGTTACGGGCCCGTCGGGCCGGCGCCGAAGGAACACCAGGCGGTCTACACCACGCTGCATTTCGACAAGCCGTGGTCCTACGAGAACTACCTCAAGACGGGTGGTTACAGCGCGCTGCGCAAGATCCTCGAGGAGAAGATCCCGCCGGCCGAGGTCATCGAGATGGTCAAGCAGTCGGGCCTGCGCGGCCGCGGCGGCGCGGGCTTTCCGACCGGCCTGAAGTGGAGCTTCATGCCCAAGGGCGAGATGCAGAAGTACATCCTCTGCAATTCCGACGAATCCGAGCCCGGCACCGCCAAGGACCGCGACATCCTGCGCTACAACCCGCATGCGGTCATCGAGGGCATGGCGATCGCGTGCTACGCGACCGGCGCGAGCGTGGCCTACAACTACCTGCGCGGCGAGTTCCACCACGAGCCCTTCGAGCATCTGGAAGAGGCCACCGCCGAGGCCTATGCCAACGGCTGGCTGGGCAAGGACATTCTCGGCAGCGGCGTCGACATCGACATCCACAACGCGCTCGGCGCGGGTGCCTACATCTGCGGCGAAGAAACCGCGCTGATGGAGTCGCTGGAAGGCAAGAAGGGCCAGCCGCGCTTCAAGCCGCCGTTCCCGGCCAACTTCGGCCTGTACGGCAAGCCGACGACGATCAACAACACCGAGACCTACGCCTCGGTGCCGGCCATCGTGCGCAACGGCGCGCAGTGGTTCATGGAGCTGGGCAAGCCCAACAACGGCGGCTGCAAGATCTTCTCCGTCTCCGGTCACGTGGCCAAGCCGGGCAACCACGAGATCCGTCTGGGCACGCCGTTCGCCGAACTGCTCGAGATGTGCGGCGGCATGCGCGAAGGCCGCACGATCAAGGGCGTGATTCCGGGTGGTTCCTCGATGCCGGTGCTGCCGGGCGAGACCATGATGGGTCTGACGATGGACTACGACGCGCTGCAGAAGGCCGGTTCCGGCCTCGGCTCGGGCGCGGTCATCGTCATGGACGACACGACCTGCATGGTGCGCGCCTGCCAGCGCATCGCGCGTTTCTACTACAAGGAAAGCTGCGGCCAGTGCACGCCGTGCCGCGAAGGCACTGGTTGGATGTACCGCATGCTGACCCGCATCGCCACGCATACCGCGACGGTCGAAGACCTGCAGATGCTGCGGGCCGCGGCCGGCCAGATCGAGGGACACACCATCTGCGCCTTCGGTGAAGCGGCCGCATGGCCGGTGCAGGGTTTCCTGCGTCATTTCTGGGACGAGTTCGAGTACGCGATCGTGAACAAGCGCTTCCTCGTCGACGACCAGCGCAACGGCACCGTGGTGCCCAGGGCGGTGGCCGCATGAGCATGAAAGCCGTGATTCGTGATTCGTTGTTCGTGATTCGTGAGGGCGGAGAAGCTGCGTTGCTGCGCTTCCCAATCAGCAATCACCAATCACCAATCACGCTCCCGAAGGGAGCACTCGCATGAGCGCGCAACCCGTCAACCCGAACCTGGCGCCCGACCATGTCACCGTCTTCATCGACGGCGTCGAACTGGCCGCGCCCAAGGGCTCGATGATCATCCATGCCGCCGACAAGGCCGGCATTCCGATCCCGCGTTTCTGCTACCACGACAAGCTCGCGATCGCCGCGAACTGTCGCATGTGCCTGGTCGACACCGAGGTCGGCGGCCGCGGTGCGCCCAAACCGTCGCCGGCCTGCGCCACGCCGGTGATGGACGGCCTGAAGGTCTTCACGCGCAACGACAAGGCCCTCAAGGCCCAGCGCAACGTGATGGAGTTCCTGCTGATCAACCATCCGCTCGACTGCCCGATCTGCGACCAGGGCGGCGAGTGCGAACTGCAGGATCTTTCGCTCGGCTACGGCCGTTCGGTCAGCCGCTTCGCCGAGCGCAAGCGCGTCGTCGCCGACGAGGATCTCGGTCCGCTGGTCGCCACCGAGATGACCCGCTGCATCCAGTGCACGCGCTGCGTGCGCTTCACCGCGGAGATCGCCGGCACCTACGAGCTGGGCGGCATGCAGCGCGGCGAGAACCTGCAGATCGGCACCTACGACGGCAAGCCGCTGACGACCGAGCTGTCGGGCAACGTCATCGACGTGTGCCCGGTCGGCGCGCTGACCAACAAGGTGTTCCGGTTCCGCGCGCGTCCGTGGGAACTGATCGCGCGCGAATCGCTGGGCGCGCACGACGCGCTGGGCAGCAACCTGTTCCATCACCTGCGCCGCGGCGAGGTGATGCGCACCGTGCCGCGCGACAACGAAGCGGTCAACGAGTGCTGGATTTCCGACCGCGACCGCTATTCGCACCAGGGCCTGACGGCCGACGACCGCGCGGTGCGTCCGCTGGTCAAGGACGGTGGCGAGTGGCGTGAGGCCTCGTGGGAAGAGGCGCTGACCCGCGCGGAAACCATCCTGCGCGACAACGCCGCCGACCAGCTCGGCGTGCTGGTGCACCCGGCCACCTCGAACGAGGAGGGCACGCTGCTCGCGCGTCTGGCCGATGCCCTGGGCACCGGCAACCTCGATCACCGTATCGCCCAGCGCGACCTGTCGGACGCCGCCGTCGCCGAAGCCTTCGCGATGCCGGTCGCCGAACTCGACAAGGCCGACGTGGTGCTGCTGGTCGGTTCCAACCTGCGCCACGAAGTGCCGCTGCTGCACCACCGCGTGCGCCAGGCCTGGACGCGCGGCGCCAAGGTCTACGTGGTCAATCCGGTCGATTTCGACTTCACCTTCGACATCGAAGACAAGGCCATCGTGGCGCCGTCGAAGATCGCCGCGACGCTGCAGGTCGCCGAACTCGGCGATGCACTGCGCGGTGCAAAGCACGCGGCGATCATCGTCGGCGCGCAGGCGGAAGGCAGCGCGCACGCGGCCGACATCCGCAAGGCGGCCGCCGCGCTCGCCTCGAGCACCGGCGCCTCGCTGTGCCGCATCCCGCAGGGCGCCAACGCCCTCGGTCTGACGCGTGCCGGCGTGCTGCCGAGCTCGCGCGATGCCAATGCGATGCTCGCCGAGCCGCGCGGTGCCTACGTGATCTACGGCATCGAGCCGGGCCTCGATTTCGCCGACCAGGCGCAGGCGCTCAAGGCGCTGGGCGCGGCGCAAGTCGTGGCCTTCAGCCACTTCGCCTGCCAGTCCACGCGTCAGGTCGCCGACGTGATCCTGCCGATCGGCGCGCTCGCCGAAATCGACGCCACGCTGACCAACCTCGAAGGCCGCGACCAGCAGGCCACCGCCGCCGGCAAGCTGCCGGGCGACGCGCGTGCCGGCTGGCGCGTGCTGCGCGCCCTCGGCGGTGCGATGGACCTGGCCGGTTTCGACTTCACCGATCTCGCCGGTCTGCGTGCCGGCCTGCAGGGCAAGACCGTGCAGGTCGCCGCCTCCGCGGCGCCCGTCGTCGACGGTGACGGCCTGGAACTGGCCGTGACCCAGGCGATCTACCGCGTCGACGGTCTGACCCGTCGCGCGGCCGCGCTGCAGTCGCATCCGCTCAATGTCGGTCCGCGCATCGTGCTGCATCCCGACGACGCGGCCGCCAACGGCGTGACTGACGGCAGCATGGCCAAGGTCGCCAATGCGGTCGGCACCGCGACGCTGCAGGTGGCAGTCGACG
>Ga0207841_1000275_pt1 | contig 17796 bp, 17 predicted proteins | sample HigsolmetaGSP18D_FD_184846 | JGI IMG/M metagenome (GOLD analysis project Ga0207841, IMG submission 184846) | High solid enriched microbial communities from the Joint BioEnergy Institute, USA - SP1-8-D (SPAdes) | ecosystem: Engineered > Bioreactor > SSF (Solid state fermentation) > Aerobic >... | reverse complement strand
GTTTGCAGGGTTTCCAACGGAAGGCCGGGACTGATCCCGGCCTTTCGCGTTTTCCGGCTTCGGCGACAGGCGCGGGGGCATGGCGACAGACGACAAGGTGAAGGGGCCGGCGTTCTGTCTCCCCGTCGATCGGGAAGACCTGTGGCAAGCCGGTCGCGCACTGGTTTGCGCTGCTCGACGGCGTCGCCGATCGCAACGCATGGCGCAGATCGCGTTCCTCGAGGCCGAGCACGGCATCGGCCACGGGCATGCGAATGCGCTGGTGGCATTCCATCGCGCGAAGGGTGGTCGACACGGCCCTGCAGCGGCACACGGCTTGCGATCGCCTCGTCGAGCGGCCAGAGTCCGGCTTTGCGAAACAGATGCGCGAGCACGCCATGTCCGAACCCAAGACCAGGACCCGCTATCCGTTGCTGCCCGTCGGCATCGGCGCAGGTGTGGCCATCGGCGTGGCCATCGGCTCGGCGCTGGACAACGTGTCACTGGGCGTCGCAATCGGGATCGCGATCGGCGTCGCCTTCGGCCTGAGCCGGCGCGTGGTGACGATCGAAACCCCTGACGACAAGGCGAAGCGATGATGTTCGACACCGCGCTCCAGCTCGACTGCAATGGCCGCGCGCTGCGGCTCGACCGTCCGCGCGTGATGGGCATCGTCAACGTCACGCCCGATTCCTTCTCCGACGGCGGCGCACACGACACGACCGGAGCGGCGATCGCGCACGGCCTGAAACTGGCAGGCGAGGGCGCGGACATCCTCGATATCGGCGGCGAATCGACGCGTCCGGGTGCGGACGACGTGTCCGTCGAGGAGGAACTGCGTCGCGTGGTGCCGGTGATCGAAGGGCTGGTCGCCCAGACCGCGCTGCCGATCAGCATCGACACGTCCAAGCCCGAGGTCATGCGCGCCGCGGTCGCGGCCGGCGCCGGCATGATCAACGACGTCTATGGCCTGCGTCGGGAAGGTGCGCTGGATACCGCGGCGGCGCTCGGCGTGCCGGTCGTGCTCATGCACATGCTCGGCGCGCCGCGCGGCATGCAGGATGCACCGGACTACGACGACGTGGTCGGCGAGGTGCACCGCTTCCTCGCCGAGCGGATCTTCTCGGCCGAGATGGCCGGCATCGCGCGCAAGCACATCGTGGTCGACCCGGGCTTTGGATTCGGCAAGACCACCGCCCACAACATGGCCTTGCTGGCGCAGCTGCAGCGCTTCGAAGCGCTGGGCGTGCCGGTGCTGGCCGGGCTGTCGCGCAAGCGCAGCATCGGCGAGCTGACGGGGCGCGAGGTGCCAGCCGAGCGCGTGTCCGGTTCAGTGGCCGCGCACCTGATCGCAGCCCAGCACGGTGCGCGGATCCTGCGCGTGCACGATGTCGCGGCCACCGTGGACGCCTTGAAGGTGTGGGCGGCGGTCGATGCGGTGCCCAAGCCGCGGGCCGCAACCGCGAAGCCGACGATCCAGTGGCCGGATGACGCCTGAGGCGGCAAGCGCCGGAGCCCGGCCTAGCGCCTTCTTTCGCAGCTTCCGACCTTCTCAGAAGCCAACGTCATTCCGGCGGAAGCCGGAATCCAGCGACTGAGCGCTCGCCTCGGAGTCGGAAGACACTGGATTGCGGCTTTCGCCGGAATGACGATCCAGGAGGAGGAGCTGGTGGGCTGCTTGGCTGTGCCTTCCGCCATCACCGCGCATCCCTTGTAAGCTTCGACCCCTGCCGCCGCGTGCCGTGGCCGGGGAGTCCGCATGAACGTCGCTACGCCGCTTTTCGTCACCTTTGCCGGGTATCTGTTGCTGATGATCGCCATCGGCTTCTGGGCCTGGTATCGCACCAAGACCTTCGACGACTACATTCTCGGCGGACGTTCGCTGGGCAGTTACGTCACCGCGTTGTCGGCCGGTGCGTCGGACATGAGCGGCTGGCTGCTGATGGGCCTGCCGGGCGCGCTGTATCTGACGGGTGCGTCGGAAGCGTGGATCGCGATCGGATTGGTGATGGGCGCGTATCTCAACTGGCGGTTCGTTGCCGGCCCGCTGCGCCTGTATACCGAGCGCACCCACAACGCGCTGACGCTGCCGGACTACTTCACCCATCGCTTCGAGGACCGGCAGAAGCTGCTGCGCGTGATCTCGGCGCTGGTGATCCTGGTGTTCTTCGCCGTGTACTGCGCCTCGGGCATCGTTGCCGGTGCGCGCCTGTTCGAGAGCGTGTTCGGCATTCCGTACGCGCAGGCGCTCTGGTACGGCGCCGCAGCGACGATTCTCTACACGCTGTTCGGCGGATTCCTCGCGGTGAGCTGGACCGACATGGTGCAGGCCACGCTGATGATCTTCGCGTTGCTGCTGGTGCCGATCATCGTGGTGGTGAGCAATGGCGGCATCGGCCCGAGCCTGGCGCTGATCGAGCAGGTCGATCCCGGCCATCTCGACTGGATCGGCGCCGGCGGCATCGTCGCGGTGATCTCGGCGCTCGCCTGGGGCTTCGGCTATTTCGGCCAGCCGCACATCCTCGCGCGCTTCATGGCCGCCGACAGCGTGCGCACGATTCCGCGCGCGCGTCGCATCGGCATGACCTGGATGATCCTGTGCCTGGGCGGCGCGCTGGCGACCGGCTTCTTCGGTGTGGCGTACTTCTCGGCCAATTCCGGGCAGGCGGGTCCGGTCGATGCGAACCCCGAGCGCGTCTTCATCGTGCTGTCGGAGCTGCTGTTCAATCCGTGGGTCGCGGGCATCCTGTTGTCGGCGATTCTCGCAGCGGTGATGAGCACGCTGTCGTGCCAGCTGCTGGTGTGCTCGAGCGCGCTGACCGAGGACTTCTACCGCGGGTTCCTGCGTCCGAAGGCGGGCCATCGCGAGTTGGTGTGGATCGGTCGCCTGATGGTGCTGTCGATCGCGTTGCTGGCGATCTGGATCGCGCGCGATCCCGACAGCCGCGTGCTCGGTCTGGTCGCCTACGCCTGGGCCGGGTTTGGTGCGGCTTTCGGCCCGGTCGTGGTGCTGTCGCTGTTCTGGCAACGCATGACCCGCAACGGCGCAATCGCGGGCATCGTGACCGGCGCGGTGACCGTGGTGCTGTGGAAGTTCACCGGCAGCGCGCTGTACGAGATGGTGCCCGGCGTGATCGTCGCGACGATCGCGATCGTCGCGGTGAGCCTGCTGGGCCGCGCACCGTCGCAGGCGGTGCAGGCGACGCATCAGCAGGTGCGGCTGGCGTTGAAGGAAAGCGGCTACTGAGGATGAGCGGACCTGTGCAGCCTTCAGTCCGTCATCCCGGCGAAAGCCGGGATCCAGCGACTTTGTGTCGCGCGCGAGATGCAATGAAGTCACTGGATCCCGGCTTTCGCCGGGATGACGAGAATCAGGAAGCTCTGCGAGCGCGGTAATGACCGAGGCGGAACGTCCACGCGCCATCGCCCTCATGGGCCCTACCGCTTCGGGCAAGACCGCGCTCGCGCTCGACTGGGCCGAGCGCTTCGGCGGCGAGATCGTCAGCGTCGATTCGGCGCTGGTCTATCGCGGGCTCGATATCGGCGCGGCCAAGCCCGATGCCGCCGAGCGCGCGCGCGTGGTGCACCACATGCTCGACCTGCGCGATCCCTGGCAGGTCTATTCGGCGGCCGAGTTCGCGCGCGACGCGCGTATCGCCGTCGATGGCATCCTCGCCCGCGGTCGCGTCCCGATCCTCGCTGGCGGCACCGGCATGTATTTCGCCGCATTGCTCGACGGCCTGTCGCCGATGCCCGAAGCCGATGCCGATACGCGCGCGGCGATCACTGCCGAAGCTGCCGAGCGCGGCTGGCCCGCGCTGCACGCGCAACTGGCCGTGGTCGACGCCGAAGCGGCCGCCCGCATCCAACCCGGCGATCCGCAGCGCATCCAGCGCGCACTCGAAGTCCACCGGCTGACCGGCATTCCGATCAGCGAATGGCAGAAGCGGCCCAGCACCTCGCCGCCGTTTCCGGCGCAGGTGCTGTCGCTCGCGATCGCGCCGCCCGAGCGCGCGACTCTGCACGCACGCATCGCCGCGCGTTTCGACGCGATGCTCGCGGCCGGCTTCCTCGACGAAGTGCGCAGTCTGCGCGCCATGCCCGAACTGCAGGCGCATCCGGCGCCGCTGGATCTGCCGGCGATCCGCGCCGTCGGTTACCGCCAGGCCTGGGAATTCCTCGACGGGCGGTGCAGCGAGACCGAGTTCCGCGAACGCGCGATCGCCGCGACCCGGCAACTGGCCAAGCGCCAGTTCACGTGGCTGCGCGGGCGCAGCGGCGCGGCGTGGTTCGATCCGGCGACCCAGCGCGACGCAGTGGACACGGCGGTTGCCGGATTTCTCCGCGCAACCGGTCCCCGTGCCTGAGTCCGGACCGCGGCCGGGATCCCGCCACGTGCATCACGAATCGCCGATCCTGCAAGGGCGCTCGGGCGTGCGCGGGCCACACCGTTCGCACCGCGGCCGTGTAACATCGGCCGGTCGTCGTCCGGGGAGCGGGCGACGGCCCGGCCAACAGGTCATCAGAACAACAACCACGCTGGGGAACACCATGTCCAAGGGGCAATCCTTGCAGGATCCTTTCCTGAACGCACTGCGCCGCGAGCGCGTGCCCGTCTCGATTTACCTCGTCAATGGCATCAAACTGCAGGGCACGATCGAGTCCTTCGACCAGTTCGTGGTGTTGCTGCGCAACACCGTGAGCCAGATGGTCTACAAGCATGCGATCTCGACCGTGGTGCCGGCGCGCAATGTGCGCGTGGCGCCCGGTGGCGGGTTCGTCCAGTCCGGCGAAGGCGAGGGCGGTGACGAGACGCCCGAAACGAACGACTGACCCGAGGTGTGACCCCCTTTGTTCGAACGCTCCCGCAAGGGTGAAAACGCGCTGCTGATCCAGCCTCACGCGCACGGCCCTGCCGACGAGGGCGCGCTTGAGGAATTCTCGGAACTTGCCCGCTCGGCCGGCGCGCGTGTCGCGGCGGTCGTGCCGGCACGCATCGACAAACCCAACGCCGCCACGCTGTTTGGCAGCGGCAAGCTCGACGAGATCAAGGCCGCGGCCGACGCGACCGGTGCCGACCTGGTGCTGGTCAACCATCGGCTCACGCCGGGCCAGGAGCGCAACCTCGAGAAGTTCCTCGAGCGTCGCGTCGTCGACCGCACCGGCCTGATCCTCGACATCTTCGCCCAGCGCGCCCGTAGCCACGAAGGCAAGCTGCAGGTCGAACTCGCGCAGCTGCGGCATATGGCCACGCGCCTGGTCCGCGGCTGGACCCACCTGGAGCGCCAGCGCGGCGGCTCGATCGGCCTGCGTGGCCCGGGTGAAACGCAGCTCGAAACCGACCGCCGCCTGCTGCAGAAGCGGCTCGAGCAGCTGCAGGCGCGGCTGGACAAGGTGGAAGTGCAGCGCACCCAGATGCGCCGCGCGCGCGTGCGCAGCGAACTCCCACGCGTCGCACTGGTGGGCTACACCAATGCCGGCAAGTCCACGCTGTTCAACACGCTGACCGGCGCCGATGCCTACGCGGCCGACCAGTTGTTCGCCACGCTCGATCCCACCGTGCGCCGCGTCGACATGTCCGGCGGCAGCATCGTGCTCGCCGATACCGTCGGCTTCGTGCGCGACCTGCCGCACGAACTCGTCGCCGCGTTCCGCTCGACGCTGAGCGAGGCACGCGAGGCCGACCTGCTGTTGCACGTCATCGACGCCGCCGACCCGCTGCGCAACGAGCGCATCGCCCAGGTCGACGCGGTGCTATCGGAGATCGGCGCGGGCGACCTGCCGCAGCTGCTGGTGTTCAACAAGATCGACCGCATCGAAGGCGCGGCGCCCCGCTACGACCAGGATCCGAACGCACTGGCCGACGACGCCGTGCGCGAGAGCGTGTGGATCTCGGCGCGCGATGGTCTCGGCCTCGACCTGCTGTCGCAGGCGCTGGCACGTCGCCTGGGCATGCGTCGCGTCGCCGGCGAAGTGCGGCTGCCGCCCGAGGCCGGCCGTCTGCATGCGCGCCTGCATGCGCTCGAAGGCGTGCGCCGCGAGACCCTCGACGAGGACGGCTGGCTGCTGCAGGTCGACCTCGCCCATGCCGACGCCGCGCGCCTGGCCTCGCAACCCGACGGTGCGCCGTTGCGTCCGCTCTTGCCACCCGACGAGGACGACACCATCTGGTGATGCATGCAGGTGCGACTGAACGTCGCACCACGCGCTGGCGATACCGCTCGATGTGGCGCCGGACCGCTGGAACCGGAGACAACCCCGGCGTGACCTTCGGCATGCGTGGCCTGCAACGGGGCCCGGCCGGTTAGACTATGCGACCCCCGCGCCGCCGCCGACGCAGGCTGCGCGCCCAGAACTGGAGCAGGCATGGCCTGGAACATTCCCGGCAACAACAAGGACAACGATTCACCGGACCGCAAGAGCGGCGGGGATCAGGGCGAACGCAATCCATGGCCGCCGCGTCGTACCGGCGGCGGTGGACGTGGGGGACGCGGCAACGGCGGCGGCGGGTTCGATCGCATCCTCGACCAGTTCCGCGGTCTGTTCGGTGGCGGGTTCGGCGGTGGCAATCCGCTGCGCTGGCTGGTCCCGGTGCTCATCGTCGTCCTGCTGCTCAACTGTTTCGTGCTGGTCGGTGAAACCCAGCGCGGCGTCGTGCTGCGTTTCGGCCAGGTCGCCCGCGTGATGCAGCCCGGCCCGAACCTCAAGCTGCCGTGGCCGATCGAGCGCGTGACCAAGGTCGACGCGACCACGGTGCAGTCCTACAGCAACACCGTGCCGGTGCTGACCCGCGACGAGAACATCGTCGTCGTGTCGTTCAACGTGCAGTACCGCGTCGGCGATGCCACGCAGTACCTGTTCGGCACCCGCAACGCCCGCGAGATGCTCGAGCAGACCGCGCTGAGCGCCGTGCGCGAGCAGATCGGCCGGGTGAACCTGGACGCCGCGCTCAATGCGCGTGGTCCGATTTCCACCGCCGCGCAGACCTCGCTGCAGGCCTCGCTCGACAGCTACCGCACCGGCCTGTTCGTCAACGAACTCAACCTGCAGGACGCGCGCCCGCCCGAAGAGGTCAAGGCCGCGTTCGACGAGGTCAACAGCGCGCAGCAGATGAACGAGCAGCTGGTCAAGGAAGCCGGGGCCTACGCGGCGAAGATCGTGCCCGAGGCGCGCGGCGAGTCGGAGCGCATCCGCGCGCAGGCGGAAGGCTACAAGACCGCCGAGATCGCGCGCGCCACCGGCGACGCGACCCGCTTCTCGCTGCTGGTCGACGCCTATGCCGGCGCGCAGGACGTGACGCGCAAGCGCCTGTGGCTGGAAACCGTGCAGAGCGTGCTGGCCGAGAACCGCGTGGTCGTCGGCGGCGATGGCCGCCAGCTGATCTACGTGCCGATGGCGGGCCAAGGCGGTGCGCAGTCCGCGCCGTCGGTGATTCCGCCCGAAGTGCTGTCGCCGGCCGTCGAAGCCACGCGCGGCACCACCAGCAACGCCGCGCCGGCCCCGGCCGCGCGCAACCTGCCGCGGCCGCCGCGTGAGGGAGCAAGCCGATGAGACTGAACTTCGTCATTCCGCTGTTGATCGTCGTGCTGCTGGGCCTGATGGGCTCGGTGTACGTGGTGCGCGAAGGCCAGGTGGGCATGGTGCTCAACCTCGGTCGCGTGGCCCGCACCGACATCGGCCCCGGCCTGCACTTCAAGGTGCCGCTGATCGAATCGGCCCGCATCTTCGACCGCCGCTTCAACGCGAGTGCGTTCTCGCCCGAGCGCTCGCTGACCTCCGAGCGCAAGGACGTCAGCGTGGACTTCGTGGCCATCGTCGCCATCAGCGACGTCGCGGCGTTCTACCGCGCCACGTCGGGCAACGAGAGCGATGCCAACCTGCGCCTCGAGCCGATCATCAAGAACTCGCTGCGCAACGAGATCAACGCCAGCACGCTGACCGAACTGGTCTCGGGCAACCGCGCCGAGTTCGTCGAGCGCCAGCTGCCGGGCATCAACGAGGCGGCCAAGTCGCTGGGCATGCGCATCATCGACATCCGTCTGAAGCAGATCGATCTGCCGACCGACAGCCAGGTGATCCAGCAGGTCTACAACCGCATGCGCGCCGAGCGCCAGGAAGTGGCCACGCGTCTGCGCGCCGAGGGTGAGGAGCGCGCCCGCGCGATCCGCGGCCAGGCCGATCGCGAGCAGGTGGTGATCCTCGCCGAAGCCGAGCGCGATGCGCAGACGCTGCGCGGTGAGGGCGATGCCGAAGCGGCCCGCATCTACGGCGAAGCGGCGAACCGCGACCCCGCGTTCTATGCGTTCCAGCGCAGCCTCGAGGCCTACCGCGCCGCGTTCGACAAGGGCGACAGCGTGATCGTGCTCGAGCGCAACGACCCGTTCCTGCAGTACATGCGCAGCGACCGCTGAGCAGCGCCGCCCGATGTCCGATCTGTGGGCGGCCCTGAGCCTGGTGTGCGTGATCGAGGGCCTGATCCTCTTCGCCGCACCGGCGTTTTGGAAGCGCAACGCCGAGCAGATGCTGTCGATGCCGAGCGTGACCCTGCGCCGGATCGGTGCGGGTGTGCTGTTCGCGGGGCTGGTGGCGCTGTGGTTCGTGCGGGGTGGGTAAGGGGATCAGGTCCCGTCATTGGGTAGCCGACCTACGCGCCCGAAGCGCCCGCATTGACGTCATCCCAGCGAAAGCTGGGATCCATTTTGATCCTGCTCTGGGCGATCGACAGCAAGATCAAAATGGGCCCCAGCTTGACCAGACGTGCGTCTGTTGAAGGCCGCTGGGGCGACGGAATTACTGGTCGCTCATAACCCGTCGTTCCGGCTGACGCCGGGATCCAGTGCCTCTCGCCCTCGCTCGTAGTCGTTTCCAGCTTGGGTTCTCAGTGTCAAGTCACTGGATGCCGGCGTCCGCCGGGATGACGGGGACTGGGCCCCTCCCCTGAACCACATCCGGAAAAAGGTGGCCCCCGCCGCCCGATATCCGGATAATGCCGAAAAGCCGGACGGGCCGACTCTGACCAGAGCGGACTGCCGGCTTTTTCCGTGTCCGGCCCCGCGCGGCGGTCGTCTCCCCGATGGAGCGATCAATCCCCTTGCAGGGCAGGCCGGTCCCTTTCTGCGGCCCCGATGGCCGCAATGCGATACAGGAGTCACGAGATGGGTCAGTCAGTCGTCGTAATCGGCGCCCAGTGGGGCGATGAGGGCAAGGGCAAGATCGTCGACCTGCTCACGCAGGACATCGGCGCCGTCGTGCGTTTCCAGGGCGGCCACAACGCCGGCCACACGCTGGTCATCAATGGCAAGAAGACCGTGCTGCACCTGATTCCCTCGGGCATCCTGCGCGACGACGCGCTGTGCCTGATCGGCAACGGCGTGGTGCTCAGCCCGGCGGCCCTGATCAAGGAAATCGGCGAGCTCGAGGCCGCCGGCGTCGAGGTGCGTTCGCGCCTGAAGATCAGCCCGGCCACGCCGCTGATCATGCCGTACCACATCGCCCTCGATCAGGCCCGCGAAAAGGCCGCCGGCGGCAAGGCCATCGGCACCACCGGCCGCGGCATCGGTCCGGCCTACGAGGACAAGGTGGCGCGTCGCGGCATCCGCGTCGCCGACCTGCATTACCCCAGGCAGCTCGAAGAGCTGCTGCGCACCGCGCTCGACTATCACAACTTCGTGCTGACGAAGTACCTCGGCGTCGACGCCGTGGACTTCCAGAAGACCTACGACGAGGCGCTGGCCTTCGGCGAATACGTCGAGCCGATGAAGTCCGACGTGGCCGGCATCCTGCACGACCTGCGCAAGCAGGGCAGCCGGGTGCTGTTCGAGGGCGCGCAGGGCGCGTTGCTCGACATCGACCACGGCACCTACCCCTACGTCACCAGCTCCAACACGACCGTCGGCGGCGCGCTCGCCGGCACGGGCGTCGGCGCGGACGCGATCGACTACGTGCTGGGCATCGCCAAGGCGTATGCGACGCGCGTCGGCGGCGGCCCGTTCCCGACCGAGCTCGATGACGAGATCGGCCAGGGCATCCGCGACCGCGGCCAGGAATACGGCGCCTCCACCGGCCGTCCGCGCCGCTGCGGCTGGATGGACATCGTCGCGCTCAAGCGCGCCGTCGCCATCAACGGCATCTCGGGCCTGTGCATCACCAAGCTCGACGTGCTCGACGGCATGGAGAAGCTCAAGATCTGCATCGCCTACGAGTACAACGGCAAGCGCACCGAGTACGCGCCGCTCGACGCCGCCGGCTGGGACGACTGCACGCCGGTGTACCTGGAGTTCCCCGGCTGGAGCGAGAACACCCACGGCATCACCGAGTGGGACAAGCTGCCGCCCGCGGCGCGTGCCTATCTGCGCGCGCTCGAAGAGCTGGCCGGCTGCCCGATCAGCATCGTCAGCACCGGCCCGGACCGCGCGCACACGATGGTGCTGCAGGATCCGTTCGCCTGATCCGCACGCGACCATCCCGCGTTTGCAAAGGCCCCGCGAAAGCGGGGCTTTTGCGTGGCGAGGCAGATGCGCTGTCGCGTCCCGCCTTGTTCCTTAGCCGCGTGGCGCGTCGCCCATGGCGGAGGTGGTCGCGGAGATCGGCACCGCGATCGTGCAATGCACACCGTCGTCGGCCAGTGCGTAGGTGGTACGTGCGCCGAGCTGGTAGGGCAGGGCGCGCTCGATCAGTTCACGGCCATAGCCGCCGCCGCCCGGCACGCGGGCGGCGCGCGCCATGTCGACACCGCGCTCGCGCCAGTCGATGTGCAGCCAGGGCACGCCGCTCTCGTCGGTGAGATGCCACGTCACCGACAGCCGCCCCTGCGGTTGCACGAGCGCGCCGTACTTGGCGGCGTTGGTCGCGAGTTCATGCAGCGCGAGGGCGAAGGTCTGCAGCGAACCCGAGCGCAGCCTGACCCCCGTCGGCCCCGACAGCCTGACGCGTTCGCCGGTGCCGTCGGCGTCGAGCGCGCCCATCGACGCGAGCTCGTTGCGCAACAGCATGTCGAAATCGACGCGGTCGCTTTCCTTGAGCCGCGACAGCAGCTCCTGCACCCGGACCAGTGCCCCGAGCCTGCTGCGGTAGGTCGTCGACAATGCCTCGATGTCGGCACTGCTCGCGCGGGTCTTCTCGAACACCGCCAGCACCACCGCCATGATGTTGCGGGTGCGGTGTTGCAGTTCCTTGAGCAGGACCTGCTGGCGTTCGTCCCAGCGATGGCGCTCGGTCGCGTCGCGGCCGACCTTCAGGAACCCGGTCGTCTCGCCGTCGGTGCCGAGGATCGGGCGCATCACGCCTTCGATGAACACCCGGTCGCCGTCCTTGCGCGCGTGCCAGCGCACGTCCGGCGCGCTGCCCTGCTCGTGTGCGGTGCGCATCTCCTGCTCCGGTACGCCGGCGGCGCGGTCCTCGGCGGTGAACGTCATCCCGGCGTGCTGGCCGATCGCCTCCTCCGCCGTCCAGCCGAACACCGCGTGCGCGCCGGAGGGCCAGCTGCGGATGATGCCGTCGGCGTCAGTGGAGAAAATGCCGTAGTCGAGCGCGGTGCTGACGATCCCGCGATAGCGTTCGTCGCTTTCGCGCAGGCGGACTTCCAGTCGACGCGTGCGCTGCGCCGTTGCGGCGTCGTGCGCCCGTGCGCATGCAACGGTGACCCGGTCGAAGCGGTCGAGCACCACGTCGAAGGCGTCGATCGTCGTCTCGCCTGCACTGCGCAGCACCGCCAGTGCACTGGCGCGAAGCTGCGCGAGTTCGGCGAGCACCGCGTCGGTCGGCGCGTCGATGGCCGATGGCGGAAGGAGCGGCACCGCCGCGTCGGACCGCGCGGCGTCGTCATCGGCGACGATGCGCAACAGCGCCTCTGCATCCCGATCGGACAGCACGCCTGCCGCGTCCGTATGCGCGCGGCCCGCATCGAGCCTGGGCGCGCGCCAGTGGGCCAGAACGGCCGCGATGTTCGGTTCGAGGAATGGTCGGAGCAGCATCGAGAAATCCCGCGAAAGCGCGCGACCCAGTCTGCGCCGCGCACGAGCGCGGCGTCACCGCGCGGACGCCCGCACATTGGAAGGGCGTTTGCGACAGGCGCGTGAAGCGTGGGCGCGTTGCGCTGCATGCGACGCGGGCACTGTTTGCGCGTCACGCCGCGCCCATGCCCCGCCGGCACAGACTGCGCACATTGGACAGACGGGAGCACGCTTGCATGGCACACGACGGCGCGGGAGATGCCCGGAACACCCGGCCAGCCGACGAGGCCGACGCCATCGCCCTTCGCGCGGCCGCGGCGGAGTTCTCGCACGATCATCCGGACATCCGGCCCGGCGATGCGGGCTGGGCGTCGCAGGATCTGGCGGGGTATGTGGCGCGCGCGCGGGAGAAGCTGCGCCCCGGCGCCGACGGCGAACCGGTCGGCGTGGCCAAGCGGTTCATGGATGCCGACTGGTCGCCGTCCGGGCATGAGGCGGCGGTGTACGAGGCACTGCCGCGCTGAGCGCCCTCGCGTGGGCCGGGCAGGCGGCGACGCCCGGCGTCGGGGACGGGACTTGCATCGAAGCGCGAGCGAGGCGGGTGTTGCCGCGCTTGCGCGTGGGCGCCTGATGCCATGAGGCGATTGCGCGCCGCGGAACAAAGTCCGCCGCAGGGCCGCCCAGGAACGGGAACGGCCGGCCTGCGCAGTCGGCGCGCGCATCCCCATGCGTCCGGGGAATTGCCGAGCCCGCACGCCGTCCGCGATGATGACCGCCGTCGACCCGCCCGGTGCGCGCCATGACCGCCTCCGCTCAAGACCGCGCCGCAGCGCCCGCATCGGATCCGCCGGTGGCGGACGATGGTCGCGCCGCCACCCCCGGCGGGCAGCGCTGGATGGACATTCCGCGCCTGGCCGGTCGGCTGTTGTGGCAGCACTGGCCGGCCCTGCTCGCGTGCTTCTTCGCGCAACGCGTCGCCTACGACGTGTTGCTGTTCGGCGCGATCCAGCTGGCCGAGACCGGCGTGCTGCTGTCGTATGCAGCGATCGCGGTGCTGATCGTCAGCCAGCTGGTCGGTGCGATCGCGATGTTCCTGGTGCTGCGCCCGTCGATGCCGACGATGCAGGGACAGGCCGGTCTGCCGTCCACGCTCGGGCAGCGCTCGTGGTGGAGCGTGCTGGCCGTCGCGCTGCTGCCGTTCTTCGCCTATTACGCGGCGTGGGGACTGCTCGAAGGCATCAAGCGCGACTTCGTGCTGACCTACCAGACCTGGGTCTCGTTCGAGCGGCGCGAACCGCTGCAGGACATCCTCGCGCTGCGCGGGCTGTGGATCGCGCTCGTGGTGTCGTGGGGCCTGCGCGAGGTCTCCAAGCGCCGGTTCGCGGCGACCAGGCACGGCGGCTGGTCGATCGTGGTCGCGGCGTGCGAGGCCTACTGGCTGTTCGTCGGTGCCGCGGTGATCGCGCGCGGCTGGTCGATCGCCACGGCCTGGTGGGAATCACGTGTGGTCTACGTCGCGGTCGCGGCGTGGTGGGAGAACCCGTTCATCGGTGTGTTCTCGCTCGCGCCGGTCAAGCGCGTGTTCGATCCGCTGTGGGATCTGCTGTCCACGGCCGGTGGCGCGGTGGTGATGCCACTGGTGTGGCTGGCGATCGCCGCGATCGTCTACGGCATGGACCTGCGGCGTCGCGGCCGGCTCGATCGTCACGATGCGCAGGCGCGGCTGGTAAGTCGGCGCTACAGAAATCTGCATCCGCTGTGGAAGAAGGCCGTCGACAAGGCCAGCGGTGGCTGGAACGGCAAGGGCATTCCGATCCTCAATGCGATCCGGCTGGTGCTGCGCGCGGGGCTGCCGGCCTTGCTGGTCCTGTGCGTGGGCTGGTCGATCCTGGATTTCGTGGACGCGCATGCCTGGGGGATGGCCACCGCGCTGATCGGACCGCAGCCCTGGGACGACTGGCGCGTCCTCGGACAGCCGCTGTCGCTGCTGTTCAACGGGCCGATGTCCTTGCGCCCGGCGCTGTTCACCCAGCTGCTGCGCGTGGTGCTGCTGGCGGCCACCTTCGACCGGGCGGTCGCAGGCCTGCGTGCCGCCGCGGTCGATGCTCAGTCGCGCGGCGGGGGCAGGGCGAAGCGCAGGTAGGTGCCCATCTTCGGCGTCGTGGTGAACGGCGGGAAGAACAGGTCGACCTGCAGGTCCTGCATCGGCACGTCGGACGGAATCAGATAGGCATGCGTGAACGCGAATGGCTCGCCCGCGACCGCCGTCGCGGGTTCGCCGACCACGCGCGTGCCGCAGTTGCCGTTGAGGCGCTGGCGCAGCATCCAGGTCGACAGCTTCGCCGGGAAGTTGGCCTCCCAGCTGCGGCCGTCCGCGTCGACCAGGCGCCCCTTGCACTGGTCGAGCCGCGTCGCGTCGACGCCTGCGCCCGGGATCACTTCGAAGTCGATCACCAGCCGCGTTGCAGCGGGATGCTGGTACTCGGCGGCGGTCCCGACCGCTGCCTGTTCACGGCGCACGCCGGTGATGCGCCAGCGCGCACCCGCGTATTCGCTCCACGCTCCCGCACCGGTCGCAGCGGGAATCGCCGTGCGTGGGCGGGTGCGATCGAGCTCGCGGTCGTTGATCTGCCACGGCAGCCAGAACGCCAGCGCGCCGAGCACCGCCACCGCCGGCAGCCATGCCCGGTTGCGCCGCCACCAGCCGCGCGTCGACGCGGCATCGCGAGCGACATCGTTCATTGCGTGCGTCCCGGCGAGCGCAGGTCGAGCACCGGCGGCGCCTGTTCGAGCAGCGATTCGACCTGGGCGGCATCCAGTCCGAGGTCGACGTCGGCCAGGTGGTCGAGCTGGGCCGGTGCGCCGTTGCCGCTGTAGAACTGCAGCGTCGCGCCCTCCAGAGCGTCGACCGGCACGTCGAAGAAGTAGGCGCCGTTGGCCGGCAGTCCGGTGACCAGGTACATGTCGGTCAGATTGAACCCCGGCAGGTCCGGCCGCGCGCTCGGCGCGGCGCGATACACGCGCCCGTCGCGGGTGCGCAATTGCGCGCTGACGTAGCCGCTGGCCTGCGTCACCGTGACCTCCGCCAGCGCCGACATCCAGATGCCGTCGGCCTCCAGTGCTCGCGGCGGGCCGTCGCTGGTGCGTGGGTCGAGCAGATAGGCATGCACCAGCTTGAGCTTGCCGACCTTGATCGAGAAGTTGCGCGCCTGCAGCGTCTGTCCCGCGGCGCCGGTGATGCGCATCGGCGCGGTCTTCTCTTCCAGCGAAGGCGCGTGCTTGCGCAGCGCGACGATCACCGCCAGCGACAGCAGCGTTGCCACGACCAGCCCCCAGCGCACGCGCATCGCGCGGCTCATGCCGCATCTTCCTTGCAGGCCTGCCCGACCGGCAGCGCGAACTTCCAGCCCGGGCCGTCCTGCACCCACATCGACTCTCCGCTGGCGTGGCTGCGCTCGGCGAAGCGACGCTTGAACATGCCCCAGGTCGACAGCGTCGGCGCGTCCATGCCGGTGGGCAACTCCCAGACGAAATCGAGCACGACCGGCAGGCCGGGCCCGAGGTCCTGCCCGATCGTGGCGTCATCGGCGCGCTGCGAGCGCTCCGCCGGGACCGGGTCGCCGTGGCCCTGCGGCAGCCAGACCACGTCCCTGTCGAGATAGGCGCGCATGGCCAGCCATTCGCGGGCGCGGTTCTCCACCCGTGCGCGCAGGACCAGATACCGCGCGCCGGGCTCTGCCACCAGTTGCCCCGGGCGCCGGTCCGCGCTCCAGGCGCACAGCGGCGTGACCACGAAGGCGTCCGACGTCAGCGGTGTGCCGGGGCCCGATACCGGCATCGGCGCGCCGTTCGCGCCGGCCTCGCGAAAGCCGCCGGACATTGCCACGACGACGGCGGCGAGCATCGCGGCGATGATCACGATGCGCCACGGCCGCTCTCGCCAGAGTGTCTGCAGAAGCTCGAACAGGGCGGCGGCTCCGGGAGGGTCGGCGCTACCTTACCCAATCGGCGCGCGGGGAACATCACCGCGCGGCCTGCAAAGCGTCACGTCGCGCTTCACCGCTCCTTGCCGCACGATCGTCGACGATGCGTGCTGCGTCGCGTCGTGCGTGGCGCGTTCCGCCCTCATCGAGATTTCCATGGACACACGCCCCGTCGTCGTGACGCAGCCGCCGTTGCACCGGCCGCTGCATCCCCTGCACATGCTGCTGGTCAGCAGCGCATTCCCCCTGTTCCTCGGCGCGTTGCTGGCCGACATCGCCTACGCGCGCTCCTACCAGATCCAGTGGACCAACTTCGCCTCGTGGCTGCTGGTCGGCGCGATGGTGTTCGCGGTCATCGGACTGGTCTGGGCGCTGGTGTCGCTGATCACGCCGACCGCCCGCACGCGCACACGCCTGTTCTACGTGGCACTGCTCGCGCTGACCTGCGTGCTGGGCTTCATCAATTCGCTCGTCCACGCCATGGACGCCTGGCAGAAGATGCCGCAGGCGCTGGTGTGGTCGGTGCTGTGTGTGCTGTCGATCGGCGCGACGCTGTGGTTCGCGCTCGGCGGCACCTTGCGTCGCCGGGAGGTGCTGCCATGACCGTCGCACACGCCAGGCGTTCGAAGACCACGCTGCTGACGCGGGCCCTGGTGCCGGCGCTGGCGATCGCGCTTGCCGCATGTGGCGGCACGCCGGACGAGACCTACACCGGCCCGTCGCCCGACCTGCCCAAGCCGCAGCGCGGCCTGTTCCCGACGCTGAAGATCTCGCTGCCGACCGAGTGGGGCGACACACTGCCGACCGTGCCCGAGGGCTACGAGATTGCGCCGATCGCCGACAACCTGCTGATCCCGCGCCAGATGCTGGTGCTGCCCAACGGCGACATTCTGGTCGCCGAAGGCCGCGGTGGACGCGCGCCGAAGCTGACGCCCAAGGACATCATCGCCGGCATGATCAAGGCGCGCGGCAACACGCAGGTCGAAAGCGGCAATCGCCTGACGCTGCTGCGCGATGCGGATGGCGACGGCACCTACGAGGGCCGGTCGGTGTTCGCCGACAACCTCGACGCGCCGTATGGCCTGGCGTTCGGCAACGGCTCGATCTACGTCGCCACGCAGGACGCATTGCTGCGTTTCCCCTACACCGAAGGCGCCGTCAACGCGGCCGGTGCGCCCGAAGAGATCACCAGGCTGCCGGGCGCGGTGAACCATCACTGGACCAAGGCGCTGACGATCAGCGCAGACGGCCGCTATCTGTTCGTCGGTATCGGTTCGGACAGCAACATCACCGAGCGCGGCCTGGCGATCGAGGAGAACCGCGCGATGGTCTGGCAGGTGGATGCGCAGACCGGCTTCCACCGCGTGTTCGCGACCGGCTTGCGTAATCCGACCGCGCTGGCGATGCAGCCGGGCATGGACCAGCTGTGGGCGGTGGTGAACGAGCGTGACGAGATCGGCGACGAGCTGGTGCCCGATTATCTGACCAGCGTGCGGCCCGGCGGCTTCTACGGCTGGCCCTACAGCTACTGGGGCCAGAACGTCGACGAGCGCGTGCGCCCGCAGAAGCCGGAACTGGTCGCCCGCGCGATCGCACCGGACTTCGCGCTGGGTTCGCACGTGGCCGCGCTGGGCGTCGCGTTCTCGACGCCGTCGATGGGCGCGCAGTTCGCGAACGGCGTGTTCGTCGGCCAGCACGGCAGCTGGAACCGCAATCCGCCGGTCGGCTACAAGGTGTCGTTCGTGCCGTTCAGCAACGGCAAGCCGTCGGGCGAGATGATCGACTTCGCCACCGGCTTCCTCGGGCAGGACGGCAAGGCGCGTGGGCGGCCGGTCGGTGTGACCGTCGATCCGCGCGGTGCACTGCTGATCGCCGACGATCTG
>Ga0207841_1000274_pt1 | contig 17861 bp, 10 predicted proteins | sample HigsolmetaGSP18D_FD_184846 | JGI IMG/M metagenome (GOLD analysis project Ga0207841, IMG submission 184846) | High solid enriched microbial communities from the Joint BioEnergy Institute, USA - SP1-8-D (SPAdes) | ecosystem: Engineered > Bioreactor > SSF (Solid state fermentation) > Aerobic >... | reverse complement strand
CCGTGGTCGACTCACATAGCAACCTGTCATATAGGCATTGCTAGTAACACAGGTCTATTCTTGCTCTTATATTGCTCACCCCCTTGTTTCTTGTCTTCAAGATAAACCAACGACCCCTTTAGGTCTAGTTATCTAGGCCTGTCGTTACAGTGCTGTAACATAGAGAGCTTAGATAAGTGTGAAGTTGGGGTCTTTAGAGTGAACTTGTGATTTTTGAGTCAGATCTCATTCTAGCGATGTCGCAGCTGTAATTATCCTAATCCACGCAGTAATCTATCATGATTGTGGAAAATATACTCCGCTCCGCGCCTATACGGAGTGTAGGGAGTACGGAGTACCAGTGGTCCAGTAGTGGTGGGTACCAGACAGCGCCTTGTCTCCACTTTGTCGTGGGGGCACTAGGTTCAACACCAGAGAAAAAAAGTCAAATATGACTCGACTTGTCGATAAATAATAGTATCGCTCTTTGATAGTAAAGACCGAAAAGAAGTCGCTGTAAAGGGCGAATCGGAATCCTCTGGAGATCCGAAAACTCTTCTCTAGCGCATTCGTGCCGGCACTCCTCTGCGCTCTTTCTATCTGCCACCGTCACCGGAGAACTTCTCATTCGGTTCTGCGGACTTTGACCAGTCTCGGCCGTCATGCCGACCGTTCACCTGCTTGATTATGTCGCTGGGAATATTCGCTCTTTGGTTAACGCAATTCAGAAGGTCGGATACGAAGTAGAATGGATACGTTCGCCGGACGAGGTGCAAAGTGCGGAGGTAAGTACGGATATACCCACTCCTTTTTAACAGCTGTCTTTGTCCCTCTTTTCCGGCCCTCGCCTTTGCTGATTCGGACATTAGAAACTGATACTACCTGGAGTTGGCCACTTTGGCCACTGTCTCTCTCAACTTTCAGAAGGGGGGTATTTGGAGCCAATCCGAAAGTATATTGAATCAGGAAAGCCCTTCATGGGTATCTGTGTCGGACTGCAAGCACTCTTTGACGGTTCCGAGGAGGATCCTGATGTCCCCGGATTAGGAGTGATACCGATGCGAGTACAGAAGTTCGACGACAGAAGCAAGAGCGTGCCGCACATTGGATGGAACTCGGCTAGGAACACCAATCGAAATGGCTCAACATACCAAAGCCTCTATGGGCTTAGACATGACAGCAAGTATTATTATGTCCACTCTTACGCAGCGCCCTATAAACCAGGTGTGCTCGAGAGTGAGGGCTGGTCGGTTGCTACGGCGACTTATGGGGAAGAGGAGTTCATTGGCGCGATTGGTCGTGGGAATATATTCGCAACGCAATTTCATCCAGAGAAAAGTGGACAAGCCGGCTTACGTACCCTTTCTGCTTTCTTAAACGGTCAAATGTTCCAGTCACTCGAGGAAGGTTCAAACCTGGGGGGAAATGAAGACGGATTGACCCGGAGAGTTATCGCTTGTCTCGACGTCCGCGCTAATGATGAAGGCGATCTTGTCGTTACGAAGGGAGATCAATATGATGTGCGAGAGAAAAATGGTATTAATGCCGGTGGTAAGGTAAGGAATCTCGGGAAGCCAGTGGACATGGCCAAAAGATATTATGAACAGGGTGCCGACGAAATTACCTTTCTGAACATCACATCGTTCCGAAACTGTCCGCTAGCGGATACCCCCATGCTGGAAATCTTGAGAAGAACATCAGAAACTGTCTTCGTACCTCTGACGGTTGGCGGGGGAATTAGAGACACAGTTGATACGGATGGCACAAGAGTTTCGGCTTTGGAAGTGGCTAAGATGTATTTCGAGTCCGGTGCTGACAAGGTCAGCATTGGTTCTGATGCTGTCTTCGCGGCCGAGCAATATTACGAAGCAGGAGAAAAGTTGTCCGGCAGCACAGCGATAGAAATGATTTCTAAAGCTTATGGGAGGCAGGCTGTGGTGGTAAGCGTCGATCCAAAACGTGTGTACGTAAACAGACCCGAGGACACCAAACATCATACGATCAAGACAGCATATCCAAACGCTGCGGGTCAGGACGTTTGCTGGTATCAGTGTACTGTAAAGGGTGGCAGAGAAAGTCGAGATATGGATGTTCGCCAGCTAGTGAAGGCCGTCGAGGCAATGGGTGCCGGTGAAATCCTCCTTAACTGCATCGATAAAGATGGAAGCAATAGTGGCTTCGACTTGGAGTTAATTAACGACGTCAAGGAGGCTGTCAAAATTCCGGTTATTGCCTCCAGTGGAGCGGGAAACCCTGCCCATTTTGCGGAAGTTTTCGAGCGGACGTCTGCAGACGCAGCCTTGGGAGCTGGAATGGTAAGCATAGAACACGGCCCCTGTTTTCCTACGAGGTTGTTCTGACCAAAAGGGCTAGTTCCACCGTGGCGAGTACTCTGTAAGTGACGTCAAGGCTTACCTTATGGAAAGAGGGTTGCTTGTTCGCAAGCTTGAAGAATCTGCCCATTGAGCCACTATGTGTTGGAGGCTACATTCCAAACAGCAAAGGGGGCCCTCTAAAAGCCTTAGTTACCATATTTCTGGATGTGGAAGTATTGGGCTACGATCAATAAAAGAATTTGTGTACGACCATAAACCTTAAAAAACATCGCAGCTGGTTTGCAGAGCTATGTGAAGAATGCAGGCTTCTACATGTATTAATACATTGTGTATACCTTCCAATCCATTCCAACTCGTGACGGATACCTAAGGTTGAACCTAGGTAGCAGCGGAGTGGATCCGAGTAGGTAACGTAATCAACCACCGAGCGGGCCACACCACCGAGCGGGTCACCTAACATGCAACGTGACATACTCAATGAATTCAAATCAAGATGTCAGCACCACAAAATGATCAAAATAGCTCTAAAGAAGATAGAATCCTTCTAGTAATTAGAGCCTATTAAAATAACTAATTTTCTAGCATTAGAGCTGCTGCTAAAGCATAATATATCAAAATCTATATTAACAGTATGTTATGGACCTTGCCATACAAAGGCCGGATAATTATAGGACTGAGGGTAGTAACTGATCAGCACGTGACTGACCCTGATCACCATGATCACTATGATCACCAAGACTCGGGGAAAACAGCATGTATATAATGACGCTTCTTTCAGACAGATTCCGACCCTTGTGGTTGACTCACATAGCAACCTGTCATATAGGCATTGCTAGTAACACAGGTCTATTCTTGCTTTTATATTGCTCACCCCCTTGTTTCTTGTCTTCAAGATAAACCAACAACCCCTTTAGGTCTAGTTATCTAGGCCTGTTGTTACACAGTATGTTTTCACAGCCACATTTTATATACAGATTTAGCATTAAATTGTTAAAAACTTATATCTACTGGATAATTTATTCTTATCAAATAAATATTATCTATAGATTAATGTAGCATATCACTTCAGACTGCTATATATAGAAAATAACAAATTTATTACTATTTAGGTAATCTATCAGGAGATGAAAAAAACCCTGAAGCACAGAGTAAAAAATAAAACCAATAAATAAAGAGAAGTAAAGTCACATGACTAAACAACTAAAAGAAAATTATGTGAATGAGCTATCACAACCAAAAACTAATATAACAACCAAGAATGACTAGAGCAATCAAGAACACAATAATCAAAGAAAACTACTATAAGATAAACTGAGAAATAATCTATTATAACAAGAAATAAATAGGCCTGATTACCCAGACATGTATCTAGTCTACCACATTTTATTATAAAACAGATTTTAGAATTTATAGAGAATTAACTAGTTCTTCTAAAGCTTCTATTTGTAACAGTGTGGTAGACAAGTAGGCAGTGGGAGATACTGCCAGAACTACTTAACTATATTAACTACTTCACAATATTATGATTTTTTTTCTTCATGCTTTTGATTCTGTATGACAAGCTATTATAGTTTCAGCTAATAATACTATAACTGAGCACTATCACATAATCAAAAGTATCAATTCTAAACTTTTTATTTTATTAAACTCTCTTGTTTATCCTAGTTACATATTATATGTAATTCAGAGTGACAAGCAATTTTATATATGTTTGGGGGTAGACAAGCCTTCTTTCTTTTAATTTTTAAGACTCCAGAATTTTGCAGCCTAGATTAAGGATCTCCAGAACCTAGAACCCAGAAAAATAATAAAATAACTTGTACTGCTGATAAGTCTATAAGCTCTAACTTAATTAGTATAGTTGAGGAATCTTCTAAACTAGAAAAATTTTAATATATTTCTATTTTCTCTTAAGAAATTAATAAGTTAAAAATAATTATCAAGACTGAATTCCTTGTCAAATACCAAAATAATCTAGAAGAACTCTTTGAAGGTCTTCTTCACATGTAAAAAACTAATTAGAAAAACAAAAAGTATTAGATTAATTATGCAGAACATTATACTGAGAATCTCTATCAGCAACTTAATACTTAAAAAAGTCAGATTATTGAACTTATTATTAAATAAGACAAATATTGAGATGCCTTTGCAGAAATAGCTATAAGAATTTATAGAGATTATAGAACTATCTCTGTCTTTAATTAACTCAAGTATATTATTAAGCTCTCAAACTCATCTATTCTAATTAATAGAAAGGAACCCAAGTTTAATAATGTAATTTACTACTGAGCTGCGCAGATTACTGAGCTGCACAGCTACCACCTTGGCCACCCCCTATTATTGGATTTATTGCGATTTACCAACACACTGTGTCATGGCTGATATATCAAAAGAAGGGTGTATGCAATTAGTACTTGAAACTTATAAGAAAGATCTTTTTTTCATCAAAAACTGCAGCTGCTAAAGCTTTTAATGTGCCTCCAAAGACCTTTATTATATATATTAATAAAACTACTGCTTGCAAAAATTCAACTGCAAATTGTTGCAAATTGACACTGAAGAATCTACATTTTCAGCATGAATTCTTGATATAGACCAATGTAGTTTACCTCTACAAATATTAACAATATATTATCTAGCACAATTGTTGCTTTCTGCACAGTTATCTTTATCTCAAGAAGCTTTTATTGGGGAGAACTGGGTAAACTGGTTTATCAAGCACTATAAAGAACTTTGCTCTAAATACAGCCAAAAATACAATTATCAGTAAGCTAAATGCAAAGATCCAGAGCTTATTAAGAGCTGGTTTACACAGTTTTATAATGCTATTCAGAAGTATGGGATCCTTGAGCAAGATATCTATAATATAAATAAGACTGGCTTTCAAATAGGTGTGATATCAACTGCCAAAGTTATCTGTGGTTCAGAGACAAGAGAAAGTCATGCAAAAACTATATAATCTGAAAACTGCAAATAGGTTACTACAATTGTAGCAGTAAATGCAACTGAATGGGTCTTGCCTCCACAGATTATTCTTGCTGCAAAGAACCATCAATCCCAATGGTATAAGGTTATCCCAAAGAATTACTAAATCAGCACCAGTGAGAATAGCTGGACAAATGATAAATTAAGCCTTAAATAGCTTTAAGAGATGTTTGAAAAGCATATAGCTTTTTATACTGTTGGGAGATATTGCCTCTTAATTCTGGATAGTCACAGCAGTTATGCTACAGTAGAATTTGATAAATTCTGCACAGAAAGAAATATTATTTCTTTATATCTACCACTATATTTATTATATCTGTTTTAATTACTTGATGTAAGCTGCTTCTCGCCACTGAAGCATCTTTATGGCCAGAAGACTGAGGAGATAATACAGAATAAAATTTATTTAATTAATAAGAAAGACTTTCTCTATATCTATTTTATAGTTCATCAATGTGCTTTATCCTTATCAAATATTTAAAGTAGATTTGCAGCAACTGGCCTGGTTCTATTATCACCTGAAAGAGTGCTTTCAAAGCTTTATATCTGTGACGGCGTGGCGGACAAGTAGGCGGTGGGAGATACTGCCAGGACTACTTGGCAATATCAACCACCCCACAATGCCATGATTTCTCTCTTTTTCTTCTCCATGCTTTTGATTCTGTATGACAAGCTACCATAGGTTCAGCTAATAATACTATGACTGGGCGCTGTCACATAATCAAAAGCATCAATCCTAAACTTCTTATTTTATCAAACCCTCTTGTTTACCCTAGTTACATGTTGTGTGTGATCCAGAGTGATAAGCGACCTTACACATGTTTGGGGTAGACAAACCTTCTTTCTTTTAATTTTCAAGACTCCAGAACCTTGCAGCCTAGATCAAGGACCTCCAGAACCCAGAACCCAGAAGAATAATAAGATGGCTCAAACTGCTGACAAGCCTACAAGCCTCAACCCAACCAGTGCAGTTGAGGAATCCCCCAAACCAGAAGGATCTCAACACATTTCCATTCTCCCTCAAGGAATTGATGAGCCAGAAACAATTACCAAGACTGAATTTCTTGCCAAATGTCAAAATGATCCAGAAGAACTCTTTGAAGGCCTTCTTCACATGTGGGAGGCTGATCAGAAGGACAAAGAGCATCAGATCAATTGTGCAGAACATTGCACTGAGAACCTCTGCCAGCAACTTGATGCCCAAGAAAGTCAGATCATTGAACTCATCACTGAATGAGACAAATATCAAGATGCTTTTGCAGAGATGGCTATGAGAACTCATGGAGATTGTAGGACTACCCCTGTCCCTGATCAACCCAGGTGCACTGTCAAGCTCCCAGACCCACCCATCCTAACTGACAGAAAGGAACCCAAGTTTGATGATTGAATGGCCCAGATGAAAGGCAAATTGAATGCCAATGCTGACCATTACTCCAGCAATCTGCTCCAAGTTGCATATGTGCAGAGTTGCCTTGGTGGGCACACTGCCAGACATGCAGCTCCTCAATTCTGAGAAGACTCAGTGAACCAGTATCAGACCACTGATGAGGTCTTCAAGCACCTGAAATCAATCTTCTTCAATCCAAACTACCACATGACAGCTAGACGCCAACTGCACTACCTCCAGATGGAATCACACCAGAAATACCATGACTTCCTAGCAGAATTCATGCATCTGGCAGGTGAATCCCAGCTGCACTTAGAAGACTACAAGGAGGAGCTTTTTGACAAGTTCACAGATGAACTTTGGAACCTGACCATCCAAGACTACCATGCCTCCAGAATCTTTGATGAATTCTCTACTGCCTGTTCTCAGGCAGCATACACTCTGCAGATCAATGCTGAAAAGTCCAAGGCCTGGAACAAGTCCTACAAACCTGCTGGGACTGCTCCTGCTGCTGAACCCTGTGATAAGCATATCACCAGGACTGCTGCACCTGCAGCTTCCAAGGCTAGCAGACTAGATGATAAACAGAGGGCAGAACTGATGCAGGAAGGAAAGTGCTTCTATTGCAAGGAGACCAGCCATATTGCCCCATACTGCCCCTGCAAGAAGGCCTTGGAGATTAAGACCCTGGAAGAGAAGAAGAAAGTATCAGGTGAGAATCAGGATTTGGGAAAAGCTCTACCCTAGGGAAAGTCTCCTTTCTAGGGAAAAGCTATGAGGTTGACCTGTTTTTGCTGAACATGAGCAAGTTGCTCAGCAGCAATCACTTTGTTGTACTTAATCATGTGTTAAGAAATGGACTAAGTGTGGAACTGAAGGCATTGGTCAACTCTGGAGCCAACAGATCTATATTCATTAATACTTCTTGTGCAAGGGATGTGGCTAAATATTTCCAAACATCAGTGATGCCCCTAAACTCTGATTGCTGCATCTGGGATTATGATGGCCAGACTGAAGAACAAATCACCCACACAATTATATTGCATCTGGCAGTTGATGGGTGTCAGCAGGCTGATGTGCCTATGCTCATAGCCAACCTTGGGCATCATGACATGATTCTAGGCTGGAAGTGGTGTGAGGAGCAAGATGTTTGGTTGGATGTATGGAATAGGTGCTTGATTTGGCTGGACCAGCACCCAGAGCTCAATGAGCTCATGGCTGCAGGAGATGAGGCAAATACCCAGCAGCAAGTTCCAGATACTGGACCTGCTAGGTATCAACTGCCCCAAACTGCTGCCATGGATAGGTATTTGGACCTAGCCAAGATGAACCAAGCCCTTTAAGGGATAGGACCTATTGTAAAACAGCACTGCCTACAGCCTCCAAAGAAACCCCCAAAGAAACCCCTAGAGATTGACATTGCCCTGGTTGGGGCTGCAGGCTTCCACTGCTCTGCCTGGGCTCAAGAGAGCAAAACCTTCATTACCAGTCTCCATGAGATTGACCAGATCATTGAGGAAAAAACCCAATCTCCACCAACAGAAGAGGATGAAGAGGCCTACCTGGACAAACACCTTCTGGCATGCTACTATTCCTGGCAGGATGTGTTCTCTAAGGAAGCCTCTGATCAGCTATTACCACACCATTTCTATGACCACTACATTGAGCTCACTGAGAAGAACTCTCTAGGCTATAGCCCCTTGTACAAGCAATCTGCTGAGGAACTGGAAGCTACCAAGAAATACCTGATGGAGAACCTGGGCAAGGGTTTTATAGTCTCTAGTAGAGCTCTCTTTGCTTCCCCAATCCTCTTTGTCTGCAAGGCTAATGGGGGGTTGCGCCTCTGTATGGACTACTAAAAGCTAAATGCCATCTCAAAGAAGAACTGCTACCCTCTGCCATTAATTGATGAGACCCTAGAACACCTAAGTTGAGCAAGGATCTTCACTAAACTTGATATCCAGCAGGCATTTCATAAGATCTGGATGAATTCTGAGTCAGAAGATCTAACAACATTCTGGACTTGCTATGGAGCCTACAAATATCAGGTGATGCCCTTTGGGCTCATCAACAGACCAGCCACTTTCCAGAGATATGTGAACAACCTCTTCTTGGATTATCTGGACCAGTTTATGACCATCTTTATTGATGATATACTAGTCTATTCCCAGAATGAACTAGAGCACCAGGAGCATGTTATCAGAGTGCTGAATCAACTCTGAGAGGCAGGGCTTCAAGCAGATATCAGAAAATGTGAATTCCATGTTACCCAGACCAAGTATCTAGGCTTCATTGTCAGCACTAATGGAATAGAGGTTGACCCAGAGAAGGTGGCAGTGATCCAGAACTGGGAGCCCCCAACCACAGTTAAGGGAGTGCAATCCTTTCTAGGCTTTTGCAATTTCTACTGGCAGTTTATTAAGGACTATAGCTGCATTGTGAGACCCCTGTTTAACCTTACAAGAAAGGACATGCCCTTTAACTTCAACTTCCAGTGTCTTCAGGCCTTTAAGTTGCTTAAGGAACAGCTAATGTCTGCCTCAGTACTGATCCATTATGACCCCTGTCAACCAACCAAGCTGGAGACTGATGCTTTGGATGGGGTGGTTGCTGGAGTACTCTCTCAGTTGGATGTGGATGGAGATGGACAATGGCACCCAGTGGCCTATTTCTCAAAAACTATGGCACCAGCAGAGTGCAACTATGCAATCCATGATAAGGAGCTCTTAGCCATCATACAGGCCTTGGAGAAATGGTGACTGGAGCTGGAAGGCTTGCAGCAGGAGGACCCCTTTGATATTCTAATTGACCACCAGGCTTTGGAATATTTCATGACAACTAAGGTCCTGACCTCACAGCAGGTGAAGTGGGCTGAGTATCTCACCTGGTTCCACTTCATGATTTGATACTGCCCAGGGAAACAGAACCCATTAGCAGATGCCCTATCCTGGCAGCCAACAATAGTGGAAGCTCAGAATAGCCTGAAAAAGGAATACCAGACCCAGCAGCTTCTAAAGACAGAATGGCTTGACCCTCACATTGTACAAGAGATGGAAAACCCCCATGCAGAGCTGGCACCAATCCAGGAGGAGTTGCATCTAGCAGACCACCTGCTACAGGCCAACTGTACCCATGAATCCCTGACAAACCTCCAGGTGGCAGCTGCTGAAGGAAAGGCTCCATGGTCCCTAGAGGAAGGTCTGTTATTGTATGGCCAGAATCAGCTGGTGGTGCCAGATGAGGGAAACCTTCAAATACAGCTTCTAAATGAGATGCATCACCAGGCTTCTACTGCCCACCCTGGAAGAAATAAGATGAGGAAACTGCTAGCAGAAAGGTACTACTGGCCAGGTATAACCCAGGACATTGATTGGTATATTGCCAACTACTACATGTGCTGGCAGATTCAGAACCCATGTGATAAGCCCCCTGGACTGTTGCAGTTGCTGCCCATACCAGACCAGCCATGGAAACATATCTCAATGGACTTCTGAAGCTTTCTTAAGGACTGACATGGTTACAATGCTGTCTTTGCAGTGGTAGACTGCTTAGGGAAAAGGCCGATATCTATCCCATGCCACAAGACCATCATGGCCTGAGACATGGCAAGGCTTTTTATAATGCATGTCTATTGGTGGACTGGACCCCTGGACACCATTGTATCAGACTGAGGACCTCAATTCATCTCAGACTTCTGGAATGAATTCTGTCAGATCCTAGGTGTGAAGCTGAGGCTCTCCACTGCAAACCATGCCCAGACAGATGGCCAAACAGAGATAATAAACCAGCATATGGCACAGCACCTTAGACCCTTTGTTAATCACTATCAGGATGACTGGTCAGATTGGCTACTGATAATGGACTTTGCAGCAGCAGTCCTGCCTCATGAGTCAACTGGGGTCCCACCATTCTTGATTGACTGAGGTGTGACACCACAGACCTCCTTTGACTGGCAACAGCCCCAACTCCCAGACCAATCTGCCATGGAGTGTTTGAACTGGAATGATGCCTGAAAATGGGTCCAGCACCTAGAAGCCACCTGGAACTATGCCTGGAAGCTCATTGAGAAGGCTCAGGACTCCCAGCAGTGACAGGCAGATTGGCACTGGAGGGTTGTTGATTTTAAGGTAGGAGATATAGTATGAGTGTCAGCCTGTATCTGGAAGACAGACTGTCCTAGCCACAAGCTGGACTATCAGATGGCAGGCCCCTACTGTATTGTTGAACAGATTGGTAATGCCTATAAGCTGGACTTACCAGCCTCAATCCACATGCATCCAGTGTTCTCATCAGACAAGCTCTGGAAGGCAGCCACCAATCCTCTTTCAGGCCAGATTGAGGATCCTCCCCCAGCTATAGAGGTTAATGGGGAATATGAATGGGAGGTAGAAGAAATTTTAGCAGTCTGTCTGCATCAGGGGAAGCTGCAGTATAAGGTCAAGTAGGTAGGCTATGATGATGACCCAACATGGTACCTGGCAGCAAATTTTATAGGCTCACTGCACTGCCTACAAAGCTTCCATAAGCACTACCCAGACCTGCCTGGACCCCCGAAGCGGCTAAAAGAGTGGTTAAGATGCTGGGAGGATGGTGAGGACCCAGAGGAGCATAGGGATGACAACAAGCCAGTTACTTAGGCCCTGAACACCTGCGGGCAGGTGTTTTTGAAGGGGGGGGGTGATGTGATGATGTGGTGGACAAGTAGGCAGTGGGAGATACTGCCAGGACTACTTGGCAATATCAACCACCCCACAATGCCATGATTTCTCTCTTTTTCTTCTCCATGCTTTTGATTCTGTATGACAAGCTACCATAGGTTCAGCTAATAATACTATGACTGGGCGCCGTCACAATATCCAGTTAAAAACACCAACACCACCTTCTACAGCACATAGCAATCAATCTTTTAATGGCCCAGGCAAAACTCCAGCTAATATATATCAACTGGACCAGCAAAAGAAGCAAATTCAATATTTACAAAGTTAGCAAACAGTGTCTCCATCCACACTGGAACAGGCAGTTGATGTGATGGCGCTCACTCATAGTATTATTAGCTAGAACTATGGTAGCTAGTCATACAGAATTAAAAGCATGAGGGGAGAGAAAAGAATCTGCAAGGCTTTATATAATATATATAAGTGAGTAGGATCAGCAATATCTCAGAAATAAAAAAATGCTCAATACTGCCTACCTTATTATTTAGGTGTGCTATACTGTTATATTACCCCCCTCTCCTTTCAGAAGAACACCTGCCCACAGGTATGTAGAGTCAATTATACTGGTTTATTATTATTTGGATAATTATCTGGTTCTTCTCCATCATCCCAGCATCTCAGCCACATTATTAGGCATTGCAGTGGGCCTGACAGGTCTGGATATTAATTATAGAAGCTGTATAGTTAATAGGGGGATCCTTTGAAGTTCCTTGCTAAATACTAAGCTAAATCATGGTTGTAGCTCACTTATTTAACTCTGTATTGAAGCTTTCTCTAATAAAGATATACTGCTAGAATCTCCTCTACTTCCCATTTCTGCTCTTTATTGACCTCAATGGGGGGTCCTCAATCTGGCCTAGAAGAGGGTTTGTAGTGGCCCTCCACAACTTGTCCAGAGAGAATACTGGGTGTACATAAATGGAACTAGGGAGGTCAAGCCAGTAAGCATTACTAACTTTCTTAATAATATGGTATGGCTCTGCCATTTGGAAGTTAAGCTTTCAGCTTAGTTAATCTGTCCTTCAGTTCTTTATTAATATCCACACTGAATCTTCTACTTTAAAGTCTGCTGTTCTTCTATGCTAGTCTGCCTGTTGCTGTTGGGAGTTTTAGGCCTTTTCAATCAGTTTCCTGGCAAAGTTCCAAGTGGCCTCCAGCCTCTTGACCCATCTATGTGTGTCTGTTTGGTTCAGCTGTTCTATAGCAGATTGATCTGCCGGCTGGGGGTGCTGCCAGTTAAAGAAGATTTAGGGGATAACACCACAATTCAATAAAAAGAGGGAAACCTCTGTTGAATCATGAGATAAAACTGCTACTGCAAAATCCAAGATTAGGAGCTATTCAGACCAGTCATTCTAATAGTAGTTGACAAAGAGGTGGAGGTGCTGTGCAATATACTAATTAATAATTTTAGTCTGCCCATCAGTCTGGGAGTGATCAGCAGTTGACAGTTTTAATTTGATGCCTAGTATCTGACAGAATTCATCTCAAAAGTCTGAAATAAATTAAGAGCTGTAGTTTAAAACAATAGTGTCTGGGGGTTCTATTTATTAATAGATATATAGAATAAAGAGCCTTGCTATATCCTGTGCTGTAGTAGTCTTGTGGTATAGTATGGATATAGGTCTCTTGCCTAGATAATCTACTACCACAAGAGCAGCATCATAACTGTGCTTGTTCTTGGGAAAACTTCAGAAGTTCATTGATATATGTCTCCAGAGCTGCTCAGGGATGGGCAGTGGCTGCAGTAATTCTAGAAGCTTATCCTATAAGTTCTGGCTCTGTCAGCGGGTGTGGCAATTGGCCACATATCAGTCAATATCTCTAGTTATGTTAGGCTAATAGTATCTTTTAGCAACCAATCTCTGCATCTTATTCCATTCAGGGTGAGCTGTGAAGAGTTGGCAATATATCTTATTTAGCAGTTGGACCTGTAGATCCCCATCCTCTGGGACTACTAACCAGTTCAAGCTATATAGCAAGAGGCTTTTTTTCAGAAGCTATAGAGCCTGGCCTTCTCTAGCTGTTGCATGCCAATTCTCCAAGAACTTGTGAGTTCAGTTAGCCTGCAATAGGCAGTCTGCCAGGTGCAAGTTTTTATTAATTGAGGCTAGTTCAGCCCTAGAGAGTCCTATCTCCTTAATAATTTGAGGGTCTAGCTACTCTGTCTTCAGAAGCTGCTGTGTTTGGTGTTTTTTCTTCAGGCTGTTCTGGGCTTCTACTATTGCTGGCTGTTAGAACAGAGTGTCTACTAAGAGGTTCTGCTTATCTGAGCAGTATTAAATAAGAAAGTAGAATTTTGTTAAATATTTAGCCCACTTAGCCTATTTGGAGGTCAAGACCTTGGTTTTCATAAAGTACTCTAAAGCCTGGTGGTTTATCAGGATGTCAAATAGCTCCTTATTCTGAAAACTCTTTAGCTCTGGGTGCTATTTCTGCAGAGCTTAAATAATAGCCAAGAGTTCCTTGTCATGGATTGTGTAATTACATTTGGCTGGGGCTATAGACTTTGAGAAATATGCTACTAGATGCTATTACTGGTTTCCATCAACATCTTACTAGGAGAGCACTTTTGTTACTACCTCATCAGAGGCATCTGTCTCTACTCTTGTGGGTTGATAAGAGCTATAGTAGATTAAGACTGGGGCAGATATTAGCTTCTCCTTGAGCTCTTTGAAGGCTTATAGGCATTGAGAGTTGAAGTTGAAAAGCAAATTCTTTCAGATCAGATTGTAAAGAAGGCAGGCAATACAACTGTAGTTTCTAATAAACTGTCAGTAGAAGTTGCAAAAGCCTAGAAATAATTGAACCTTCTTAACTGTTGAAGAAGGCTCTCAATTCTTAATTATTACTATCTTAGCAGAATTCATCTCAATTCTGTTCACATCTACTATAAACCCTAGATATTTGGTCTGTGTGATATAGAATTTATACTTTCTGATATTTACTTGCAATCCTGCTTCTCTCAGTCTGTTCAGAATCTTAATGATGTGCTTCTTGTGCTCCAGTTCATTCTCTAAATAGACTAGTATGTCATCAATAAACACTGTCATAAACTGGTCTAGGTAATCAAGGAAGAGGTCATTCACATAATGCTGGAAAATAGCAAGTCTATTGATAAGTCTAAAGGGCATCATCTTGTACTTATAGGCACTATAGCAGGTCCAAAAGATGGTCAAATCTTTTAACTCTGGGTTCATCTGTATCTTGTGAAAAGCTTGCTAGATATTTAGCTTGGTAAACACTCTTGCCCAGCTTAGGCATTCCAAGGTCTCATCAATTAATAGCAGGGGGTATCAGTTCTTCTTGGTAATATTATTCAGCTTTTAGTAATTTATACAGAGGTATAGGCCTTCATTAGCCTTTCTGATAAACAGTATAGGTGATGCAAAGAGTGCTTTACTAGAGACTATAAAGCCCTTATCCAGATTTTCCATTAAGTACTTTTTGGTGGCTTTCAATTCTTCTGCAGACTGCTTGTATAGAGGACTATATCTCAGGGTATTTTCACCAGTTAATTCAATTTTATAATTATACAGTTGGTGAGGTGACAGCTTGTTAAAAGCTTTCTTGAAAAAGACATCTCTCTATAGTCTATATTGAGTTAGCAGATTTGAATCAATCAAATCTTCCTCATTATTGTCACTGCTTGCAGGGTTCATCTTTTCTTGGATGATTTAATTAATTTTATAGAGGCTTGTAAGGAAGACCTCACTTTTGGGCTGCTAAATATTTTGGTGGAAACCTACAGCTTTAATTAAAGCAATGTTGATCCTAGGCAGCTCTTTCAGGGGCTCTTTAGATAGTAGAAATTAATATTATTCCACAATTGGACTTCTGCTTTGAATTGCACAGTTTATCTTTGCCATATCTGACTGTCTATCTCTGTTGAAACTGTGTAGAGGTTGATATCTAGATTCTGGCATTAAGATTCTTCTTTAGGGAGTTGCCTTATTCTCTATTGCTATTAGTTTATCTCAACAGTCTGCATTCTGCTGGTGCCAGGGGTCAGGTTTTAGTTGTTTTAAAATTGCCTGAGGCATAATTTTTTCACAGGCTAGGTGAGTTCTCTTGATCTTTAAGTGCTGGTCTGGCCAAACCAGGTGTCTATTGTATATATTTAGCTATATATTATGCTTCTCACACTACTTCTGTCCTAGTATTATGTCATGCTGATCTAAATTGGCAATTAGCATGGGCATATTGACTTGGCAGCACTTATCTACTGCTAGATGCAATATAATAGCATGTGTGATTTGTTCTTCAGTTTTGCCATCATAACCACAGATGTGACAGTCAGAGTTGAGGAGAACCACTGTTGTTTGAAAAAACTTGGCTGCATTAATAGCAACTGAGGTGTTGATAAATATGGATTCATTTGCTCCAGAATTAACCAATGCTTTAAGCATAATGCTCAATCTATTTCTTGAAATTTAATTAGATACTGTAAAGTGTTCCCTGCCTAATAGTTGGCTTAAATCTAATGAAGAAAGGTTGATTTAATACTTATGTTTTAGAAAGAAAATTTTTTCTAGAGTTTCTCTTTTCTCTTCTGGTTAGTGGTTATATCAGAAGATTCTTTAATTATCTTCAGCACTTTCTGGTCTGCTGCTGCTGACTTTTTAATGAGATAGTTAGTAGCTCTATATTTTCTTTTTTCATAATAGAAGCAGCATCCTTCCTTTATAAGCTTATTTTTATACTTGTCACCAGTGGTCTTCCTTGTGGCACTCTGGGGGTTTAAGGTAGCAGAGGTTATTCCACACTCTTTAGAAGTTGACTGATTCTTGATGATACTATGATCAGGGTTCTTTAGTTTCCACTCTGTTATTTGCTGCAGGCTGCTAGTAATCTGCAAACAGTAGGTTAAGTATGCTTTAAAGGAGACTGTGTTCTCAATCCAATAAGTTATTGTCATCTCCTGCAGCTTCTGGGTTAATTGGTGGAACAGCTCTTTCTTGTATTTAGATTCAGAGATCTGAGCCTCACCTGCTAGATGCAGGAACTTGATCAAGAAGTCATAGTAAGAGTCAGTAGTATTCATCTTTAACTGGCAGAACTGGAATTTTGCATTATTAAGTTGATTTAGGTCCTGAAAGATGCTTTTAAGGTGGCAGAACATCTCATCTGCAGTCTTAAAGCAGTTGATTGCCTTTCTGCAAATTTGAGGAGTAAGGTGGTCAGCAGCAGTGCCTCCCACACAGTTCTGAACATATGCTATATACATAGCTTTATTTGAATAGTAGTTTTTATTTGCAAGCAGTTTGTTCTCTATCTTTAAAAGCTAGTTATCAAACTTTGGGTTCTTTCTGTCAGTCAGGATAGATGGGTCTGGCAGCTTAGTGGACTTGCAAAAAGCTTCTGGTGCAGAGGTTCTATGGACTGAGCCAGCTTTTTATTGCATAATTATCTGAATAATTCATTCCTTGTAGTTCTTGTATTTTACTACAAGTTAATTAATCTGTTCATCTTTCTCTGCAATTTCCTCATTTGTATTATTTTTTAGAGTGCTAAGTTCAAGTTCTAGTCCATTGACCTTCTTCTGCAGTTCATCATGGTCATCAAGTACTGTGTTGAAGGTATGCAAAATGGCCTTGTAAAGGGCTCTCCAGTCTTATTCAATAAGTTCATTAAATTGCTTATATATCATTTCCCATTCTTCTGGGAATTCACCATCTTGATTCTGAGAGTCTTAAAGGATTGAGATATATTATTTCTGCCCAGATGAGCCTTTCTCAGTAGTGGTTGACTCACACACTATTCTTGTTTGATTCAGTTCAAATTCAGGTTCTGTAATCAAGTCTAGAGGCTGTCTTCAAAGTTTATTCAGGTTAAATCAAAGTTGTTCTGTTGTTCTGTCAAAGGAAAAGATGAGGAGGCAGAACAGAGACATTATCAACACAGTTGTTACTAGCTCTTTGCACTCCTAAAGGATGATAGTATTAATAGAACAAAGTAAGATTGATGCTTTTGATTATGTGACGGCGCTCACTCATAGTATTATCAGCTAGAACTATGGTAGCTAGTCATACAGAATTGAAAGCATGAGGGGAGAGGAAAGAATCTGCAGGGCTTTGTGTAATATATGTAGGCGAGTAGGACCGGCAGTATCCCAGAGACAAAGGAATGCTCAACACCGCCTACCTTACCGCCTAGGTGTGCCGCGCCGTCACAGTTGATAAGATGATTAAAAGTACAGAGATCATCATGCAGAATGCTATTTTATTGCAGCAAGAAGTTAATTAACTTTGTGCAGCAAATCAGTGTCTAAAAAGGAAATGAGAGGCATCAAGATACTTTATAGCAACTGGTGGTAGCTTGACAGGTGCTGAAGGACAGCAAAAAGCTCAAGAGCATGAGGAGCAACTACAGGAATCATCTAGACCACAGACTTGAAGGCCACCAAGATGCAGTAATTGCAATCAAACAGGCCATAATTGGCTTAAATGCCCTAGTAAA
>Ga0207841_1000272_pt1 | contig 18055 bp, 20 predicted proteins | sample HigsolmetaGSP18D_FD_184846 | JGI IMG/M metagenome (GOLD analysis project Ga0207841, IMG submission 184846) | High solid enriched microbial communities from the Joint BioEnergy Institute, USA - SP1-8-D (SPAdes) | ecosystem: Engineered > Bioreactor > SSF (Solid state fermentation) > Aerobic >... | reverse complement strand
CCCCCCCCCTTTGCTTATTCTGGGATTTTTTGAGGGTTTTCCAAAGAGATAGAGAGAGAAGGGGTTAATACTAATACATAAACACAACAATGGACAATACATACATACATACATACATACATACATACGAAGACAACTCCCACAAAAAAAAGATATAAATACATAAATACAATGAGATCGGCGCCGAAATATAAATCTCCCCGACATCGACATCGACATCACCCATTGCAATGGCTCCTTCTCTTCCATAGACTAGAGGACGAGACCCTCAAGACCTGCCCCTGGCTCCTCCGCCCCGCCCGTATCGTTATCCCGCCCGCCCCGTATCTCCGCTCCCGCCTCCGCTCCGCCCGCATTCCTTCCTGGGAGCCTGAGACTGAACTGAGTTTCCCCCGGTTCCGCACCTTAGTCCTAGTAGTACCTACACCTTGTTCTACGTAGTTCTAGTTCCAGTTCTAGCTAGCAGCATTCATTCTTCGCTTTCGCTTTCTCTTTTGCTTTCTCTTTCTCTTTCGCCTCCCTTTCCTCCTTCTCCTTCTCCTTCTGTTTCTCCTTCTGCTTCCGAAGCTTCTCCTCCCGCTTGCGCTGCTCCTTGGCGCGTTTCCGCGCTTCCTTGGCTTCGGCTTTCGCTTTGTCCTTAGATTTGTCTTTGGCGCACCGCTCCTTCTTCTGCGCGTCCGCGTCGGCGGCGACGTGTCCTTTGCTTTCGCTGTTGATACTAGCACTGCTGCTGCTGCTGCTGCTGCTCGAGGTGGATGATGATGATGATGAGGAGGAGGAAAGGCTAGTACTGTCAGCTTCGACAATACCGGGACGATCCTCTTTCGAGTCTAATTGGAGAGATAATGAAGGGTTTCTGTCCCTGTCTCTGTCTCTGTCTCTTCTTCGGCGCCTACTCCGCCGGAGCTCCCGCTCCTCGCGCCGCGCGCGGCGCACCACGTCCCGGAAGGCGCGCTTCACGGCGCGCAGCTCCTTCATGGCGCGCTCGTCGGTCGCTGGTCTCTGACGCTGCTGGTGGTCGCCAGGCGGTGCTTCCCAACGATACCAGCCGCGTCCAAAGCCAGGATGAGGATGGTGATGAGGATGAGGATGATGGTAATAATGCTGGTGGCCTCTTCCCCAAGCACCCCGGCCGCCGCCCCTGCCACCGAACCCGAACCCGCCGCCGCGGCCGTCGTTATTATTACTGTTGTTGTTATTATTATTAAAGCGAGCCCGACGGCGGGATTGCTGCAGGTGATGCAGCTGGCGGCGCAGCGCCACCGCCGCGGCGTGGAGGTCGCGGTGGTGATAGTCGTTCAGGGAGAGGAGCTGCGCGCGGACGGCAGCCAGGTCCGCGGCGTCCAGGTCGGAAGTCGTGGAGATGGAGTCGATCGAGGAGAGAGATGAGGTGGAGGCGGAGGAGGAGCTGGAGCTGGTGGACGAGCTACGGGAGCGTCGTCGACCGTTGTTCCTGTCGCTGGCACCATCGCTCCGTCGAGCAGATCGCGGGTCCGAAGAAGGCCATGGGCATTTATTGCTGCTGCTGCTGCTGCTGCTGCCGTTACTGTTGTCTTTGTTCAGGTTCAGGTTACTGAGAGAATCGCCTATCTGCTCGATCTGTCTCCCGTGGTATCGGGCCTGCTCCTCGATCCACTGTGCCTGGGCCCGCGCCTGTTCCTCCACCATCCTCCCGTACCGCTGGGCCTGCTCGCTGATCTGCTCCCCGAACTTTTGGGCCCGGGCGCCGAGCTCGCTCATCCAGCTGAAGGGACCACTCCCAGCTCCTCTCCAAGGCGCGCCAGGACAAGATGGGGCGTTTCGTGGTAGAGGCAGACTTTGGGAACGCCAGCCCCAGGGGCAGTGATTGGGAGGCGTAGACTCATTGTTATTGTTATTGTTATTATCAGATCCTCCGGGGCATAGAGGCCATGGAAAAGGCGGCTTACACTGGGTGGAAGCCGCCGCGGGAGTGCTGCTGGATTCAGACCCCGTAGAGGCCGGACTCCGTGAACTTTCCTGCGGACCAGCCTGCCGCTGACGTGGAAGCCTCTCCAGCTGTTCCACAGGTGCCTGTCCCTGTCCCTGGTCCTGTCCCTCCAGAGGCCCAGAACTGGAACTAGCAGCAGCAGCAGCAACTCCACAATCTCGCAGCACCTGAGCCGCCGCAGTCGCGGCGGGATAGCACCGCGGACATAGCGGGGACGCGGGCGTGTTCTCCAGGCTCTTCACATACACCCACGAGACGCACGTCCCCCGGGGCAGGAAGAAGCCCTGGTTCCACTCGGCAATGACGGCCGCGATGCGCGCCTCGCGCTCCTCGTCCGTCTCCTGCGGCCGGTCCTTGCGGTCGCGCGCGATCTCCGCCCGGACCCTGCGGGACAGGTGGGCGGACGAGGCCGCGGGCCCCAGGTGCGGCGGGAACAGGAAGCTCAGGAAGGTGTCCCAGTCCTGCTGGGTGATGTCGATCTCATTATTGGGCTCGTTGGTCCCGTCCGCCTGCGCCCGCGCACGATTCCAGCAGCGGGGGCGGCGGGGGAAGTCCTTGGCCTGGCTCCGCGGGTAGATGGTCATGTGGTGCCGGAGGATCTCGCGCTGCTCGTCGCCAGCAGGAACAGAGACTGGAGGAGGCGGCCGCTCTTCGAAGAAGCCCGCCGCGGACGCAAAGTTGACGGGCGGGATGATGGACGAGGATTGGTCCCTCGAGACCGGGTAGCCTGATGATCCATCAGAGGAAATGGCGTCATATGACGGTGCCTCTCCGCCGCGGAGACGGAGAGGAGGTTGAAATTGCTGCTGGGGGGCTGTGTGGATGTCGACATTGCTGCTGTTGCTGCTGCCGTTGGTCTGCAACAGCAACGGATCGACCACCGAGTAGGGCGGGGGAGCCTCGTCTGGAATCATGGCGAGGACCTAGCCCTAGGCCGCGTGGACAATGGCAAATTCCAATAATAGCTTCAATTAGATGGTAGCAGTGCACAGGAATTGAGAGACGTGCGTGGGTCAAGAAACGTATGCCGGATGCTGACCGTCCGCAGGCAGCAGTAAATCGAAGACCAAAAATAGTCCACTTTTGACAAAAGCAGGGAAAGCCGGAGCTGCGTCCCTACTGAAAGCGCAATTGATAAGACATCAGCTCAATCCTGCACGAGTATGATCCAAACGGCGTCAGCTCAGATGTCAAGACACTGGAGGTTGAAATGTCGACGTCGGACGTTGGGTGAAAGACGAGGCTCAGCTCTCGTCTTCGGCTGACATGAATGGACAGGAGAGCCGCGCGCTAGAGGAGCTCCATGTCCTGCATGTTCGTACATAAATCAATGCTTGCATTTCGATGTGCAATGACAAAGAAGATAGATAAAAGTTGCCTCAGCCGGCGATCTCTGCAGTCGTACAGTAAATGGATGTAGAGTGAGGTATATGCTCCAACCATGGGTTGCCGGTATCAGCACGAGAACAACCACCAGCTTCTAACAACCCGCTGTACTGTACAGTACGATCAGAATGATATCTTCGGTCTGGAAAATAATGAGTATATTAGTGTCCCTTGATATTTCGACAAGACGATGTCTTCATAGGGCTACAAATTACTGTGTATAGTGGACACCGGTTCGGACCCGCCAATCGAAGGGACCATCTTTAACGGCGACGCCAGTCTATGCCAAGCGAGAAAGAGGCACATAGGAAGGATCATACAAAAAAGAACACAAGAGAGGGACTTTTGTCCAGTATTCATTACTATGTACGGTATCCTGCCGCTGGCGGATAGATATAAATATAACAAAGACAAGGCCATCATCGGCCGACCGTTCCAAAACTCCACGCCTGCGATGCTGGTATATAAAAAGGACACGCATGGATGCAAGGAAGAAACGAAACCAAAAAAGAAGCCAGATCTGTGGTATCGCAAGATATCTACAGTCCGTAGCGGTTATAATCAATCCCACGCTGCCCAGCTATCGTCATCGCCCTCATCTTTTGGCTTTGTGTCGATCTGCTTTGCCGGTGCGGCGGCCTTTGGTTTCGCCGCGTCCGCGTTTGCAATCCGCGCGGTAGTCTTCTTTGTGGATGCGGATTTAGTCAAGCCTTTGGGAAGCGGTTTCTTTGCTTTAGCCTTGGACTGTGCAGCCAGCCAGCCCGCAAAGTCGGGTTCGCCACCATCGTCGAACGGGACGGTCGTGCGCGCTGGTGACCGCGCTGGGCTAGGAGTGCCCTGGGATCTCGCTGCCGTGTCAAAGAAGGCCTCTCCCTTCTCATTCTGCCCCTGGTCATCGTCGTCCATGGCGCCCCACGCATCGTAGACATCGTCTGCCTCCTCTTCCTCTTTCGGTTGGGTAGACGACTGATTAGAAGACGAGCGTACGAGAGGCGGTGCAGTGGGACTTAATGTCTCTTCCGAGGCACCCGACTGCTCCGATGACGACGATTTTTCCGGTCGATTTACGGACGCTGAGCGCGCTGTTTCCGTCATGGCAGGCCCGCTGCCGTTGGCTGTTGGCTGTATCTGGCCCTTAGCTGCGGTAAGTTTGTTCGTGAAGGAAGAAATAGCCCATCCTGCCCAGGATGTGTCGTTAGATGTCCCTATGCGGGCTGCATTATTATTGTTAGCCCCTTGGGCATTCTGCGGTGGGAGCGCCGTTTCAGGCATTGTGCTGCTGTACTTCCGTATGCGCTGCAAGTACAGGTCCATTGCTTTGTTCGCCTGATCTCTGACAAGTCTAATTTGTTGTCAGTGAGAGGTAAAATATAACCGAGTGATGTGTCCTTACTTCTCCTTGTCAAGCAAAGACGGGCAAATAGCCGGTAGAATTTTGGTTGTGCAATCCTCTTCGCTGAAGTATTCCATTGTCGCCGCGAAGGCCATAAGACCGGCATTTCTGGCGTGGACGAAGGGATCTCTAAGCGCCCTTGAAAAGGCAGCAATGAGAACCTTTGATCTTGACTATGACCATTGTCAGCGTCGTTCCATATTAACATCCAGGGCACTTTGTGACATACGCTCTGCCCCAGATGCTTGGCTATCTTGCCTAAACAGATGGTGGTATTTGTCCGTATGCCCGGCTGCTCGTCATTTGCCGTTCGTGCCAGAAACTTGAGCAAGTCTCCGTTGATAGTCCGGTCAGAGAGTTTGCCGATGACCGTCAGAACAGCCTTCACGGTCTGCTCTCGAACGACGGGCGCAACGTCCGTGAAACCGGACGTCTAGAACCGTCAGTATATATCATTATATGTAATGCTGGGCGGGTTCCACGACTCACCATATGCGGAAATATCTTGTCGTTGACAAGCTTCTGAGGTAGATTATCGATCATCAACGGCAGGTTGTCCAGCAAGCAAACCCGCAGGGCTCTGTCAGGATTCGCAAACAAGCGCACGATCACGGGGGTGAGCTTCGCCGTGTATTCGTCGCTTGAAAGGGTCTTGCCAATCTTCAAAATGGCTTCAAGGACCTTCGGACCGCCGCCGCCGAACTCGACAGACTTGAGCAGCTCCGGAAGGACTTTCATCTTCATCAACTCCGCAGGGAAATCATCTGAAAGCGCGTCAAGTTCACTAGTTCAATCAGTTTCACGTTCCACCAACATCTCATGGCACTTGCAAAGGGCGCAGCATACTTAATAAATTCTTCCCTCTCTGCATCATTCTTCAGCCCCAGGCTGTCGATATCAGCCGTCACCCGGATCAACGGCGTGTCGAAGAAACCACCGCTCTTCTTTCCCTGTTCCACAAAATGTGCGGGACTCAGCCGTAGCTTGGGATTTGCGGTGCATAGTCGCTTATAACTCTGGTGCATGCTTGGGGGGATGTTCGTCGTCTTGCCGACCTGATCTCCGCCCGAGAAACTTCCATTAAAGACCTCATATATCAAGATCCCAAGACCGTACGCATCGACGGCTGTCAGGGGGTTGCGTTTGATTATCTCCCAGCCACCCTTGCTGATCTCCGGTGGGCTGTACCGCGCGGAGTCGGGGATGAGGCTGCCGTACGTCTATATTCCTTTGTCAGCGAGTGTGGCGCCTCATCATGCACGAAAAAAAAAAAAAATGCGACTGACAAATATTATGGCCTCATCGTCCTTCATGGAGCTTAAGACTTCGAATCCTCCAAGCTTCCACTCCCCGCTCTCGCTCGTGAACACGGACGAGACTCGCACGGCGCCGTGGACGGACGAGGCATCTTCATTAATGAATTTCAGCGTTGACTACAGTCACCCGATCAGCACCAAGCAAGCAGGATGATGCGACTATTATCTACCCACCGCAACGGTATACAGCCCCCATTTCGCAGTCTCCTCGGTCACACTTCTCCGCTTCACGGACCAGGACAGCGGCACGACCCTTTCCGTCACGATGTAGATGTTGAAGTCTGTCTATGCCTCTATGAGCGACGACAAATTTCCCGCGGCGACTCCATGCCAGACTGCCTACCTCAATCGTATCCAGCACTTTAATGACCCCCGGATGCCTCAGTGTCCGCAGCTTGCGCATCGCATTTTTGGCCAGCGGCAGTCGGGACTTGTTCGCATTGATATCGAAAGTGAAGACGCTGCATTCCGAACCATCGTCCTATATGGGCGCCAAAAGAAGAAACGCATTAGCGTCTGTTGTGAGAACGGAGGCGGGTAGATGCTGAAAGGAAGAGGGGTCCGGTCGTACCCGTTTCGTGGCATTATGGAGCGCCCAGATGGATTCGCCATTGTCGACTCTATCCCCGAGGGAGTAAGGAAAAGAACTGCCCTTGGCGATCGCCGAGGCTACCGCCGATTTCAGAAAGTCCATTGCCCAGGAGTATGAATTCGGCGGTTATGATCTGGAGATATTGTATTGTCGGACAGTATATCCCTCCGCCTCACGTCGCGGGAAATCAACGGATAGATGCAACCGGCGCGTTAAGGAGGGGAGGGTTTCCAAGGCCCCGGGGAAAAAAGTGTTCACAGCAGGATCCCCGCGAACAAAAGGCGTAAGCCGGAACAGAAACCGATCTCCAGAGCGCGGAGAAATCCAGCCTGGGGGTCTCGAGCGGCATGCTCCTTTTCCTCGATCGCCGCCCGCTGGAGTCGCTGGCCCGAAGATCGTCCGTCCCGATCAGGTTTAGCGTCCCCGGGGCTGGGCGTCGCCGCCACCGTCCGCGGACGCGGCGTGTTGACAGGCGCCACACGCCTTTAAAAGATGTCCAGACGTACCCTCGTGGCGTCGACACACTATATCTTCTCAGGAGTGAACTCCCAGATTCTTGTAACCTGGACCTTCATCTGGACTCCTCCTGCCTGAGGTATCCAACATCTCAACCTTGTCAAATCAAAACACGCTAGAGGTAAGTGTTGTCTATCTTTCTACTACTTCCACCTTTTCAAGTCCCTCATATCATTACCCTACAACACCCTTCCTCATCTCCAATGATGTGAGACTGGTAAAAGGTCAGACCGCGAGTTACCAAGAAGGGCGTGGAGACAAGCTTCCACCGATGGTGCCTCCCTACTTTTCTTTCCCAGAAGCAAAAATGGAAGCAGTGACAGACAGGGACCTTCGTGGATACAACCAGGGAAGGGGACAAAATGAAAGAAAAGAAGCTGAGGACTCAAAAATCTGTCCGGTCTCCCTTTTACCCGTTTGTTCTTCTTTTCTTCTATCCCGACCTTATACCCGTTTCTCTTGGCTTTGTTTCTACCACGCGCGGAAGGGGTCACTGGCAGGGTCGGGAGCTTAGAATCCCACCTGTCATTTTCCAACAGGGAGAGGGACTTCTCTTCCTCATTCTTCTTCTTTGGGCCATCTTCTCTTCTCCATCTTTTCTTTTTCTCTCCCCCCTCACCTTCCCAAGGCCAGGGAAAGGCAAGGCAGGCACATGCTTTTAAAAGGCACGAGGATCTGAGCCGCAAGGTCCACGGCACAGTATACCCCCCACCACCAACGGGGGTTAAACCTTGGAGAGACATGTGTACATCAAAATCAAAGGAAAGAAAGATGCCGCATACTGGGGTTCCAGCCTCCGCTGCGCCTCCATGAGGGAGTTCAGGAACTATGGGCTGCGGCAGACAAGATAGCTTAGTTTTTCTAAGTTATATTTACGAAAACTGTCAGAGGGGTGAGAGAGAAAAAAAGGGAAGGAAGGTGAAAGGATTGTTCAAAGTAGGAATGGGGGAACCTCCTTGAAGACAGGACCGTGGAATCTTTGTCTTCTCGGCCTCTGCTACCCTTTCGTGCTGGTGGAGCAAAAGTCAAGGGATACGGTGGGATGGAGAGAGAGCTTCGGAAAAAGGGATCTCTCGGGCTTTCGTTTTTGAAGAGGCTTCTTTTCTGTCCTGTTCTGGTTGCAGTCGCGGCCTGTCTGTTCCCTGTCACCTTTCTTTGCGGACTGGAAAGTCGGGGATATATAGCACCGCGGTTTCGTACCCCCCCTTTTTGGTCTTGGATGATGTCTAAAATTATAAACTGAAAAGACCTGAGGAGATGTTGGCATTCCCATCCCTTTTCCCCCTCAATCACAGTGGTGGCTGACTGTTCAGTGTTCTCGTCGGCCAGTATGTCTTAAAGGTATATGAGCTGACCGATCGGTCTAGACGGCTTGAGCTGTTGCGCCTCTCCGAGTGCTATGCGTTGTTTTGTGGTCAAGGGCTATTGTCAATACTAGTGAAGTCCCTTGTGAACTAGTTTGATATGGAGTTTCTAGTGTATATGTACTTTTAATAATACATTCTGTCCAGTTTGGGGATCATCGAAGTTTGCTCAAGCATACGCCGTTCAAGTCTACATGTTCATACGATATTGGCTGAAGACTTAGCGAATATAATTGCCCTGGCATTATCATCGATCTTACCGACAAGCAATTACTTGCATAACTGCCTGCTTCCGTAATCTCTATCTCGCAAGGACTTCCCGTTCAGCCGCGGAAAAAAAACAAAACTAGTGAATAGCAACAGATGCGCGTCGTCTCTCATCATCTCACCACTAACTGTTCATCCCATTGACTACGAAAGAAAACCGATCCTGCCCGCTTCCGACTCTGCCTCGACTCTTAGAAGCTCCGTTCGTCCCGCACGTCACCAAATGGGTAGTTGAATATCGGTAAAGAAATGCAACCAGGAGGAAGCAAGATCAACTTCCAGTTTGCCCCATCCACCCACCCCGGCCTGGACCGAAGTCGTTCCCGACTGGGATCGATAATCCCACAGCGATATGTGCAGTATCGAGATGTATCGAGAAATCATATCAGGCCTTGCGAAACTTGCAAGTTGCTGACCGTCTCCAAGCGTCTTGTTCACATTTTGCCAATTGGCAGTTGCGAATTAGTCGGAACAGCCATGGCCGGACGATCACCTCGCTCCCCGGCTGCTAGCTTTTGCCGTTAGAGCTCCCCTTATTGTAAATGATACCTTTCCGACCGTATATTCGCCTCTTGTCCCATAAAAAAATCTCCCTTCCATTCTATCCAGTCCTGTGAAAGTGAGAATTAATTGGGCCACTCTCTCACGTCGCAACTGGGACATTTGAGCAACTTACCAGCAGTATTGACGGTAGCCTGTTCACGACAACCTGATATACTTTCGGAATGCCGTGACCATTGTAAAAGAAGTGAAAACGTAAAGGGAACCAGTTTTGAATAATTGTAAAGATCTCAGTGCCACGATAAATGTAAGCTATCAAATGTGAGCAGTACGCCTGGTCGGGCCTTGCACATAAACAAGGCTCGAGGAGAATAGTCCCGGAAGTTGGTGAGCAGGACGGCATGATTCCGCAGGGACAGTTAGAAGGTGAAGTGCTTCATTTAACTTCTTCCGTAGCTTCGGGAGGATGAGGTGCAGATGAGACAGCGGGTGGGGGCTGGGAAGGCATATGAGGAACCATCTGAGGCATCTGGTTATAGCTGTTGCTTGGCGCCCGGTGCTGATGAGGGGGATAGTGATGTACTTGATGAGGGCTAGACGAAAAATGGGGTTGCTGTGGCGGATAGCTCGCGCGGACAGGGGGCACTATGCACAGTTAGCTATATCAAACTGTACCTTTAAATGATAGAAGATGATTCTTACTGTGACCTGGCTGTTGAGCCGCGTACACAGGTTGTCCATGCTGTCCAGGGGCCATGAACATCACAGGCTGCGGCGGCTGGCCCGGCTGAGAGCCTTGATGCATCATCATTGGCGCACCCCGGCTGGGACTTGGATATCCACTGTGGGGCTGGGGAGGTGGAGCGGCATGCTGCGGATAGGCATGACCGGGGCTCGGAGAGTACATTTGCATTTGGGGTGTATAGGGTGCCATCCCCTGAGGCATTCCCATGTATGGGCCAGCAGAGGGTTGCTGTACCATCATAGGGGCAGCCATTCCGTTCTGCGGATTCACGAACTGCGGTGCCCCTGGGTAGGGCCGCATATGCGCTGGCTGCGGGGCTCCCTGATTCACATAGAATTGCGGCATCGGCTGACCAAAAGCAAGCTGTGCGTGCGGTCCCATTGGGGATGGATACGTAACGTGGCTGTGCTGGAGTCTGGGAGAGGGGAAAATCTGCGACGTAGAGGCAGACATCTGCATCCGGTGATGGTCATCGAAGTGAGGCGCAGATCCGTGGTGCTGAGGATGCAGGTGATGAGGACCGTGTGGTGGGCCAGAAGTCGGAGGAATACTCTGACTTCCTTGCGGGAAGTGGAACGGAAGGTGATGCTGGTGAGGCGGCTGAGGGTTCGATGTAGAGCGACCCTGAGCGATCGACGGCACAGCGACAGGCGGCTTGAACATATCGGCGTACGACTTCTCCTCGTTACCCGGTGCGACGTCCCACGTCGGAGGGGTCTTATATGGTGGGGGGATCCCGCCGTTGAAAGTGTAATCCTTATCAGTCTGCTCCGCACTCTCTTTCTTCATCCGTTTGATGGGGTTGAATTGGTCATTAAGAGATGGTCGCTCAGAAGCTGGCAGTGGCTTCTTTGCACCGAAAAACGCGGACGGGCTGGTGGCACGGGATACTGAACGGCCCCTGTAGATCGAACCTGGACTGGAAGAGATGCCTGAGGCGCCGGGGGTGAAGGTACTCGCTGTCGGATTAGGCTTGAACTCCATGGCTCTCACATTGAACTTTGTCGAGGCAGTAGATGTAGGTGTTTGGGCCTTGCTCGGACTTGAGACGCTGGACTGGTCGCCAACCGGACCATTTGGGGGCATTCGTCCATCCTGAATGGGCAAAGGCGTGGGAACAGCGCCCATTGTGGCGCGCTTTTGTTGCTGTAAGTTATCAGCTAGGCGGTGACTGAGCATGCCAGTACCAGCGCGCCCTGGATGCATTGACTGATGCTGCATCCGTCCGCCCTGACCAATATGTGGCCCAGTCGGAGGATAACCCTGGCGGCCGCGGGGATAATTCTGGCGATCAGATGGAGCTGAAGGGGGTGTCGTCCCGGCATCGTAGCGAGCAGGCGCAGGAGCTCGGGCGGCAGGCTTCTGCTCGGCGGCGGCGGCGGTGGTGGTGGTGGTGGTGGTGGTGGTGGTGGTAGCGGTAGTGGAGGCTGCTTGCGCTTTGGCTGCTGCTGCCATCTTACTCTCCTCTGCTTGCCGTTGCGACCGCTCAAGGATCTCTTCCTGCTTGTTGGGATCCTTGGTAAGAATGGGCACCAAATCCTTCGGTACCGGGGTCGCAAGTTTGAAGTTCTTGGAGAACTTCATCAGCTCATTAAGTTTTATGGTCCGGTCGTAGGACGCTTGGTTACGGCGGCGCTCTTGCATCTTCAACTTCTCGCTGTTAGCAAACTGTCGGAAATGGTCCAGCACTTCCGTCTCCACATTAGCGGTTGCGTTCTGTTTCGGACCAGCCGTGACGCTTGGCGCAGGTTTCGCAGGAGCGGGCTTTTGCTCTGAATCGACAGCCGGCTTACTGGTAGGAGCTGGCTTGGCCGGCTGCGATTGCTTCTCCTGGGGAGCATCTGGAGTGGCGTTGGTGTTTTGTGGAGCAGGTTTCGGCGCTGCGTCAGGTAGCGCAGCTTCGGCAGGAGCAGCAGTAGAATCCGCCGAGGCTGCAGAAGTGGTGGGTTGGCCGGTGGGCTGGCCGGCGGGCTGCCTGCGAGCCGGTGGAGTGTATTTGTTCGGCTGTCCTGACTGGAGGGGCGGAAAGTTGGCATCATCACGACGGACCCCGCTATACTTGTCTTCCTCGTCATGACCGTCGCTCTCGGGGACGAGACCTCGTTCCTCCCTCACATGTGGGTTATCCGTCGCACTATTCTCAATTTCACGAGCAATGCGAGCTGCCTCTGCCTCCTTCTGCTTGTAGGAAGGATCCGAACGATCAATTTTTGTAGTATATAGATTCTCATCATAGCTGGTGGTGGTGCCAAATAGTCTTGCATTGGCTTCGAATTGGTCCCAGCCTGCAGTCCCAGTTCCTGTGCTCTCGAGGGGCATATCAGGACCTGCATCGGGACCTGGTTCCCAACGTTGTAGATTCCGCTCGCGGATGGCAAGGCTGCCCGCTATATCACTGTCTGTCCGGAATCCAGTGGAAGCTCCTGAAAGCAATCAGAATCAAGGCCAATGCCAACTTGATAATCCCAAAATACGTACCATTCTGCGGTTTAGCTGTGACATCCGCCGTCGAGACGTTTGCTACCGAAACATCTGCAATTTCTTTGATGTCAAAGGCCATGCTGTGGTCCGGTGGTGACCCAAGGTAAGGGCTTGCGACGTCGCTTAGACCGTTTGTGCGAGGCTGCTCGGTTTGAGCAGAAGGGCGCTGGACCATCTTGAGTATGAATGTGGAGTCGTTGGGCTCGAAGGACGAGGAGGAGAAGATTCCGGTGAATTTTTCACCGGTCTTTGTGGTGATTGTAGCAGGCAGGCCCTGAAAGCAATTAGCTCAGTCCATTCGGAGACGCTGGGGTGTCGACGGCTTACGATGAAGCTAGTGAGGAGGAAAATAAGGCGGTCGTGGGCGTGGCTATCCGGGGTGTTCGACTCTTTCTGAGCCATCTGTTTGGGAGATGAGGCGGACTTCTGATGTGAAGCGTTCCCGTTCTGCTGTGAGTATGTCGGTTTCTGGGTGATTGGGTTTGTGCCTTGGGTCCATGCTTTGGGGGGATTGGTGCGCCTGTCGGTAAAATAGCATCAGTCAGTGAGTGCAGAGGCGGCTTATAACAGCAAGTAATGTGAATAAGGAGCAGATTGATTGGCAGTTCTTCCAAACACAGCGACGCGGATATGCTTCCTCGATGGAGGGAAGCTCATCTGGCGGCAACCTCCGATGAGAGCTCGGAAGGGACAGCTGATTTGAAGACACGTGCCATGTACTCGGGCGTGCACAGATGCCACTGTTCTGGAGGGCAATGCCAATCGATCAAACCACACACTTGGCCGGTGAGGCGAGCAGCGGCAACGAGAGCAGAAGATTCGAGGCATGGGATCGCAGCGCACTGAGTTGGCAACGTACCTCTGTCCACCGTCTACGGGGCTGCCAGACTGCCGTCGTCCGGCATCGGGCCCCTTCAGACTTGCGCTTGATCTCAGAGACGGCCTGGCACCGCCAGGATTCTGCGTCGAAGAGTTGACGGCATTGCCAGACGCGCCGTTGGCGGCTGGCACGGAGTTGACGGTGGAAGCCATCGAAGGAGGTCGTCAAGGTCAAGCTTGCGTCGTGGAACTCCGCACGACGCAGCCTGATGATGGAAGGAACGAAGCCACAGCACACCGCCTGGACAACGGGACGAGAGGTGTCTCGAGGAAAAGAGGGACGCGAGAGAAGCCACGGGGCCTCAATGGGCGGGCGGAGGGCGGGAGGGGAGAAGGACGGTAGGAGGGGGAGGAGAGAGGCGGGTGAAGGAAGAGAGGGAAAGGCGTGTAGTGAGGGACAGCAAGTGGATGAGGATCTGGGAGCTGGGGATGGCGAGGACGAGCGTCAGACTTGGGGACTTGTACAAGCAGCCAGCCAGAGCGGGCAGCTCAGAGAGTCCTCCGTAGCGTGAGACCTGACGGGGTGGAGACGGGGGAGGCTGGGTCTGGCGCCCTCTGGACTGCGGCTGGCCGTCTGGAGTCGCTGTCGTCGGACGGCCGTCGATCAGACTGAAGTGTGTCCTGGTTGTCTGTTATCCCCGGCTCTCGACCGGACGCTCTGGGTCGTGTCTGGTCGTGTCTTTGTGCTCGTCTGTTGCGAGGAGAAGAAAGGGCTGCCCTCGGCTGCCGCCGAGCCGCACCGCGCCGGCGACCCGCCCCAGGCCTCGCTGCAACGGTTCACCCGATTAGAGGTCGATCCTATCGTTAAGCCTTTCATGCTTCGATCACCATCGACGCCTACAGCTACTTGCTACAGAATCCCCCGAAACTGCCAGGCTGCGAACCCTCCGCTCCCCTCGGTCCTGCCCAAGTCCCAAACCCATGCAGGCTCGCCTGGCCAACTCACCATCAGACGAGTTTGCGGAGGGGATCCTGGCCGCCCGACCGCCTTTGCCTCTTCCATCACCGCAAGAAGACGAGGCAGCTCCTGGTAGACCGCAGGGCAAAGCCTTCGATTGAACAGTGTGTAGGATACTGGGCGCTTGGAATATGACTTCGCCTCGTTTGGCCTGCAAGGCTTTTCCGCCTTACTGATATAGCCTGGTTCTTTTGAGAACGGAGGAGTGAACGACAGCTTCAATTTCCTCCACCGCCCTTGACGCAATACACCAGGAGCCTCTTCTCATCCAACTGCCTACTCCGATTCGCGCTACCTTGCGTCGTAGCGCGTTCTCTACAGCCACCTTTTATCAGCTAGAGCAACGGTTTGCTATCCCTGCCGACGAGGGCACTTACAGCTATCTCCAGGCGCTCTGGGAAATTTTGCGGGGTTCGCCCTCCGTGTTATCTCAATGGCCTTATCTTACTAGCACTAATACCTTAGCCTCTTAGAACCTTGCTCTCCTCTTGCTCCCCATTGTCTGTAGCTCTCTAAATGACAGCTTCAATAGCAATTGTTCCAATTGTCAAGCTGTCGTTATACATCATTCGAGGATCAGACGGTAGGAGCTTAGATGACCTACATATCTCGAAGCTGTAATGTGAACCGCGAAATGATTCTTCTTGACAGGCAAGATAGTGATAAGAGACTAATGAACGCCCCCCAAAGTTGAAGCTAAATCAATGATGTACAGTAGCTCCTATTTGTGGAATCCTAGTGGGCACGCAGTTTCTTTGACAGGCCCTGGGTCCGTGCATGAATTGCCCATTCTTTCGGTCCTCAACCCATCATATCGTCGTTCGATGGCCGATCAGACCCCCAACTGGATTAAGTAGGCACGTTTGCTAAGCATTCGCAAGCCATTCTCATGAATTGCATGTGTCAGAATTTTCTTCATTAGCTGAACTTTCCCTCCCACCAGCTCTCCCTCTCTCCGGTACAATTTCAAGTGGGGCTGGCTCATGGTGAATCTGCAATCCAAATTGTGTGCATACATGCTAATTGTACTGTACATAGTAGAAAGAATGCAGTGGCTTTGGTTCACAAAGAATTGATTTGTTCCAAGACCATGCACAGAAGCAGGTTCTAGAATCTAAGCCTCCACTTGCCTGCAAACAAAGGATCCTGGACGGTTCAAAGAAGCCAGCTTTCTATATTTATAGAACCACTTGACCTTTTTTTTGCGACCAGCGGAGAAACATGCGTATTCTCCCCCCCCCCCCTCTCAGTGCATGATTTATCCATTACGTCAATTATATCACAGACCATATTTTTAGACTGCGACACCTTCTAGAAGCCCTTGATAGACTCCCGTCTCATAGTAAGCAAACCTGATGCGGATGCCAGCAGCAACCACACTGCCGCGCTCTTTATTGATATTGTCTTTGATCCCGTCTCCAGCCATTCTTTTTCGCCTTTATACATTTAGTTAAATGGCCTAGTCCAACTCCTTCTTGGATACCAAGTCAGGTGAGTTGTAGCCTATTTTTTTAAAATAATATTCTAGCATATGTCAATTATCTAGGTAGGTACTTAAATAGGTCGGTAAATTCTGAGAACGATGAGTATGAGCCATGAATGGATTACTACTTTAAGACTCGATACTATCTTGGCAGAGTATTATCTATTAGTTCCGATCATAGTTCATTTACTCTGGGATAATAATGTGTAAGCAACATTATACTTTACAACAGTGCATTTAAGCGGCCATTGTCTAAAACCTTTTTGGTACCAAATGGAAGATTATGGCACAGGACTGAGTAGGCAAGAATGATGTACTGTAGCCTTGTCAGCACTCGAGCTTGATGCCTGTTAAACAAAGAAACTTCCATAGTGAGTTAAGGCATTTGTCCTTGATCAGATACGAATTTCTTCCTGAATGAGATATCAACAAACAGGGCCGCTTAGGACATTCTCCTATACTATACTGACTGCTATAGGATGGAGCTGTGACTCGAGTGTTGAATTGCTAGCCAGTAGCGATAATCTCCACGTGTACCGAAAAGATTACTCCGGGGAGACTTCGTTCTTTAAAGCAATCATGCATCACAAGGAGACCTTAACAGAGATATATATTACTCTCACATCTAGCTATTGAAACCGTGTTTAGGCTATGCAGGTAGCGGGGGAGACCGTCCCAATATCTGAGGCTGTAATGCGTCCGAATTGAAAGATCCTCGGCCTACTACTCATTAACCATCTCAATAAATAATCCACTGAGAAGTTCGACGGTACAGAATGAGTGTCTACCGCTACCAACCCTTGAGAAGGGCGGTCTCATGAGTCGGAGAAGATGGTTGCGATCCTAACTTCCGGAATAAATAGAATCTGTCCTGCGGATATCTGCACCCAGACACGTCCAGTTGGATTTCTCGTCCACCAGAGCATTGGAAGTCTTCCTCACTCCATTATATGCCAGCGAAAGCACCCGGTGGAAGAACACGGAATTTGTTTGGCTTAAAAGCGCAAGTCGTCATTCAGGCTATGTTCTTCATTTTTTTGGTATTGAATTATTGATGAGTTTCTAATCTTGGTCTCAACTATTGAATTGTTATTTTGCTCAAAACTTAAAGGATCAACGATGATGTTACTGATTGATTGCACTCACGTCAACTTGGTAGATAGTCTCATAGTGGGGTCCAGTCAATCAGAGTCGATAATGTGACTACTTAGAGTTCCCATTTGGAAGGTTAGCATAGAAGAACAACAGCAGAAGCCACACTCTGAAGACTTGGATACTGTTACAATTTGGCCACTTGGCTCCAGGTTATGTAGCATCAGTAGCACAAATCAGCTCCATTTCTGTGGCTGAAGCCAGCAACATTCCCATCCCAGGCAAAAAAGAGTGGTTGTGATTTGTGATGGCGAGTCACGGCAAATTGACACTAGCTGTCCTGCCAGTCAATGGCATTTATCCCAGTATCCACAGTACAGCTTCGTGCTACTGTATTCGTCAGGCCTTTGAGTAGCGCTCATCCGGCGCAATAGACCACGCACAGCGGTGCCAAGCCTCACCCAGACACCTTTTGCTATACAGGCAGACTATGCTTTGATGGGAAATTCGCCGTCACGGCTCGGGGGCAGAGAAGTACGGAGTACTTCGGAGATAACACATCTTCTTGGCACCCAACCCCGCCATCACCCCGCACTCTCTTACGTAGTTTGTCATAGTTAACTCCGTAGATAAACTTTAAGCTACCGCTATCGGTAATTTCCAACACTGCCATCTCGGTGGAACCTTCCCAACCCCTCTCCACCATGCACTGCTCAGAACCCTCAAAATGACTTGCGTAGTATGTACGTTGGCACAATTAGTTAGTATGCCGAACATTGATGACTACCTAAGAAAGAAAATGAAAGAAATAGGCACATGCCGTTTTCTACCATGGTTCACTGCACACCTAAAATTTGATATATACTTGCAGTTAAGCCTCAAGAGGGAGCTAGAGTTTCTGGATGGGTCAAAGTCCTCAGCTCAATGTCACGATTGGGCGCCTTGTTATGTTAGGCTTTGAGGCTGAAAATCGGGTGTTTAGATCGATAAATATTCTAGCGTCTGACATCGGGGTAGCCTTTTCTGGTTTTTCTCCTTGCTACGTTCTAGCTTTTGCAAGAAAGATGGAGAGAGGTAAAGAACGATAAAATACGGAAAAGGAGTTGGGGGGGG
>Ga0207841_1000271_pt1 | contig 18185 bp, 17 predicted proteins | sample HigsolmetaGSP18D_FD_184846 | JGI IMG/M metagenome (GOLD analysis project Ga0207841, IMG submission 184846) | High solid enriched microbial communities from the Joint BioEnergy Institute, USA - SP1-8-D (SPAdes) | ecosystem: Engineered > Bioreactor > SSF (Solid state fermentation) > Aerobic >... | reverse complement strand
GCCGGCGCCGGTCTCGGCGATGATCCGGGTCTTGCCCATGCGGCTGGCGAGCAGCGCCTGGCCGATGGTGTTGTTGATCTTGTGCGCGCCGGTGTGGTTCAGGTCCTCGCGCTTGAGCAGGATGCGTGCGCCGCCGACGGCATCGCTGAGGCGCTGCGCGTGATAGATCGGGCTCGGCCGGCCGACGTAGTGGGCGAGGTCCTTGTCGAAGGCCTGCTGGAACGCGGGATCCGCCTTCGCGGTGTCGTAGGCGGCCGCCAGTTCGGCGATCGGGCCCATCAGGGTTTCGGCGACGAAGCGCCCGCCATAGCGGCCGAAATGGCCATCGGCATCCGGCCAGGCGTGGAAATCGGTGATCGGGGACTGCGACATCGGGCGGGCAACGGTTCGGGCTGGCCTGCACTCTAGCGCACACATCGTGGCATCCGGAATCGATAAGATCTGACCGATCCGTCAGCAAAACTCACACATGTCCGAAGCTGATCTGCCACCCCTCAATGCCATCCGCGCATTCGAGGCGGCTGCACGCCTGGGCAGCCTGAGCCGCGCGGCCGAGGCGCTGCACGTGACCCACGGCGCGATCAGCCGCCAGGTGCGCCTGCTGGAGGACGCGCTCGGCACGGCGCTGTTCGTGCGCGCCGGTCGCGGCCTGCGGCTGACGCCCGCGGGCGAGCGCATGCGCGATGCGGCCGGCGATGCCTTCGCCCGGCTGCAGGGCGCCGCCGCGACGATCCGCCGCGCTGGCACGGCGCCCGCGCGCGTGCTCGGATGTCCGGGCAGCCTGCTCGCCCGCTGGATGATTCCACGCCTGCCGCGGCTGGCCGAGGCGCTGCCGGACCTCAAGCTGCACCTGTCGCCACACGAAGGCGCGTTTCCGGCATCGCTCGAAGGCTTCGATGCCGCACTGCTGATCGGCCAGGCGCCGTGGCCGGTGTCGTGGGCGGTGCGCACGCTTGCGCCGGAACGCATCGGCCCGGTGTTGAGCCCGCGACATGCGGAGTCGACGCGGCTCTCGGAATTGTCGCCCGAGGCCCTACTGCGCGAACCGCTGCTGCATACCGGCTCGCGTCCCCAGGCCTGGCCCGCATGGGCGGCCGCGCACGATGCAGCCCCACCGCAGACGCTCGGCACCGGCTTCGACCATCTCTATTTCCTGCTCGAAGCCGCCGTCGCAGGACTCGGTGTCGCGATCGCCCCGCAGGAACTGGTCGCCGACGATCTCGCCGCCGGACGCCTGCTGGCGCCCTGGGGCTTCGTCGAGACCGATGCGCATTGGGTGTTGGCGACACCGCGCGACAGCGCCGATGCCGGCATTGATGTGCTGGCGGCGTGGCTTGCACGCGAACTGGCCTGATCGGTTGCGGGAGCGCGTTCGCGCGATTCCGATACTTCCTCGGTTCACACTCCCGGAATCGCGCGTCCCCCTTGTGGGAATGCGCTTCCAAAGACGCGAGGGGATCAACTCGCGCCGCGCACCGCGTCGACGAAAGCGCGCGTCCGCACCTGATCTTTGATCCCGGGCGCGGCTTCGATCCCGCTCGACACATCCACGCCCGCAGGCCGCGCGATCGCGATGGCCTGCGCCACGTTGCCGGCATCGAGGCCGCCGGCAAGCCAGAACGGCCGATCCAGTGACGCCGGCAATGCGGTCCAGTCGAAGCGTTCGCCACTGCCGCCCTGCGCGCCTGCGGCGTGACCGTCGAACAGGAACGCCTCCGCCCCCGGCCAGTGGCCGAGCGTTTGCAGCGCTGACGCGGGATCGTCCCCCATGGCGATCGCCTTCCAGTACGGCAGGCCGAAGCCACGGCAGAACGCGTCGTCTTCCGCGCCGTGGAACTGCAGCACGTCCGGACGCAGCGCCGATACGATCGCCGCGACCTCGTCAGCCGGGTTGTCCATCATCAGCGCGACCAGCCGCACCTGCGCCGGTACCGCATCGCGCAGGCCCTGCGCAACGTCGAGCGTCAGACGGCGCGGACTGCCTGCGGCGAACACGAAGCCGATGCAGTCGACACCGAGCGCGACCGCCCCTGCAACGTCTGCAGGTCGCGTGAGTCCGCAGAACTTGATGCGCGTCGTCGTCATGCGCCCAGCCTAGCGCCCCGCGTCCGTTCTCGCGCGCTTGACACCGCATCGCGCGATGCACAGGCTACGTGCCGCCGGCAGGGGGTGCCGTCAGGGAACGACGACAGGTGGACAGGATGCGCGGCCATGACCGCGATCCGCGCCGTCCTTCGGTGGAACCATTCGCACGATCGCCCCGATCTGGAGGTCCGCGTCGTCTCGGCGCGCGGCCGGTACGCAGCGTGTCCGATGCCGCCTACGTCCGCACGTGGTGGCACGGCCGCGTCTGGCTCACAGGGGAACCCCATGCAATTCGCACGCGCTCTGCTCTTCATCGCCGCCGCCGCGGCACTTCCGGTTCACGCGCAAAGCGTGTCGCCCGCCTGGGATGCGTATCGCGCCGGCCAGCAGTCGGACAAGGCCGCACCGGTGACGCAGACCGGAGATCACGTCGTACGGACGGAGTCCACCGCCGCCGCCCAGCCGGCCGCCCTGCCCGTCGTCGACACCGCGGCCCGCGCCGCGCCGGCCACGCAACCCATCTATGCCGCGTCCACCGAGGCCGCGCCGCGTGGCGCATTCTTCGTCGCGGCGCAGGCCGGCCAGGCCTGGATCATCGACGACGTGCGCCAGGACGCCAGGGCGATCAGCGCCGGCTATCGCTGGCAGGCCGGCCCGGTCGTGCAGGTCGGCATCGAAGGTGTTGCCGGGCGGATCGACGGCACGACGGATCGCGGCTATCGCCTCGGCGACACCGACTACGCCAGCCTCGGTGCGAACGCGCGCTTCCAGTTCGGTCAAGGCCCGATGTTCGCGATGGCGCGACTGGGCTACTGGCACGCCGATGCGGGTGACGACGACACCGTGGATGGCGCCTATGCAGGTTTCGGACTGGGTGTGGATTTCAATCGCCACGTGAATCTGACGCTGGCCTACACGCTGCACGCCTATGCCAGCAGCTATTGCTACAGCAGCCGCTGGAGCACGTCCTGCGGTACCGAAGTCAACCGCGCCGACCTCGTCACGCTCGGCCTCGAAGCCCGCTTCTGATCCAGACAGATCCGGGCGCATCGCGCGCCCGGATTTCAGCGCAGCGTCACCGCCGCCGGCAGATTCCACTCGCGCGGATACAGCGGTCCGAGAAACACCAGTCCCGCCGCGGGCGCCGTCGGGCCGGCGAGGTTGCGATCACGCCCCGCCAGCAGTTCGCCGATCCACGCTTCCGGCTGCACGCCCGCGCCGACTTCCAGCAGCGAGCCGACGATGTTACGCACCATGTGGTGCAGGAAGGCATTGGCCTGCACTTCGACGATGACCTCGTCGCCGTCGCGACGCACGCTGATGCGCTGCAGGTCGCGGTGCGGGTGCCTGGCCTGGCATTGCACGGTGCGGAATGCGGAGAAGTCCTGCTCGCCAAGCAATGCCTGCGCGGCGCGGTGCATCGCGTCCGCGTCGAGCGGGCGCAGTTCCCAGGACAGGTACTGCCGGTGCAGCGCGGGCCGCACCTGGCGGTTGAGGATGCGGTAGCGATAGTGGCGGGCGCGCGCGTCGAAACGCGCATTGAACCCGTGGGCCACCGGCTGGCACCACAGCACGCCGACCTGCGGTGGCAGCAGCGTCGTGGTGCCGAGCACCCACGCGCGCGGCGCGCGCGGCGCGTCGCTGTCGAAATGCACGACCTGGCACTGCGCATGCACGCCGGCGTCGGTGCGACCGGAGCACACGGTCGTCACCGGATGATTGGCGATCCTCGACAAGGCATCCTCGAGCGCTTCCTGCACCGACGGCGCACCGGTCTGGCCATGCCGGCTCAGCCGCTGCCAGCCGTGAAACGCATGGCCGTCGTACTCGACGCCGATGGCGTACCGCATCGCGTGACTCAGGCCAGGGTGCGCAGCAGCTGCGCGGCCTGCGCAGCGGCTACCAGATCGTCGCCGTCCACCACTTCCTGCAACAGCGTACGCGCGGTCTCGGTGTCGCCCAGATCGATGTAGGCCCGCGCGAGTTCGATGCGCTCGATCCCGATCGGCACCTCGACCGCATCGCCGGCGTCGAGTTCGACCGCTGCGGGCGCAGGCGTTGCGGCGTCGACGGGCGGCACGGGTTCGACCAGCGGATCAGGCGCGCCGCTCGCGTGCCAGGTCGGACCGGACGCGGGCGGAGCCGCGACCGGCGCGGGTTCGCTCGCCACGGCAACGGGCGCTGGTGCATCACGAACGAAGGCCGGCGGAGCGGCAGGTGCAGCGGGCGGGGTCGCAGGCTCCGGCACGACGACGGGCGCCGCTGCGGGCGCGGCGGTGGCCGCAGCCAGCGTGCTGCTGTCGAAGCGCGGTGTCGTCGACGGCTTGCGGCCGCGACGACCCAGCACGAATGCCAGCGCGCCGACGACGAGGATCGCCAGACCCAGCCACAGCCAGGGGAACGGCGCGGCGGCCGCTTCCGGCGTCTGCTGGTTGCTCGTCTCCATGCGCTGCTGCGCGGCGGCGAGTTCGGCGTCCTTCATCTGGATCAGCTGCTGCTGTTGCTGCTGCAGCTTTTCGAGATCGGACAGGCGGGCCTTGAGCTCGTCGATTTCCGCATTGCGTGCGGCGACGGTTTCGTTGGCCGTCTGCAGTTCCTGGCGGAGCATGTCGCCTCCAGCGCCGGCGGCGATGCCGGATTGGGTGCCCGACGGCTGGGTGCCGTTCGCGGGCGGAGTGATTTCAAGACGCGCCTCGGCGCTGCGCGGCGCTGCGGCCGGTGCCGCGGGCGTTGCGGCTGCGGCGGCTGCAGCGGCTGCGGCGGTTGCGGCGGTGCTGGATGCGAGTGCGGCTGCATCGGCAGGTTGCGGCGCCGGGCGACGCAGTTCGCGCCACTGACCGACCTGCTCGCGCACGACGGCATTGGCCTCTGCCGCGGTGAACCGGTTCCAGGCATCGCGCGCCGGCACCCGCAGCACCGCGCCCTGGCGGACCAGATTGAGGTTGCCGCCGATGAAGGCGTCGGGATTGGTCCGCAGCAACAGCAGCATCGCCTGGTTGACGCTGATGCCGGCCTCGTTGGCCAGCGGCGCGGCGATCGACGACAGGGTCTGGCCGGCACGCACGGCGGGCAGCGCATCGCCCGGGGCGAGCCCGGCAGCAGCCGGACGTGCGACCGGCGCCGGCGAAGGCCGCGGCGCTGGCGCAGCGGCCGGTGGCGGCGCAGGCGGCGTTGCGGCGACGGCATCGCTGGCCGGTGCGGGCTCTGCCGGCGTTGCGGTCGGTTGCGGCGCAGGCGCAGGCTGCGACGCTGACGGCGTCGGCGCACGCACGATGCCCGGTGCAGGCGCGGCGGCCGGTGCCTGGATCGTCGGCTGCGCGGGTGCGGCCACGGTGTCGGGCACGGCGACCAGCGCCGAGTACTCGCGGACCAGACGGCCCTGCCCCCAGTCGACCTCGACCAGGAAGGTCAGCGCTTCCTGCGTGACCGGCGCGGCGCTGGTCACGCGGATCACCGGGCGTCCGCGTGCATCGAGCGCGACATTGAACTGCAGGTCCGACACCACGCCACGCGGCGGTTCCAGGCCGATGCGCGCGAAGGTCTCGGGCGAGGCCAGACGTGCCTGCAGCTGGCGCAACTCGGCCGGATCGGTGGACACCACCGGAATCTCGGCCAGCAGCGGCTGGCCCTGCTGCGAGCGCACCTCGATGCGGCCCAGGCCCAGCGCAAGCGCGGGCCCGGCGATGGCCAGCAGGCTGCCGGCCAGCAACAGACGTTTGAAGGTGCGCGACACGAACGTCCCCTGTTTCTGCCGTCCCGCAGCGTGCGGAATCGGGCGGTGGTGCTACCGGCGGTCCGGATGCATGCGGCGACTGTAGCGGCGCGGCGTCCCGCTCCGCAACGCGCGGCGCGGGCAACGGCGCGGGCTGGCATGCCGGAACAACGCCGCAGCCGGTCTGCAGCGCCGCCGGCTGCGGACTCAGCCTTCGGCGGCGATGAGCTCGGCGACCTGCACCGCATTGAGCGCGGCGCCCTTGCGGATGTTGTCGGCGACGATCCACAGGTTCAGGCCGTTCGGATGCGACAGGTCCTCACGAATGCGGCCGACGAACACCGGGTCGCGACCCGAGGCATGCGTGACCGGCGTCGGCCAACCGCCCGTCGTGCGCTCATCGACGACTTCCACCCCCGGCGCGGTCGCGAGGATCCCCCGCGCCTCGTCGACGGACAGCGGCTCGCGGAACTCGACCGCCACCGATTCCGAGTGGCCGTAGAACACCGGCACGCGCACCGCGGTCGGGTTCACGCGGATGCTGTCGTCGCCCAGGATCTTGTGCGTCTCCCAGACCAGCTTCATCTCTTCCTTGGTGAAGCCGTTCTCGAGGAACGCGTCGATCTGCGGGATCAGGTTGAACGCGATCTGCACCGGGAACTTCTGCGGGTCGATCTCGCGGAAGTTCAGCAGGTCGCCGGTCTGGCGGCCCAGCTCTTCCATCGCCGAGCGACCCGCCCCCGACACCGACTGGTAGGTCGACACGTTGATGCGCACGATGCCGGCCTTGCGGTGCAGCGGCGCGAGCGCGACCAGCATCTGCATGGTCGAACAGTTCGGGTTGGCGATGATGCCGCGCGGACGCGCGCGCGCCGCTTCCGGATTCACTTCGCTGATCACCAGCGGCACGTCGTCGTCGTAGCGGAACGCCGAGCTGTTGTCGATGACGACGGCGCCGGCCGCGGCGAACTTCGGAGCAAAGGCCTTGCTGGTGTCGCCACCGGCGGAGAACAGCGCGATGTCGACACCGGCGGGGTCGAAGGTCGCGAGGTCCTGCACGACGATGTCCTGGTCGCCGAACGTCACGGTGGTACCGGCCGAGCGCTCGCTGGCCAGCGCGACGATTTCGGAGACGGGGAAATCACGCTCGGCGAGGATCGACAGCATGGTCTCGCCGACGGCGCCGGTGGCACCGACGACGGCAACGCGGAAACGGCGGTTCTGGGAACTGGGCATGGAAGGTCTCTGATCAAGCTGGATGTGGGACGCGCGTGACGCGCGGGCGCGACGGGACATCGGATTTCGGGGAACCGCCGGCCGGATGCTCAGGCGGTTCCCGGACGTTTCGCGTCTTTGGCACCGGTCGAAATCGGGGTCGGCGGATTGCCGGCGTCCGGGCCGGCGCCGAGCGCGGCGATGAGGTTGTCGACGGCCAGTGCGACCATCGCGCGCCGCGTGGCGAGCGTGCCGCTGGCGATGTGCGGGGTCAGCACGATGTTGTCGAGCGCGAGCAGGCGCGCATCGACCGCGGGCTCGCCTTCGAACACGTCGAGCGCAGCGGACGCCAGACGACCGTTTGCCAATGCATCAGCCAGTGCGGCCTCGTCGACGATGCCGCCGCGCGCGATGTTGGTCAACGTCGCGGTCGGCTGCATCTTCGCCAGCGCGGCCGCATCGACGATGTGGTGGTTGGCGGCCGAGTACGGCAGCACCAGCACCAGATGGTCGGCCTGCGCGAACAGCGTGTCGAAATCGACGTACTCCGCCCTGCAGGCGCGCTCGACGTCGGCCGGCAGGCGGCTGCGGTTGTGATACAGCACGCGCATGTCGAAACCGGACGCGCGACGTGCGATGCCCTGCCCGATCCGGCCCATGCCGAGGATGCCCAGCGTGCTGCCGTACAGGTCGACGCCGAGCAGGCCCTTGAAGTTCCAGCCCTGCCACTGGCCGGCACGCAGATGGCGCTCGGCCTCGGTGACCCGTCGCGCGGCGGCCATCATCAGCGCGAAGCCGAAGTCGGCCGTGGTGTCGGTCAGCACGTCGGGCGTGTTGGTCGCGACGATGCCGCGCGCGTGCAGGACTTCGATGTCCAGGTTGTTGTAGCCGACACCGACGTTGGCGATCGCGCGCAGCTGCGCCGCATCGGCGATCACGCGGGCGTCGATGCGCTCGTTGAGGGTGACGAGCGCGCCGTCGACGTGGCGCAATGCGGCCGCGATCGCTGCAGGTTCGTGTTCGCTGACGTCCGGCACCTGCACCACGTCGAAGTGGTCGTGCAGGCGCGCGACGATGTCGTCGAACAGCGGCTGCGACACCCAGACCGTCGGCCGCTCAGACATCGAAGCGCCCGGGAATGCGCGGCGTCACGGTGCCGACGTCGCCGCACTGCGCGCGGTGGCGCAGCGCGTGGTCCATCAGCACCAGCGCCAGCATCGCCTCGCAGATCGGCGTGGCGCGGATGCCCACGCAGGGGTCGTGGCGGCCGGTGGTGACCACTTCGACCACGTTGCCGTCGGTATCGAGACCGTCGGCCGGCAGGCGCAGGCTCGAGGTCGGCTTGAACGCGGTGGACACCACGATCTGCTGCCCGGTGCTGATGCCGCCGAGCACGCCACCGGCGTGATTGGACGCGAAGCCGGCGCGCGTCATCAGGTCGCGGTGTTCGCTGCCCTTCTGGACGATCGACGCGAAACCGGCGCCGATCTCGACGCCCTTGACCGCGTTGATCGACATCATCGCCGCGGCCAGATCGCCGTCGAGCTTGCCGTAGACCGGCTCGCCCCAGCCCGGCGGCACGCCGTCGGCCACGGCGGTCACGCGCGCGCCGACGGAATCGCCGGACTTGCGCAGCGCGTCCATGTACGTCTCCAGCTCGGGCACCTGCGCGGCGTCCGGCCAGAAGAAGGGATTGGATTCGACGACGCCCCAGTCGAGCGCGGCGCTGTCGAACCGTGCCGGCACGATGTCACCGAGCTGCGACAGACAGCCGTGCACCTGCACGCCGTGACGTTCGGCCAGCCACTTCTTGGCGATCACCGCCGCGGCGACGCGCATCGTGGTCTCGCGCGCCGACGAGCGACCGCCGCCGCGCGGATCGCGGATGCCGTACTTCTGCCAGTACGCGTAATCGGCGTGGCCCGGCCGGAACTGCCGGGCGATGTTGCCGTAGTCCTTGCTGCGTGCATCGGTGTTGCGGATCAGCAGCGCGATCGGCGTGCCGGTGGTCAGGCCTTCGTAGACGCCGCTGAGGATCTCGACCTCGTCGGCTTCGCGCCGCGCGGAGGTGTGCCGGGTCTTGCCGGTCGCGCGTCGGGCGAGATCGTGTGCGAAGTCGTCCGCTGCGAGCGCGATGCCCGGCGGGCAGCCGTCGACCACGCACCCGATCGCCGGTCCGTGGCTTTCGCCGAAGGTGGTGACGGAGAACAGTTGGCCGAAACGGTTGCTGGACATGGGCAGGCGCGGTGAGGCGCGGCACGGACACGCGGGGCCGGCAAGCTTAACGCGCCGAGGTGGCGCGTGGACGCATGGTTGCCGGGCGAACTTTTCGCCAATCGCGCTGGGCCTGGATATCCGTCATTTCCGGCGGCTTTCAACAAACGCATGTCTGGTCACGCCGGAATCCAGTGACTTTGATTCCGGTACCCGAACTTGCACCCGGATTGCCAGGACACAGCTGAAGTCACTGGATCCCGGCGTCCGCCGGGATGACGGCGGACATCAGAACAACCCCGCCCCCGCACGCCCCGTCGCCTCGACCGGTGTCGACACCTTCCCCTCGCGCTCGGCCGCCAACCGCGTGATCTTCGCGCTGTGCGTGACCAGGTCGTGGCGCTCGACGACGAAGATGCCCATCTGGCCGACCTGGAACTCGATCCACATCAACGGCAGCTCAGGCAGCAGCTTGACCAGGTGCTGCTCCGATTCGCCCACTTCGCAGATCAGCAGGCCGTCCTCGGTCAGGTGCAGCGGGGCGTCGCGCAGGATCTTCAGCACCAGGTCCAGACCGTCGTCGCCGGCACGCAGCCCCATCTCGGGTTCGTAGGAATACTCCTTCGGCAGCGCGTCGGTCTCGTCGTTGGTGACGTAGGGCGGATTGGTGACGATCAGGTCGTAGTGCTCGCCCTGCAGGCCCTCGAACAGGTCGGACTTGAGGAAGCGCGTGTTGCGCACTTCCAGGCGCGCCTCGTTCTCGGCCGCGAGGCTCAGCGCGTCGTCGCTGAGGTCCACGCCGTCGACGTGCCAGTCGGGATTGTGGTGCGCCATCGCGATCGCGATGCAGCCCGAGCCGGTGCACAGGTCCAGCGCGCGGCGCACTTCGCGGCCGCCCAGCCACGGTTCGAATCCGCCGAGGATCAGCTCGGCGATCGGCGAGCGCGGCACCAGCGCGCGCGCGTCGGACTTGAAGCTCAGGCCGGCGAACCAGGCCTCGCCGGTCAGGTAGGCGGCCGGCACGCGTTCCTCGATGCGGCGGATGAACAGGCCGAGCACGTCTTCCTTCTCGGCCAGCGTGACCCGCGACTGGCCGTAGACCGGGCTCAGGTCGTGCGGCAGGTGCAGCGCGTGCAGGGTGAGCTGGGTCGCCTCGTCGATCGCGTTGTCGTAGCTGTGACCGAAGGTCAGGCCGGCGGCATTGAAGCGGCTGGCGCCGTAACGGATCAGGTCGACGATCGTCTGCAGTTCTTCGGTCATGGCGCGCGCGGTCCGGGGTACGGCTGGATGGCCGCGGATTATAGGTCACCGCCCCATCGCGGCCGCCCGTGGCGCGCCGGGTATCATGACCGACGCCCTACAACGGACTGCACGATGTTCAACAGGACCACGCTCGTCATCCTCTGCATCGCGCTGGCAGGCGGCCTCGGCCTGCTCGCCGCGCAGACGTTCTTCGCCGGTGGCAGTGGCACTGCGCGACCGGACCTGCAGGTGGTGCAGTTGTATCCGCAGCCGCGCGAGATTCCCGACTTCGCGCTGCAGCAGTCAGACGGCACGCAGTTGCTGCCCGGCGAACTGGCCGGCCACTGGACTGTGGTGTTCATCGGCTTCACCCATTGTCCCGATGTCTGCCCGATGACACTCACACACCTCGCCCAGGCGCAGCGGCAGTGGGAGGCCCTGCCGGAAGCCACGCGCCCGCGCGTGCTGTTCGTGTCGGTCGATCCCGAGCGCGACACGCCCGAGCGTCTTGGCGACTACGCCCATGCCTTCCATCGCGACACGCTGGCCGCCACGGCCGACGTGCCGTCGCTGGAGCGCTTCGCCCGTTCGCTGTCGATGGTGTTCGCCAAGGTCCCGCTGGACCGCGACGCCCCCGACGGCGCCTACACCATCGACCACAGCGCGTCGCTGGCCGTGCTCGACCCGCAGGGCCGCGTGGCCGGCGTGGTGTCGGGCAGCGTGCTCAACGCCGAGACGCCGCGCCCCGATGCGGTGGCCGCCGACCTGCTGCGCCTGACCGCCGAGCATCGCCCATGAGTTTCACGACCACCCTCACCTACGCGCTGCCGCATCGTTATCTCTCGTCGCTGGCGCGCCGTCTGGCCTATTCGCAGCATCCCGGCACGCGTCGCTGGCTGATCAACACCGTCGTCCAGCGGTTCGGCGTGGACCTGTCGGAAGCGGCGAATCCCGATCCCGCGTCCTACGCCAGCTTCAATGCCTTCTTCACCCGCGCCCTGCGCGAGGGCGCGCGCGTCCCCGATCCCGACCCGCGCGCACTGGTCATGCCGGCCGACGGCCACATCAGCCAGTGCGGGCCGATCGAGGCCGGCCGCATCTTCCAGGCCAAGGGGCAGTCGTTCACCGTCGCCGAGTTGCTGGGCGACGCGAAGGACGCCGAGCCGTTCCTCGATGGCAGCTTCGCCACGGTGTACCTGTCGCCGCGCGACTACCACCGCGTGCACATGCCGTGGACCGGCACCCTGCGCGAGACGGTGCACGTGCCCGGCCGGCTCTTCAGTGTGGGCACCGCCGCGGTCTCGAAGGTGCCGCGCCTGTTCGCGCGCAACGAGCGTCTGGTCTGCCACTTCGACACCGATTTCGGGCCGATGGTGCAGGTGATGGTCGGCGCGCTGCTGGTCTCGGGCGTGGAGACGGTCTGGAGCGGTGAGGAGATCCCCGCCTACGGCGATCGCATCCAGCGCAAGGACTGGCGCGGCCAGGGCATCACCCTGCAGCGGTTCGAGGAGATGGCGCGCTTCAACTACGGCTCGACGGTGATCGTGCTGCTGCCCCGTGGCGTGGCCGAGCTGGAGCCTTCGCTGCATGCCGAGTCGCCGGTGCGGCTCGGCCAGCGGCTGGCGACGCGGACCGCCGACTGAGCGCGACGCTGCCCTGAGCTGAAATCACACGCGACTCGAGCCCCTCTCCCCTAGGGAGAGGGGTTGGGGTGAGGGTGCATTCGTGGCTTTGCGAGAAAGCCCCTCCCTCACCCGACGCGCTACGCGCGTCGACCTCTCCCAGCGGGAGAGGTGCTGGTGATCGCCCTCAGCGCGAGCACCCTTCCAGCTTCAACGACTGCCCCTGCCGGAGCGCATACGCCGGCGCGCGCAGGCCGTTCGCACGTGCGAGGACGGGCACGTCGCAGCCGTACCGCTGCGCGATGCTGCCCAGGGTCTCGCCGCGGGCCACGCGGTGCGTGCGGGCCGGCGCCGGTGCAGGCGCGGCTTGCGGCGGGCGCGGCGCAGCAGCGGCCGGCGGCAATGCGGCCGGCGGCGGATCGCCGTCGGTCGACAGCACCTCGATGGCGCCGGTCCGCACGATCGCCGCACGCGGGTCGCTGTTGACGAGTTCGGCGGCCAGATCGGCCCGCTCGCCGCGCACGCACCAGCGCTTGTAGAGGCTGGCCATGCGCACCGTGCCCGCGAGCGTGGTGCCGGTCGGCAACAGGCTGTCGGCCTCGTAGCTCGGGTTGAGGTTGCGCAGCGCGCGCATGTAGCCGTCGCGGGTGTTGCCGTTGCCCAGGCAAATCGTCAACTCGTAGATCGAGGCCGGGCGCTCGAGGGTGAATGTGGCCGGTCGCGCGTCGATCTTCGGGAACGTCAGGCCGTATTCCTGCGGATGCAGGTAGAGCCATGCCGCGGCGATCACCATCGGCACGTAATCCCGCGTCTCGGCCGGGAACTGGTTGTAGACGTCCGGATCCCAGAAGCGGCGGCCGCCGGCCTCGCGGTAGACGCGCAGCGCGCGACCCTCGCCGCCGTTGTAGGCGGCCAGCCAGTACTCGATCTCGTTGCCGTGCTGGGCGAAGCGTTCGTTGAGATAGACCGCCGCGGCATCGGCGGCCATGCGCGGGTCGTAGCGCGTGTCGAAGCCGGTGCCGTCGGGGCCCAGGCCGAAACGGCGGCCGGTCGCGGGCATGAACTGCAGCGGCCCGGCGGCACCGGCGCGCGAGCGCGCATGCACGCGGCCGTTGGACTCCTTGGCGAGAATGCCGAACAGCAGCGCCTCGGGCAGGCCGCTGCGCTTGAACGCCGGGGACATGAGGTGCTGCATGTACTGGTAGTTCTCGTGGCTGCTGACCAGCGAGGGCCGCATGTCGGTCAGCCAGCGGCGGATCGACGCCTGCACCGCGGGATTGAGCTGCACCATGCGCTTGAAGCGCTCGTCCTCGGCCAGCAGTGCCGACGCGCTCGCCGCCGCCGGCACGTCCGCGGTCGGCAGCGTGCCTTCCGCGACGCCCGTGTCGGCATCGTCGGGGCCCTGCCCGGCCTGCGCGTCGGCATCGGCCTTGAGCAGGCGCTTGTAGGTCGTCAGCAATTGCGGAACGCTGCAGCCGCGCTGCTTTTCGCACGCCAGCATCACGTCCTCCATGTCCTCGAGCGCGGCATTGCTGGCGTCGATGCCGGCCGGATCGTCGTTGGCGATCTGCACCAGCGCCTGGCGGTAGCGGCCTTCGGCATCGAGCATGCGCTGGTTGAGCGCCTCGGCAGCCTCGCGATCGCGGCGCGACTGCGCGTGCGCGTCGGTGGCCGTGCCGGCCAGCGCAAGCGCCAGTGCAAGGGCGCCCAGGCGCAGCGTCGTGGAAACGGAATCTCGCATCGGGACGGGGGTCCGGCAGACAGGGCCCGGCAGGGTAGCCCCGGCCGTCGCGGACGGGCAAGGCGCGCCACGCGAAGCGCGACGCAGTCGCTAGAATCGGCCGTATCCGTCCACGTCCGGAAAATGCGCACGCCATGGAACCGATCCTGATCGGCAAGGCCGTCACCACGCCCGGGTCGGGCGCGGTCCACCTGCTGCCGAAACTCGGCAACCGCCACGGCCTGATCGCCGGCGCGACCGGCACCGGCAAAACCGTCACCCTGATGACGCTGGCCGAGGGCTTCTCGCGCATCGGGGTCCCGGTGTTCATGGCCGACGTCAAGGGCGATGTCGCCGGACTCGCGGTCGCGGGCACATCGAACGAGAAGCTGCTCGCACGCGCGGCCGGGATCGGCGTCGCCGACTGGGCGCCGGCCGCAAATCCGGTCGTGTTCTGGGATCTCTACGGCAAGCTCGGCCACCCGGTGCGCACCACGGTCAGCGAAGTCGGCCCGGTGTTGCTGTCGCGCATCCTCGAACTCAACGACACGCAGGCCGGTGTGCTCGACATCGTGTTCAAGCTCGCCGACGACCGCGGCCTGCTGCTGCTCGATCTGGCCGATCTGCGCGCGCTGCTGGGCGTGGTGACCGACGAGCGCAAGGACATCTCCACGCAGTACGGTCTGGTCAGCCCACAGTCGGTGGCCGCGATCCAGCGCGCGCTGCTGCGGCTGGAACAGGACGGCGGCGATCATTTCTTCGGCGAGCCGGCACTGGAACTGTCGGACCTGATGCGCACGTCCACCGACGGCCGCGGCGTCATCGGCATCCTCGCGGCCGACCAGCTGATCCTGCGCCCGCGGCTGTATTCGAGCTTCCTGCTGTGGCTGCTGTCGGAACTGTTCGAGACGCTGCCGGAAGTCGGCGATCTCGACAAGCCGAGACTGGTCTTCATCTTCGACGAGGCGCACCTGCTGTTCGACGACGCCCCGGCCGCGCTGCAGCAGCGCATCGAACAGGTCGTGCGCCTGATCCGCTCCAAGGGCGTGGGCGTGTACTTCTGCTCGCAGTTCCCCGACGACGTGCCCGACAACGTGCTCGGCCAGCTCGGCAATCGCGTGCAGCACGCGCTGCGCGCGTTCACGCCGCGCGACCAGAAGGCCGTGCGCACCGCCGCGCAGACCTTCGTGCCCAATCCCGCGCTCGACGTCGCCAGTGCGATCTCGCAGCTCGGCACCGGCGAGGCACTGGTCTCCACGCTGCAGGACAAGGGCGTGCCCACGCCGGTCGAACGCACCCTGATCGCGCCGCCGCGCTGCCGCATGGGCGCGATCACGCCCGAGGAGCGTGCGCAGGTGCGCGCGAACAGCCCGGTCGGCGCGAAGTACGACACGCCGGTCAATCGCGAGTCGGCTGCGGAACTTCTGGCCAGGCGCGCCGAAGACGCGACCACGCAGGCCAAGGCGCCGCCGGCGAAGACCGCGCGCGACGACGCTTCGGCCGAAGGCGGCGCCGGGCAGAGGATCAACGACTTCCTGTTCGGCACCGGGCGTCGCCAGGGCGTGGTGGAGGCCGCCGGCAAGCAGGCCGCGCGCACCATCACCAACCGGCTCGTGCGCGGCCTGCTGGGCAGCCTGCTCGGCGGCAAGCGGTGATCGCAGTTCGATGAGCCGTTGGCGCCCGCCCGCCGAGAAGAGCACCGCGCTGATCACGCCCGAAGGCCATGCGCGCCTCAAGGCCGAGCTCGACGATCTGTGGCGCGTGCGCCGACCGGAGGTCGTGCGCGCGCTGTCGGCCGCGGCCGCCGAGGGCGATCGCTCCGAGAACGCGGAATACACGTATCGCAAGAAACAGCTCGGCGAGATCGACCGACGCGTGCGGTATCTGTCGAAGCGGCTCGAATCGCTGCGCGTCGTCGATGCGGCGCCCAGCGATCCCGAGGCCGTGTTCTTCGGCGCGCACGTCGAGCTGGAAGATACCGACAGCGGCGAGCTGGCGCGCTACCGCATCGTCGGACCCGACGAGACCGACGCGAAGGCCGGCTGGATCAGCATCGACTCGCCGCTGGCGCGCGCGATGCTCAAGAAGCGCGTCGACGACGAGTTCGAGGCGATGCTGCCCGCCGGGCCGGTTCGCTTCGCGGTGGTGGCGGTCGAGTACCGCGTGGCGTGAAGGCGCGCGTGCGTGCGGCCGTCCGCGCGGCGGGCCTGCTGGCGGTCGTGCTCGGCCTGTCGGCCTGTGCGCAGGACGCGCCACCGCGGGCGGACGTGACGATCGCGCCTGCCAGGCAGGACGCGAAGACGCGGGCGCATGCCGATCTCGCCCATCGCCTGCGCCGCTTCCTGATCGAACGCGGCGGGCCGGGTACGTCCCGCGGACAGATCGCCGTGGACGACGAACGCTTCCGGCTGGGCGCGTTCTGGCGCGCACGCACCGACACCCACCACTTCGGCGTGGACTTCCAGCGCCGTGCCGACATGGCCCTGGCCGCGCCCGGGGCGGCCCCGCGCGCGGACGCCGCGTTGCGCCAGCTGCGGGCCACCGTCGACGCGCGCCTGCCCGCCTGGCAGGCCCTGGTCGATTACAACGCCGCCGGCACGATGCGCGAGGACGGCGGCGACGAGGGCCGCCGCCTGCTGCCCTGGGCCATCGCCGCGCTCGATGCGATCGAAGTCGCGACCTGGGACTACGTGGACGCAGTCGCGGCCGCCGCGCCCCCGCAGTAGACGCTTCAGCCGAGCGCAGGCCGCGATCTCCTAGAATCGCATTGGGCACGCCACCGCCCAGCCACGTCTTCCGACGCAGCCATCCCTCTTCCGCATCATCCGGATCCGCTGCATGTCCCGCGCCTCGTATCGCAAATTTCCGCTGCACGTCCGCCGCCGCACGCAGCTGTCACCGGGCTTCGTCCGCTTCACGCTGCATGGCGACTCGGTCGCCGGCATGGCGACGCATGCGCCCGACCAGCGGGTCAAGCTCTTCTTCCCGCTTGACGGTGCCACGATGCCGGCGCTGCCCGACGGCGACGACTGGTACGCGCAGTACCGCGCGCTGCCGGCCGAGACGCGCCCCCCGATGCGGACCTACACGATTCGCGCGCTGCGCCCCGAGCAGCGCGAGGTCGACGTGGACTTCGTGCTGCACGGCGACAGCGGCCCGGCCTCGGCCTGGGCCGCGCGTGCCGAAGCGGGCGACGTGCTGGTGATGCTCGCGCCCGATGCCGGCTTCGACGGCGTGCCGGACGGTTTCGAATGGCGCCCGCCGACGGATCTGCGCAAGGTGCTGCTGATCGGCGACGAGACGGCGGTGCCGGCGATCGCCGGCATCCTCGAGCAACTGGCCGACGCGCCCGAGCCGCCGCGCGTGATCGCACTGCTCGAAATTCCCCACGATGCCGACCGGCTCGACCTGCGCGCGCCAGCGACCGCATCGCTGCACTGGCTGCCGCGCAATGGCGCCGCGCACGGCGCGCGCCTGCAGGCCGCCCTGCGCCGGCTGATGCCCGCGCATCACGCGCCGGATGCGGAGGCTGCGAAGCTCGAGATCGATCTCGAGACCGAAATCCTGTGGGAACGCAGCGCCGCCGGCGACCACGGCTTCCACGCGTGGATCGCCTGCGAATCCGCCGCGGCCATGGCGATGCGCCGCCATCTCATCGGCGCGCTCGACATCGACCGGCGTGCGGTGGCGTGCATGGGGTACTGGCGGCTGGGCCGCGCGCTGGACTGACCCTGACGCGGCATTCGCGGGGGCGCGCTTGCGCACCCCGCCTTGCCGGTCAGTCGACCCGGCGCATTTCGAAGATCCGGTCGTCCGACAGCGCGGTGAAATAGCCCGTCTTCGAGGTGAACCCCTTGTCCGCGAACTCGGTGCCCGGCGCGACCCGGCACAGCAGGAACGCGCGCGAGTACGCGCATTGCAGGCGCGCTTCCACGCCGATGCCGGGGAACAGGCCGCGCTGCTCCATCGCGGTCAGCGGCAGCAGCGCGAGGCCTTCACCACGGAACATCGCCAGCCAACCACGGCCTTCGGCGCGCACGACGAGCTGCGCATCGGCCGGGAACGCGGCATTGCCCGCATCGACGGGCTGGTAGGTCCCGCTGAGGCCGTCGGCCGCGTGCGCCGCAACCGCCGCGCACAGCGCGATCAGCAGCACCAGCGCGCGGCGGATCACGCCAGCACCTCGGCGACCTCGCCGTAGAGATCGTGCTCGTCGCTGCCCATGATCGCGACGTCGACGAAATCGCCGGGCTGCAGATCGGCCTCGCGGCCGTCCTGGATCTGCACCACGCCGTCGATCTCGGGCGCATCGCCCATCGAGCGCGCGATGGCGAGATCACCATCGATCATGTCGACCAGACACATCTGCGTCGTG
>Ga0207841_1000270_pt1 | contig 18287 bp, 17 predicted proteins | sample HigsolmetaGSP18D_FD_184846 | JGI IMG/M metagenome (GOLD analysis project Ga0207841, IMG submission 184846) | High solid enriched microbial communities from the Joint BioEnergy Institute, USA - SP1-8-D (SPAdes) | ecosystem: Engineered > Bioreactor > SSF (Solid state fermentation) > Aerobic >... | reverse complement strand
ACTTCCAATATTCTTTCGTAATTTGCAAGTAAGTTGTTCATTGTAAATGTTTTGTAATTAAAACAATTTACTGATTTTCAATCAAATGAACAACTTTATTCTTTATTAATCAAAATGCACAACGGGTATTATTTATTAGAAAATCATGAAAATTTGAAAGATTTAAAATACTTATACAAATCTTTCTTTAAATATAAAACTCCTTTAAAATATGGAAAATTAACCCATAACTCAATAAATTGGTATAAGACTCTTATTGATAGTTATGATTCTGACAATTATGATTTAAAATATAATGAAATAGTTAATAAATTAAACAAATTTTATATAACTGCTTCTGGTAATCCAAGAAAATATATTGATAATACTATTGATTTATTTAAAGAATTATTAGACAAAGAAATTATAAATTTAGACAAGAAGACTATTTCTTAATATATTATATAAAATTCACTAAAAAAAAGCTCCTTATCAGGAGCTTTAGTTTTTATGCGACATTATTGATAAACTCTTTTTCGAGGATACCGTCTACTATTTTTTCAACCTTATCGATGTTTGCTTTTAGTAATTCGTTGTCTTCTATTTGTTCTATTTCGTGGAACTGTACATGTTTGTTAAACTCTTGCAGTTTGGCGTAATAACGTTTCAATTCTGCTTTGTTGAACAAGTTTCCATTCTTCACATAAATCACATGTATTTTTGATTTGATGTATTGCGAAACTTGCAATATATCGCCTCTATTGCGTGATATATCTATCGAATAAAAAATAGATTTCAGGTATTCGCTTTTAGCTGTTGGCTCTTTTACCAACCAATCTGTAGTCTTAGGACTTGCTGCTATCGGAATAATATTCAGCACCTTATTTGGATACAAACATGCCATTTCCCACGCTAATCCTCCACCTAAATCTGCACCAATAATGGCAAAAATCTCGTCTACTTCCAATTCAAATAACGTCAACCAAAACAATACCGCTACATCGCGTGCTGTAATGTGATCGCGTGGAATATAGTCGTACTTTATGGTTTCGGAAACGCCATTTCCAGGAATATCTATACAGATTACCGTATACTCATTAAGATCAATTGCTTTGTTTTTCCCCATGACTCCATCCCAATGATAGGTACAATCTGAATCTCCATGTAAGGAATGGTTAATCAAAATGACTGGAGCTGTTCCTAATGGAAGTCCAAAAAGTTGAAATGTTACCGAAACATTGTTTAAGATTGTGTTGTCCTCTAAGGGCCAAACTGGGATCGTTACTTGTTGTAAACTTTGCATTGTTTTTAATTTTATATTGGTAATTGTTGTTTTTGTTTAAAAAAAATCCCCATCGAAAATCGACGGGGAAACCTAAAATATATTAAAAAATAAAATCTCTTTTTAGTATACATGACTTTCCCACGTCTGGATATTCCAAACCTGTTTGCGAATCGACATATATAAGCACGTAAACTTCATTTTTTAATTACTTTGTTATTCAAATGTATAAAATAATTTTCGGCAAACAATTAAATTTATCTTAATTATTTGTAAAATTTTCTAAATCTCTATTTTTAATAGCGAAGTGGTCCCCCTAAACTTGTTTCAGGGTCGCATTTAATTCAAAACATAAAAATTTTAACCACATAGAGACATAGAAATAGATTCCTCGATACCTTGGAATAACAAACTACCATTGGTAACTGTCATGTTGAGCTTGCCGAAACATCTTCTACTGGAAAAGTTTAGATTCTTCATTCCGCTAAAGCTACATTCAGAATGACAATACGTGAAAAATATCTCCTTGAGGAGATTATAGAGGTGTTTTCTTAATGAGAAGTTGAAATGAATTCAACTTGACGGACTCCTTAAGTCACCCTGAACTTGTTTCAGGGTCACATCTAATTCAGAACATAAAAGTTTTAACCACATAGAAACATAGAAATAGATTCCTCGATACCTTGGAATAACAAACTACCATTAGTAACTGTCATGTTGAGCTTGCCGAAACATCTTCTACTGGAAAAGTTTAGATTCTTCATTCCGCTAAAGCTACATTCAGAATGACATCTACTGTCTTGTTGAGCTTGCCGAAACATCTTTTTTTGAGTGCGAAGCTGAAATAAATTTAGCTTGACTAGAAGTATTTATTTAACTCTAAATAATCGTTTTAAAATAAAATTATTAGAATAGATTACTACATATTCAATTTTTTATGTAGTTTTACACCGTATTTCGAATCGTAGAAAACGATACCAACCGAGAGGAGTCTCCACGGTGGTAAAACAATACGGGAGTTCATCCAAAAACAACGAAAAATCCCCTATTATCGAAATACAATAATTGTTTTATTTTAACTATTTATTGTATGTCACAAAACATTTCTGAGCTTAATTTAGCTCCTATATCAGATGAAAAATTGGTCGATTTTATCAATCAACAATTGCCTATTACAGTTCCTGCGCTAAAAGATCATATTATCGAAGAATTCAAGAAAAGAAGTTTGGATTATCGCCATCTATACAATGTAAAAACAGATGAATTGAACATTAAACTTCCGCTTAGTTTAATCGACGGTTGCTTGTTCGAACGTAATATTCCCAAACCGCCTTTGGTAGGTAATTTCTACGCTGTTGTACATAGATTGAGAAACTTTTTGCAACATAGCAAAGAATTGAACGGAAAACGCCTTAAAACGTTTCATTATATCTTCGATCAACTTTATTTACCTTATGAATTGATTGATATTATTTCGGAAGAAGATGTCAAAAATCTAACTGAAGATGATGTATTTATTACTTTCAAAAACTCGAAACAACATTTCCCGAATGATAAGATTATCAATAATATTCCGAAAAATAATTTATTGATTACCGTCGACAAAGGGAATTATTATCGCGGTTTGGATAAAGTAATTTTGTCGCATCAAAATACAATTATCAAAGAAGAAAACTTGAATAACGTAACTGCATAACTGAAATTGCTTTCGACAAATCTCTATATTTGTTGAAAGCAATTTTATATGACGCCAGAAAAAAGAGAATTAGTAGAAGCAAGTTTTAATCGTTCGGAAACCTTAAAATTTTATAACGCATCACTTATCGAATGCGAAACGGACTATGTTTCGATTAAGATTCCGAAACAAGAAATGATGACACGTAAGCACGGAATGTTTAATGGTGCTATGATTGCTTCTTTGGTTGATGTTTCATCTGGTTATGCTGCTGTTTCTCACTATGACGACGATTGTTATGTGGTAACAGTTGAGTTAAAGGTGAATTATTTACGACCTGCTTTGGGTGGCTATTTACTATCAAAAGCCTATGTGATAAAAGGCGGAAAAAAGATAAGCACCATACGCACAGAGATTTTTGTAGTTGACGAAACAACGAACAAAGAAACGCATGTGGCTACTTCTTTGGTAACTATGATGAGAATAAAATGATGCAAAATTTTCTTACCATTGATTATTTAGAACACGGAAATGAAATACAACACAATGTGTTTCATTTGTTGCGCAATCATCAAATTTTAGAAAAACTTGACACATACAAACCTATTGTAGTAGGTACAATTCCGATTGAAATCAATATTGAAAATAGTGACATTGATATTATTGGTGAAACATCTAATTTTGAAAACGCTACAAATCATTTAACCGAGAATTTTTCTCATTATTTTGAATTTAAAATCAATCAATTAATAAACAATAACGAAATTTGTTTGACTTGTAATTTTAGAATTGATACGTTTGAAATTGAGATTTATTTAGAGAATAAGATTCCAACCGAACAAAATGCCTATCGACATATGCTCATTGAGGCGAAACTACTTGAAAAATTTGACGAACCATTCAAAAACAAAATCATCGAACTTAAAAAGAATGGGTACAAAACTGAACCTGCTTTTGCAAAAGTTCTTGAGTTAAAAGGTAATCCATATCTCGCCTTATTGGAGTATGAAGTAGATTAAACAGTTTTCTTATAACGCAATTAATTAAATCAATTCAACTTGTTATTTTCTTCTTTTTTGTTGATTTAATTTTATAAAAAATCGCAGAATGAAAATAAGAGAATTACAATTGTTTACAAATGAGCTAGAAAAAACAAAATCATTTTATACAACTATTCTAGCTTTTGAGTTAATTGAAGAAACCGATAATCAGTTTAGTTTACAAGTTGGTTGGACAAGATTAACTTTTGTAAAATCGAATGAAGAATATATTTAGCTTATGAGAACTAAGCAGAATTTGATCAACATTCTATTTTTGGAATTTCTGAAATTGGTTTACCTACAACTTATATTGAAGCAACTAATCATATATTATAATAGAAAACAACATCTAAATTCTGAAAAGGAGATTTTGATACTTTTGGTACTAATGGCTCAGATGAAGGGAAAATATTATTACTAAATTATTTTATTAAAACAACTTAGTTTCCTACAACTGATACAATAATTCCTGCTCCATTTACAGCTATTTTGGAAAATGAAAATCATTATTCAAAAGTAATTTTAGATAATAATAAATTAAATATATCTAATCTTGCCATTTTATAAAAAATAAGCATTGAATAAAAAGTGATATCTTAAGGGTAAAAAAAATTTGGATTGTAACTTTGCATTCCAAATATCTAAAAATGGTAAACTTTATATTAATCGCAGTCTGTATAATCGCGGGAATGGTGTTTAAAGCAACAAAATCTATACATCCTGATGCTCATAAAGGGATCAATACATGGATCTTATATTTAGCTTTACCAGCAGTCTCGTTTAAGTATTTACCAAAAGTAGAATGGTCGCAAGAAATGTTATTTCCTATCTTTTCTACTGTCATTATTGCCGTTGGAAGTTTGTTTTACATGAAATTCTACAGCAAAGCAAAAGGATATTCGGAGAGATCGAGAAGAACATTGGAATTGGCAAGCGGCTATAGCAATACCTCTTTTATTGGTTTCCCTTTGATCTCAGCATTTTATGGAGAAAAATATTTAAGTATTGCGATTATTTGTGATCAAACCATGTTTTTGTGCTTGTCAACCATCGGAATAGTTTCTGCATTAAAAGGAGGAAGCAATGGATCTGGAGCAATAGATTCTAAATTTATCTTGAAACGATTATTTACTTTCCCCCCATTTTTAGGTTGTATTAGTGCATTGATTTTATCTCAATTTATCGACTTATCTCCTGCCGAACCTTTCTTCGACAAATTAGCTGCAACCGTAGGTCCATTGGCTTTATTTTCGGTTGGATTGCAATTAAAGTTTAATGGTTGGAGAAAATTATGGTCACAAATTTCGATGTCTATGGTTTACAAATTAATGATTGCGCCTGCAGTTGTAATGCTTTTAGCCATCGTAATTGGAATAAAAGGTGATGTGGCTAAAATCTCTATTTTTGAAGCTGCAATGCCTACATTAGTGACATCGAGTATTATTGCGGAACAATTTAAACTCAACACCAAACTAACCAATTTGATTATTGGTATCAGTATTATTGTAGGCTTTTTTACAGCTGCTTTTTGGTATGAAATGATACAATTGTTTATTCAGTAGATTTACATATTACGGTTTTTATTAGAATTAAGATAAATTTTATCTTCTAAAACCTTATTCTCGATACAAAATTCTAAAAAGAATCTCATTCGAATTGACGGTTTTATTTCAATACTTCTTCTAAAAACAATAATGTATGTTCCCAAGCTCTATCTGCCATTACTTTATTATAATCAGGTGATTCTGGATTGGTAAACGTGTGTTTTGAATTTGCGTAAGTTATCATTTGCCAATCTGTTTTTCCTTCGTTCATTTCAATTACTAAATTCGAAATATCTTCGGGTTTTACAGATTCATCTTCAGCAGGATGTTCAATCAAAACTTTTGTTTTAAGAGGAATATTTTTTCGAGCCGAATCTTTTGCTAATCCACCATGAATAGAAACAACGCCAACAACAGCTAATTGCACACGAGCAGCTTCTAATGCGCCTGTTCCTCCAAAACAATAACCAATTACAGCAATTTTACTTGGATCTGCACCAGCTTTGATTAACTCTTTCAACGCCAAATCAATTCGTTTTTGATAAGCTGCATAATCAGACTTGTATTTTCCTGCTATTTTAGCCGCTTCCGCATTATCTTTCGGATTGTTTCCTTCTCCATAAATATCCGCAACAAACGCAATATAGCCTTCTTTTGCTAAATCTATTGCAGCTTGTTTTGCTTCGTTATCAGCTCCTTTCCAAGCCGGTAAAATCAAAACTCCTGGACTTTTCTTTGTCGTATTATCAGTTACTAAACCGTTCAATTTTTGCGAACCATCTTTATAAGCAACTTGTTTTAGGTTTTGCGCATTTGTCGTATTCATCATCAATACAATTAAAAATAAACATTGAATTACATTTTTCATCTACTAAAAAATTTAAGACATTAAGATAAAAAGAACTAATTTTATATCGGATATTGAATTGAATATTTAACACAATTAGCATGGAACTTATTACATTAAAAACATTTGAAAGCCCTATTGAAGCACATATTTTACGTTCGAAATTAGAAAGTGAACAAATTGATGCTTTTGTTTTTGATGAACATTCGGTTGGTATGAATCAGTTTTTATCGAATGCAATTGGTGGTGTGAAAGTAAAAATTAAGAAAGAAGATACTGATCGTGCCATGAAAGTATTGGAAGAAATTGATGCTTCAAATTACACCAATGATTTGGACGAAATTCTTGTTTGCCCAAAGTGTGGAAGCAATGAGTATTACAGCAATTACAAGTCGATGAAAGGTGGAAAAGGCTTACTTTCTTTATTATCTTCTATCATATTTTGGGTTTACCCTATTTACTACAAAAACGTGTTCAAATGCAAGAAATGTGGTGAAGAATTTAATGGTTTACAATAAAAAAAGAACGACAATTTCTTGCCGTTCTTTATGAACAAAAATATATGATTTTTATTGATTAAATTGTCCAACGCAATAAGCTTGCTCCCCAAGAGAAACCTGCGCCAAAGGCTGTCAACATCAATAAATCTCCTTTCTTTAATTTTGATGTATTTTCCCAAATACACAACGGAATTGTCGCTGCAATTGTGTTTCCGTAATTTTCAATATTGATTAAAGTTTTACCTTCTTCAATATTAATTTCATTACCAACAGCGTCAATAATTCGTTTATTCGCTTGATGCGGAACCAACCAATTTACATCTTCAACAGAAAAATCGTTGCGTTTCAAAACATTGACACAGGTATCACTCATTGATTGAATTGCATTTTTGAATACAATTTTTCCATCTTGTCTAATGTAACGCTTCTCATCAACCAACAACTGTGAACTCGCTGGATACAAAGAACCACCTCCTTCTATATTCAAGAATTCTTTTCCAGTTCCGTTACTCAGTAACAAAGCATCTAAAATTCCTTCTTCGTTTGTAGGCTCTAACCAAACCACTCCTGCACCGTCTCCAAACAAAATATTTGTCGAACGATCTTTGATGTCTACATACGCACTGATTTTATCCGCACCAATGACCAGAACATTTTTGTAACGACTACTTTCAATCAACGAAGCGCCCATGTCCAACGCATATAAAAATCCAGAACAAGCCGCATTCATATCAAATGCCCAAACATTCTCTATTCCTAATTTTTCGCATACAATATTCGCTGTAGCAGGCATCAACATATCTGGTGTAGAAGTCGCAACAATCAACGCATCAACATCTTTGATGTCTTTTTTGTATGTATCAATTAAATTCTCAATTGCACTAACCGCCATATCAGAAGTCGCTAAACCTTCCTCTAAAATACGACGTTCTTTAATTCCCGTTCTTTTTACAATCCATTCATCAGAAGTGTCTGTAATCTTTTCTAAATCGGAATTAGTTCGTTTATTCTCTGGCACATAACCACCTATTGCTGAAATATGTGCAAATATTTTTTTTGTAAAATCTACCACCATAAAATTCTTTTCATTCAAATCTCATGTATCGATTATCTACTAAAAGACGCATCAATTAAAATTTGAGCAACAAAGGTCTATTCAATTTAACAAATTAGTTAGCGAAATAAACGTAATAATATGTCAGAAAGACGTTTTTAGAAAGTTTTCACATTTACATTGATTTACATCAATTATTAATTAGAAGCTATGAAAGTTCTTGGAGAAACACCGGCATAATTTTTGAAAAATTTACTAAAAACTGAGGTATCTATAAAATTTAATTCTGTCACAACATCAGAAACACTATTTTTTGGGTTCTTTAGCAAGACTTTTGCCTCTAATACAATGGCTTCAGCAATGATTTGTTTGGGTGATTTATTAAAGACTTCGACAATAATTTTAGTCAAATGTTTACGACTAATAAACATTTCATCTGCATAAAATTGTACATTACGCTGACGACGAAAATGAGTTGAAACTAAATACAAAAACTGCTTAGCCAATTCCTCCTTTCTGACTTCTTTCGTTGTACTTTTTGCCGTTACAGCTTGGTTGTAGTAATTTCCCATCTCATACATCATAACTGAAAAGTGATGTAAAACCAAATCTTTTGCAAAGATATTTTCATTCTTGATGGTATATTTACTAATCTTATTCAGATTGTAGCGCATATCACGTACAATCTTTTTATCTAAAGAAATGATTTTAGGATATTTGGACGATAAAAATTCTACTAAATTATTGGATTTCACGTGAAAACCAGCTTCAATAATCAAATCTGAATCAATAAAGATTGCTTGAACAGCAAAATCAGCCGAATGCTCTATAATCTCGAACAACTGACCTGGAAGAACCACAATAATATCATCACGTTTGATCAATGTTGGTTCTAAATTTACCGTGATTTCACATGTTCCTGCAGTAATTAAAATCAACCCAAGCGAAGTAAACTTATAAGGTTTTCGTTTTACAAAATAATAATTGTTATCAGGACCTACATCAAAGATTGCTAACCGACGATCGGTAGCTTCTTCTTTGTAAGTTCTTAAAATATTATTAATTGAATAAAGTTGAATATAATCACTCATTTTTAGCTTTTATTATTTCTAATACAATGTTAAAAGATTTTTTTGACAAGTAAAAACACAAATGCGTCTTTTTAACAAAATCTTACGTCATTTTGGTATATCTAATAACCTCTTTCTAATGAAACTTCATTCAATAAAGTTTCGTTATTTTTCATTCTGTTGTAGTTATCTGCAACTTGTTTTAGAGCAGTTGTTGCATTTGTAACACTCGCAATATGAGGTGTTACATAAACATTTTCATTCGTCCAAAAAGGGTGATTTTCTGGTAAAGGTTCTTCTACAAAAACATCTAAATAAGCCTCTTTTATTTGTTTTTCTTCGATTGCAATTAATAAATCCTTTTCGACCAAATGTGCTCCACGACCAACATTAATCAAAACTGCATGAACTGAACATTCTTTAAAAAAGTCTTTATTCAAAATACCTTCTGTATCATCTGTCAAAGGCAAAATATTGACAATAAAATTAGTTTTAGAAATCGCAGCATTCAAGCCTTCTTTTCCAGAAAAAGATTCTACTCCATTTATATTTTTTGGCGAATTCGACCAACCTTTGACTTGAAAACCTAACGCAACAAATTGCTCTGCTACTAACTTTCCGATTTCACCTAATCCTAAAATAGTAATAGTTGTTTCCTTGATATTTTGATAAATAGTAGGCTTCCACTCTTTACGAACTTGATCTTTATAATACGTCAATAGATTTTTCATTGAAGTCATAACACAAGCCAAAACATGCTCAAACATTTCTTGCTTCAAAGCAGGATCAACAATACGTGTTACCTTTATTGAATCTGGAATTTTGGTATGCAACAAATGGTCAATTCCTGCTCCAACAGATTGTACAACTTTTAGATTTGGAAATTCAGCCACATAATTTTTGTGCGGTTTCCAAGTTGCAATAAATTCTACATCTTCTAGATTTGAGATATTTGGATAAACTTCAACTTTCGTATCTGGCAACAATTCTTGTAAATTTCTTTGCCATTCTTCTGTTGATTTTTGATTGAATATTAAGGCTAAACTCATAATTGATTACTTTTAAAACAAATGTAAATAACTCCAAATTAATCACACATTAAATTTGACGATTTGTCAGATTTCTTACATTTGGATTAGAATTTGAAAGAGTTCAAACAAATATATTTTAACTAAAAAAATACACTATAAATGACAAATCCGTTATTAGAAAAATTTGAAACACCTTTTGAAAGTGCTCCTTTTTCTAAAATCAAAAATGAAGATTACAAACCTGCTTTTATCCAAGCAATTGAAGAGGCGAAAGCAGAAATAGATGCAATTACTGCGAATCCTGAAGCGCCAACTTTTGCAAATACAATTGAAGCAATGGAACTTTCTGGTGAAAAATTAGGACGAATTTCTTCTATTTTCTTCAACCTTAATTCTGCTGAAACGAATGATGAAATTCAAGAAATTGCACAAGAAGTTTCGCCTTTATTATCTGAATTTGGAAATGATGTTCGCTTAAATCAAGATTTATTTGAACGAATTAAAATCGTTTATAATCAAAAGGAATCGTTGATTTTAACCGATGAACAAGCTTATTTATTAGAAAAAAAATACAAAGGTTTTTCTAGAAATGGTGCAAACCTAAACGAAGAAGACAAAAATAAATTACGCGAAATAGACAAACAGCTTTCGATGTTATCGTTGCAATTTGGACAAAATGTTTTGGCTGAAACAAATGCATACGAATTGATTATTACTGATGAAAATGATTTGAAAGGTTTACCTCAATATGCTATTGATCAAGCAAAAGCCGATGCAGAACAAAAAAATCACGAAGGTTGGTTGATTACGTTGCAAGCACCAAGCTATATTCCATTTATGCAATACGCAGAAAACCGTGAATTAAGAGAAAAATTGTTTAGAGCAAATGGTGTAAAAGCTTATCAAAATAATGAATTTAATAACGAAGAAAATGTCAAAAATATCGTAAAACTTCGTCACGAACGTGCTAAAATATTAGGTTATAAAACGCATGCTGATTATGTTTTGGAAGAACGTATGGCAAAAACACCAACAACTGTTTTAGATTTCTTGAATGATTTATTAACGAAAGCAAAACCATTTGCGGAAAAAGAAATTGAGGAATTAACTGCATTTGCAAAAGAAACTGATGGGATTGAAACATTGCAACGTTGGGATCATGCGTACTATGCTGAAAAACTAAAACAGAAAAAATTCAGTCTTTCTGACGAAGTATTGAAACCTTATTTTCAGTTAGAAAATGTGATTCAAGGAGCTTTTGATGTGGCGACAAAATTATATGGAATTACATTTAAAGAAATTCATAATATTGATAAATACAACGATGAAGTAACAACTTATGAAGTTCTAGATAAAAATGGAGCGTTCTTAAGTTTATTGTATGCAGACTTTTTCCCGCGTGCAGGAAAACGCCCTGGTGCTTGGATGACAAGTTACAGAGAAGCCTCTAATGTGAATGGAAATACCAAACGTCCGCACGTTTCGATTGTTTGTAATTTTACAAAACCAACGAAAGACACCCCGTCATTATTGACATTTCAGGAAGTGACAACATTGTTCCACGAATTTGGACATGCGCTACACGGAATGTTACCAAATACAACGTACGAAAGTCTTTCTGGAACAAATGTTTATTGGGATTTTGTTGAATTACCCTCTCAATTTTACGAAAACTTTTGTTACGAACCAGAAGCTTTAAAATTATTTGCAAAACATTATCAAACAGGAGAAATTATTCCGCAAGAATTAATTGAAAAAGTAAAAGCTTCTTCAAGTTTTATGGAAGGTTATCAAACTGTTCGTCAATTGAGTTTTGGATTATTGGATATGGCTTATCATGCGAATGATTTGGCTGAAATCAATGATTTACAACAATTTGAAAAAGAAACTTTCAAACAAACAGAGTTGTATCCAGAAATTGATAAAAATATGATGAGTACATCCTTCTCTCATATTTTTCAAGGTGGATATTCATCTGGTTATTATTCATATAAATGGGCAGAAGTTTTGGATGCAGATGCCTTTGCATTCTTCCAAGAAACTGGAATTTTCAATCCAGAAACAGCTCAAAAATTCTATAAACTTTTATCATCTGGAGGAACAGTAGAACCGATGAAATTGTACGAAGAATTTAGAGGTCATAAACCAACAGCAGATGCTTTATTAAAGCGTGCTGGATTAGTATAAATTGAAAATCCGACTACAAAAAGTAGTCGGATTTTTTTATAATATCATTGTTTAATTAATGTAAACTTTCCTCGTGTTGCGACAAATCTAATCCTTCGAACTCTGCTCTATCACTCACACGTAAGTGAATCATTTTATCCGTAATATAAAATAAAGCAATCGCACCGAAAAAAGTAAATAACGAGACAAACAACAAAGCAATCATATGATGTGCAAACACATCCACCCCGCCATGTAACAAACTCGCATTTTCACCATGTGCAAAAATAGCTGTCAAAATCATTCCCATTATTCCTCCGACACCATGACATGCAAAAACATCTAAAGTATCGTCAACTCGTTTTAATACTTTCCAATGAACCATTACATTTGAGACAATAGCAGTAATAAAGCCAAAAAATATACTTTCAGGAATTGTAACAAATCCACAAGCTGGAGTGATTGCTACTAATCCAACTACAGCCCCTATACATGCTCCCATAGCAGAAACGCTACGACCATTAATTCTATCAAAAAGTATCCATGTCATCATTCCAGAAGCAGAAGCAATTGTTGTTGTTCCGAAAGCTAAAGCTGCTGTGGCATTTGCTCCCAAAGCTGAACCAGCATTGAAACCAAACCATCCGAACCATAACATTCCTGTTCCAAGCATAACAAATGGAATATTTGCAGGTTTGTGTTCTCTGTTTTTACGTTTACCTATCACCAAAGCTCCTGCTAATGCTGCAAATCCTGCACTCATATGAACAACAGTTCCTCCAGCAAAATCTTTTACGCCAAAATATTTATTCAATAAACCTTCTGGATGCCAAACCATATGACAAAGCGGTGTGTAAATGATTAAACTAAACAAAATCATAAATAACAAATATGAAATAAAACGCACTCTTTCAGCAAAAGAACCTGTTACAAGCGCTGGTGTAATGACTGCAAATTTCATTTGAAACAATGCAAATAAGACAAATGGAATTGTAGATGCCATGTCTTTGTGTGGAAATGCCCCGACATGATTAAAAAATGGATAACTTAATGGATTACCAATAATTCCGTAATGTTCTCCATTTATTGTAAAACCGATTGATTCACCAAAAGACAGTGAAAACCCAACTACAACCCACAAAATCGAAATCACACCTAAGGCAATAAAACTTTGCAACATGGTAGAAATAACATTTCGTTTCCCCACCATTCCTCCATAAAAAAATGATAAACCTGGCGTCATCAATAACACCAATCCTGCAGCTGCTAAAATCCAGGCGACATCTGAATTTACAATATTTTCTTCGCTAAGGAATTCTCCTGTATTTGGAATATCTACAACTGGTTTCCAAAATAATCCAGCTAATGCAACTAGTGTTATAATTGCAAAAGCTACTTTCCATTTTAATCCAACTTTCATAAGTTTTTAATTTTAACCCTATCAAAATTAGATTATTTTTAAATAAAATCATTTATTTTTAATTACACCCTATAAAAATTAGGGGTTAAAATATTAATTTTACACTTTAAACATAGTTGCCCTATACAAATTCATAAAAAAAGATTCCAAAAAAGGAATCTTTTTATCAATTTGATTATTTAGTTTTTCTAAATTCTATCTAAAATATTCAATTATGTTAAATTCTGAATAATTTTCTGAAAAGCTTTTCTTGGGCTTCCATCAAAATAAACTTCGCCACAATAATGATAACCTAACTTTTCAAAAACACGCAACATTCCAATATTATCAAAGTTGGTATCAACTTTTATATTCTGTATTTTCTTTATAATTGCTATTTTTTCAATTTCATCCATCGTCCAAGTTCCTAAACCTTTTATCTTAACATCTTGTGCAACAGCCAATCGATGTATGACAATATATGGATCATCATTCATCCATTTTCCTTCAATTGCTGTATAAGCAGGTTCTATCTCATCAATAATTGCAACATATCCTATGATTAGATTATCAACATTCTCAATTATATAACCAAAACCATTTGAGATATCATTTTTTACAACATCTAGATTTGGATAACCATTTTGCCATTGATTACTTCCCTCCTCTTTTCTTTTCTCAATTGCTTGTTGCAAAATTTCCCAAATTCTATCTGCATCATTCAAAATAGCTTGACGTAAATTTAATCCAGTCTCCATATCTTATTTTTATTTTCAATATAAGTTATTTTTAAGCAAATCATAAGTTTTGATATTTAATTTTTTGATAAATTAATAGAACTAAACAATGTCATACAAACATGAGGTTTCCAAAATCTATAAAATATGTAAAAATACCTTGGCAACAAGTTTTAGCAATACTTATTTTATTACTCGCATTTGTATTTTTCAGAAGCGAACGCAAAGAAATGATGCAAATTATTCCGAGTATTCAAAGCGCAAAACCTATTTGGCTATTGATCGGTTTCGGAATAACGATTCTCTATATTTCGCTGCAAGCTGCAATGTATATCACAAGTTTCAAAGCAGTTGGTTTACCTCTTAAATTTTGGGACGCTGTCAATTTATTTCTCAAACGAAATTTTATCAGTGTTTTTCTACCAGCGGGCGGAATTAGTTCTTTGGCTTATTTACCCAAACAAATCAAAAAGCAACAATTTGAAACAAATAAAATCATTCAGGCAAGTTCTATTTATGGTTTTATTGGATTATTAACGGTTTTCATCATTGGCGTTCCTATCATTATTTATAGTATTTACGTCAACAAATATTTTAATGATTCGTGGATATCATTAGTCATTTTGGGCATAATTTTAATTCTAGTTTATTTCATTTATAACTCATTCAAAACCAAAAATAAATTCTATCAAATTATAGAAAATAAATTTCCAAAGATTACGGAAGAAATCAATCCAATTTTTGAAGCTTCTTTAGACAGGAAAAATATTAATCTCACAATTCTAATTTCAACAATCATCGAAATTACTGGGATTTTACACGTCTACATCGCAATGTTAGCGTTAGGTATTCAACCCACTTTTGATGCAGCAGCTTTGGCTTATACGATTTCTGTTTTATTGATGATTATTTCGCCTTTTTTGAGAGGTTTGGGTGCTGTAGAATTTACGATGGTGTATATTTTAACACAATTCGGCTATTCTCATAACCAAGGTTTAGCTACAACTTTATTGTACCGCGTTTTCGAATTTTGGCTGCCTTTAGGTTTTGGATGTTTGAGTTTTATGTGGCGTGGAAGAAAACTATTTGCACGAATTTTTCCTGCTGTTATGATTTTTACATTAGGAATGATTAATATAATTTCAGTCATCACTCCTCCTCTTGCAGAACGTTTGCATTTCGAAAAATTGTATTTACCAATCGAATTCATGCATCTTTCAAAATTGATGATTCTATTTGTCGGAATTGCTTTATTGATTACTTCATCTTATCTCATCAAAGGATTAAAATCTGCATGGATTTTTGCTTTAATATTTGCCATACTTTCATTTTTTGGAAATATATTCAAAGCATTGGATTACGAAGAAGCTGGATTCGCATTTTTCACAATCGTGCTATTAATTTACAGCAGGAATCAATATCCATTGAAAACAAATTTGAAACGATTAAGACAAGGATTCTCTATTTTTTTAATGGCATTTTTTGCAATTTTTATTTTCAATGTTTTAAGTTTTTATTTCATTGATAAACGTCATTTTGGTGTAGATTTCTCTTGGAATCAAGCTTTTTATTATACATTTCAAAACTTCTTATTATTCAGCGAAAACAATTTAGTTCCGAGAACAACCTTTGCCGAAGATTTTAAAGACATCAATATCTTTTTTGGATTTAGTTCTTGGATATTATTGATTTTAGCATTTTTTAGAGCTAAAAATTATAACACAAAAGGTATTCAGGATTATGAAGAAGCAGAAGAAATCGTCGAAAAATATGGTAATTCAGCATTAGATTATTTTAAATTAATGGATGATAAAACTCTTTATTTTTCTTCAAATATTGATGGTTTTGTCGCGTATAAAATCGGTTTAAATTTTGCTATTGTTTTGGATAATGTTGTATGTGATGCAAAGCATAAATCAGATTTAATTTCAGAATTCGAGAACTATTGCAAAACAAAAGGTTTGAAAACTGCTTATTATCGAGTTTCGGAAAACGATTTAATTGATTTCAGAAATTTAAAAAAACAATATTTATTAATTGGTCAAGAAGGAATTATTGAAGTTGATTCCTTTAATCTTCAAGGTAAAGAACGTAAATCGATGCGAAATGCATTGAATACTTTAGAGAAAAAAGGTTTTAAAACAGAAGTTATTTTGCCTCCTTTGACAGAAGAATTTTTAAATGAAATTGAATCTGTCTCAAATGAATGGTTAAAAGAATTTGATAAAAAAGAAATTGTATTTGCAGAAGGTAAATTTGACAGAGGAATATTAAAAAATCAAACGATTATTACGCTGAGAAATGAAGAAAATAAAGTGGTTACATTTCTGAATGTTATTCCAGATTATGCAAAAGATGAGATGACTTACGATTTATTTCGAAGAACTGTCAATTCGCCAAATGGTAGTATGGATGCGGTGATAATTGCATTAATTAATCGCGCCAAAGCAAATCAAAAGAAATATATCAACATTGGTTTAACTCCTCTGGCTGGTTTAGATAAACCAAATAATATTGCCGAGCAACTCATGAAATTTGCTTATCAACGAATTGGGACGTTTAAACAATATCAAACAATGCGCGATTTCAAAGAAAAATACGCCAATTATTGGATCAACAAATACATCATTTATGATAATGAAGTGGAACTTATTCAACTTCCACAAGCGTTAAATAGAGTTATGAAACCTCAAGATGAAAACTAAAAATCTCATATTATTTGGATTGATTATCACTACAATTGGTTTGTATATCGTACGTACAAAAGGAGATGATGTGGATATCAAAGATCCTTTACCGCTTAAAATATGGGAGAATAAAAATGACACTAAACCTATCTTGTTTTATTTAAGTGGAGATGCTGGATTAGGACCTTTTTCAAAATCAATTTGTAAAAATCTTTATCAGAAAGGCTATGATATTTATGCTTTAAATTCTAAAGTTTATTTTTGGAATGAAAGAGATCCTAAAAAAACGGCTGAAATATTAAGTCAATTTTTAGAAGAAAAGTTCAAAAATCACAAAAATCAAAAAGTTGTATTTATCGGTTATTCTTTTGGTGCTGATGCGATTCCATTTATTATCAATGAGCTTCCGACAAAAACCAAAGATCGAATTCATCAACTTATTCTTTTAGATCCGTATGAAACTGCTGATCTTGAGATTCATTACAAAAATTTAATTTTTGAAAACGTAAGCGGAAAATGGAATACAATTCCAGAAATTAATCAATTACCTAACTTACATTTATCTATTATTTTAAGTGATTATGGAAAAAATTATCCCTACAATAAAATTACTTTAACCAATAAAAACATAATTTATTTGGGTGGTAATCATCACTTTAACCGAAATTATCAAAAAGTAACTGAGACTATTACTAAGCAATTAAAGTCAAATTAGAAAATATTCATTTAACATAATTACATCTTGTGATATTCCGAACTTTTTTGTTTTAAAATCATCAAGCTCTCTTTTAATTTGTTAATCGTAGAATAAGAATGAAACTTATTCTTATTTAGTTGAATGGTGTAAAAATTATCATAATACTTTCTAGCTAACTAAAAGTTTAAAACATAAAAAAACCTCAAGAACTAAATCTTGAAGTTTAAATAAAAACTGGCGATGACCTACTCTCCCGCAATAGCAGTACCATCGGCACTGAAAGGCTTAACTTCTCTGTTCGGAATGGGAAGAGGTGAGCCCTTTCGTAATAATCACCCTAATATTTTTTGTATTTTTAATCAGGTTTACATCCTGATGATTCGATAAAAAAGCCTCAAGTTGTTCACTTGAGGCTTTTGATAAAAACTGGCGACGACCTACTCTCCCGTAAGTAACAGTACCATCGGCGCAGGCAGGCTTAACTTCTCTGTTCGGAATGGGAAGAGGTGAGCCCTGCAGCTATAGTCACCCTAATATTTTTGTATAGGTCTTAGTTCCTATTATATCTTGACATTATTA
>Ga0207841_1000269_pt1 | contig 18291 bp, 16 predicted proteins | sample HigsolmetaGSP18D_FD_184846 | JGI IMG/M metagenome (GOLD analysis project Ga0207841, IMG submission 184846) | High solid enriched microbial communities from the Joint BioEnergy Institute, USA - SP1-8-D (SPAdes) | ecosystem: Engineered > Bioreactor > SSF (Solid state fermentation) > Aerobic >... | reverse complement strand
CGCCGTGCTGCGACCATCACCTGGTCGTGTCACCCGTGCGGGCAAGCTCAAGCCGTAGTCGCCTTGGTGCGACCGTTCATAGCGCAGGAGAGAATCCATGAATACCCCCGGCAAACCCCGTCCTTCGCTGTGGCAGCGCCGCGGCTTTCCCATCGTGCTTGGCGTCGCTTTGGTCGCCGTGGTGGTGATGCTGTTCGCACGCTGGTAATCGTGTGGCGGCAGGCTCACGGCCTGCGCCACCGTGGACGGCGAACTAGGCCGCGTCCGATTTCGGCGCGGCCTCGCCGCTTCTAGAGTCAACCGCTCTTCCACGGGTCTGCCCAGTGCGGGCCGTTACAAGCAGCGAGTTGATGATGATGCGTGTGCGTTCCCTGGTGTCTCTTTCCGTGGCGTCGCTGTGTCTGGTGCCGGCCGCTGCCGCGCTGGCCGCGCCGGCTACCGATTCCGGCTACTACGTGGCGGGCAGGGCGGTGGTCGCCGACCACAGGGCGCACGAGATGGACTCCAGTGCCCGCCCCGGCATCGGCGCGTTCGTGCCGGGTCAGGAGCGCAACCGCTTCCTCACCGGGTCGCTCGCGGTGGGGCATGCGTATGGCAATGGCTGGCGGGTGGAGGGAGAGTACACGCTGCCCACGCGCGATACCTATACCAGCGGCTCGACCGCGTTCCCAACCAGCCGCAACGTGCACTACATCGACACCCAGCGGGTGATGGCAAACGTCTACCGCCACTACGCCATCACACCGGATGTCTCCGTGTATGGCGCCGTGGGCCTGGGTGTGAGCCGGCTGGAATCCGCCGGTTGGCAGGGGGTGCAGGCGCGTCGCTTCAACGGCGCCCGGCAGAACACCCTCACCTGGTCCGTGGGTGCCGGCGTGTCCTACGTCCAAAGCGCACGTCTCGCGTTCGATCTTGGCTATCGCCATGTCGACATGGGGCAGACCCAGAGCGGCTGGAACACCTTCACCAATGTGCGCGGACTGCAGGATGAAATGCTGCGCGCACGGGTGAGCTCCAGCGAATTCCACCTGGGTGCGCGTTACGCATTCTGAGCGCTTCCGCGCCCGTGACTCAGCCGCGGGTGATCAGGTCGATCAGCTGGCGCAGCCGGTAGGGCTTGGGCAGAAACTCCACGTGCTCCGGCAGCTCCGGCAACTGCGAGCGTGCATAGCCGGAGGACAGGATCATCCGCGCATTGGGCTGCGTCTGGGCGACATGCTGACTCAGTTCGATGCCTGACATGCCGTTCGGCATGCTGATATCGCTGAAGATCACATCGAAATCCCGCTTTTCTTCGCTGATGATCTTGAGCGCCTCGACTCCATCCTCGGTAGTGGACACCTCGATGCCGAAATCCTTGAGCGCCATTCCGATCATTTCACGCAGGTCCTTCTGGTCCTCCACCATAAGCACGCGGATGGGATCAGTCATGGGCAGGGTCCTCTAGAGCAGGGAGCAGCAGGCTGACTGTGGTGCCGATGCCAGCCGTGCTGGATACATCCACGAAGCCGCCACTCTGGGTGGTGAAGCCAAATACCTGGCTGAGGCCCAGACCGCTGCCTTTGCCGATGTCCTTGGTGGTGAAAAAGGGTTCGCTGGCGCGCTCGGCGATATCCGGCGGCATGCCCCGCCCATCATCGCAGACATTGAGCGCCACGTAGTGCCGCCGTACCGCCGGGCAGGTATCCGGGTCCAGGCGGACCTCCAGCCCGGTGGTGATCCGGATGCGGCCGCCTTCGGGCATGGCCTCGCAGGCGTTGACCACCAGGTTGGTCAGTGCGGTGTACAGCTGATCCGGGTCCAGCAGGACCGGGGGCAGGGCGCTGCAGAGCGCGAACTGAAGTTCCACCTGCGCCGGGCAGGCGCGCTGCAGTTCCGGTTGCCACTGCCTGATCAGCGCGGCCAGATCGATCCGTTCACCGACCAGGGTCTGGCCCGCCGCGAACGCCAGCAGCTGGCGGGTCAGGTGGGCACCGCGGTCGGCGGCGGACTGGGCGTTGTCCAGCAGCGCCTGTGCGCGTTCGTCTTCGCCTACCCGCAGCGCCACCAGCTCCAGCGCATTGCCGATGGTGGTCAGCAGGTTGTTGAACTCGTGCGCCAAGCCGCGGCTGAGCAGGGCGACGCCCTCGAATTTCTGCGTCTGCCGCAGCGCACGCTGCGCTTCCTGCAGCAGGCGCTGGGCCTGCCAGCTTTCGGTGACATCGTGGGTGATTTTCACGAACCCCAGCAGGACACCGTTCTCCAGTACCGGCTCGATCACCACGCTGGCGCGGAAGCGGCTGCCATCGCGCCGCACCCGCCAGCCTTCGTCGGCATGGCGGCCGTTGGCACGGGCCATGTCCAGCAGGCGTTGCGGCTGCCCGGCAGCGCGGTCTTCCGGCAGGTAGAAGCGGCCGAAATGGCTGCCCACGACTTCCTCGCTGGTATACCCCTTGATGCGCTCGGCGCCCGGATTCCAGCTGCAGACAATGCCGTCCGGATCAAGCAGGTACAGCGCATGATCGCGCACACTGTCGATCAGCAGCTGGAGCTGCCGATCCGGATCGCACAGTACACTTTCATTGCGGAAGGCAAGGGCCACGGAGTCGTTTTGCGGCAACGTCGCAGCGCAAGGTAGTGATGTGTGCGTGAAGGGGTTGTAGACGTCATTTAATGACGAAAAACATGGGGCTGAATACGTCTCATCGGTTAACATCGCCCGTCTTCATGTCTATGTCTGGATCGGTCGCGATGACTCCCACTGCAACGATGCGTGATCGATGGGTATGGGCCGCCACCGGCGCCATGATGGCCGCCACGGCGGCACTTGAGCTGGTGGTGCCGCTGGGGTATGCGGTCTGGCTGACGTATTTCCTGGCCATCGGCATGACCGTCTTCCAGCGCAACCGCTGGGTGCCGTTGCAGGTGGCCGTGCTGTCCTGCGTGCTGCTGGTGCTCGGCTACAACCTGGCACCTGCCAGCAGCAACTCGGCATTTTCGTTCATCAACCGGACCATTGGTGGCATCGCGCTGCTGGTGATCGGGATGATCGTGAGCCGGGCCATCCAGGCGCGGCGGCAGGCGCTGCGCGCCCTGTGGCTGCAGGAAGCGGAGAACGCGGTGGCCTTGAGCCTGCGTGGCGACCTGGGGCCGGAGCAGATCGCCGAGGCGGCCGTGTCGGCCATCGCCAGCCAGCTGGGTGCCCAGGTGGGGGCGCTGTACCGGCTGGAGAGCGGTCGGCTGCTGCTGACCGGGGGCGTGGCGTTGCCGCTGGGCGTACCCACCTCGGTGGGCCTGCAGGAAGGCCAGCTGGGCCAGACGCTGCGTGATGCACGCACCTGCCATCTGGGGGGTGAGGAAGCTCTTCAGATCGAATCGAGCCTGGGCCGCCTGGCCGTGCGCGAGCGCGTGCTGGCGCCGATCGGCGGCGATGGCGTGATGGTCGGTGTCATCGAGTTGGGGCGCACCCGCGCCACGCTGGATCCGGCGCTGGATGTCGAGCTGCTGGATCGCGTTGCGGAAACCATCGGCATGGCGCTGCGCGCGGCGCTGCTGCGCGCCCAGTTGGTGGTGCTGCTGGAAGAGTCGCAGCGCCAGGGCGAGGAGCTGCAGGCGCAGCAGGAAGAACTGCGCGTGGCCAACGAGGAGCTGGAAGAGCAGAGCCGCAGCCTGCAGCACTCGCAGACCAACCTGGAACAGCAGCAGGCCGAGCTGGAACAGACCAACGTACAGCTGGAAGAGCGCACCCACGAACTGGAATCGCAGAAGCAGGCGCTGTTGCTCGCGCAGGCGCAGCTGGTGCGCAACAGCAACGAACTGGCGGCCACCTCGCGCTACAAATCCGAGTTCCTGGCCAACATGTCGCATGAGCTGCGCACGCCGCTGAACAGCTCACTGATCCTGGCCAAGCTGTTGGCCGACAACAAGGACGGCACGCTGACCGCAGAGCAGGTCAAATATGCGCAGGCGATCCTGTCCTCGAACAACGATCTGCTGGCGCTGATCAACGACATCCTGGACCTGTCCCGGATTGAAGCCGGCCATGTGGAGCTGAGCGAGGAAGTGGTGCCGGTGGATGGCGTGCTGGCGCGCATGCGCGAGACGTTCGAGCCGATGGCGCGGCAGAAGGGCCTGCAGCTGCGCATCGATGCGCTGGCCGATACCCCGGGCCAGCTGCAGGTGGACAACCAGCGGCTGCAGCAGATCCTGAAGAACCTGCTGGCCAATGCGGTCAAGTTCACCGAGCACGGCAGCGTCAGCCTGCAGGTGCGTCGTGGTGCGCCCGGCATGCTGCGGTTCGTTGTGTCCGACACCGGCATCGGCATCGCCCCGGAGCAGTTGGGGCCCATTTTCGAGGCGTTCCGGCAGGCCGATGGCAGCACCCGCCGGCGTTACGGTGGAACCGGGCTGGGCCTGTCGATCTCGCGTGACCTGGCGGCGCGCATGGGCGGGCGCATCAGCGTGGAGAGCGAGCCGGGCCGCGGCAGTGACTTCATCCTGGAGCTGCCCGTGGCCGGAGCGCCTGAAGAGGTCGCCAGCGCCGAGACTGCCGCCGCACCGGCAGCGCCCAGCGCACCTGCCGCGTGGGCCGCGTCACCGCTGCGCCGGAAGGCCGAACCGGCCGCTGCACACACGCCGGCACTGGCCGGGCGCCCCGCGCCTTCCGAACGCGCGGCCACTGCGGCCCCGCGCGTACGCGAGCGGTTGATTCTGGCGGTGGAGGATGATCCCAGCTTCGCCGAGGCGCTGGTGGCGCTGGCAACGGAGATGGAGTTCGACTGCGTGGTGGCCACCACGGCCGAAGAAGCGCTGAGCCTGGCCTCGGAGCTGCGTCCGGATGGCATCCTGCTCGACATCGGCCTGCCCGATGTGTCCGGGCTGAGCGTGCTCGAGCGCCTCAAGCGCAATCCCGATACGCGTCATATCCCGGTGCACATGGTGTCGGGCATGGAGCGCAGCCAGGTGGCGATGGAGCTGGGCGCGATCGGCTATGTGATCAAGCCGGCCAGCCGCGAGCGCCTGGCCGCGGCGATCCGCCAGCTGGAGGAAACCAGCCAGCGCGACGTGCGCAGGCTGCTGATCGTGGAGGACGACAGCGAACTGCGCGGCAACCTGGAACTGTTGCTGGGGCGCGAGCAGCTGCAGATCACCGCCGTGGGCACCATCGCCGAGGCGATGGCACAACTGGGCGCGGCCACGTTCGACTGCATGGTGATGGACCTGGCGCTGCCGGACGGTACCGGCTACGAGCTGCTTGAACGCATGGCGGCCAATGACAAGGTCGGCTTCCCGCCGGTGATCGTGTACACCGGCCGCGCCCTCAGCCGTGAGGAAGAGCAGCAGCTGCGCCGGTACTCCAAGAGCATCATCATCAAGGGCGCACGCTCGCCGGAGCGCCTGCTGGATGAAGTGACCCTGTTCCTGCACAGCGTGGAAGCGAGCCTGCCGACCGACCAGCAGCGCCTGCTGCGCGAAGCACGCCGGCGCGATGCGGTGCTCGATGGCCGTACCGTCCTGCTGGCTGAAGACGATGTGCGCAACATCTTCGCGCTGTCCAGCGTGCTCGAGCCGCTGGGCGTGAACCTGCAGATCGCCCGCAACGGCCAGGAAGCGGTGGACAAGCTGGCGTCGCTGGAGGTGGACCTGGTGCTGATGGACATCATGATGCCCGAGAAGGATGGACTGACCGCGATGCGCGAAATCCGCGCGCACAAGCACCTGCAGGACCTGCCGATCATCGCGTTGACCGCCAAGGCCATGCCCGACGACCGCGAGCGCTGCCTGCAGGCCGGTGCCAACGACTACATCGCCAAGCCCATCGACGTGGACAAGCTGGTATCCCTGTGCCGGGTGTGGTGCTCGCGGCAATGAACGAGTCGGCACTGTTCGACCTGGAACTGAAGGTGCTGCTGGAAGCGGTGTACCAGCGTTATCACTATGATTTTCGTGATTACGCGGTGTCATCGTTGCGGCGGCGGATGCGCCAGGCCATGCAGCGCTTCGAGTGCGAGCGGTTGACTGACCTGCAGCACCGCCTGCTGCACGAGCCGGAGGTGTTCGCCCAGGCGATGCAGTTCTTCACCGTGCAGGTGTCGGAGATGTTCCGTGACCCGGGGTATTTCCGCGTGCTGCGCGAGCAGGCCGTTCCTGTGCTGCGTACCTATCCCTCGATCAAGCTGTGGGTGGCCGGCTGCAGCACCGGCGAGGAAGTGTGGTCGCTGGCGATCCTGCTGCAGGAAGAGGGGTTGCTGGACCGGGCGATCGTGTATGCCACGGACATCAACCCGACCGCGCTGGCCGCGGCCGAAGCCGGCGCGTTCGCGATCGATCGCCTGGCCCAGTTCAGCCGTAATTACCTGCAGGCTGGAGGCACCGGCTCGCTTTCGGATTACTACACCACCGCCTACAACGGCGCGGTGTTCGATCGCCGCCTGCGCCGTAACATCGTGTTCGCCGACCACAGCCTGGCCACCGATACCGTGTTCTCCGAAGTGCACCTGGTGTCGTGCCGCAACGTGCTGATCTATTTCAACCGTGAACTGCAGGACCGTGCGGTCGGTCTGTTCCGGGATTCGCTGGTGCACCGTGGATTTCTGGGGTTGGGCAGCAAGGAGTCCCTGCAGTTCGGCGAGCACCACGCCGCCTTTGAAACGTGCTCGCGCGAACAGCGCCTGTACCGGAAGGCGGCATGAGCCCCCGGCCGCTGCCCCGCGTGGTCGTGGTGGGAACGTCTGCCGGTGGAGTGACCGCACTGGGTCAGTTGCTGGCGGCACTGCCGGCAGATCTGCCGGTGCCGGTGCTGATCGTGCTGCACCTTCCGCGCGACCGTCCCAGCCGCATCGCCGGGCTGCTCGATCCCGGCTGCTCGCTGCCGGTGCTCGAGGCCGAGGATAAACAGCCGCTGCGCCGCGGTACGGTGATCTTCGCTCCGCCGGACTACCACCTGCTGGTGGAGGACGAACGCACGCTCGCGCTGTCATGTGATGCGCCGGTCGTGTTCTCGCGGCCGGCCATCGACCCGCTGTTCGAGTCGGCTGCAGCGGTGTTCGGCGCCGACGTGCTGGCGATCCTGCTGACCGGGGCCAGCCAGGATGGCAGCGAGGGAATCGCCGCGGTCCGCGCCGCCGGCGGCCTGGCCTGGCTGCAATGCCCCGAGGAGGCTGAAGCCTCCACCATGCCGGCCGCTGCCCTGCAGCATGCCGGTGCCGATGCCGTATTGCCGCTTGAGCAGCTGTGCCAGCGGTTGAAGGAGATGTTTTCATGAACCTGCTGCGCACCGAGGCGGCTGGCGGCAACGCCCCGGTCAATCTGCTCATCGTGGACGATGTGCCGCAGAACCTGGTGGCGATGGAGGCCCTGCTGCGCCGCGACGGGGTGAACCTGCTGTGTGCCGCCTCCGGTGCCCAGGCGCTGGAGCTGCTGCTGGAGCACGAGGTGGCCCTGGCGCTGCTGGATGTGCACATGCCGGAGATCGACGGGTTCTCGCTGGCCGAGCTGATGCGTGGCTCGCAGCGCAGCCGCGATGTGCCGATCATTTTCCTCACCGCCTCGCCGAACGACCCGGTGCGCGCCTTCAAGGGCTACGAGAGCGGCGCGGTGGATTTCCTGCACAAGCCGATCGAGCCGCAGGTGATCCTGAGCAAGGTCAATGTGTTCATCGAGTTGTACGAACAGCGCCGCCTGCTGAAGCTGCGCAACGATGAGCTGGAGCGGGCCATCAAGCTCAACGAGACGATGACCGCGGTGCTGACGCACGACCTGCGCACGCCGCTGTCGGCGATCCTGCTGTGCGCGGACAAGCTGTCGCTGGATATTCCCGCCGACAGCGACGCCCAGCAGACGCTGGTGCACCTGGAAACGAGCACGCTGCGCATGGCGCGCATGGTCGAGCAGCTGCTGGACTTCTCGCGCATCCGCAGTGGAGGGCTGCGCCTGCAGAACCAGCGCATGGACGCGGCCAAGGTGGTCGCTGCCGTGGTGGAGGAGGTCGGCCGGGCCAACAGCGAGGCGGTCATCCACCTGCAGCGGGAAGGCGATCCGGTGCTGCACGGCGACCCGGACCGGCTCGGGCAGATCGTCTCCAATCTGGTGGGCAACGCGGTGCTGCACGGCGGCAACGAGGGGGTGCGGGTGGAGGTCGATGGCCAGGATCCGGCATGGCTGTTCCTGCGCGTGCGCAATGCCGGCCAGCTCTGTCCCAGCCTGCTTCCGCGCCTGTTCGAGCCGTTCAAGGCCAGCTTCCATTACAGCAAGGGGCTGGGGCTGGGGCTGTATATCGCCGACCAGTTCGTGCAGGCCCACGGCGGGACGCTGCAGGCGCGCAACGAGGCCGCCGAAGTGGTGTTCGAGGCCCGCCTGCCACGCCGCGCAGCCTGACGCGGTCGCGTTCACCCGATGCTCACAAGGGCTCGGGTGTGATCGGAAAAGACAGGGCGGTGTGCTCGTGCGCGCGCCTGAGGTGCCGGTCATCAGGGAGAGGATCATGGGTATCAGGCAGTGCGCTCTTGCCGGAGCGCTGGTGGCGGGGCTGTGCGGGGCACTGCAGGCCAATGCCTGTACCCGGGCGGTCTACCTGGGTGACAACGACGATGTGATCACCGCACGCTCGATGGACTGGAAGGTGGATGTGGCCACCAACCTGTACGTGCTGCCGCGCGGAATCACGCGCAACGGCAAGGCCGGGCCGGCGTCGGTGGAATGGACGGCCCGCTACGGCAGCGTAGTTGCCACCGGCTACGAGGTGTCCACCACCGATGGCCTGAACGAGAAAGGCCTGATGGCCAACCTGCTGTGGCTGGTGGAATCGGACTACCCCACGCCGGTACCGGGCAAGCCGACGCTGGCCATCTCGCTGTGGGCGCAGTACATGCTGGACAACTTCGCCACGGTGGCCGAGGCGGTGCAGGCCATGCGCGACGAGCCGTTCATCGTGGTCACCGATCAGGTGCCGGGCGAACACCGGCTGGCCACACTGCATCTGTCGCTGTCCGATGCCAGTGGCGACAGCGCCATCATCGAATATATCGACGGCAAACCGGTGATCCATCATGGCCGGCAGTACCAGGTGATGACCAATTCGCCGGTGTTCTCCGAGCAGCTGGCGTTGAATGCGTACTGGCAGCAGATCGGCGGCACGGTGATGCTGCCCGGCACCAACCGCTCGGCCGACCGCTTCGCCCGTGCGCAGTTCTACATCAACGCCATTCCCAGAAGCGAAGACCCGGTCACGGCGCTGGCCAGCGTGTTCAGCGTGATCCGCAACGTCTCGGTGCCGTTCGGCATCACCACGCCGGGGGAGCCGAACATCTCCTCCACCCGCTGGCGTACCGTCGCCGATCACAAGCGGATGCTGTATTTCTTCGAGTCCGCGCAGACGCCGAACACGTTCTGGGTGGATCTGAAGAAGGTCGATTTCAGCGAGCGCACCGGCAAGGTGCTGAAGCTGGACCTGGGGCCGGACCAACGCAACACGTTCGCCGGCGACGCGCTGCCCAGCTTCCGTCCCAGCAAGCCCTTCACCTTCCTCGGCGTCGGCGGCTGACAGGGCAGGGCGGCGCTCCGCATCGGTGCGCCCGCCCCGGTTGCCGGACACGGCGTTACACTGCGCGGTTTTCCCCCGCTGGAACCGCAATGAGCAACCGATCGATGGCCGTGGGCATGGGCAACGGCGTGGCGGCAGGCGCGCTGTGGGGGCTGGTGTTCCTGGCACCGGCCGTGCTGCATGCGTTCAGCGCGGTGCAGCTGTCTGCCGGGCGTTACCTGATCTATGGGCTGGTGGCGCTGGTGCTGCTGCTGCCACGCTGGAAGCGGCTGGCACCGCGGCTGGGCCGCGCCGAGTGGGGGGCGCTGCTGTGGCTGAGCCTGGCCGGCAACCTGGTGTACTTCGTGCTGCTGGCCACCGCGGTGCAGTGGGCCGGCGGTGCCGCCGCGTCGTTGATCGTCGGCCTGGTCCCGGTGGTGGTCACCCTGGTCGGGGCGCGCGATGAAGGCGCGCTGCCGCTGACGCGGCTGCTGCCGGCGCTGCTGCTGTGCGTACTGGGGGTCGGGCTGGTGGGGTACGAATCGCTGTTGTCCGAGCACCTCGATTCGCCCTGGCAGCAGCGCGTGCTGGGGTTGCTGTGTGCGTTCGGGGCGCTGCTGTCCTGGGCGCTGTACTCGGTGGGCAACAGCCGTTGGCTGGCACGCCGCCCGGATCTGTCCGGCCACGACTGGTCACTGCTGACCGGCGTGATCACCGGTGCCTTGGCCCTGCTGCTGGTGCCGGTGGCGTTCGCTGGCGAGGGCGATCCGTCGGGTGAGATGTCGTGGGGCCTGTTCTGGGCGGTCTGCAGCGCGGTGGCGGTGCTGGCGTCGGTGATCGGCAATGCGTGCTGGAACCGTGCCAGTCGTCATCTGCCCCTGACGCTGTCCGGGCAGATGATCGTGTTCGAGACGTTGTTCGCGCTGGCGTACGGGTTTGCGTGGCAACGGCGCTGGCCGACGCTGCTGGAAGCGGTGGCTGTGTGCTGCCTGGTCGCGGGCGTGCTGTTCTGCGCACACGCGCATCGCACACCGACGGTTGCCCCGTGCAGGGCGGGCTGAACTCACCGGACCAGCACGCGCCGCGATCTTCGTGCGGCGCGCCAGATGCGCACGGCAGGCCTAGTGCGGACAGCATGGTAACTGCTGCAACCACTCTGGCAGGGCGGCAGCGCGTGTCCAGGCGCCTTTCCTTCCGCATCGCCCCCTTGACAGCGGCCGCACGGGCGGTGTTTTCTTGGTCCATGGTCCTCACCGCCGCCACCGCCTTTGCCACCGCCAACGCCCTCGCCGGGCGCGCGTCGTGGCGTGGCCTCGGCGCGACCATCACCACCATTACCACCACCGTCACCACCCGTCGGGTGCGGTCCGTCGTCTTCGCGTAACTCACGAAAACCACGGCCCCGCACCGGAACAGGTGGCGGGGAAACCTTCCACCGGTTTGTTGCGGGGCCTCATGAAGAGGTCACCATGTCGTCTGCTGCCCCGTCTGCGCCGCTGTCTGCTCCATCCCCCCCTGACCTCCCGCCGGTGCTGAACACCGTCGTGCACAAATTCGGTGGGACGTCGGTTGCCGATGCCGAACGCTACCGTCATGTCGCCCAGCTGCTGCTGCAGCGCCCGGAGCCCGAGCAGATCACCGTGGTGTCGGCGATGAAGGGCGTCACCGACGCGCTGATCGACCTGGCCACACTGGCCGCCCAAGGCGATGGGCAGTGGCGCGATGCCTGGCACGCCCTGCGCGCCCGCCACCGGGGCGTGGCGGCGGCCCTGCTGGGCGAACGTTCCGGTGACGGGGTGGAGTGGCTGGATGCCCGCTTCGCCGAGCTGTCCGAGGTCCTGGCCGCCCTGGCGGTGATCGGGGGTTTGCCGCGCGACGTGCTGGACCGCGTGCAGGGGCTGGGGGAAGTGTGCTCCGCCTACCTGCTGTTCCAGCACCTGCAGGTCCTGGGCCACCCCTGCGCGCTGCTCGATGCGCGCGAGGTGCTGGTGGTCGACCATGGCGAGCTGGGCGTGAACGTGGACTGGGAGGCCAGCGCCGAGCGCCTGCGCGGCTGGCGCCTGCAGCACCCGCAGCCGCGCGTGGTGGTCACCGGGTTCATCGCCCGTGACGGCCAGGGCCGCATCACCACGCTGGGGCGCAATGGCAGCGACTATTCGGGCGCGATCTTCGCGGCGCTCTTCAATGCCGGGGAGCTGCAGATCTGGACCGATGTGGACGGCGTGCTTTCTGCCGACCCGCGGCTGGTGCCCGAAGCGGTGCAGCTGGACGCGCTGAGCTACGATGAAGCCTGCGAGCTGGCCTATTTCGGCGCCAAGGTCGTGCATCCGCAGACCATGTCGCCGGCGATCGAGCGCGGTCTGCCGATCCTGATCCGCAACACGTTCCAGCCCGATCACCCGGGAACCCGCATCACCGCCGAGCGCTCCATCCGTGGCCCGATCAAGGGGCTCACGCTGAGTCCGGGGCTGGCCGTGGTGAACCTGGAAGGCACCGGCCTGATCGGCGTGCCGGGCACGGCCGAGCGGGTGTTTTCCGCGCTGCGCCAGGCGCACGTGTCGGTGGTGATGATTTCCCAGGGATCATCCGAGCATTCCATCTGCTGCGTGGTGCGCGGCCATGAGGCGGCACGCGCGCGCGACGCGTTGCTGCAGGCCTTCGCTGGTGAACGGGTGGCTGGGCAGGTGCAGCGCGTGCACGTGACCGACAACGTGAGCGTACTGGCCGCCGTGGGCGATGGCATGGCTGGCCAGCCCGGCGTGGCGGCGCGCCTGTTCGAGTCGCTGGGCCGGGCCCGGGTGAACATTCTGGCCATTGCCCAGGGCTCGTCCGAGCGCAACATTTCCGTGGCGATCAACGGTGTTGACGCGACCCGGGCGCTGCGCGCGGCACATGCCGGCTTCTGGCTCTCCCCGCAGACCTTCGCGGTCGGGGTGATCGGACCGGGCAACGTGGGCTCGGCCCTGCTGGACCAGCTGCAGGCGGCCCAGCCCGCGCTGCTCGGCAAAGCCAATCTGGACCTTCGCCTGCGCGCGGTGGCGGCACGTGGCGGCATGCACCTGGCACCGCGGACCGTCACGGGCGACTGGCGCGTGGCCCTGGGCACGCAGCCGCAGGCCTGCGACCTGCACGCGTTCGCCGGGCATCTGCTGTCGGCCCACCTGCCGCACGCGGTGATCATCGACTGCAGCGGCAGCGCGGAGGTGGCCGAGCACTACGCGGCGTGGCTGGCCGCTGGCATCCACGTGGTGACCCCGAACAAACAGGCCGGCTCCGGTCCGCTGCCGCGCTATCGGCAGATCCGCGCCGCGGCGGCGGCCAGCGGCGCGCGGTTCCGCTACGAGGCGACGGTGGGCGCCGGCTTGCCGGTCATCACCACGCTGCGTGATCTGGTCGATACCGGGGACGAGGTACTGGCCATCGAAGGCATCTTCTCCGGCACGCTGGCCTGGCTGTTCAACCGCTTCGACGGCAGCCAGCCGTTCTCCGCCCTGGTCGAGCAGGCCCGTGCGATGGGCTACACCGAGCCGGACCCGCGCGATGACCTGTCCGGGGTGGACGTGGCCCGCAAGCTGGTGATCCTGGCCCGTGAGGCAGGGCGGGAGCTCAGCCTGGAGCAGGTGCAGGTGGAAAGCCTGGTACCCGACGCGTTGCGCGAGGGTGACGTCGCTACCTTCATGCACGCCTTGTCCGGACAGGATGCAGCGCTGCTGCAGCGCCTGCACCAGGCGCAGGCCAACGGTGCCGTGCTGCGCTATGTGGCGGCGCTGACCGCGCAGGGCGCCACGGTGGGGCTGGTGGAGGTGCCGCAGGAGCATGCGTTCGCGAACCTGCGCCTGACCGACAACGTGGTGCAGTTCCGCACCCGGCGCTACTGCGAGAATCCGCTGGTGGTGCAGGGCCCCGGCGCGGGGCCGGAGGTGACCGCGGCCGGTGTGTTCGCCGACCTGCTGCGCGTGGCCGCCGGTGAAGGGGCGCGTCTGTGAGCGGGCTGCAGGGCGCGCGCGCGTTCGCGCCGGCGTCGGTCGGCAATGTAGCGGTGGGCTTCGACATTCTCGGCCATGCCATAGCCGGGGTGGGTGATACCGTGCAGGTACGGCGCACCGCCGAACCGGGCGTACGCATCGAGGCGATCCGCGGCGGTGTGCAGGGGCTGCCGCACGAGGCGGCACGCAACACGGCCGGCGCCGCGCTGCTGGCGATGCAGCAGGCGCTGCAGCTGCCGTTCGGTTTCGCGGTGGAGATCGACAAGGGCATCGCGCTGGGCTCGGGCATGGGCGGTTCGGCTGCCTCCTGTGTGGCGGCGCTGGTGGCCGCCAACGCCCTGCTGGAGGCACCGCTGGACCGCCACGCCCTGTACCCGTTCGCACTGGCCGGTGAACAGGTGGCCAGCGGGGGGCGCCATGGTGACAACCTCGGTCCGATGCTGCTGGGCGGGCTGGTGTTGAGTACGGCCGAGCGGCTGGTGCCCATTCCCGTGCCCGCCACATGGCACAGCCTGGTGGTCCATCCGGATGCCGTACTGGAAACGCGCCGTGCCCGCGAGGCCCTGGCCGGCAGCTATGCGCTCGGGGAATTCGTGGCGCAGAGCGCGAACCTGGCGCTGGTGCTGGCCGGGTGCCATCAGGCCGATGCAGCGCTGGTCCGTGCCGGGCTGCGTGATGTGCTGGTGGAGCCGCGTCGTGCCGGTCTGATCGCCGGCTTCGCGCCGGCGCGCGATGCGGCGCTGGCCGCCGGTGCGATGGGCGCCAGCATCTCCGGCGCCGGTCCCAGTGTGTTCGCCTGGTTCGAAGACCACGCGGCCGCCGCTGCTGCGGCCGGCCCGGTGCAGGCAGCCTTCGCCGGGGCCGGGCTGGACAGCCAGGCCTGGGTGTCCCCGCTGTGCGCGCCGGCGGCGGTGCTGCTGTGATGGCTACTCTTCAACAGGAATCGACCATGCAGTACCTCTCCACGCGCGGCAACAGTGCACCGGTGTCCCTGAGTGCCGCCATCGCCGCCGGCCTGGCGCCCGATGGCGGCCTGTATGTGCCTGCGCGGATGCCGCCCGCGCGCGCCTGGCAACCGTCGCCCACGCTGGCGGAAACCGCTGCGCAGGTGCTGGCGCCGTTCTTCGCCGGCGACCCGCTGGCGGCGGCACTGCCGGCGATCTGTGCCGAGGCGCTGGATATCGCGGTGCCGCTGCGCCGGCTCGGCAGCGGTGACGATCATCTGCTGGAACTGTTCCACGGACCGACCGCAGCGTTCAAGGATGTCGGCGCGCGGTTCCTCGCCGCAGCCCTGGTGCGCGTGCGTGGTGATGCGTCGCAACCGCTCACGATCGTGGTGGCGACCTCCGGTGATACCGGTGCCGCAGTGGCCGCCGCGTTCCATCGCCAGCCCGGGCTGCGGGTGGTGGTGCTGTACCCGGACGGCCGGGTGTCACCGCGGCAGGCACACCAGCTCGGCTGTTTCGGCGACAACGTGCAGGCGCTGCGGGTGGCTGGCACGTTCGATGACTGCCAGGCGATGGTGAAGCAGGCACTGGCCGATGCCGGGCTGCAGGCGCGGGTGCCGTTGAGTTCGGCCAACAGCATCAGCCTGGGCCGGCTGCTGCCGCAGATGACCTACTACGCCCACGCTGCCCTGCAGCACCAGGCGGCCGGACGGCCGGCGCTGAACCTGGTGGTGCCCACCGGCAACCTGGGCAACGCGATGGCCGCCATCCTGGCCCGGCAGATCGGTTTGCCGCTGGGCCGGATCGTGTTGGCCACCAATGCCAACGCGGTGCTGCCGGCGTTCTTCGAGGGGGGGCCGTGGCAACCGCGCGGCAGTATCGCCACGCTGGCCAACGCCATGGATGTGGGCGCCCCCAGCAATTTCGAGCGCCTGCGCTGGCTGTTCGGTTCGGATGATGCGGCACTGCGCGCGGCCTTCCAGGCCCGCGCGGTGGATGACGGGACGATCCGCGCGACCATCGCCGGGCTGCATGCGCGCACCGGCGAGGTGGTATGCCCGCACACGGCCACGGCGGTGTCGGTGTTGCAGGCGCTGCGGGAGGAAGGCGAGCAGGGTGATTGGGCGGCCGTGGCCACTGCGCATCCGGCCAAGTTCGAGAGCGTGGTGGAGCCGTTGATCGGTGCGCCGGTGCCGGTGCCGGCATCGCTGGCCACGCTGCTGCAGCGCCCGGCCCACGCTGAACCGATGGCGGCGGACTACGCGGCGTTGCGCGCGTACCTGCTGGCGGCGCCCTGAGCGGGCATCGCCGGGCGGGTCAGCCGGAAATCCCTGCCAGCGCCTGCAGCGCCGCTTCGTCACGGATCTCCACCACGTTCAGGTGGGGCAGGGCGATGAGGTCCTGCTGGCGCAGGCGGGTGAAGGTGCGGCTGACCGTTTCCATGGTCAGGCCGAGGTGGTCGGCGATATCGCCGCGGCCCATCGGCAGCGTCACCCGCAGCGGCGTGCCGCCCAGACGGGCCTCACGCGCGGCCAGGCGCAGCAGGAAGTCGGCTACCTTTTCGGCCGGCTGCAGGCGCGCCAGGGACAGGGCGGCATCCTGCGCGGCATCGAGCTCCTGGCAGGCGCGCTGCAGCAGTTTGCGCTCCAGATGGGGGTAGCGGCTGCGCAGTTCGCGCATCTGCGGCATCGCGACCCGGCAGACGCGGCTGTCGGCGATCGCCTCCACGTCGTAGCGGTGGTGGTCGCTGCCGGTCAGGCCGAGATAATCGCCGGGCAGCACGAAGCCGCTGATCTGGCGGCGGCCATCGGCGAGCGTGCGCACCAGCCGCAGCGCCCCTTTTGTCAGGGTATAGACATGTTGCCGGGGGTCGCCACTGCGGGCCAGGGTGGCCCCCATCGCCACCTGCTGGGAGACGGTCACCGCCTCCAGCGCCTGTACCTCGTCCGGCGCCAGCGCCGAGCAGATGGCCAGGTGGCGCACGCCGCACTGCATGCAGTCCAGCGCCGCGCACTCGGGCGCGGCGGGCGGCGTATCGCTGCGGGAAGCGGAGAGCGGCCGGGACATGGGTGATGATCAGACGCGTGCGGACACGGGGCTTCATGATACTGCATGCCTGCCGATCACCTCGGCAGGGGCGCCGGGGCGGGTGCTGCCGCTACAATAACGCCCCGTCCCTTCCCCCGTTGTCCGCAGGAGTGCCTTCGTGATCAAGCCCCGTACGCCGCCCGGTATCATGGAACTGCTGCCACGCGAGCAGATCGCGTTCCAGCGCATGCTCGATGTGATCCGCCGCAACTACGAGCGCTTCGGCTTCCTGCCGGTGGAAACCCCGGTCTTCGAACTGTCCGACGTGCTGCTGACCAAATCCGGTGGCGAGACCGAGCGGCAGGTCTATTTCGTCCAGTCCACCGGCGCGTTGGCCAACGCCGCCGAAGCCGGCGACCGCTCGCTGCCGGAAATGGCGCTGCGTTTCGACCTGACCGTGCCGCTGGCGCGCTACGTGGCCGAACACGAGCACGAACTGACGTTCCCGTTCCGCCGCTATCAGATGCAGCGCGTGTACCGCGGCGAACGTGCCCAGCGCGGGCGTTTCCGCGAGTTCTACCAGTGCGACATCGATGTGATCGGCAAGGACAGCCTGAGCGTGCGCTATGACGCCGAAGTGCTGGCGGTGATCCATGCGGTGTTTTCCGAGCTGCAGATCGGGCAGTTCAGCATCCAGCTCAACAATCGCAAGCTGATGCGCGGTTTCTTCGAAGGGCTGGGCGTGGCCGAAGGCGAGCGCCAGCTGGCCGTGCTGCGTGAAGTGGACAAGCTGGACAAGCGTGGCGCCGATTACGTGCGCGAGACGCTGGCAGGCGAGGGCTTTGGCATCGCTGCCGAGCAGGTGGAGAAGATCCTGGCCTTCGTGGCGGTGCGCTCGCGCGACCACGCCGATGCACTGGCGCAGCTGGACGCGCTGGAGGCCGATCCGTCCGCCACGCAGACCCTGCGCACCGGCGTAGCCGAACTGCGCGAGGTGCTGGGGCTGGTGAAGGCGCTGGGTGTGCCCGAGCAGGCCTACTGCCTGAACTTCTCCATCGCCCGCGGGCTGGATTACTACACCGGCACGGTCTACGAGACCACTCTGACCGAGCACCCGCAGATCGGCTCGATCTGTTCCGGCGGGCGGTATGAAGATCTCGCCAGCCACTACAGCAAGTCCAAGCTGCCGGGCGTGGGCATTTCCATCGGGCTGACCCGTCTGTTCTGGCAGCTGCGCGAAGCCGGGCTGGTGGAAGGCATCGAAGCGAGCAGCGTGCAGGCGCTGGTGGCGTTGATGGATGAGCAGGGCATGCCGCAGTCGCTGGATATCGCCCGCCGCCTGCGGGCCGGTGGCATCAACACCGAAGTGCAGATGGAAGCGAAGAAGATCGGCAAGCAGTTCCAGTACGCTGCCAAGGCGGGCATCCGGTTCGTGGTGCTGGCAGGCGAGGACGAGCTGGCCCGTGGCGTGGTGGCGGTGAAGGACCTGCTGCGCGAGCAGCAGTTCGAGGTCGCCCGCGAGGAGCTGGCCAGCACGTTGCAGGTGGAGCTGGAGCAGTCCCGCGTGATGGCCTGAGGGGCCAGTAGCGCCCCTCGCGGCGGCTGGCCCCGGTAGTGCCGACCCATGGTCGGCACCCGCACCGCTGGTGCGGTTCGGATTCGCCGCGAACGGCGAAGCCCCTCGTGGCGGCTGGGTACTGAAGCAACAGCCTCATGGGTTGGGCGGCCGGGGCGGGTGCGTGGGGGACGGCACAACCTGCGTCCTTGCGTGCCTCGGCGAGCGCCGTCCTGGCGCTCGACGCCCCCACGCGCCCACCCCGGCCCCCCCCCC
>Ga0207841_1000267_pt1 | contig 18384 bp, 10 predicted proteins | sample HigsolmetaGSP18D_FD_184846 | JGI IMG/M metagenome (GOLD analysis project Ga0207841, IMG submission 184846) | High solid enriched microbial communities from the Joint BioEnergy Institute, USA - SP1-8-D (SPAdes) | ecosystem: Engineered > Bioreactor > SSF (Solid state fermentation) > Aerobic >... | reverse complement strand
TTGGAGTTCATCGCCAGTTTTAAACTGTTTGAAAAAATCATCCGGAAATAGGTCTTTTGTTTCCATAAATATGTAAATATTAAATGTATAAAAAAAATTCTGCTCGATTTTAATCCAAGCAGAATTTTATACTTACACAGTTTTTGGTACAGTGTCAAAAATGTAGCTTAACTTACACTGGAAAATTCAGGGGGATATCCACCCTTTTATATTTTAATCAATTATTATAATTGATCAAGTTGATCATTAATATCATGGATAAATTTTGAAAGAGGTCTTTTATAAAAACCTTCATTTTTATCATAAGTTCCTAACATTAATCTATTATCAATGTTTTTACTTGAAATGTTTAACCCTCTAAATCTACGAACTAATACTTTTTTATAGCTTTCTTGATACTTAACTTTTCTTTCAATTAATTCCTCTATTTCATCCAAATGATTATTATATATACCTTTTAAATCGAATACATCACTTATTTTCTTTTTACCTATGCTATCATCTTTAAGGATTAGTTTTAATTTATTCTGGTTGTTCCATAAATACTTCTTTAATGAATTAATATCTAAACTAAATTTTAAATTAGCATTTACATTACTTAAATCATATTCATTATCATTTTTTATTTGGTTACAATAAGCACAAATAGGATATAAGTTTGAAAGAGAAATAGCAAATGCCGGATAAATACTTTTAGGATAATAATGATCTATTTGAAATTTAGCAATATCTCTTTCTTGTCTTACACTATTTTGAACTTGTTTTATTTCTTCAGTAGCAAGCATTGCATATTGAGCATTGCATATATAGCATGTTTTCAGACCTTTTTTAGATATTATTTCTCTCAAATTACTATTTGAATAATTTAATTTTTTTTGTAATATCATTGAAAAATTACTTTTCAATTTGTTATCATTACATTTTTGACAATTAGGATCTTTGCAGTTACAATTATCATTTTTTAAATTAATAATTTTTAAAAATTCAGTTTTATGTATTTTTAAATCTGAAAACTTGCAGGTTAAGATTTCATCAAAATTATTAATCAAATAATTTAAGTATTTATTCTCCCATTTGTCCTCGGAAAAAGAGTTTTTATAAGAATTTAATTCATTTTTAATATTAGTAGATTTGTTTTTGTAATCATCTAATACCGATTTATCGTATATAATATCTTCTAATTTCATTGATTCTTTAGTTTATCAATTTGTTTTTGATAAAAATTTATCAAATCATTATTATCTAATTTGTTTTTCTCTCTCTTTTCTTCAAGTAGTTCTAATAAAGGATATTTTAATACTTTTTCTCCAATTAAATTAATTTCTAATAAATATTTATTATAATTTGATTCGTTAATTACTTCTTTTGATTTAATTTTCTGAATTAGTTTTTCAATTTTACTAGCGGCAAATTCACCCATAAAACCGTTACCTAAAAAGAATTCATCTGCTAACAAATCATGAATATTAGAGCCAAAGGAATTAATACCATCTTTATCAGGTATAGATATGCCTTCATTTAATTTAAGCACATTTTGAGATGGAATATCAGATAAAATGAAAGGAGAATGAGTAGCAAAAATTACATTAAATTTAAATTTTTGAAGCTTTTTTAAATGTCTTATTAATTCAAAAATAAATTGTTTCTGATATTCTGGATGAAAATATAATTCCACTTCATCAAATATTATATTAACATCTCTATAAGCTAAAATATGATCTTTCTTAATAGAACTTAGATTAGACAGATGATATTTTATGTTTAAAAGTGAATGAATCATTTGTTGCTCTCCAGAACTTAATCTATTAAAAGGATAAATGGTTTTATTTTTAACAATATTAATTTCAGGTTTGAAGAAAGATAATGGAACTTCAGCTAAAGTTTTTCCTTCATAGTAGTTTTTATTTATTACAATTTCAAGAGAAGATTTTTGTTCATTATACTCTTTGATTGTAATAGAATCAAAAATATTATATTTAAAATACGATAAAACTTGTCGTAATTTAAAAGTAATATGACTTTCGTCTTCAAATAATCTATTAATGTATTCGTTGAAAACTATTTGTTTATTGTCGTTAATGAAATAAATAAATGGTTCCATTAAAAGTTCTAAAAATTGATCTTCATTTAAAATATTTTTTTCATTTGGGTCAAATAATTTTAATCTTTTTTCAAAAGAAAAAACAATACTATGTTGTAATTGTTTATAACTAAATCCTAGTGATTCAAAATAAGCAATTGAATTATCAATGATTAAATTTTTTAAATCGTTTAATTCTTTGTCATTTAATTTTGAAATTTTTTCTATAGTAATATATGTTATATTTTCTATTTTTTGATCAAAATAGTTTACTACAATAGTTGTTTTTATATTATTTAATTTACTACTTAAAATATCAGATAAATTATGCTTCTCGTCAAATAAAAAATTGTAAATCTTATATTCAGAATAATTTTGTGAAATCTTTTTTATTTTCTTAAAGATATATAGAAAACATAAATATTGTAAGTCTTCTTTTTGTTTTTTCTTTAGATAATCAGTTAATAATTCTTTAAATAAAGTATTATCAATCTTTTCAATAAATATTTTATCATTTAAATTAAGAAGTATTCTTAGTTCTGCTATTATTTTATTTAAGTCACTATGTTGGTTTTCAATTAATTTAATATCGGTTTCAGAAACGTAATTGTAATCCAATCTTTTTATTTCTAGAGTTTCAGAAACGTAATATTTTAAGTAAGAAAGTAAATCTTTTAACCCTATTACCTCTTGTTTGAAGATTATAGAAATAAATTCATTTAAATCGGTGTTATTTGGAAATAGAGATTTATTTAAGTTGAAGACTTCTTTAATTACTAAATTTTTACTACCTGAATGATCATCTTTATTATGCTGTACATCGTGTGTATTTAAGTAATAATCTATCTTGCCTAAATCTATTCCTTTTAATAAATATTCATCTTTTAAAAGATACTTACTTAAAATCAACCTTGACTGAGCTAAGTTGTATTCAGCATTCACATCTATAATTCCATTGTTTCTAAAAGGATTTATAGTGATTGGAGTTTGATAACCATCATTTTTATGAAATAACTTTCTAATCCATTCTCCATTCACTAAACTATTTAAGCCATATAAACTATAATTTATTACCAAATAATAGAATTTTTTCCAATCTTCAGTATTATAATTTTCAGTTAGTTTTATGAGTTTTTTAGTTGGATTATCTTGTTTATAGAAATTAAATTCAACAACTTTTTTATTTGATTTATGAGAGATCTTATAGAAAACGGATTTTTTATTTACTATAACTTCAAAAAATAATTCAAGATTTATTTCACAAAAAGGAATTGAATTTTCATCAAAATCTTCGATATTAAAATGTTTGCTTAGATTATAATTAAAAGCATAAATTAATTCCAATAAGCCACTTTTACCACTACCATTTTTACCAACAATTGCTGATATATTAATGTTATTAGAATAAAAATTATCTGGAATTTGTTGACTTTTAGAAATGTTGTCGATATTTCTATATTTAATTTCTGAATCTATTTTACATTGATAATTTATAAATGATTCAGAATTAGTTTTATAATCATATTCATTATAAAAACGATAAATACAGTTTTTTTTTAGATTTTTCAATAAATTTTCATCACAACAATTCAAAGGTCTTATAGCTAGTAGTTTTATACTCATTTTTATGGCAGATTAATTGATGAATAACTTCCCTATATTTTTACTTAACTCTATTAATTTAGGTAGCTTATCTTGTAACTCTAAAGGTAAAATAGCAATGTTTTTCCAATTATTTGTTTTTAAACCATAATCATAAATTTTAGAAGATAATTTTGCTAATTTATTTTTTGACTCTATAACTTTTTCTTCTGTTTCAGATTCTTTTAGTTCGATTAAATCCCTCATTCCATCTATAAAAATCTGTTTCCATTCTTCATTCTCTACCTGTAAAGAATTAAATTCTTTTATTAAATTTTCAATTTTATCTACATCTTCATTATGAGTAAATGGATTTACGTAATTATTTTGAACATTTTGATTTCCAAATTGATTATTATTAAATGTTCCTCCGTTAAAGTTATATTGGTTTTCCACAGTAGTATTTATATTTTCGATTTTATTAATAATATTTTTGACATCTTGAAAAGAAAGAGGTGTTGATAATGACGAATAGTAAGAGTTTTTAGATATTTCGATATAATGATTTACAAAGAAATATTGTTTATTCTTGTTTGATAATTTAAGCTTTAAATCTTTAAAAATATTTTGAATAGACATAAAGCCATTATGAGTTTGCGAAAAATTTGATACTAATTGATTAAAATTTTGACGTCCATAATAATAGTCAAAGTCGCCATTTAATTTTTCATCATAAATAATTTCAAATATATCTTTGAGAATAATCAAATTATTAGAATTCGTAAAATGATTTAAATATTTTATAGAATAATCATCTCTTAGACTATGATTATCTTGCAAACTAAATTCTTTTAGTAATCTTAGATATGTTTCCAATGCATTATCATCATTACAATAAAAAAGAGTACTTAATGCATTCGATTTGAAATTGTCTTGATTTGATTCTAAATATTTATTGGCCAAATTTTTAATAAAAGTATTATCTAAATTATATTTTATTAAAGAATCTATAGCATTCCAACATAAATACTTATCAGTATTATTACAACATGATTTTAGAAATTTTTTTTTATCGGAATTAGATAATTTTTCTAAATATTGATCTAATATAGCAGAGTATTCTTCTCTTAAAATAAAGGTTTCAACAGAGTCATAACATTCTGTAATATTATTATTTAAAACATAATTAATATGAACTAAAAAAGTATTATAATCTAAATTATCTTCTTCAATATTTTTAATTATTTGTTTTTCTATCAGTTCATTGTTATTAATCTTTTCAATTAGATAATCTAAACTGATTTTATTATTAGCATAAGTATCGCAGTATTTTATAGAGTTCAAATAAAATGTTTCAGTGAAATTTATATTATATTTTTTATCAAAGAAATATAATAGTTCTAACAGCTCATAAACATCAAAATTTATATTATTATTCAATAAAAGAGTATTAAAATTGAAAGTCTCAATTAATTTATAACAATAGTTTTTTATAATATATATATGTTGTTCATTTATATCAAATCCTCCATAATTACTCTCAATTTTTTCTTTTATAACAAAAATAATAACATGACTATTTTTTATATAATCAATAAGCTCTTCTAGATTAATGGAATCATTTATTAAAGATTTTGTAATTATTCTATAAGAAGAGGTTTCGAAAAAATGACAGTTATTTTGAGAATACCATTTTTCATCTAACGCCGATAATTTTTCCCATGTTATTTCTAAAATATGATTTTCATGAAATAAACTAGTAATTTCATTGGTTAACTTATTTATATCAAAATAAGTATCAAAGTCATTCTGTCTAGAATCTTGTTTTATTTTTTCTTTTAAATCTAATTCTTCTAAAGTTGGAAGTAATTCGGAAAAGAAGAATCCAGCTTCAGTAATTTGTTTTTCATAATAATAACCAATTTCTTTATTTTCGCTAAATAACCAATCTCTTAAAAAAATTAAGACATTCGTATCTGAAACATATAATGTTGTATTCTTGAATTTTTCAACTAAATAATCAACATTATTTTTATTAGGAAACAATGATATAAATGGATAGGTTTTGTTTGTAATTCCAAATTTATTGATAATGTGTTTAATGGCTTTTGACTCTTCTTTTGATTGAGTAATTAATTTAAATAAAAATTTTTCTTTACTTAATAATCTGCTTTTATTTGAGTTAAAAAAACGATTAATAATACTATATAGTATTTTTAAGTCTTTATTAATAAATTTGATTGTATTATTTATTAATAGTTCTTTAAAATCTTTTTGATGAAAGTTTTTTATCTTTAAATCATACTTATCACTAAATAGAATATTAAGAAACTTCATATAATTATCTGAATCTTTAATTTTAAAAACTATTTTCTGAATAATATAATCGGTCATTCTAATAGTTCTATCTTTAATTCGCTCAGGTCGAATTTCGTATAATTTATACATTGAATTCAAAAAGATATTGAACTTGTCATCAACATTTTTAAAATCAGCAATCATAGAAATAATCAAATGATTAATTTCTTGGGAAAAGTCATTCTCAAAATACTTAGTAATTTTTAAAAATGAACCCTCATTCTCCATATGAAATTTCTTATTTTTAAATCCTCGTAAACAACTTTCTACATATTTGTTATTAAAAATATTAGTTGTGAATAGTTCTAGTATTTTATCATCATGTCCATTATAATTTGTAGATCCTAAAACATCAATTGCCGAAATCACACTTCTAAAATGAGAATCTTCTTCAATTATCGATATGAGGTACTCAATATCTGCAAATTCGACAATTCTTTCAAATGAAAATTGTGTATTTTTACCTAACCAAAATGTTTTTTCAATTGATGTATTATAAAAGTAAGATTTAAAAATTTCTTTTCTTAGTTCTTCTGTTAATCTATCTTTTTCAGCTAAAAATAAAAGTTCAGGTTCATTTTCTAATAACCACTTTGTTATTTTTTCAAACTTTTGTACTTCAATAATATTTAATAAAAAAGAAATAGTATTAAATAAAGAAGGGGAAGTTTTATTAATTTCAGGAGAGATTTGAATTATTTTGATTATTTCTAAAACATCTAACTTTTCTAATAGTTTTGCTGAAAAATACTCTTGATAATTTTTATGTCTAAATGTAAAATTGCTTAATAATGGTATTTTTTCTATCAAAGAAATTTCTTCAAAAATTAATTTATCTTTTTCTCCTAATAAATTGTATAAGTTTTCTTCATCGATATAATTTTGTTGCATCAATTCGTTAGTAAACGATACTTTTGCTAAATTGTTCTTGATATGTGGTATATCAATAATTTCTCTTTTAATTAACTTAGTTTTACTTAACTTATCTAATTCTTTATCAATAAATAAATTCCATAATTCAACCTGATTATCAGGGAATTTATTATTAATATTATAATAATCACAAAATAAATATAGATTGAAAGGATTTTCTAAATGCACTCTATACTTATTCAATTCAGAATACATAAGCTCTTTATTAGTCTTATTTTTTAATATTCTATTAATCTGATTATCTGTAAGTCCATCAAGGAAGACATAAGAAAATTCTGATAAATTAATTGAATATTTTTCATAGATATTAGTCCTACAACTAATAACAATATTTATATTATTTTCTGAGAATTTTGAAATAAATATTTCTAGTTCTGAAACAAAATCTTGGATGTGAGCTATTTCATCTAAACCGTCAAATATGAATGTAACTTTAGATAATTTTTCCCAATTTTTAAATGAAATAAAATCAGTAAGAGTATTATTTTTTCTGAAGTTTTTTAAATCTATTAGTATAGGATAATTATTAGTCTCATTTTTTAATTGTTCTAATTGAGTATTTAGGATATTAAGTTCTGTTGTTTTTCCGAAACCAGGATTTCCCAAAAGAAAAATAAATCTCTCTTTTTTTAATAATTCAATTAACGTTAATTTATTTTCTTCTTCAAAATAAAATAAAACATCAGAATTAATATCTCTTTTAAACCTTATATTCCTTGTTTCTAAATAATCACTATTCATTTTAAATTATTATAATTTTAACAGACACTATTTTCATTATTGTGTTAAGAATTAAACCTAACGAGTTGCAAATTAAACCTAACTTTCCTTTTCATGAAATTGAAATATAGTTTATTTAAAAAAATTTCCTATAGAATAATAATTCCAAACATACAACAAACTATTGTTTCACCTAAAAACAAAAAACCTCATTTAAAAACACTTATCGAAGTTGTATAGCTTATTTTTATCTGAAACATCGAATTGTAGAACAGTTTCCGGTGTTATTTCTAGTCCATAATTGTGTAATCGTAATCGTATTCAAGTAAGTGAGGAGTTGGACTCTTGCCGTTTGGATTGTAATAATTTATACCTCTTGATCTTTCAGAAATTAAATGTAGATTTTTTCTTGCTCTTGATGCTAAAACATAAAGCATTTTTTTTGAATTAATATAACCATTAGCGTCATTAAAATGTGGTAAATAATCATCTAGAAGGGCGAAACCAATAACAGCATCGTATTCTTCACCTTTAGTTCCATGTATTGTTGAAACAGTAATTCCATCCCGTTGTCTGAATACTTTTCTGAAATTTTCGATATCCCCAATATATGGATTTCCTTCATCAATCAGTTTCTGAATTCTACTTTCAGAGCTTGCAAAAAATGAATTGAAATGTTCATCTAATGAGGGAAAATTGGGAAGTACAATTTTTAACTTTTCACAAACCTGATCGAAGAAAATTTTTAAATAACTTAAACCATCTGTCTCGCTTATCTCAAAAGAATTACAAATTCTTAAAAATTCTTTACTATTTACACTTGAAACATCAACTCCTGCACTATCTAATTCATTTAATATTTCTTTACCCCACCTTAACCTTCTTACATACATAAATGGAGAGGGTTCAGTTAATGCAATTCTTGAAACCTTGAACCAAAAATTATCAATATCCCTAGAAAAAGGAGCCATTCCTGGTCCATCAAAACTGAAATCTGGAAGTCTGATGATAAGTTTTCTTGTAATGCTTGCGATATGTACCCACTGTGGAGCGGTGATGCATATTTCGTTCGGGCTAATTCCGGCTGTTTCTACATTGTACAAAATTAACTGAGCTAATTCTTCAATTAAATCATCTACCGAGACAACTGAATTGAATGTAATTTTACTTGGATAGTCTTTCCCGTTACCAAATGCAACAATTGGAGTATCGAAAGTTTTATAGTAATCAAAATAACTGATGATAGCCGAAGATGATCTATAGTTTTTATCTAAGGTTAATTGGGTCAATTCAAATCCTAATAATTTTTCTAATTCATCTTTAGGCATTGGGTAGCCTCCCAGCGAGTCATAAATAGATTGGTTTGGATCGCCAACAATAAGTGTTTTTGATTTGCCTTTGCTTACACTTAATATTTTAGATATGATGTGATACTGTATTTCCTTAGTGTCCTGATATTCATCAATTAAAATAAAAGGAAATAATTTTGATAGAATATTTGCTACAACTGGCTTTGACTTTAGTATTTCATAAGCGTAAAAAAGTATCTGTTCAAAATCCAACTGATTATTAATTTTTAATATTCTAAAATATTCCTGTAAAATAGCTTTTATATGTTTTTTTTGATTACTATTTTTTGAGGTAAACTTGTAGCTTCCTTTTATGGTGGCATAATATTGAAAATCATAAAAACTTACTTTAGGATTTGTATATTTCGCACACAAGCTAGTTAATAGTTCTTGTGTATCATAAGAATTGATTACTTTAAAACCATTCTTTAATCTTTCTGAGTACAGATGATATGGTTTTAAAATCCATTCCATACAGAAAGAATGAATAGTGCCAATCCATAATTGTGTAATATCAACTCCCAATAACTCAACACGCTCCTTTATCTCATCAGCAGCGTTGTTTGTGTAAGTAATTGCTATCACAAACTCTTTGTTGGAACTTAATCTACTTAATTCATAAGCAATCTTATAAGTAAGAGTTCTTGTTTTTCCACTGCCGGGACAAGCAATTAAGAGCACACTATCGCTCTCTAAAATTGCTGCTTCTTGTTCGTCATTCAAACTGCCTTTTTCCCAAATGAACATAATTACTTCAGTTTATCTATTAGGGTTAAAATTTGGTCATCTGGAAGTACAAGGTCAAAGTCAAAAGCTAAATCTTCTATTTTATTGGTTCCATTTCTATATTTTAAAAGTTCTGCTGTGCAACTTGTAAAATCAAGGGTATCATCAGCTTCAAAATGTTTATTCATTCTGTACTGGAAAATGTCAGCAACGATATTTGGTGAATAGGTTTCTTTTGCAAAAAGAATAGCATCAATTATGTAAGCTGGAATTTCAGTTTTAAAAGAAATATGTTTGCCCAACATAATTGCAAACCAACCTTTTCCCTCTTGTTTTGCCATTGTAAGAACCCGCTTCCCATAAACAGCAACATCAGCACTTTCAATATCAGTTTTTGCTTGGGCACGGGTTGCAGGGTCAACATACACCTGTCTTATAATTTTCTTTATTTCCCTAGCATTTCCTTCTGTAATAAAGTCAACCTCAAAAGTATGTTTTGCATAAAAAGTTTTAACCCAGGCATTACCTGCTTCAAATGCGTCTAATTTTGTTTTTCTTTCCAGCCCTTTTTGCTTAGAACCAGCTACTTTTTTCTTATACTTTTTCAAAGCATCACTATCGCCAGCATTTTCAGTAGTATCGCAGATAGCATCATCTAAATCTGTGAGGATAGCACATTTCCTTTGTATCCTGTCACTATGGAAAAGTTGCGCTACATTTTCAAAACCTGTACTTCTAATGTTTATTAAACTTATTCCCAGCTCGTCCAAGCTTATTCCAAAAACTTTCTTTACCATAATCGGAATTAGAATTTCTTCGGCATCACCCTCAACCAAAATCACACCTTTGGCAAATAGTAGATTGGTTCTCACTGCATCCAAGTAACGCTCTACCTGATTAATATTTTCTGCTCCCAAGCCTGTACTAGGCTGATAAACCTCTGCATAATTTAATTTTTTAGCTAAGATGTTTATATTTTCTACATTACTTACTTCAGATATTTGTGTAGAATGTGTTGAATATATAATCTGAGTATCGCCATAATTTAACTTATCAAACAATGTTTTTTGAATGTGATTATGGATATGCGCTTCTGGCTCTTCAATAATTAAAAAATTAGCGAAAGTATCTTTTGATTTTCGATACCTAAATTCCAAAAGTTTTAAGGTCAAAAAAATAAGATTAGCACCACCTAAACTTAATTCGTGAATACCACCCTCATATTCTTCTCCTGGTTCTCCAATAAATAATTTTAAAGATTGGAGCAATTTTTCTGCTTCATCAGGAACGCTGGATTTTATAGATAAAGAAGAGGGAGAATAAGTAAGTCCGACAGCATCTTGGATTGTAGTTTTGATATCCTCTCTGATAATTTGTACATCTGGCAGTGCTTCGATGCTTTCATTCAACTGCGTAACTAAATCACTAATGGGCTGGTAATCCACGTCTTTTATTTCGCCACTTTTATTTTTTAAAAGAGTTAGTAACGGATTGGTTCTGTTATTATGAAAATCACTAACCACATCTCTTAATGCCTGTATAAAGGTAAACGAAACTTCTTTTGCAACAGATAATTGATGTGGGATTTTGGAACCAAATTTTGACGCGTCAATAGTTGCAGGAAAAATAACATTCTCAAAATCACCTACAAGTTCTTTATACACTTCAGGGGCGTTAAAATCTGCTGTGCTTTTCCCTGTGAAGAAAGTTTCATAATTATCTAAGATATTAATATCAGCCAGTAATGCATCCAATCCTGCTTTGTCGCCTTCAGCTAATTCAGAAAGTTTTTGCCTAATGTCAGCTTTTGGGCGAAAAAAAAGATTGTAAGTGGCTTTTTCTACATAATTTTCTTCGGCAACTCCTGTTCCGTGAATAAATAACGATTGAATGGCTTCTTCATTATTTAGCTCATCGAATTCAATACTGATAATAATCCAATGCCCTTTCCATCGTCCTTTGTCTAGAGTTCTATTAAAATCACCTTCAGTTAGTTTATAGGCAAACTGTAGAGAAGCATCTTCCAAAAGCAGTCTGATCGCTTTAAAAACGTTGGTTTTTCCTGAACCATTTTCACCTATAACTGTGTTTATTCCTTTATTGAAATTAAAATATGCATTTGCAAAATTTCTATAATTGACAAGGCTGACTTTAGATATATACATTTAGTAATTAATATGGTGGTTATTTGTTTTACAGATATTTATTTTACGAAATAAAATATAGCCTAGTTTCTTAAAATATACAACTATATCTATTTTCCGTATTATTATTCCAAACATACAACAACCATTTAATAATAAATTACGGTTTCACGTAAAAGCAAAAAAAACCTCTCTAAAATCGCTTTAAAGAGGTATTTATTTATACTATCTTGTGTTTTTGGACCTAAAATTGAGGTTGTGCAACAGTTACCGCTGTTGTACGCTGTGATGCTAATTTTTGGTAATAACTAAATCAATTTTTTTTACCTTGTTTTGTAAAATTACGACTAACGAAAAAAGTATTGGCGGATAAATATTTCCACTTTTTCTCCTTTGTATTTACCCCGTCATTTTGCCAATGCAATGTTAGCAGAAGTGTTTTTGTTAGTAATATTTTTTAGATAGCTTTTTTGGTTGACTATTTTTATGAAATTTTTTTAATTGCTCTTCAAATTCTTCATAATTAAAAGAACCACCTCCTGAGTATGTGTCTTTTCCAACCTTTTCCCAGTGTCTATCCTCAGCCATGAAAACAAAAAAATGATCTATTCTATTATGTACAAGATAATTTTGTAGTAACCAATCAAACATTGTTTCATAATCCTCGATGATTTGATTTTTATCGGAACCATAATCAATTCTATACATAGTAATTATTATTTTGAGATAAAAACCAATAATAAACTTTGTTAAAACATAAATTTGGCTTTGAATTGGTTTTACGTGAGCAAATAACCCTTCTGATAAGTAGCCAATATCATTTAAGGCCTCATATTGTCCATGTATTATTTCACTTGTTAGTTCATATAGGTATGGTGCTGTATAAATTCCATTATTATTTAATTCTTGTCTTATTTTCCCATCAAGGAATATTTCTGATTTAGGGTTTTCGAGCCACTTTTGATGTAAATCTGGATTTATTGAAAAAAGTATTAAAAAATTTAACTTTGACAACAGTGTTCTAATTAGACTATAGCAATCTGCATAGCAATTATTTTGTGCAAGTAAGTCAATTGAAGTTACAGTTTGAGAAACTGACTTAAATTGAAATAAATATGCTACGTCAAATTTTAATCGTTTATCAGTTTTATTATTTATATTTTTTGGTAATGTAGACATTGATAGATATGAGTTGTAAACAACAAACATTTCATCTCTATTATCAAATTTATTTGAATTCCAATAAGAATTTCGACTGATTCCTCCAAAATGTTCAAGATATTGAGAACCTGCAATTAAATTAACTAAGCAGTCGTTAGGTATATTGTTTTCGATAAGAAAAGTGAATTTTTCTTTATTAACGTCGTTTGTCATAACATTTCTGCTAACATTGTTTTTTTACTAAACTATTATAACTTTAGTTTCGTATAAATAACAAATATATAAATTAATCTAATTTATAATCATTGTTGTATATGTAAATAATTGAATAAAAAAAGCTCCATATTAGAGCCTTTATTCATTATTTTTTTTATTAAAATCAAAATCTATAGGTAATTGTATTTAGAATCCAATAATAATTTTAGTTTTTCGGTGCTAATATATATATATTTCTATATCGCTTCAATTTTCACCACTTCACTTTTTATGACCTTAGTGCCTGAATCATTATAAGTTTGTTCTACAGTTACTTTAATTCTATCATATTGTGGAGTAGGAAAATTTAATAATTCTCCAATATTTTTATATCCAAATACTTTTGCTAAAAGTGTAATATGACGAGTACCATATTTATGTTTTTCACGATAATTTTCAACATTCCCAATGAAACTTTTCGCTAAACCCATTTTAAGACTAAGGGTTTCTTGTGAAAACTTTTCCTTTATTCTTAATTTCTTAATATGTTGGATTAACTCAAAATCAAATTGAGTAGTTTCAAATTCAAAATATTTTATCATTTTATTAAAATATTCACACCAATATGTTGGTGTATTAAAAAATATTGTTATATTTGTATTAGCGATTTGATAATTAGACTTTTAATAGTCATAATTAAACGATGTGACTCGATTCCAAAACGACCAATTTTCCATCGAGAACACCGTGAAATTGCTCCATGTCTAAAAAGTTTTGTACTTTCGTATATGGCATGTGAGCGGTTCTCACGTTAGCTTTAGGTGGAAACTTTATTATCCTCGGATTTTAAAGACGGGTTTGGTCGCCCATGGATCTAAGGTGTGAGACTGCTCCTTGCTTTTTTTGCAAGTATTTCTTCATACACGAGAAACATCGTTCCATAAAACCCAAAACACATGAGAACAAAACAATTTCCATTCATCCGTAAAAAACCACCAGACAAAGTCTGTTTGTTTTAACCATTCTTTTAAAGAACAATACTCCGTATTTATAACATTTTTAAAACACGGAACGTAAAGCAAAGGGCTATCCTTTCTTTACACGCTCTCTATCAGAGCCTCGGTAATGAGACTTTGAAAGCTAGGTTATACTTTTATTTTTCGCACCTTAAAAGTAAATCCTTTATTGCCATTTTCCAAATTTATTGGGCTCTGCTACCTATTATTTAGATGTGAGATGTGAGATTTTAGTATTGAGAGAATTCAATTATGTAATAAGTACAGATTAGAGATTAGATGTTAGATGTTAGATATGAGAATTGAGATTTTAGAGTTGTACTATGTAAAAAGTACAATGTATTATGTATTTGAAAAAGGATTAGAAAAATGTCATATGATTTGGAGGCGAGTGTCAAAAAGTTGAAGAGAATGGTTAAAATGTTTTACTGTTTGCGTAGCAAATGATTTAAAACATTGAATGGCTGAAACTTATTTTGACCGTCGAAAATCAAAGACAAGTCTTTTTTCGTTAGTTTTTTTGACGAAAAAAAGTGACAAAAGATTTCTCGATACCTCGAAATGACATATTAGATGCGATTCTGAGACAAGCCCAGAATGACAAAATTTGTTATTAAAAAGTGGATTTGAATATAAATAAGAATAAAAACGTAAAACGTTAAGCGTAGACCGTAAAACGTAAAAAAAAACAAAAACCCCTTTCCCAAAAACAAAGTTGGCGCGATGTACTGGAAAAGGAGTGGCTTTTAAAACTAATGTTGAATTTTAAAAAACTTGTGTAAAATTATGAAAATATTTTACTTTAAACTCAATAGGCATACAATAAGTGTGTTATTGGGATTGGTTTGTGCTACACCCCTATTTGCACAAACAGGAAAAACCGTGACTGGAACGGTGAAAGATCATAACCATTTGCTCTCTGGCGTGGTCGTAACAGAAGAAGGCACACAGAATAGTGTGCGAACTGATGAGAATGGATACTATTCGTTGACCTTACAACATGATGATGCTAAACTAATTTTTGAGCAATTGGATTTCCCTATTCGTGAAGAAGAAGTGCTGAATAGAAGTGTGATAAATGTAAGTTTCACAAAAGAGGACGACGAGATTCAGCTAAAAGATGTGGTGATAAATGCGGGGTACTATGCTGTAAAAGACAAAGAACGTACGGGGTCTATTGCACGTGTAACGGCTAAGGAAATAGAGAATCAGCCCGTGAATTCTGTTTTAGATGCTTTGCAAGGTCGTGTTCCTGGTTTAGAGATTACACCAACTTCGGGTAATTCTGGTAGTGGTTATAAAGTTAGAATAAGGGGTCAAAATAGTATTGCTGCAGGGAATGACCCCTTATATATTATAGATGGTGTTCCATTTAGTACCACTAGCTTAGGATCTACAGCTTTAGGAGGTGTAATATTACCTGGTGGTAATTCAAATCCGTTGAATACGATGGATCCTCAATCCATCGAATCTATTGAAGTGTTGAAAGATGCTGATGCAACAGCTATTTACGGATCACGTGGAGCAAATGGTGTACTATTGATTACTACTAAGAAAGGTAAAACTGGCAAAACAGCTTTTACTGCTGATGCTTCTACAACTATTATTACTCATGGTATATTCCCTACTCTATTAAATACCAATCAATATCTTGAAATGAGACGAGAAGCTTTTGCAAATGATAAGATCACTACCTATCCTACCAATGCATTTGATGTAAATGGAACATGGGATCAGAATAGATTTACCGACTGGCAAAAAGAATTTATAGGAAAAGCCACTACAGCTAACACCTTGCGTTTTTCTGTTTCTGGTGGTACTGAACAAACGAGTTTTATCTTAGGAAATACATTGGTAAAAGAGAATGCTGTTTACCAAGGAGATTTTAAATATACAAAACTTGGCTTTTTTTCTACGCTAAATCATCAATCTATTGATCATAAATTCAACTTAAGATTATCTGTACAATATAGTTTAGATCGTAATTTTTTACCAACTACAGATCTTACACGCTCTGCTATTACGTTAGCTCCTAATGCTCCAAGTTTATACAATGATGACGGAAGCCTAAATTGGGCTAATAATTCGTGGTCTAATCCTATTGCTGCATTAAGAAGTACATATAGAAATGAAACAACTAACCTAAACACTAATGCTGTAATTAGTTATCAGTTGTTGAATGGAGTTACAATAAAGACAAACTTAGGCTATCAGCGTACTGATTTTGATGAATTTCAATCCAATCCTAATACAATGAGAAATCCAGCTTTTGGAAGTACAAGTGCAGCATCTAATATACTTAAGAGTGAAAACTATCAAAATGGCTGGATTATAGAACCTCAGATTGATTTCAATTATAAATTAGGAAAAGGAAAAGTAAGTGCTACAGCAGGTGCTACTTTGACAGAACAAGAGAAAGAACAAAATTCTTTATTAGCAAGTGGGTTTGCGAGTAATCATTTAATGAATAACATACGTTCTGCAACCACCATAAGTTATTTGAAAGAAACTAGTTCTCAGTATAGATATGCTGCCTTATATGCTCGTATAAATTATCAATACAAAGACCGATATATACTTAATTTAACCGGACGAAGAGATGGATCGAGCCGATTTGGTCCTAATCATCGTTTTGCAAATTTTGGTGCAGTTGGTGCAGCTTGGATATTTTCTAAAGAAAATTTCCTACGTGACGTATCATGGTTGAGTTTTGGGAAATTGCGAGGTAGTTATGGTGTAACAGGAAATGATCAGATTGGTGATTATCAATTCCAAGATACTTTTACAATAGCGCAAGGTGGATATGACAATCTGCTTGTTTTATATCCTACACGTTTACAAAATCCTAATTATAGTTGGGAAAAAAATAAAAAGCTAGAAGTAGCATTAGAAGTAGGTTTAATTCATAACAGATTGGATATGGAGATAGCCTATTATCGTAATCGGTCATCTAATCAACTTATAAGTTACAAACTGCCTACAACAACAGGATTTACAAGTATCATTTCTAATTTAGGTGCTGTTGTACAGAATTCTGGAATGGAAATAACATTTAGTGCAATTCCAATACAGCATGGTTTAGTGAAATGGACTACAAGCACGCAGTTATCTCTGCCACAAAACAAACTGAAATCGTTTGAAGGATTAGATAAAACACCTTATATCAATGATTACGTAATAGGTGAATCACTATACATCCGAAAATTATATGATTATCAAGGTATAGATTCGACAACCGGATTATTTCAATTCAAAGATTATAACCAAGATGGACAAATTACCTCTATAGAAGATAGAAAAGTAAGTGTTGATTTATCACCACAGTTTATTGGAAGCTGGCAGAATAGCTTAGTCTATAAGCAATGGACAATGGATTTCTTATTTCAATTTGTTAAGAAAAAAGGATACAACGAATTCTACAGCTTCGGTACTCCAGGTATGATGTCTAATTTTCCTGTTGCAGTCTTAGATCGTTGGCAAAAACCTGGAGATAAAGATAAAAAATTTCAACGTTACACAACGGGGGTAGATTCTAAAGCTTTACAAGCTTATAACAACTTCTTATCAAGTACAGGTGTTATAGAAGACGCCTCATATATACGACTGAAAACTATAGCAATCTCCTATCGATTACCAATTAAAGAGTTGAATGGTTTGATTTATATACAAGGGCAAAACCTATGGACATTAACAAAAATGAAAGGTGTAGATCCTGAAACCGAACGTACTTTTTTACCTACAACGAAAAGAATAGTAATTGGTGGAAAAATAGAATTCTAATCAGTAATTAAAAAATCATGAAAAATTCAATAACAATACAATTGCTATTATTAGTGTTTATTACAAATAGCATACTTTTTAGTTGCGAAAAACTAATCGAAATAGACGATCCAAAAGGTGAAATACCTTCTGAAATAGTTTACGAAAATACACAAACTGCAACAGCTGCTATCACACAGCTATATGCTAACCTTAGAGATGAATATCTTGTAAGTGGATATCCCCCTGAATTTTCCAGTGTAAGTTAAGCTACATTTTTTAAAAATTGTAAATTATTATTAAACTCAAAAATAGTTTTATAATTCAAAGCTTTATGTCTTCTATTTCTGTTATACCAAATT
>Ga0207841_1000265_pt1 | contig 19126 bp, 23 predicted proteins | sample HigsolmetaGSP18D_FD_184846 | JGI IMG/M metagenome (GOLD analysis project Ga0207841, IMG submission 184846) | High solid enriched microbial communities from the Joint BioEnergy Institute, USA - SP1-8-D (SPAdes) | ecosystem: Engineered > Bioreactor > SSF (Solid state fermentation) > Aerobic >... | reverse complement strand
CGCTGATTTTCGATGTCGACGTCTCACCCGAGGAGTTGACCTTGTTCGGAGGTGGTGCCTGATGTGGAGTACGGTCCGGCAGTCGGCACGTGTCGCCGTCCGGATGAAATGGCGACTCCTGACCTTAAAGTATCGTCTGATTGCTCTCGGAATCGCGCTTCTGCTTCTCTTACTGATCATCATCGTCGCAGGGATTCTCGATACATTGACCGGGATCGAGAATGAGCAGGCGACCGAGACACCCATTGCTTACTCGGATGCGAGTCTGCAAGTCAGTGATGATGTTCTACAATACCGCGAATCAATCGCGCGTGAATTGAAAAAGGAACAGCTCGAGGGACAGACGAACGTCGTCCTCGCCCTGATGATGCAGGAGAGCGGCGGACTCGGGAACGATCCGATGCAAGCGAGTGAATCGAAGTGCGGACGGATTGGTTGCATCACCTCGCCTGACGAGAGCATTCAGTACGGTGTGAAACACTTCGCGTCGGTCTTCCGGCAAGCGAACGAGGACGTCAAGTTGACGCTCCAAAGTTACAACTTCGGGGGTGGCTTCATTGATTACGTCCAAGAAAATGGTGGACGCTATACGAAACAACTCGCAATCTCCTTTTCCCAGATGATGTACCAACGCGTCAAGAAGAGCGGGATCTATCAGTGCCATCGTCCGAGCGCAATCGAGCATCAAGCCTGTTATGGCGACATCGAATACGTTGATGCCGTCCTCCGTTATCTGACGCCGACGGTGCTAGCGGAAGGCAAAACAGGACCCATCAAAGGAAAACTTCATGCTCCGCTCGACATCCCACTACAGATGACATCGGGTTTCGGGTCACGGATCGTTTTCGGAAAGACGGATATCCATACGGGCATCGATTTCAGTTGCCACGATACGGATACCGTCCATGCCGTCCGCTCCGGTACCGTCATCTATAGTGGTCTACGCGGACCGTATGGGCAGCTGATTCAGATCAAACAAGGCGACTGGATCACCGCTTACGCCCACCTTTCTGCACGCCAGGTTAAGACGGGGCAAAAGATCGAAGCTGGACAAGCGATCGGAATGTGTGGGTCGACCGGACGTTCGACCGGGAATCATCTGCACATCGAATTTAAGACGAGTGATTGGTCCGGTCACATTGATCCGGCACCACTGTTTTCGCTATAAGGAGGGATGAACTATGGCATTGACGAGTCGTCATCTTCTGTGGCTCGTGTTGTTCTGTCTGCTATTGTCGATCAGTGCCAATGTCTATCAATATCGTTCCATGGCAGCAGATGAATCGCATCGAATCGTCGAGAAAGACGAGAAGTATGTGTTACCAAAAACAACTGTGTCAGATCCGCCCATCTCAATTAATGAACAAGAGCAAGAACAGAAATCGGTCATCTCTAAGAGTGCGGAACGCTTCATCACGTTCGCCTTTACATGGGAGGACGGGACCTATCCAACACGCAAACGACAAGCTGATCAGTATATGTCGGAGTCCATTAAACGGACGCTGTTTGCGAGTAGCGGAAGCGATAGCAAGTTCACCGCTTCCGTCTCGGACATCGAAATATTTCCGAACCGCGCCGATCCGGAACATTGTCTCGTCCGCTTCCAACGGACGTTGACGATCGATGCCAATGGTTATGAAGAGACGTCCGATGAGTTAGTTGAATTGACCTTTACACATCACGATGGACATTACATCGTCGATCAGATGAAGAGTCTTCAAACGTCAGGAGGTGTCTAAATGCATCCAGGAAAGCGAAAGACGCTGACCCGTGATTGGTCGCGACTGTACCTCGGAACAGGTCTGTTCTTCTTGATCGGCTTTCTGTTTTTCGGCTTCTCTTCCCTCTTCTTTGCTGAGGAACAACCGATCAATGCGACACTCATCGGCGAAGAACAACGGTTGACGAATGGACAGACCGTCACGCTTCTCGATTGGTCCCATGATGTGCAGCGGAAACAAATGCGCGTCCGTCTCCAGTTCGATCAACCTCAAGACTACGCGTCAAAGCTTGTGGCACGAATCGCATATAAGGAACGACCAACAGATGAGCAGCGCGTCCGTGTCGTCTATCAGCAGGACGAGCACTACGTCTTCGAAATCGAAGATGTACCGCGTAACTTTGACCAACTAGCACTCCGCTTGTATGTCATGAAGCCTGAACAGTCACTCGAGAATCTGCGTGCTACGAAGCGAGAAGATGCGCTCGTCGAATCACTCTACATGGATCAACGGCGTGTCTTAAAGACGTCACTTTCTAAGCAACAAGCGGATGACTACACGCAACTTTTTCTCGCTGACGAGCACCTGCAAAGTCAAAAACGGATCAAGAACATGAAGCGTGAACTAACGGAACAAGCTTCTCTCATCCAACAGATTGAACAAGACATTGAGATAAAACAAGCCACCTTACCCGACCTGACACTCGATGAACAAGTCGAACGTGAGGATGAAATCTTCAATCTGAAGCAGGACAAAGAAGACGCACTGTTACGACAAATGGAATTGAAAAAACAACTCACGCAAGAAGAAAAAAGACAAGATCAGCTGCGCATTAAAGCACGTGAACTGAAATGGTAAGGTGGCAAACACCGTGCCAAAATGTCGTTTTTAGTGGCACGCGGTGTGACCTTTTGGCGATTTTAATGATATCAGGGAAACACTAGGCTCCGCCTAGGCTAGCACGGTGAGTGATAGCAGTTTCCCCTTATGCTCTTTTTCACGATTTTAGATCCATTTTGCTTTTTACTACTTCTGATTTTTGGCTGGAAAACTTGATCGTTCTTCTATCGAGTCCAATAAAAAAACGAGCATCTCGGCTCGTTGAATGTGTTCTAGGATTATCTTTTTAACGACTCTAATACTTTCAACATGACATAAAACGAACCAAAACTAAAAGCTAATCCGAACAACGCGAGCACCCAAACCGACATCTTCCATCCTCTCCTCTCATCCTTATACAGCATTCGGAAGAGTGAGGTTTCAACAAATGGAAAAATTTATTAATTCATACCGATTGATTCTTTCTTTGCACTAGAAGCGTCACTCATATCAACTGAGACAGATTCACGTGTGCGTGTCTTCGCATACATGGCTTTTAAAAGTTCCACGATCAAGGAGACGCTCACGGCTTCTCCAAATGCGTAACCGTGTTCGATGATGGATTGCATATGTTTCCTCCGTTCTTCGTCTAAGTAGGATCACCTTTCTCACTTCTAATGACAGGAGGAACGAAGCAATTGTTCGAAAGTCATTTAACTTTTTTAGAACATTGAGACTCACTTTCGTAATGGAAGGAGGAAGACGAATGGACCTCTTGATTCGCGACATCGACCCCCGATTCGTCAAACAACTCGACGAACAGGCAGAGAAACAGATGTGTTCCCGACAAGAATTATTGAAAGGTTTGTTGACGACCTGGTGCGCAGACGGTATCCAGTCGACACAGATCGCACGTCTCGAACGACAGCTCGAAGCGAACACTTTGCATCTCAAGCGGAGTGCAACCAAACTCGAACTATTGACTACACTCTTCCGTGAGGTGATGCAGGATGAGTAACGTTCCCGGCGTCATCATCAAGTCGAAGTTCAAGTTGCCGCAAGCAGCTCGACAGGCGCGTCGTTACACGACCTACCTCAGCTACATCGATCGTCCGGAGACGAAAGCGCGGTCGCATCAATTCGAAAACTATCACGACTATATGGAAGATGAACTGAAATCAAGCGGTCTGTTCACGGCGACGCAAGACCGATTGAGTGCGAATGAACGAGAGCAGTTACGCGATACCTTCCGTCGGGCACAAGAGAACGGGAGCATCCTCTGGCAAGATGTCATCTCGTTCGATGAAGCGTGGTTACAAGAAGTCGGCGTCAAAGAAAATCGCTATATCGATGAACAACGGTTGATGCAGGCGACACGGAACGCGACTGCTTTGATGATTGAAAAGGAACAGATGCTACATGCGACGTGGACCGCTGCGATTCATTACAACACGGATAACATCCACGTCCATATCGCGACAGTCGAGACGATGCATCCACGCGAACGGGGTAAACGGAAACCAAAAACGATTGAGAAGATGAAGGCACAAGTCGTCCATACGCTTGCCGATCGGACACGGGAACAGGAGAAGTTGAATGCCTTCATCCGTGATGAAGTTCTCGCGCACAAACAAAATCACGCAACACTATCCGTTTCAAATCGCGTGCTACATCCGGAACTCGTACGCCAATACAAAGCGATTCAGAAACAACTACCGGACGATAAACGGCAGTGGTATTACAACATGAACGGCATGCAAAATCTGCGTCCTTCACTCAATCAATTGACTGACACATACCTTGCGACACACTTCGAGAAAGAACACGCCACGTTCAAGCAACGACTCGATACGGAGGTCGCATTCTACGAACGAAGTTACGGATCGGCATCTCAAGCATCGGCTTATCGGAAGACGAAAGAACAGGATCTCTATACACGGATGGGAAACGCCATCCTGTCCGAGATGCGTGAATCAGATAAGTCGTCCCCGAAGCTTACGAAGGGGGATACATCCTCACCTAAACAAAAAATCCGATCAGCGTTTCGACGCGAACGAATCATGCAAGAGACACTCTATCGGATCAGACGACACATGAATGATGAGTGGGACCATATCAAGAATCAGCGTGCGTTTGAACAACTCGAACAGGAAGTCCAACACGAAAGGTAAGGTGACAGGCAATGGAGGAAACAAAACAAGTCCGGATCAAAATGAGTGCCGTGACCGCTGATTTTTTAGAGGAATACCGGGAGAGAGAACGTTTGTCCGGGATCGGTCCGGCAATCGATCACATCATCCGTGACTATCAGGAGATGATCAAAAAGCAATGGGACTTGAACTATGTCAGTCGTTCCGTCTCGAAACAGATCGAGCAAGAATTGACGTCTTTTTGGGATGAACAGATCACGAAAAGTCTTGCTCCGTTACGAAAAAGCGTCCAACAAACAGACCTTCAAACACAGGTATTGATCGAACTGGTACAAGCCTTGATGCAGACGGAGAGCATCGAGGATATCATCCCGACGACCGAATATCGTCCCTCGTTTCTTGAGACGGCAGAGACGGCTGTCAGAAAGCGAATCGACCAACGAAAGCAATACAAGCATTCAGATGAAGAAAGGATGACTCACAAATGAGACGACTCAAAGCCTTCACACTCGCAACATTTCTCGAACTACAACCGACTCATGTCACCGTCATGATTCATCAAGCATGCTACGACATCCTCCTTTCACAGGAGGAATACGCTTTGCTCCAAAACTTTCAGGAAGAACCCTTAGTATTACTCCCGGTATCACGTGATTACCGTCAGTTACTACTCGATCGACTGGCTACCGACCCGATGGTGTTAGAAGAGTTGAATGATTTTGAAGGTGCTGCTGATTCGTCCGTTTCGTCGGAAGGAGCGTGAGAGGTATGGCATTCAAGAAGAAAACGCGTGAGGATTACCAGAAGGAAGTCCAAGCGTTGACCGATAAGATGGAGAAGCAGCTCGCCTCCCACTTCGTCAGTCAGGAGAGCATCAAAGAACATCTCGACTTCATGAGCCGGTTCCACCGCTACTCGACGCGTAACATGCTGTTGATTGAGGAGCAGTTCCAAGGTGCCCGTGCCGTCGGTTCCTATGCGTACTGGGAGAAGCAAGGCGTCCAGGTCCAAAAAGGAGAAAAAGGGATTAAAATCTTCATTCCATCCCCCGTTACGTTCATCAAACGAGAGACGGAGTGGGTGGCGTGGAAAGACGCGACGAAGACGGAGCAAAAGCGCGCCAAGAAAGGTTCTCTTCCGACGCGGAAAGCAATGTACTACAAGATTGGTCATGTCTTTGAGTACACACAGACCGATGCGCGGGAGAAGGGACTCGAAGTCTCCGAACTCTTCGCTTCCTATCATCGAAATGGATCGCTTCGCGAAGCGGAATCGTTTCGTCGCGCGTTGAACGGGATTGCCGAGACACAAGACGTGAAAATACTCGATCAGCCGTTAAGCGAGCTTGGTACGGCGAAAGGATGCTTCTATCCGGAACTGAACGCGATCGCCCTCAATCCGCGGAACTCGGATATTGAGAACGTGACCATCCTGATTCATGAACTCGCGCATGCCAATCTGCACAACGTGGAACGCAATGAAGAACGCGGAATCGAGTTGAATCCGCACGAGAAGGAATTCCAAGCGGAGATGGTCGCCTACACGGTCGCGGCGCACTTTGGTTTTTCGACGGACGAGTTTTCATTGTCGTATCTCGCCAACTGGACGCAAGGGCGAGACCTGCGCGACAAGGAGGACCTGTTGCATGAAGTCCATCAGACATCCGGTCACTTCATCCGCGAGATTCATGCTTCACTCGAGCAGGAGCAAATCTTGGAACGCGAAGCATTACCGATTAAAATGATTGAGTATATTGAACAGAATGCACAGATCACAGAACACGGATTACCGTTAGCTGAACGGTTAGAACGAATCATGCAACATTCACCGGAGGACGTCGGTGCTTACCTGACGAGTATCGCTAAGCAGGACACGCAGCAAGACCTATCAACGTTCGAAGAACCGATGATGTTGGTTCATGGAGCGACAGACTTCTTCGAACCGTTCGCGAAAGCCAACGACCGTGACTTTGACGAACATGAGACCATCGCCTACACGCTCGTCATCCCGGGCGAAGAACCAATCAGCCAACATTTCCGCATCCTCGACGATGCGATGGGACCGTACCATCACATCCTGAACACAGAAGTCGTCAGTAAGGAGACCGAACAAGTCCTCGAAAAAGCATGGTACGACGAGATGATTTCGACCGAAGACCGTGACCTAGAAAAAGTGCGACAGATCGTAACTCGTCACTTTAATGTACCGGAGCAAGATTTCCGTAGCCGTTAAAAAGATATCCTCTCCTCTTTTAAAATCAAGTACTATAAAAAAGTAGAGACGGAGGATTAACCATGACTAATAATCAAGCAATCGCTTATGTTGCCATCGCAATGGAGCAATTAGGCTATACGCGTGAACAAATTGAGAAGGTCCAAGCGAGTATGCTATCCGAGATGGACTGGGCAGATAAGAAAACGGCAGAGAAAAAAGCCGAAACCCTTTTAATAAGATAACTAGAAAGGACGCATCTGATTTTTAGATACGTCCTTTCTAGTAGTATCATGTCACTTAGTAACGCCTTGCTTAAGTCGACTCATTTGATGCGCTATTTCTGTCGAATGGGTCTTTTTTTCTTTAGGCAATTGTTCGATGATATTAATATTATCTTCTGCTTTGCGGTTCTGACTCAATTTGTATTTAGCTTGGATGTCTCTCACCTCAAACTGAAATCCCTTAACACCTGGCAATTCTTTTTTAATCAACATCGTCATTATTTCGTCGGATACAGATGCATTCTCTCGTCCTGTTTCGTATCGTAACATTATGGAACTTAAGTCCTGTCGTAACTCATCGTCATTTAATAGCTTAATATTTCCGTAAACATGTATAGATTGATAGTTCCATGTTGGAACATTTTCTTTTAGATACCAAGAAGAAATATAAGCGTGGGGACCTTAGAATATCATCAATACGTTCGTTTCTTGATCCAATGTTCTCCATTGGGGATTTCCGTAAGCTAAGTGACCTGTAATCATGATGGTATCGTTCTTTTCCGATAAATGAACTGGAATGTGTGAAGCGATAGGCGTACCGTCTTGAATCGTCACTTATCTATTTAAAAAATGCTCCTACTATTTTATACATAGATGAAATTATTGACGGTAAAGAGAAGGCTATTTCAGCTTTATCTGTAAAATCCATTTTCTCGCTTTTTTGATCCCTGGAATAATCTTTAGGATAAACATAGTCACCTTGGACTGGACTATCTTCAAAGAATTGAATATTGATAGAAGAGGCGTACATAACATTTTTTGCATCCATAACCTGAAAATGAATGTGAGGTTCAGTGGAATTTCCAGAGTTTCCACACAATCCAAGCTTCTGGCCAGTTACCACCATATCCCCTTCTTCTACATCAATAGAGAATTGCTTAAGATGTGCAATCAAGCTATATTCATTGTTTATATGCTCAATAACTATGTAGTTTCCTAAAGGTTCATGCTCATTTACATCTCCAGGATTATTATCTAATACATCGTCGATAACTTTAATTACTTTCCCTTCAAGCGGTGCAACGATTTCTTGATTAAAGGCAAAGAAATTTTCATTTTCATTTGAATATTTTTTATAACTTGATCCATCTTCTACAATTACTAAATCATACGCATACCGTTGATTTTCATACGGATAATGATAATTTGAATATTCATTTGTACCACCCCAGAAGACGTACCATTTGTCCTTTATAGGCATTTCATAAATATTTGTGGTGAAATTATTATCGCTCTCAGGATAATGCAAAAAAGGTTTTAATAATAAACGCTGTATTCTATTATTTTTATCATAGATTACGTTTATTGATTTTTTCCTTTTATCATCTATCCAGACATACTGTCTATAGTCTGGAAGAATAAGGTTAGAGTTTAATAATTCGAGTTCTCTTATACCTTTTTTAAAATTCGAAACAAGCGCAACAAAATCATCTAAAGAGATTAAGTCATGAAACTGTTTAACGGTGGACTCATAAATAAGCTTTGGATCTTCAAAAAGAAAAGTTTCACAAAAATTGTTAGGGTCAATATTCTTATTTTTACCTAAAATATAAATCCCCTCCTATTATACTTATTTCTTAGAATATGTATATTCTTTTGTAATAGTCTTAATCATGAAGGTATCAATACTATTTTTTAACCTTAATTGATCGTACTTATCTAAATTATGCGTTAAAAGAATTACGGATCTATTCACATTTTTTCCATTTAAATGAATTATCTTGTTGACACTATTTATTGTTTCTCCATTTTTACCAATTAAATCCAATGGTTGTTCATAGTTTACTTTCATTAAATTTGATAAATTAATTCCTTTAGGCATTTTTAATCCTAAAATTTTATTTAATACATTAATGTAATCTAATGCAGTTGACTTTGGGCCGTTTTTTGACCAGATAATTTGTTCAGAGTCAGATGGATAATAATCAATATCTTCATTTTGATTACTAGAATGAAGATAATCAAAGGTTTTAAATACTAACTTTTCATATTTATCTTTACTTGAATTTTTTAATAACTTTCTAATACTTTTCTCTTCTATTTTTTTTTCATTCATCAAGTAATATGGTACTAGAACACTGGCACCAACCGGAAGTATTTTTGAATGTCTATTATTAGTTAATTTTTTGGCCGATTTATTAATACGATCCATCCCTAATCTGTGCATTAAGTAATCCGTGTTAGGATTAGCACTATAGGTCATCATACCTCTTACAATTTCTTCAATAGTAACCTGATCTTGATTCTTGACTTCTTTCTCTTTCCATACTGAATAATTATGATTAACTCTACTTGAGTAATTATAATCTTCAATATCACTTAATTTTATTCGATCGTTAAAATTTAACAAACCTCGATTAACTTGATCTATCAATTCATATAAAACTATCAACTTAAAAAGACTAGCGATTGGTACTTTTTTTTCTCCATTAAATTCAAATATCAATTTTTCCTCTTCTTTTATTACCAGACTGACCTTTTGGGGATGATTTTTTATGAAATCAACTACATATTCAGGATCATTACTAGTCAAGGTTTTTAAAGTAAAAGCAATAATAGTACCGATTATCAATAGACAACTTGATAAAATTATGATTCTCTTTTTCATTAGATCTCCTTTAATATAGCACTATCTGTATTAACATATTTATTCACGGTGAGATATTTCACAGCTGTTTTCACAGTTTGTTAATTTAAGAACTCTTTTTCCTGCAATAAAATCGTATAGCTTTTGACCAAATCCTAACTTCTTCGAAATAATTAAAATAGGTAGCATAGGAAAAAGTATTAAGATATTTTTGGATATAAGAATAAAAGCGTCTATCCCTTCAAAAGCTTGATTATTACGATCAATTGCATGCATTCTTTTTTCTAAATTAGTTGCAGGTATTTTATAGTTATCAACTACAGATTTTTCTCGAAAAGATTCATATTCAATATTGCGTGATAAATCTATTCTCTTTAGAAAATTAGTTGTTTTAATACAGAATGGGCACCATCCGTCATACAATACCACAATTTTAAGTCCCATATTTAACTTTCCCTTCTCTTCAAAAATGGTTCGTTTGATATTTTTTTTAGTTTAAACTGTAATTTTTTTAGAAATTCTTCGAAACTTTCAAATTCCTTGTCTGTGAATAATATCAATTCTGCAATAATCATTGTTAATGAAAATGTAATTAAACCCATAAATACAGCAATACCAAGATGAAATCCAATTATAGAAAAAACCGCTAAATACTTAGTTTTTTTATTTAAAATCATAAATGGAAATGCTATTTTTATGATAATTGATAGGTATGTTAAGCTGACCATTAAATACACGTTGTTTGAAACAATATCTGAAAGATTTGGATTTGAAAAAACATCTGTTTGAAGTATGTAGTAAATAGCAGTTCCGTTTGCCCATTTATCCCCCTGGACTTGATACAAGCCTGAAACAAAATACATTATACATACTTGAACAATACAAGCTAACACGGCAAAATTGTGAATAATATTTTTCAAATCAATCTTTGTAGACAACTTGTTTTCTTTTCGTTTTTTACTGTCTATAGAATAAAAAACATTTGTTCTTGCAAATAATAAATAAAAAAGTAATAGATAAGTTAAATTATCGCCTCCATCAGTGACTAAAAAGCCTTGTCGAATGAATGAAAATGTAAGTATAAAATTTATGATACCTACTATCTTCTCTTTATAGCCTAATGTAAAAAGAATCGCGAAAATAATTCCTGCATGGTATATCAATTCAAAATACCAAGCTTCATCGCTCAAACCATATAACGTATAACTATTGTATTGACTTCCTACAATTCCGTTAGGTCCGTATATCACTTGTCGTTGATGATATAAAATTAAATAATTATAGACAATTAGCAATCCTATTCCTATCCGTGCTAAACTAACACCTTTTAGAAAATACTCTTTGGTCATAAATTTATAAAAACCCACTATGTGATCGCTTAAATTTTTATAAAGGGTATTAATCATCTTGTATACATCCTTTCAACTATAGTAATGGAGAAATTTCGTGTATAAATGGTTGTTTTTTAATCTCATGAACCACAGTCCATTCATTCTCTAAGCGACTATCTTTATCACTAAAAGGAATGCTTTCTTGTTTTACTATTCTGAGCGAAAGGAATTTTACTTTTTCATTCGGATAAGCGCTCTTTACGAAGGCACTAGCATATCTTAGTAAAAAATCCGAATATGTTTTTGTATTTTTCTCAAAATTTGTATCTAGCAATTCTATCGTATCTAGCTTATTTTTTTCCTCTACAGATTTTCTTAAGTCATGTATTAAAGGATCTTCAGTCCACATTTGATGAGTTATTGATTGAGATATTCTCCCCATTCGATTATAAGGGGATATATAATTATCATGCATTTTATCAACTATAGGATATGTTGCATCTATCCAGTCGCTAATATTGCCATTTTCAAATTCTAATTGAATTTGTAATGCATCATTTGTATGTATTGGGTCAGGAGCGAACAGAGTCCAAGTTTGTGTAAACAATGGATCTACATATGCATAAATTAAATCGTTTTTTTTAAATGTAATTGGATTGAAAGGTACTACAGAAAGTAAAACCAAAGTAAAATGTGCTGTCAGTACAATGACACCTAATACTGGAAATAAGTATTTTATTTTTTTCATTTTACACTCTCCAAACAAATAGATAATTTCAATTTTTTAAGCATGTTCTTATGTATGCAATTTAATCCTTTTGTAAAAATGTCATGGCTATATTTTATATAACCATGACATTTTCAATTTGATTTATTTATCAAACAGATAAATCAGCTCATTAACTTTACTACCATCATTTTTTGATGATTTTTCAATCCCACCAAGTCCGATAGCACTTTGGAATGCTTCTGTAACTCCCATACGATCCCCTGCTGGAACGCTTTTCCAAGCATTTTTAGCAGCAGAACCAGCAAAACGTGCTGCTCTAACTAATGCTTTAAAACGCATAGCCTCCACTTTTTCGATTTCTGCTCCATCTTGTTTTACGACTATACTCTTTTGTGAAGATAAGTCATTTTTTGATGCATCAGCTGAATAGGAAACAGTTGTGACTACAGCTCCTGCAATCAGTAATGTAGCAATAGTTTTTTTCATTTTTTTCAACCTCTCTTTTATTTTTTTGGTGTCATATGACGATGAAATCAAATATAACACTTTTACACTATTACATATATAATCCATTAATTCAATTATTTGTTAACAAAAAAAAGAAAATAATATTGATGGATATTAACAAGTCCTTAATTACCAATGTTCTTAGCAAAGTCAGTGGGTATTCTCGCAATATTAAAAACGTAAATATACTCCGCATTACAGAAATGTAAGAAATGAATATAGAAAAATTATCCTTACTTAGACCATCTAAATTATAAAAGAGTGCAGTGAAGCATCTTAAAAACACTCATGAATAAGTCAGATAAATAAAAATTATTGATTTCATGTAAAAATTTGTTGTATTTTCAAACAAATTATGTGGGGATTTTATGATCATTGTTGTTTTTTTAAAAGAGAGGTTAGTGAATAACTATAATTATTACGAAATCTTTAATTATTCATTTTTACGAGTAAAAAATTTAGTTTTTCTAATTCGAAGCACATATTGGAAGGATTAATAATTAAAAAATAACTGATTTATTGAACATTTCAAGTGATAAAAAATATATAAAATAATATACATGTAATATAATAAAATATTCATTTTCAACATATATAGAGATGCTGTTTTACTTTAAGCATAATAAACTTTGTAGAAGGAAATGAATAAAATCTCTTAGTATATCCTAGAGAAATTTGCGTTTTCATCATTAACAAACACACATTACTATTGGTTCAATAAATTTAATATTGTTTACTAAATTATTTATGTTGTACTTACGAGTTTGAAGTCATCAGATCGAGAATACTCACTATAAGTTCCTAATCTTTTTCGAGTCGATCGTTGATTCTTTTATATCTAGATATTAATCGATTTAAGATAAACGATACTTATATTTCAACGACATAAAATAATTTTAACTAGCTACATTTTCTTAGCACGTTTCTGTTATAAGAAAAACTCCTTACTTGATGGAACTTTTCTTATTTTATCATCATATTCTTCATCAATTTTCTTTAAATTAAAAACTTACGGAGAGGAGATTTTGAAGTTTATTGTTATATTATTTAGTTTAATAAATTTTCTCAAATATAATCTCATTGCTTTTAAAATGATCATTTATCGCATCAGCTATTCCAAATAGAACAACTAAAATGGATTCTTCTTTACTCGTCGATCCCGAGTAATCTGTGAGCGGACCGTTCCAACATTTGAAATATCTAATCTCGCACTGACAAAAAGTAATGTATAAAAAAGAGACAAATCCCAGATTTTTAGGATTAGTCTCTTTTGGTTTCGAAGACATATTGCTAAAAAGCTATTGATCCATTACATATCTGATTCGAGCTGTACGATGACATGGTTCAAATCTGATACATTTTCCTTCTCATTGAACAGCGCAATCGCCTGCTCGTGTGTCATGATGCCTTCAGCTGAATAGCTCATCAGGATTTCAGCTAATAGTTCCGCATACGAATCCAGTTCGTCTTCATCGTTTGAGTCTTGAACACATTGACGTAATGCGATGACCAGTCCTTCAACATCCTCGAGGCGCGTCCACCACATGCGATAAGCAATAAGTCGCTCGTCCTCATCATCTCCTGCGATTGTTTCTCGAATCTCATCCATCGTCGGATAATCCGCAAATACGTCATCGTGAGATAATTCAACTTCACCTTCAACCTCACCATTTCTTCTAACTAGATTTTCAAGGAATTGATCGAAGTTCTCCGCTACGAGATGTATTGTCTCATCCGAAATATCCAAACACCAAATGTGTGGTTCATTAGAATTGTCATTGAAATCAAAATACCAGAGATAACTTCCTTCACCCTCACCGAATATGAACATTTTTCCCGTTAGTCCCCATTCGTTTAACGTGGACACGCCATCTTCGAATTTCTCGACCGTTAACGGGTTAAAACGATACAATGGTAGATGAAGATCCTCTTCTTCATCAGACCATGTATTTTCAAAATCAACGTTCACTGAATCGAATACAAGATCCCCGCCATTCTGTTCTTCTAACTTTTCAATATATTTTTTAGGGAAACTAACATCTATTTCTTTTTCGATTTGTTTCACTTCTTTTTTATCTAACGGTAAAGCAACCTCGTCTTCTAACAATTCATCCCAAAAATTCATTAAAACACCTCTTCCACTGAAATTTTATCGCTGGTGAATCTTAAGTTATTGATGTAAGTGACAAAATGGATCTACATTTTCAACGAGCATGCACCTCGAATCAATAGAAATAAATAAGTACAACTACGATCAGAATGAGCGGCACCAATAATACCTTACCGGTCCGGCTTAAAAAGCTTTTCTTTTCTTTCGTAAATAAGAAATCAATTAATAGAAAAATCCGAATGCAATCGGAACGATGTAGAGTAGATTAACATTCGTAAGTACTGCACCGAATACATCGGTCGACCCATCAAAGTTCATATGTAGTTTCTCCTTTTTTAGAAATCCTCGCATGAGATACATCATTTACTACCGAAGCGCTAATGACGATCTAACATGTAGACAAGACTCTTTCCTTTAGTATGCCATTCCTTCCACTAAATCCTAACCTTTTATTTTTCTTTTTAGCATTCTATGGAACGCTCCGTGTCCTCCGTCTCAAGGAACAGGAACATAGAGATGCCTCGCGCAAGCGAGTCGCAGCTCTCGTTATAGGTCCGGCAGGAGGACAGCGGTGCGATAAGGATGTTGCTGCGTGCAGCCTAGAGCCTCACGCATGAGCCCGAAAGTTCTTTTGTCGTCTACGTTACTATAGAAAGACCAAATGGAAACATCTTCGTCATAATCAATCAATCTAAATCAGCTATCCGTCTATAGACCTCCATCCATTCAATAACCGCTAGACTTACCACTACCTGACGAATGTCACTCTTCCCTATAGAGAAGGCCATGCACAGACTCTTGCCCGCAGTGGACGGATCCACTGCGGGCGTCTCACTACCTTTGGATTTGGGACAAATCCATTCCTTATTCGCTTGTGCTATCGTCAAAGAAAAACGACGCCATTATTCGTCCATGCTCTCGCGCGCAGATAGGACGGGGTTATCCCGTCCGTCTACGCTATATCATGTCTTTAGAGGACACCTTGCGCTTTCAAGCTGACGTATCGTATTCTTCTCCGGCACCGACGATGATGTGGTCAAGCAATTGAATACCGACGATGCGTCCGACCTCGACGAGCCGTTCAGTCACCTCGATGTCCTCAACCTAATCCATGCTTCAGCTCAAGATATTCCGATCAATGCCAACATCCTGTTACAGCTACACAAAGAGCTCTATAAGTTCGTCCCTGTCGAAGGTGGGCGATGGAAGAACGTCGACAATGAGATCAGTGAGACGTTCCCGGATGGCACTCACCGGACGCGCTTCACCCCCGTCCCTGCATTTGAGACACCGGCAACGATGCAGGCGTTATGCGATAGCCTACGTGAACGTCGGCAACAAGAAGATGTCGATCCGCTCATCCTGACGAGCCTGTTCGTACTCGATTTCTTATCGATCCATCCGTTCAATGACGGGAATGGTCGGATGGCACGACTGTTGACGCTCTTGCTGCTCTATCAATACGGCTTCGAAGTCGGACGCTATATCAGTCTCGAGAAGATCGTCGAATCGCGGAAGGAAGATTATTATGAGTCATTCCGCCTCTCTTCCGTGCGTTGGCACCAGAACCAACAAGATCCATTCCCTTGGATCAACTACTTGTTGAGTACGATTCTTGCTGCCTATAAAGAACTGGAAGATCGCGTCGGGGTGGTCACAACGGGGAACCAAAAGAAGAACAATCAGATTCGTCGCTTCGTCGAAGGGCGAATCACACCGTTTACGAAAGCAGACGTTCGAAATGCTTGTCCTGATATTAGTGAGGCGACAATCAATCGCGCGTTACGTGAACTACGTGATGAAGGTATAATAGTACCATCCGGACTTGGACGCAGTGCCAAATGGACAAAGCTATGAGCGCATGGATTATTTTAAGTATTAATAAAAGCATCTACTCTTCATTAAAAAATATAGAAGGTAGATGCTTTATGAATTTACGATCGATTTGATATCATTCTTTTGAATTTAGTAACTATAAGAAGCAAAAAATAAAAGAGAGTAAGGACTAGTACAACTCCTAGCGCTACTTTAAGCCAATTCCATTTCCCCTCTAAAATAAAACCTATTAGATACGTACTTAAAAGAGTTAAATAGAAGAAAAGAAAGGATGGCACAATAGGTAAAAGCAACGGGCGCACATACAATATAGTGTTGTTCATATCACTTATTAAGCTATCAGGATTTATATTCAAATTTCTAATTTTAATCAAATCATTCCTTACAAGTTTTAATAAGTGTTCTCTATCTAGTTCCTTTGATCCGACCATCAGTTGAAATGAATAGTATTCAATTTTATCACTACAAACTCCAATAGCTTTTTGGCAAGTTGCAGTAATTTCATTATCTGTTACGTTCTCTATAATCAGATTGTGTAATTGTATTAATAATGTAAGTTCCTCACGTTCTTTTGCTTTCTTCTCTTCGTCTTTTTCTCTAAGTTTCGCGCTGAAATATTTATATAAAAACGCAAAATATGAAACACATGCTATAGAAAAGAATAACTGTAAGTAATCTACTCCGAGCGCTTTTTGAAATTCTGAAATATTTTTAAACATCAAATCCATACGGTGTACCTTCTCCTATAATTTTTTATATGTATAAAAATGTTCCTATTGATCGGCGCAGATCAATAGGAACCAAGGATGTTACTTTTTATATCTTATTTAAATTAATAACGGTAATGGACAATAAACTCCGGATCGATTTGATAAGAGAACGAAACTAAGTGACGTCCAGTGTTTGCAATAGATGCGACTGACTCCGTAATTTCTGTTCCATTTTCATCAATACCTTTAGTAATTGCTGTATCAATTTGCGCACCATCCGGTGTTAGTACATTTACTTGTACTTTACCACCATTAGGTGCTACTTGAAGACCGTCAAAAGGAACTCGGATAGAGAACGTATACTCATGAGTATTATTTAACGGATAGATTTTATAATCATATGAAAGCAAGTAGGCATTTGTAGAGCCAGCAACTGGTACTAATGACGATTTTGTTAAAATCGCACGTAACATAAGCCGTGCTGCATCTTCCATTACACCTGGTAAATTTTCAGCTTCTGCTTGATCACGAATATCTTCAGTCCCCAATAAAAGTGTCGACGCTTTTATTGGATTCATTTCAATCTTAGAAACTTTAAAAAATTCCAATACTGCTGGAGGAACTGCATTCCCGTTAGGGACATACCAAGTTTCTTCAGGTGAAATCGGTTCATCAGTCACTAATAATGTTTCAACACGAACAGTGTCAAATGCATTATTATTGTAACGAGACGTGCCTGTAATTATAACGTTTACATCTTGAAGACGGATGTTCATGCAACCACTTCCTATTCTGTGTAGTATGATTGCTAGATTCATGTTATATTTATAAGAGTCAAAAACAAAATCTAGCATTTTAAAAAACACGATTGCCGTCGTGTTTTTTTTGCGCCATTTAAGATAACACCCTTTAATAAAATAATAACTTATGTGAATCCTATTGTCAACAAAATTGACTAGTGTTAATTTTGTTATAACGAAATGTATAAGGGGACAACTATATGTCAATCAGTAAGCGTATTTCTGAACTAAGAAAAGAACTTAATTTAAATCAAATTAGTTTGGCTAAAAAAGCTGGTCTTACAGCACCTTCAATAAGCCAGTATGAATCAGGCACTCGAAATCCTTCATATGAAGCGCTTGTAAAATTATCGGCAGCTCTCAATGTTTCTGTCGATTATTTAGTTTCAGGCGAAGAGAATGATGATGAGATTCTAAACCCTGAAATGAAAGTTATGGTGAAAACCATTCAATTTTTAGAGAAAAATAAACAGTCAGATCTTCTTGATTTTTTAAAACTGCTGACCGGACAGCACTTTAAAGTAGATCTCAACTCTACTAATCCTAAAAAATATGCTGACTATTTATGGAATCGAATTTTAGAAACATCCTTTCCAATTGACGTAAACTATCTAGTTACTAAATTAAATATCACAATCATTGAAACATCCTTAGGGAATAAAACTGAAGCAATGTTAATTAAAAGAAACTCAACCATCTTGATTGATAGAAGTAGAGGAAACGAGTCAAGACAAAAATTAACGATTACTACTTTGATTGGACATTGGATATTACCGTGGCACAGTAAAGATGTTTACTATCATCGAAAAAACGGTGCTTCTACAACCTCTTCAGAAGATATTCAGTCTCAAGAGGCAATGATGTTTGCCAAAGCTTTATTGACTCCTTCAAAAATACTGAACGAAGATTTTTCTAATCTACCTTCTGGTGAAATAGATATAAATTATCTCGGTAATTTAGCGGCTAACAAATATCAAGTCTCTTTAACTATGTTTTGCCTTAGTTTAGTTGAATTTGATAAGAAAAGATTTAGTTTGATTATCTCTAAAGACGGAATCATTACACAAATACATGGTAGTGATATGGTTATCCAAAAGGGAGATCTGCTCCCTGAAAACAGTTTAGCACTTGAAATTATCCAAGAAAAAAGTACAGAAAAAATATTGAAAAGCGATACTGTTTCTTCTGAAGGGTGGATTGTAAACCCATTAGAAATAAAATACATCTTTGAAAGCTCTATATACAATCCAGAATATGAAACTGTGATGACTTTCGTATCTAGACAATAATGTTTGAAAAACGACCGTTATGTATACAAAATTGACTACTC
>Ga0207841_1000264_pt1 | contig 19134 bp, 17 predicted proteins | sample HigsolmetaGSP18D_FD_184846 | JGI IMG/M metagenome (GOLD analysis project Ga0207841, IMG submission 184846) | High solid enriched microbial communities from the Joint BioEnergy Institute, USA - SP1-8-D (SPAdes) | ecosystem: Engineered > Bioreactor > SSF (Solid state fermentation) > Aerobic >... | reverse complement strand
ACATCGCGGTTCAGGCTCCAGGCGCATGTGGGGAAAACGTGAATGCGGGGCGGTGCGGTTAAGGCTTCGTTATGCGGCAGGGACCGCAAAAATCCGAGCCCGGTCAGGCATTTGACGCATAGACCTCACGTCTCTATGGTACCCCGCTGACACGCCGTTCACGCCATCCGGACCCGCCCTCGATGACGACTCCTGTCCCGCCGCCTCCGGGCGACGCGCACCACCAGCAGGTGCTCCACGACAACCTGCAGGCCGCGGCCCGGAACATGGCGCAGGAGCAGCCCGCCGGATCGCGCCTGTTTCCCGGTCGCTGGACGCGCCGCGACTGGGCGCACGCCAGCCTGTTCGCGACGCTCGGCCTGCTGGTCGTGGCCCTGGTCCCGGGCCTGTCGCAGGCGATGCAGGGCGAGGCGTCCCCCGAGCACGACCTGGTGACGATGTCGCTGGCGCTGCCGCCGCTGACCGCCGCGCAGCGCACCGCCCAGCACGCCCACGACAACTGGCAGCTGGTCACGGTCGAACGCGGCCAGACGCTGGGCTCGATCTTCTCCGATCTCGACCTGCCGGCCTCGACGATGCACCGCATCCTCGAGCGGCCCGATGCGAAGGCCAAGCTGACGCGCATGCGCCCGGGGACCGAGCTGGGCTTCGACCTGTCGGCGGACGGCAGCCTCAGGAAGCTGCGCTACGACCGCAGCGACACCGAACGCGTCGAGCTCACCGTCGCCGGCGACGCGATCACCGAACAGGTCATCGAGCGTCCGGTCGAGATCCGCAACGTGGTCATCAGCGGCAAGGTCGGCCGCTCGCTGTTCCACTCCGCGCGCCAGCTCGGCCTGTCGGGCGCGAACATCAACACGCTGACCGACGAAGTCTTCAAGTACGACATCGACTTCAACACCGACGTCACCCAGAACGACCGCTTCAGCGTCGTGGTCGAGCAGGTCTGGCGCGAGGGCGAGCTGATCCGCAGTGGCCCGGTGCAGGCGGCGGTGTTCACCGCCAAGGGCAAGCCCTTCAGTGCCTTCCGTTTCGAGCAGGACGGCAAGGCCGAGTACTACAACGCCGAGGGCCGGCCGCTGAAGAAGAGCTTCATCCGCATGCCGATCCAGTACGCGCGCCTGAGCTCGCGGTTCGGCAGCCGGCGCCACCCGGTGCTGGGCACGATGCGCATGCACAAGGGCGTCGACTACGCCGCGTCCACCGGTACGCCGATCATGGCCGCGGGCGATGCACGCGTGCAGTTCAAGGGCACCCAGCGCGGCTACGGCAACACGGTGATCCTCGACCACGGCCGCGGCCACACCACGCTGTACGCGCACATGTCGCGCTTCGGCAACATCCGCCAGGGCCAGCGGGTGCCGCAGGGCACCGTGATCGGCTACGTGGGCTCGACCGGCCTGGCCACCGGCCCGCACCTGCACTACGAATTCCGCGTCAACGGTGCGCACCGCAATCCGCTGCAGCACACGATGCCCGAACCCGATCCGCTGTCGGGCCGCGCGCTGGCGCAGTTCCGCCAGCAGACCGGCCCGGCGCTGGCGCGCATCCGCGAGGTCGAGGACGTGATCTACGCCGACGTGCCGGCACGGCCCGATCCCGACCGTCAGGTCGCGAGCGCAAGCCCGCGCGGCAACGGTCGCGGCTGATCGAACACCACGCCCGGCCATGGCCGGGCGTTTCGCATTCCCGCCCCGCTTCCGCACGCAGCGCCATGCCCGACCTGTTCCTCGGCCTGATCTCGGGCACCAGCGCCGACGGCATCGATGCGGCGATCGTGCGCTTCGACGATCGCGCCGATGGCGGCCTGGACGCGCAAACGCGCTTCGGCCGCACCTATCCCTGGGACGCCGCGCTGCGCGCGCGGCTGGTCGCGCTCGGCCAGCAGGCCGCGGTGCTGACGCTGGACGATGTCGGCGAACTCGACGTGCAGATCGCCAATGCGTTCGCCGATGCGGCGCTGGCGGCGATCGCGGATGCGGGGCTCACGGCCGCCGAGATCGCCGCGATCGGCTCGCACGGGCAGACCTTGCGGCACCGTCCCCATGGCCGCGCCGGCGATGGCCGTGCACCGTTCACGCTGCAGCTCGGCGACGGCGCGCGCATCGCGGAGCGCACCGGGGTGGCGACCGTGGCCGACTTCCGCCGCCGCGACGTCGCGGCCGGCGGCCATGGCGCGCCGCTGCTGCCGGCCCTGCACGCCGCACTGCTGCACGCGCCCGGCGAAGACCGCGCGGTGCTCAATCTCGGCGGGATCGCCAATCTCACCTTGCTGCCGGGCGATGGCGGCCCGGTGCGCGGCTTCGACACCGGCCCGGCCAACGGCCTGATGGACGCGTGGTGCCTGCGCCACACCGGCGCGGCCTTCGACCGCGACGGCGCGCTGGCACGGTCGGGCAAGGTGGACGCGGCGCTGCTGCACCGCCTGCAGGGCGAGCCGTGGTTTGCCCTGCCGCCACCGAAATCCAGCGGCCGTGACCAGTTCCATCTCGACTGGGTCGATGCCGCGCTGCAGGGCCACGAATCGATCGCCGACGTGCAGGCGACCCTGCTCGCCCTGAGCGCGACGACGATCGCCGACGCGCTGCGCGCGACCCAGCCCGCGACCACGCGCGTCATCGGCTGCGGGGGCGGCGTGCACAACGCCGTGCTGATGCAGGCGCTGGCGGAGGCGCTACCGGACGTGACCGTCGAGTCGAGCGCGGCGCATGGCCTCGATCCCGATCATGTCGAGGCGATGGGGTTCGCGTGGCTGGCGCGTCAGACCCTGCTCGGCCGGCCGGGCAATCTGCCGTCGGTCACCGGCGCGTCCGGTCCACGCGTGCTGGGGGTCGTGCATCCGGCCTGAGCGGCCGGGTCGGATCACGCCGGCTGCGCGACCGCACCGCGTCCGATCAGCGCGAAGGTGTCGTCGGGAATCTGCTCCAGCGCGCCGATCGCCGCGGCCAGCACGCCATCCTCGTGCGGATCGAAGGTCGAGCGCTCGTCGCCAACGCTCGCCCGCAGGCCCTGCTCGATCAGGAACCGCAGCGTGCGCGCCTGCCCCCAGCCCTGGCGGTCTGCGTAGGCGGCGACGCGCTCGAGCAGGGCGGGATCGAGATCCCTGAGTACGATTTCGGTCATTCCGTGGCGTCTCCCGTGGCGGGTGCGTCGCCCTCGTCGAGGCGCACCCGAGGCTTGAGCCAGAAGAAGAGCACAAGTGCGGGGACGGCGACCACGGCGGTGATCACGAAATAGGCCGCGTAGCCGTCGGTGGCCTCCACGATCTGCCCGGAGAAGAATCCGAGCACCTTGCCCGGCAGCATGATCAGCGACGAGAACAGCGCGTACTGGGTCGCGGTGTAGCGCTGGTTCACCAGCGCCGACAGGTAGGCCACGGCCACCGTACCGAGGAAGCCCTGGGCGAGGTTCTCGCCGGAGATCACGATGGTCAGGCGGGTCAGGTCGCCGTCGGCGCCGATCAGGGTCACGTAGAGCAGGTTGCTGACCGCGCCGAGCACGATGGCCACGAACAGCGGCCACTGGATGCCCCAGCGCGCGACCGCGATGCCGCCGATGAACGCGCCTGCGATGCCGATCCAGATGCCGTAGACCTTGGTGACCGCGGCGATCTCGGTCTTGGTGAAGCCCTGGTCCAGATAGAACGGGCCGATGATGCCGCCGATCAGCGCCTGGTCGGAGGCCTTCATCGCCAGGATGAAGAGCAGGATGCCCAGCGCGACCTTGCCGCCGAAGCGGCGGAAGAAGTCGGCGAACGGTTCGACCACACCTTCGCGCAGGCCCTGCGCCCAGTTCTGCACCCGGGTGCGCACCACGTCCGGCTCGCGCGCGACGAACACCGTCACGATGGGCACCAGCATGCAGGCCGCCATGACCTGGTACACGACCGGCCAGGCGACGTGGTCGGCCAGCACCAGCGCCAGCGCGCCGGTGACGATCAACGCGATGCGATAGCCCAGCGAGTAGGTCGCGACCAGCGCGCCCTGCGCGTTCTTCGGCGCGATCTCGACGCGGTAGGCATCCACCGCGATGTCCAGCGTCGCGCCCGAGAACGCGACCAGCAGCGTGATGCCGACGAACAGCGCCAGCGGCCCGGTGCCGACCGCGGCCATCGCGATCAGGCCCACCATCACCGCGACCATCGCCAGCAGCAGCCAGCCGCGCCGCTGGCCCAGCCGCCCGAGCACCGGCAGCCGCCAGCGGTCGACCAGCGGCGCCCACAGGAACTTGAACGAGTACGCCATGCCGGCGCTGGCGATCATCGTGATCTCGCGCAGCTCGATGCCGCCTTCGCGCAGCCAGTAGGCCAGCGTGCCGGCGACCAGCAGGAACGGCAGGCCCGATGCGAAGCCGAAGAAGAACATCGTCCACGCCGCCGGCTGGGTGAACGCCCGCCAGATCGAGGGCTTGCCGGCCGGTGCCTCAGCGGCGGCGTTCACAGGCGGTAATCCACGACCAGCGGTGCGTGGTCGGAGAAGCGCGGCTCGCCGTGCACCGCGCAGGCCGCGACCCGATCGCGCAGCGACGGGGTGATGAACTGGTAGTCGATCCGCCACCCCACGTCGTTGGCGCGCGCGGCGCCGCGGTTGCTCCACCAGGTGTATTCGGGCGATTCGGGACGCAGGACGCGCAAGGCATCGAGCCAGCCGGTCGCCGGCGGCTCGACCAGACCGTCGCCGCAACCGTCGGCGATCATCGCGTTGAGCCACGCGCGCTCGGGCGGCGTGCAACCCGAGTTCTTCTGGTTGGACGACCAGTTCCTGATGTCGTGCTTCGCGCGGACGATGTTCCAGTCGCCGCACAGCACGTAGTCACGGCCGCTGGCCAGCCATTCGTCGAGGATCGGCCTGAGCCAGTCCATGACCTCGAACTTGAAGCCCTGGCGCAGGTCGCCCGACGAACCGGACGGGATGTAGAACGACACGACGCTCAGATTGCCGAAGCGCGCCTCGATGTAGCGGCCCTCGTCGTCGAACGGCGCCCAGCCCAGTGCGGTGCGGACCTCGTCGGGCTCGCGCCTGGCGTAGATCGCCACACCGCTGTAGCCCTTCTTGGTCGTCGCATCGCGGAACCAGGCCTTGTAGCCCGGGGGCAGGAAATCGCCGTGCAGGCCCCCGTCGGCGATCAGCTGGTGTTCCTGCGCCTTGGTCTCCTGCATGCACAGCACGTCGGCGTCCTGGGCGGCGAACCAGTCGAAGAAGCCCTTCTTCGCGGCGGACCGCACGCCGTTGGCGTTGAAGCTGATGATTCTCATGCGGGGGATCGATCCACCTGTACCGGCGCCAAGCCTAACGGATTCGTGCTGGTCGACCGGACGCGCCGCTTCCGTATGCTCGGCCGATGTCGGCCGTCCTGCCCCGTGTCGAATCGGCCTCGGCCCAGCAGGCCCACGCCGCGCACTGCCTGCGCCTGACGCCGGAGCAGGCGGTCTACGCCGGCGACATCGCCTTCCACGTCGACAATGCGCTGCAGGCGCCGGACAGCGATGCGATGGTCGTGCTGTTGGAGGACACGGTGATCGGCTTCTACCGCCTCGACTATCCGACCGCGCCGGTGCCGCTGCGGACGCCCGACCGGCGCACGGTCACATTGCGCGCATTCGCGCTCGATCTGGCGTAGCAGGGGCGCGGCCTGGCCTTGCCGGCGATCGAGGCCTGCTGTGCCGACCTGGTCAGCCGCCATCCCGAACGCCCGTGGTTGGCGCTGACCGTGCACGCGGCCAACGCCGTCGCCCTGCGCCTCTACCGCCGCGCCGGCTTCGTCGCCGACGACGGCCATCTGGCCGGTGGCGGCGGTGGCCCGCTGCTGCTGATGCGGCGCGCGCTCGGCGTGGGACAATGCCGGCCATGACCGACCACCGCACCCGTTTCCTGCAACTTGCCCTCGAAGCCGACGCCCTGCGCTTCGGCGAGTTCACGCTCAAGTCCGGCCGCGTCAGCCCGTATTTCTTCAACGCCGGGCGCTTCGATACCGGCGCGGCGATCGCGACGCTGGCCGGCTGCTACGCCGATGCGCTCGACGCCGCCGGGGTCGAGTTCGACCTGCTGTTCGGCCCGGCCTACAAGGGCATTCCGCTGGCGACCGCGCTGGCCTGCGAATACGCGCGCCGCGGCCGCGACCTGCCGGTGGCGTTCAACCGCAAGGAAGCCAAGGCGCACGGCGAGGGCGGGGTGCTGATCGGCGCGCCGCTGGCCGGCAAGCGGGTGCTGATCGTCGACGACGTGATCACCGCGGGCACCGCGATCCGCGAGGCGCTGGGCCAGATCGCCGACGGCGGTGGCGCGGTGTCGGGCATCGTCATCGCGCTCGACCGTCAGGAGCGCGTGTCCGAGGACAGCGGCGAGTCCGCGGCGCAGCGTGTCGCGCGCGAGCAGGGCGTGCCGGTCGTGGCGATCGCCGCGCTGTCGGACCTGCTTGCATTCGCCGGCCAACACGCGACACTGGCAGCCGAACGCGACCGCCTGCTCGCCTACCGGGCCCGACATGGCAGCGAACCGACAAGCTGATGCCGCACTTCGGCCGTTCAGGGGGACGGACGTCATGCACATTCCGAACCGACTCGCCGTAGGCGTGCTGCTGGCCTGTGTCGCCTCGGGCGCGCTTGCCCGGCAGGACAGCGCCGACCGCAAGATCTACTGCTGGAACGAGGGCAGCCGACGCGTCTGTGGCGACGCACTGCCCGGCTCGGCGGTGGACGCCGAGCGCACCGAGATCAGCAGCCGCAGCGGCATGACCACGGCCCATGTCGGCCGCGCGCTGACCGCCGACGAGCGCAGCGCGCTCGACGCCGCCGCGCTGCAGGCCAAACGCGATGCCGAAGCCGAAGCCACACGCAAGCGCCAGGAGCTGGCGATGGTCGAGTCGTACGCGACCGAAGCCGACCTGCGCCGGGCCTACGGCGAGCGCATCGTGCTTGTGGAGGAAGCGCTCAAGACCTCGGCGATGGGCATCGACAACCTGCGCACCAGCCTGTTGGCGCTGCTGCGCCAGGCCGGCGAGCGCGAGCTGGCCGGTCAACCGGTCGCCCGGCCGCTGACCGACAGCATCCGCAGGCAGCATGCCGACCTGCAGCGGCAGCTCGCGATCCGCGACCAGCAACTCGGCGAACAGGCCGCGCTGGGCGGCGACCTGCAGGCGGCGTTGACGCGCTACCGCGAACTCAAGCAGCCGGCGGCAGGCGCGCACGACTGAGCGTCGCGCGCGCGGGTTCGCGCGGCCAGCCGCGACCGGTATCCTCGTCGGCTTCCCCCGCTGTCGCTCACCGCCCGTGTCCGATCCGATCTCAGCCCTGCTCCTCGGCATCATCGAGGGGCTGACCGAATTCCTGCCCGTTTCCAGCACCGGTCACCTGCTGATCGCCCAGCACTGGCTCGGCGCGCGTTCGGACTTCTTCAACATCGTCATCCAGGCCGGCGCGATCCTCGCCACGCTGCTGGTGTTCCGCCGGCGCATCTGGCAACTCACCACGGGCCTGCGCGAACGCGAGCACCGCGACTATTCGGCCAAGCTCTTCGTCGCGTTCGCGGTCACCGCGCTGGTCGGCCTGCCGGTGCGCATGGCCGGCTGGGAACTGCCCGAGACGGTCACGCCGGTCGCCTGGGCGTTGATCATCGGCGGCATCTGGATGCTGGTCGCCGAGTACTTCGCCGAGAAGCGCGGCGACAACGCGCACGTGACGTGGACCGTCGCCATCGCGGTGGGCCTGGCGCAGGTGGTGGCTGGTGTGTTTCCCGGCACTTCGCGTTCGGCGACGACGATCTTCCTGGCGATGCTGCTGGGCCTGAGCCGGCGCTCGGCCGCGGCCGAATTCGCGTTCCTGGTCGGCATTCCGACGATGTTCGCCGCCAGCGCCTACGCGTTCCTCGAACTGTGGATGGACCAGGGCCTGGGCGAGGAAGCCTGGGGTGATGTCGCGATCGCCTTCGTCGCGGCGATGGTCACCGGCTTCATCGTGGTGAAGTGGCTGCTGGGCTACATCAAGCGCCACCGCTTCACCGGCTTTGCGATCTACCGCATCGCGCTGGGTGCGGGCCTGTTGCTGCTGATGCCTTCCGGTTTCTGAGGCCTACGGCAGGCGGAAGAACGCCGCCGCCGTCGCCGTCGTCGCCTCGGCGGTGACCGCCAGGTCCTCGCGGCGATCGCGCGCCAGTTCCTCGACGATGTGCGGCAGGAACGCCGGCTCGTTGCGCCGGTCCTTCGGCATCGGCTCGAGCGTACGCGGCAGCAGATAGGGCGCGTCGGTCTCGACCATCAAGCGGTGGGCCGGGATGCTGGGGACCAGCTCGCGCAGGTGCTGGCCACGGCGCTCGTCGCACAGCCAGCCGGTGATGCCGATGTGCCAGTCGCGGTCGAGGCAGTCGAAGAGTTCGCGCCTGCCGGCGGTGAAGCAGTGCACGACCGCCGGGCCGATCCTACCTTCGAATTCCCGCATGATCGCGACGAAGTCGTCGTGCGCGTCGCGCTGGTGCAGGAACAGCGGCTTGCCGGTGTCGACCGCGATCTGCAGCTGCCGCTCGAAGGCCTTGCGCTGCGCGGGACGCGGCGAGAAATCGCGGAAGTAATCGAGCCCGCATTCGCCGACCGCGACGACTTCCGGATGCGCGAGCAGCGCGCGCATCTCGGCGTCGCACTCGTCGGTGTATTCGGCCGCATGATGCGGATGCACGCCTGCGGTTGCGTACAGAAAACCGGGATGCGCCTGCGCCAGCTCGAGCGCCCTGGGCGAATGTTCGCGGCTGGCGCCGGTGATCACCATGCGCGTCACGCCGGCATCGCGCGCGCGCTGCAGCACCGCGTCGCGATCGTGGTCGAAACTGTCGTGGGTGAGATTGGCGCCGATGTCGATCAGCTGCATGGCGGACTGGGGGCAACGTGGGGGCGTGCATTGTAGACGGCGGGCTTTGAAGCCCGCCCTGCATGCCCTCGATTCGCCCGTAGAACCCGACCCGCACCCGACGCGCTTCGCGCGTCGACCCTTCCCGGCGGGAGAGGTGCAAAGACCTAGTTCAACAGCTGGCAACTCGCCGGCGTCGTGCTTTCGAACAGCGCGCGCGTCGCCCACTGCGGCTGGTCGATGAAGGGATTGCGGTTGCCCTGGAAGCTGTAGACCACTTCGTTGCGTTCGCGCTCCCGGGCATCGGGCGGATCGGCCTGATGCCATTCGAGCAGCGTCGACAGCAGGCCCATGTAGGCCGGCGAGGCCGAGGTCGAGACGATGCGGCTGGCGTCGTCGGTCAGTTCGAGGTCAGGCTCGGACTGGCCAGTGGTCGGATGCGCGCCGCCCTCGTAGCGGATCGCCATGTACAGCACCGCGCGCGCGATGTCGCCCTTGCGGTGGCCCCAGACCTGGAAGCCGTTCGACCCGCTCCAGTTCGAGTTGCCCGGAAACAGGCCGCTGCCGCCACCAACGCCGTTGTTGGATTCGGTCACGCGCTCGCTGCAGTTGGCCGCGCTGCTGCAGTTCGCCAGTGGCTTGTTGCCACGCGCCGAGTTGTGGTCGGCGTCGGTGAGATAGAGCATGTGCGCGTCGGTGTGCGGCGCGTTCGGCAGCCCCTTGTCGCCGGTGGCCGACGGGAAACCCAGGGACTTGGGCCAGGTGTGTTCGCGGTTGTAGGTCAGACCGCTCCCGCTACCCGCGCGGCCGCTGCCCTTGGCGTAGCTGCGGTTGCGGTAGGCGTCGAGGATCCGGCCGCTGTCGTTGGGATCCTCGTCGGCGATCTCGAGGATGGTCCAGGTGCTGGTGCCGCTGCCGCTGTAGGGATACGACGTATGGCCGCGGATCGTCTCGTGCAGGGAACAGCGCAGCTGCGCCGGGCTGCTGGTGTTGACGCGCGCGTAGTAGCCGTCGCTGCCGCCGCCCGTGCCGCTGGCGACGTGGAACGCGACCGTGGTGTCGGCGCCGGGCGACAGACCGTCGGCATCGGTGACCAAGGCCGCACGCACCGTCAGCGTGCAGGCCTCGCCGGCATGCAGCGCGGTGCCGGTACCGATGGCGAAGGTACTGCCGCTGTTGGCGTGGTCGAGCGACACCGCGCCGGAAGTCGCGCATTGCAGGGCGAACGCGCCGCTGGCCAGCGTGACCGGCTCGCTGAAGCGCACCGACAGGTCGCCGGCAGCCGGGAAATCGCTTGCACCGCTGACCGGCGTGGTCACGGTCACCGACGGCGGCGTGGTGTCACCGCCACCGCCGCTGCCACCGAAGGTCTGGCCGGTGTTGCAAGCGCCGAAGGTCTGCGTCGACGACGGCGCCCACTGGAAATCGGCGGACATGCTGCCGCTGCCGGTCAGCTGCAGCGACATGCCGGCCGGCGCGTTCGCGCTCTCCGACACCGGCAGGTTCCGGCTGGTCTCGCCGGCGGCCGGACCATCGGCCGCGGTGATCACGCCTTCGTAGCTGATGAACTGCACGACGTTGCCGGCACCGTCGACCAGCGCGATGCCGTCGTTCGGTCCGTTCTGCAGGCCATCGCGCGGGAAGGTCACCGTGGCGATGGCGACGTTCGCGCCGCAGTTGCGCGACTGCGCGGCCGGCACCGCGTGGTTGCCGTACTGCTTCGCCGCGTCGGGTGTGTTGCTGCCGTTGTAGAGCCATACGCGATAGCCCGACAGGGTCTCGCCCGCCGTCGCGACGATCTCGATCGCCTCGCCGGCGTCGGCGCCCGCGTTGTCGTAGTGCAGCTCGTTGATGAAGACCTCGGCGGACGCGGCGGGCGCGAACGCGGACAGGCCGCAGGCGAGCAGCACGGCATGCGGATGACGGAGCGGGCGAGGGCGCATGGTGGTTCCGTTGACGGAGAAGCGGCAGAGTCTGGCGGCCGCACTGGTGCACCGTCACCCGGGGCAAACCCTTGCACGCGCACATCGACGCGAATGCGTGACGTCGTTAGCCTGTGCGCCGTGACGCCGACCGGATCGCCCGCCTTTCCCATCACGCCGCTGTTGCCGGAGATCCTCGGCAGCCTCGCCGGTCATCCACGTCTGGTGCTCGAAGCGCCGCCGGGTGCAGGCAAGACCACGCAGGTGCCGCTGGCCCTGCTGGACGCCGACTGGCTCGGCACGCGCCGCATCGTGATGCTGGAACCGCGCCGCGTGGCCGCGCGTTCCGCGGCGACCTTCATGGCGCGCCAGCTCGGCGACGAGGTCGGTGGCCTCGTCGGATACCGCATCCGCTTCGAATCGCGCATCAGCACGCGCACGCGGATCGAGGTCGTCACCGAAGGCATCCTGACCCGGATGCTGCAGGACGATCCGGAGCTGTCGGATGTCGGCGCGCTGCTGTTCGACGAGTTCCACGAACGGCATCTGGCCGGCGATCTCGGCCTCGCATTCGCACGCGACGTGCAGGCCGGTCTACGCGAGGACCTGCGTCTGGTGGTGATGTCGGCCACGCTCGACGGCGCACGCATCGCGCAGTGGCTCGATGCGCCACGGCTGTCGAGCGCGGGCCGCAGCTTTCCGGTCGAGGTCTCGCATGCGCCGCCCAAGCGCGACGAAGCGCTCGAGCACCAGGTCCGCCGCGTCGTCGTCGATGCACTCGCCACGCAGCCCGGCGATGCGCTGGTGTTCCTGCCGGGCCAGCGCGAGATCGCACGCGCTCGCGCGCAGCTCGAAACCGCATTGCCTGGCGATGTCGAACTGCTGGTGCTGCACGGCGAACTGCCGGTCGAGGCGCAGACGCATGTGCTGCAGCCCGCAGCTGACGGCCGGCGCCGCGTGGTGCTGGCGACCAACGTCGCCGAGAGCAGCGTGACCCTGCCGGGCGTGCGCATCGTCGTCGACAGCGGCCAGGCGCGCGAGCCGCGTTTCGATCCCAACAGCGGGTTCTCGCGCCTGGAGACCGTGGCGATCTCGCAGGCCTCGGCCGACCAGCGCGCCGGTCGCGCGGGCCGCGTCGCGCCGGGTGTCGCCCTGCGCCTGTGGCCGGAATCGCAACGGCTGGAACCGCAACGGCGTCCGGAGATCGCACAGGTCGATCTGGCCGCACTGGCGCTGGAACTCGCGGCCTGGGGCGACGCCGCGCTGGAATTTCCCGACGCCCCGCCATCGGGTGCGATGGGCGCCGCGCACGATCTGCTGCGTCGACTCGATGCACTGGATGCACGCGGTGCAATCACCCCGACCGGTCGCCGCATGCTCGCGCTCGGCACGCATCCGCGGCTGGCGGCGATGCTGCTGGCCGGCAGCAACGCCGAAGAACGCGCGCTGGCCTGTGATCTGTGCGCGCTGCTGGAAGCGCGCGACCCGCTGCGGCCGCTGCCGGGCGCGCCGCGTTCCGATGGCGTGGCCGCACGCTGGCAGGCGCTGGCGGCGTTCCGCAGCGGTCGTACGCCGGCCGATGCGCCACGCGGCGCGCTCGCGGCGATCGATGCGGCCGCCGGGCAGTGGCGTCGACGTCTCAAGCTCGATGCACGCCCGCCGACATCGGCGCCCGTGCATCTGCTGGGCGATCTGCTCGCGCATGCATTCCCGGACCGCATCGGCTATCGCCATGCACGCGATGCTTCGCGCTACACGCTCAGCAACGGCCGCATGGCGCGCCTGTTCGATGACAGCAGCCTGCGTGGCGAGGCCTGGATCGTCGCCAGCGAACTGCGCTACGAGGCCCGCGACGCCCTGCTGCTGCGCGGCGCGCCGGTCGATGAAGCGCGCCTGCGCGCGCAATGGCCGGACCGGTTCAGCGATGCCGACGAAACCCGGTGGGATGCCGAGCGACGCGCCCTGGTCGGCGAACGCGTGCGCCGCTTCGACGGCATCGTGCTCGACGCGCGCGCCAACGGTCGCGTCGATCCGGCGCAGGCCGCGCAGGCGCTGAGTGATGCGGTCGGCGTGCTGGGCCTCCACGTGCTGCCGTGGCGCGAGAGCCTGCGCCAGTGGCAGGCGCGCGTGCAGGCGGTGCGCGCGTGGATGCCCGAGCTCGGGTTGCCCGATGTCTCGGACGCTGCCTTGCTGGCCACGCGCGACCTGTGGCTGCGGCCCGCGTTTGCAGGCCTCACCCGGCTTGATGCGCTCGGCGCGGACGCGTTCGCCGATGCACTGCAGGGCGGACTCGACTGGACGCGCCGCCAGCAGCTCGACCGTCTCGCCCCGGTGCGCATCACCGTGCCCTCGGGCATGGCACGTACGATCGAATACGCGCTCGAAGCCGACGGCACACCTGCGCCGCCGGTGCTCGCGGTCAAGCTGCAGGAACTGTTCGGCCTGGCGAAGACGCCGACCGTCGCCGACGGCCGCGTGCCGCTGACGATCCATCTGCTGTCGCCGGCCGGACGCCCGCTGCAGGTCACCCGCGATCTCGCCGGCTTCTGGGAACGCACGTATCCCGAAGTGCGCAGGGAGATGAAGGGGCGGTATCCGAAGCATCCCTGGCCGGAAGATCCGTGGAGCGCGCCGGCCACGCATCGCGCCAAACCGCGCGGCACCTGAGACGTCGCTCCGGACCCGTTTCGACGGTCCCGCATCGCTGCGGCACCTTGCGTGGCGAGGGCACACGCCGCCGCGATCCCGAACGGCAGCTGACGGCAGCAGGCGCGATCACGCGGGTTCCACAGCCCGTGAATAGACTCGGTCATCCCCTATGCGGACACCCGAGGTCCTTCCCATGAGCAAGTTCGAAGCGCTGTCCGACAAGGCCCTGTCGCTGGTCGGCCAGGCGGGCGACAGCCTGCGCCAGTCGATTCCGAGTTCCGCCGAGAAGTGGCTGCAGACCGGTGCCGCCCTGGGCGCGGCGCGCATGGGAACGCGTGTGGCCGGCGGCTTCCTGCGCCGCAACCCGGCGATCGTCGCCGCGTCGGTCATCGGTGCGGGCCTCGTCTGGGTCGCCGCGCGGCAGTACAGGAAGCGCAAGGAAAACGGCGCGGTCGAAGGCAGCTCGCGCCGCATCGAACCGAGCCGCGCACCGGCCCGCAAGCGCACCACGCGCCGCGCGGCTGCGAACTCGAATTCGCAGGACTGATCCACCAGACTCGACCCGTGCGCCGGCCATGCGGCCGGGCGCAGGTAGACCGGAACGCGGGCTTCGGCCCGCGTTTTTTATGGTTCCGAGCGCCCGTCAGTCTTTGCGGGATGGAGAGCACGCGGCGAGCATGATCATCGCGGTGGTCGTTTCGCGTGATGCGTGCTGCACGCCACTGGGATGCGCGCGTCGGCCGCTCACGAAGATCGACGACGATTGCGCTGCCTGACGCCGTGAATTGCAGCATGGCATTGGCGGGTGTCGCGGCGCTCCACCCACCCTGCGTCCGCCGCTCAGTCGTCGTGCGGGTCGTCGTTCGCTGCGGCGAGTTCGGAATCCGACGCCACTTCCGGCAGCTCGATGATGAAACGCGCGCCGCCGCCCTCGCGGTCCTCGTACCAGAGCTGGCCACCGAGGTCGACGATGATCTGCTTGGCCAGCGACAAGCCGAGTCCGCTGGACCGACCATCGTCGCGCCCGGCATGCGCGAGCCGCTGGAACGGGCGGAACAGCGCATGCTGCAGGTCGCGCGCGATGCCGGGACCGCGGTCCTCGACCAGCAGCTGCCAGAAGCCCGTGCCGCCGCCGCGCAGCGAGATGTCGACATCGCTGTCGGGTGCGTACTTGATCGCGTTGGTGATCAGGTTCTCGGCGACCTGGCGCAACACCAGCCCATCGATGGCGACCATCGGCGTCGCGTCGGGCGCGCGCGCGTGCAACGCGACGCCGCGATCCTCGAACTGCATCGCATACCGGGCCACGATCCAGTCGAGCACGTCGCGCAGGCCGGTCGCCTGCGACGCCTCGGCGGCCTTGCGGGAGGTGTCCTGCGTCTCGAGATAGCGGCGGATGTAGCCGAGCGCGTCTTCGGCGCTCTCGTGGATCATCTTGTGATAGCGCGGAATGCGCTCGGGCTTGGTCTCGTTCTTGACCAGCATGTCGCTGGCGAACCAGATGCTCGACAGCGGGTTCTTCAGATCGTGCGCGACCAGGTTGACCAGCTCCTGGCGCTCGCGCGCGATGCGCTCGAGCCGGTCGCGGGTCTGCTTGAGGCCGACATGCGCGTTGACGCGCGCCAGCAGTTCCTCGGGCATGAAGGGCTTGGTGACGTAGTCGACCGCACCGGAATCGAACGCGCGCAGCAACAGCTCGCGGTCCTGGGCCACGGTCAGGAACACCACCGGCAGGCGCAGCAGGTCCGGGTTCTGCTTGATCTCGCCCAGCAGCGCGAAGCCGTCCATGTTCGGCATCAGCATGTCGAGCAGCAGCAGGTCGAACGGGCGGGCCTCCAGCATCGCCAGCGCCTCCGCGCCGTCGGGCGCGGTTTGCACTTCGTAGCCGTGGCGGCTCAGCAGCGAGCTCACCACGCGCAGGTTCGCAGGCTGGTCGTCGACGACGAGGATGCGACCGCTGGCGTTTGCAGAGTTCGGCATTGGGTTCCGGAGGGGCCGAAGCGGATCGGCGGCGCGCGGACGGGGCTTCGACCGCCCGGCACGTTACCAGAAAGCCGCAGGGCGACACAGGCGGTGCCGACCACCGCCGGCCCGCTCCACGGCCCCCGCGGACGCCCTCAGCGCATGTCCACCGCGCGCCATCCGCCCGGTTCGAGGCCGTCGATCGACCAGCGCCCGATCGCCACGCGCACCAGTCGCAGCGTGGGCAGCCCGACCGCCGCGGTCATGCGCCGGACCTGGCGGTTGCGCCCTTCGTGGATCACCAGCTCCAGCCAGGCGTCCGGCACGGTCTTGCGGACGCGGACCGGCGGATCGCGTGGCCACAACACGGGCGCGGGCTCGAGCAGCGAGACCCGGGCCGGTCGGGTGGGACCGTCGTTGAGCACCACGCCGTCGCGCAGGGCCTGCAGCTGGTCGGCCGTGGGCGCACCTTCCACCTGCACGCGGTAGGTCTTGGGCAGCTTGTGGCGCGGGTCGGTGATGCGGTGGGCCAGCGCGCCGTCGTCGGTCAGCAGCAGCAGGCCCTCGCTGTCGTGGTCCAGGCGGCCGGCCGCGTAGACGTCGGGCGGCAGGCCGAAGCCGGCCAACGTGGGGCGCGGTGGCGTGCTGCGGTCGGTGAACTGGCAGAGCACGCCGTGGGGCTTGTTGAAGGCGACGAGCATCGGGATGCGGCAGATGACGGGCGGATGCGCGAGTCGAACAGCGCGGGTCGCGATGCGGTGACCGGAGCGCGCGTTCGCGTCCCCGGTGCAGGCGCCGCGCGTCGCCGCCTACGGCTTCACGAACCGCAGCGTCATCCGGTCGCTTTCGCCGATCGCCGCGTACTTCGCCGCGTCCTGCGGCGCGTGCCGGTTCGACGGCGGCAGCATCCACACGCCGTTGGGATGGTCGCGGGTGTCCTTCGGGTTCGCGTTGACCTCGCTGCTGCCATCGACGCGGAAGCCGGCCGCCTGCGCGAGCGCGATGACCTGCGCGGTGCCGACGTAGCCGCTGCGGTCGTCGGCGGGCACGTCGGCCTTCGCGCGATGTTCGACCACACCCAGCACGCCGCCGGGCCGCAGCACGTCGTAGAACGCCTTGAACATGCCTTCAGCCTGGCCACTGCCGCGCCAGTTGTGCACGTTGCGGAAGGTCAGCACCACGTCGGCCGAGTTCGCCGGTCCCAGGCGCGGCGCGGCCGGATCGTAGGCGACGATGCGCGCGCGGTCGAACTGCGCCGGCGCCGCATCGAAGCGGGCCTGCAGGCCGCTGCGCTGGCCGGCCTGGTAGTCGCGTCCGCGACCGGCCGGCACCGCGGCCGGATCGACCACCGCAGCGATGTAGCGCCCCGTGTCGCGCAGGTAGGGTGCGAGGATCTCGGCATACCAGGCGCCGCTGCCGGGGGTGATCTCGATGACGGTGTGCTCGGGGCGCACGCCGAAGAACGACAGCGTCTCGCGCGGATGGCGGTGGATGTCGCGCGCGCGGTTCTCCGCGCTGCGCCAGTCGCCGGCCAGTGCGGCGTCGAGGCGCGCGACATTGCTGGCATCCAGATCGGCGGCCGAATCGGCCGCGGTGTGCGGCCCGCTGGCGCAGCCGGCGAGGACGAGCAGGGCGAAGGCGCAGAACGACAAGCTGCGTTGCATGGGCGGAACTCCGGAGCGCGGACGTGGCGCAAGGGTGCCACAAGCGGCGGCGTGCGCATGCACGCGCATCACCAACGGCCACGTCGACACCCGGCCGCCGACACCCGGAACACAGCTTTGCGTGCGATGTGGTGTCGTCGTCGACACCCGCCTGCCTATGCTGGCCCCCCATTGTCAGGAGGATCGGTCCATGTCGGAACGCGAACTCGGCCGCTCGGGGCTGCGCGTGTCGCCGTTGGCGTTCGGCGGCAACGTATTCGGCTGGAGCGCCGATTCGGCCACGTCGCACGCGCTGCTCGACGAATGCGTGGCGCTGGGCCTCAACCTCGTCGATACCGCCGATGTCTATTCGGCCTGGGTCGACGGCAACGAGGGCGGCGAATCCGAGACGCTGATCGGCCAGTGGCTGCAGCGGTCCGGCAAGCGCAACCGCGTGGTCATCGCCACCAAGGTCGGCAAGTGGCCGCAGCGCAAGGGCCTGTCGCCTGCGAACATCCAGGCCGCGTGCGAGGACTCGCTGCGGCGCCTGCGCACCGACGTCATCGATCTCTACCAGGCCCACGAGGACGATGCGTCGGTGCCGCTGGCAGACACGCTCGGCGCGTTCTCGCGCCTGATCGAGCAGGGCAAGGTGCGCGCGATCGGCGCGTCCAACTACACCGCGCCGCGCCTGGCCGAAGCGCTGGACGTGTCGGCGCGTCACGGCCTGCCGCGCTACGAGACGCTGCAGCCGGAATACAACCTGTTCGATCGCGCCGGCTACGAGGCCGCGCTCGAACCGCTGGTGCGCGCGCAGGGCATCGGCGTGATCGGCTATTACGCACTGGCCAGCGGCTTCCTCAGCGGCAAGTACCGCAGCGAGGCCGACGCCGCCAAGAGCGCCGCGCGCGGCGCGCAGGTCGTCGGCAAATATCTCAACCCGCGCGGCAAGCGCATCCTCGCCGCGCTCGACGATGTCGCCTGCCGGCACGCCTCGACGGTCGCGCAGGTCGCGCTGGCCTGGCTGATCGCCCGGCCCGGCGTCACCGCGCCGATCGTCAGCGCGACCAGCATCGCCCAGCTGCGCGAGCTGGCCGCGTCGCGCACGCTGCTGCTGTCGAAGGCCGACATCGCCGCCCTCGATGGCGCCAGCGCGGGCGGCTGATCTCGACGCGGGCATCGCCCGCGTCGCGGCATCCTCACCGCCGTCACTGCAGCGGAGTCGACCATGGCGTCCGAACGCAACACCCGCATCGTGCTGGCGTCACGTCCCGAGGGCGCGCCGACGCCGGCCGATTTCCGCATCGAGCACACCCCGCTGCCGACGCCGCGCAACGGCCAGGTGCTGCTGCGCAACCGCTGGCTGTCGCTCGATCCCTACATGCGCGGGCGCATGAATGCCGGCCGCTCGTATGCCGCGCCAGTCGAACTCGGCGAGGTCATGGACGGCGGCACGGTGTCGGAGGTCGTGCAGTCGCTACATCCGGCCTGGTCGCCCGGCGATCTGGTGCTGGCGCACGCCGGCTGGCAGACATACGCCGTCGTCGATGGCGAAAGCCTGCGGCGCAAGCTCGACCCGGCCGGGCTGCCGGTGCAGACCGCACTCGGCGTGCACGGCATGCCCGGGTTCACCGCCTACGCCGGCCTGCGCGAGATCGGCAAGCCGCAGCATGGCGAAACGGTGGTCGTCGCCGCGGCCAGCGGGCCGGTCGGCGCGACCGTCGGCCAGATCGCGAAGCTGCAGGGCGCGCGCGTGGTCGGCATCGCCGGTGGACCGGACAAGGTGTCGCACGTGCAGGACGACCTGGGTTTCGACGTGGCGCTCGACCACCGCGCCGACGACTTCGCCGAACGGCTCGCCGCGGCCTGCCCGGACGGCATCGACGTCTACTTCGAGAACGTCGGCGGCGCGGTCTTCGACGCGGTGCTGCCGCTGCTCAACGATTTCGCCCGCATTCCCGTCTGTGGGCTCGTGGCGCACTACAACGACACCGCACCGCGCAACGGCCCGGACCGGGTGCCGCAGCTGATGTCGCTGGTCCTGACGCGCCACCTGACCGTGCGCGGTTTCATCCAGCGCGATTTCATCGCGCTGTATCCGGAGTTCGTCCGCGAGATGGGGCAA
>Ga0207841_1000260_pt1 | contig 19807 bp, 18 predicted proteins | sample HigsolmetaGSP18D_FD_184846 | JGI IMG/M metagenome (GOLD analysis project Ga0207841, IMG submission 184846) | High solid enriched microbial communities from the Joint BioEnergy Institute, USA - SP1-8-D (SPAdes) | ecosystem: Engineered > Bioreactor > SSF (Solid state fermentation) > Aerobic >... | reverse complement strand
TCGCGCCAGGCGGCGCGTACGCACAGCTCCGGCCCGACGCCGGCCGGCTCACCCGGGACCAGCGCCAGTCGGGGGCGGGACATCTCAGCCGCCGATCTCGGGATCGCGGTTGGCACCGATGCGGATGCTGACGTAGGCCTCGCCACGCAGTTCACGCACGTAGCGATCCCACTCGTCCTCGAGCTTCCGCTGGCCGATGGCCTCGCGCGCCTGGGCGCGGCGGTTGCTGTCGTCGCCAGCGGCCTGGCGCGAGGCCTGGCGCTGCACGACGTGCCAGCCGGCCTGCGTGCGGAAAGGCTGGGACACGTCGCCATCGCCGAGCGCGGCGACCTGGCTGCCGAAGTCGGGGCCGAACTCGTCCTGGGTGAACCAGCCCAGATCGCCGCCGTTGGCCTTGGTGCTGGCGTCTTCGGAAGACTCGCGCGCGATCTCGGCGAAATCGGCGCCGCCGGCGATGCGGGCGCGCAGCTCGTCGGCCTTGGCCTTGGCCGCGGCGTCCGCGCCCGGCTGGCCGCGGATCAGGATGTGACGCGCCAGGTACTGGGTCACCGTGCCGGCACCGGCTTCGGCCGAGGCATCGCGCCGGTCGACCAACTGCAGCAGCTGGAAGCCGCTGGGCCCGCGGATCGGGCCGATGATCTGGCCCGGTTCCAGGCTCGTGACCGCCGTGGCGAACGCGGCCGGAATCTCCTGCGCGCTGCGCCAGCCCAGATCGCCGCCCTCGAGCGCGTTGGGGCTGTCGGAATAGCGCACCGCGGCCGCGGAGAACTCCATCTCGTTGCGATCGAGCAGGCTCTTGATGCCGTCGATCTTCTGCTGGCCGGTCTGGATCTGCTCGGGCGTGGCGCCTTCCGGCAGCGCCACCAGGATGTGCGCCAGGCGATACTGCGTGCCGGTCGCCTGCGCCGACAGCGCGGCGTCGACTTCGGCATCGCTGACCGAGATGCGGGTCTGGGCGAAGCGCTGGCGCATGCGCTGGATCATCAGCTCTTCGCGCAGCGAGGTGCGGAAATCGTCGAAGGACATGCCGTCACCGGCCAGCTGCTGGCGCAACTGGTCCATCGTGAAGCCGTTCTGCTGCGCGATCGCGGCAACGGCCTGGTCGACGTCCTGGTCGCTCACGCGCACGCCGGTGCGGGCGGCGTTGGCGGTCTGCAGGCGCATCGAAATCAGGCGCTCGAGCACCTGGCGCTCGAGGATCTCCTGCGGCGGCAGCTGGTCCTGTCGGGTGGCGTACTGGCCACGGATGTTGGCCACGGCGCGTTCGAGCTCGCTGGCGAGGATCACGTCCTCGTCGACGACGGCCGCGATGCGGTCGAGTGGCTGCAGGTTCTGGGCGTGCGCGGTCGCGGCGAACAGCGCCAGGGCGGTCGCGAGGGAACGGAGGAATGTCTTCATTGGCTCAGGCCGGGGGTCGTGGTGTCCGCGTCGTCGCTGTTGCGCAGCTCCGATGGCGGCACCAGATAGAGGTCGTCGCGGTAATACCCGAGAATAGCACGGCGCAAACGGTCCTCCGTGTCCGGTCCGGCCGAGCCCAATCCCTTCAGTTCAAGTTCGAACATGATCGCGTTGTTCAGCTCGCCCTGGCGGTTGCGCAGGTAGCGGCGGCCGACCACGCGCGCCGCGAGACAGCAGCTGTCCCACTGCACGCCGGCGACCGCTTCGAGCAGCCGGTTGTCGGTGAACGAGTAGTAATAGCGGCCGACCAGGCTCCATGCGGGACTGATCGGATACAGGAACGACAGGTCGGCCTGCTCGATGAGTTCGGCGCGCCGGCGGTAGGCGAAGTTGACGATGCCATCGTCGCCGATCAGGTACCGGGTGCGCAGCGACATCAGGTCCTCGCGGCGGAACTTCGGATCCCACTGGTAGCCGGCGCTGACCGTCCAGCGGTCGTTGATGGCGTAGGTCGCGTCGCTGACCCAGGCCGAGCGGCCCTGCTCCACGAGCGCCTCGCCGGGCGTCGTCACGCGCGAGTCGGACAGGTAGACGATCTGGCCGAGACTGGCCGAGAGCTTTTCCTGGCCATCCGATTCGCGGATCAGGCGCGTGCTGACGGCGAGGGTGACCTGGTTGGCGTCGGCCTGGCGGTCGGCGCCCGAATAGCGGTTGTCGCGGAACAGCTGGCCCCAGCCGAAGGTCAGCGGCGAGGTGTCGAACAGCGGCAGCGCATCCTGGTTGCGATAGGGCGAATGCAGGTAGAACAGCCGCGGCTCGAGGGTGTGCAGGTAGTCCTCGTCGCCCCAGCGCGTGTTGCGGTCGAAGAACAGGCCGGCGTCGAGCGAGGTGATCGGCTGGCCACGGCTGGGCGCGTCGTCGCGATACTGCGCCAGCGCATCGGCCGGAACCGGCTGGCCTGCCGGAATGCCGAGCTCGGCGCGGGCGCGCTGGTCGGCGATGCGGTCGGCCAGCACGCGGTCGAGCGCGTAGTTGGTCTGGCGATAGGCAACGGTCGGCCGCACGAACCACGCCGCGCCCTCGAACGGCAGCGAGACATAGGGCTTGAGATCCACGCGCGTACCGCCCGGGCGGGCGGCCTCGTCGATGTGCGCGAAGCGCGTCGCGGTGGTGTCGACGCCGGCGACGATCCAGTTGCCGTACGGGCGCTGCCAGTTGAACGAGGCATGCGGCAGGCGGTTGTAGGGCAGGATCGACTCGGGCAGCGTGTAGTCGGTCAGCAGCTGGTAGTCGCCGAGCACCGAGGCGTTCCAGTAGCCGCGGTCGCCCGAGCTGCCCTGGCCGAACACACCCAGCGTGCTCAGGGCGTTGATGGACGAAATGCCGTCGACGTTGTTGCTGGAATCCTCCAGGTAGCGCGGGTCGCTCATCCAGGTCAGGTTGGTGCGGCCCTGCCAGCCGGGGCTGATGTCGTAGGACCCGCCGAAGGACAGGAACGCGCGGTCCTCCTTGCGGCGGTTCTCGACGATCGGCACCTGTTCTGCCTCGAGTTCGCGCTCGCGGGTGGTGAGCTTGTCGGAGGGCAGGTAGGCCACGTCCAGCTCGCCGCGCGTGCGGTCGCCCATGAAGCGGAATTCGGTCCCCAGCTGCACGCCGCGCCGGCTCATGAAGCGCGGCTCGAGCGTCATGTCGTAGTTCGGCGCCAGGTTGAGGTAGATCGGCTGGGTGTAGTCGAAGCCGTTGCGGCCGGACTGCGAAATGCGCGGGAACAGCAGGCCCGACAGGCGGCGTTCGTCGATCGGGAAGCGGAACCAGGGCACGTACAGCACCGGCACCTTGCCCACGCGCAGGGTCGCGTTGCGCGCGGTGCCCATGCCCATGTCGCTGTCGATGTCGATCTGCCCGGCGCGCAGTTCCCACCAGCGGTCGCTCGGCGTACAGGTCGAGTAGGTCGAGCCGAGCAGCGCGCCGATCGTGCCGTCCATGCGGATGTGGTCGGCGCCGCCGTTGCCGCGACGCGCGGTGAGCTGGTAGCGCACGTTGTCCATGCGGTAGGACTCGGCCACCGTGTCGCCCTCGACGCGGTCGGCGACGATGCGCATGCCGCGGTCCTGGTAGCGCACGTTGCCCTGGGCGACGAAGGTGCCGTCGTCCTGGGAGAACTGCAGGTCGTCGGTGCCCAGGAACTGGTCGCCGCGACGCAGCTTGACGTCGCCGCTGACGTTGCCGGTGAAGTCGCTGTCGATCCCGGCCAGGCCGTCGAAGCTGTCGCCGTCGATGTCGGTCGGCTGTTTCTCGCGGTCCTCGACGGTGCCCACCGGGGCCTGGGCATCGGCGAACGCCGGTACCGCGTCCTCGATCGGGCACAGCGCCCAGTAGTTCGGACGGACGGGATCGTTGGCGTGGGCGGACAGCGAAACCGCGATGCAGAACGGGAGGGGAAGCAGGCGGAGGGCTGTGCGCACGGCGGGTCCGTTCAGCAGGAAAAACGGGCGCCAGCATGACCGATCGCCCGTGCAGCGGCAATGCACGTCCCACACATCCTGTTCACCTGTGATCCGGGCGTTTTCCCGACCTGGAAACGGGCTGCGGCGGGGCGTTCAGCCGGCCAGTGCCCGCAGGTGCGCGACGCTGCATTCGCGCAGCGCCTGCAGGTCGTAACCGCCTTCGAGCATCGACACGATCCGGCCCTCGCAATGGCGATTGGCGAGTGTCGAAAGTTCGCCGGTGAGCCAGCCGAAATCCTCGGCCTCGAGCTGCAACTGGGCCAGCGGATCGCGCCCGTGGGCATCGAAGCCGGCCGAGATCATCAGCAGCTGCGGGGCGAAGGCATCGATCTCGGGCAGCAGGCGCTCGCGCCAGGCATCGCAGAAGCGACGGCTCCCGGTGCCGGACGGCAGCGGCAGGTTGACGATGTTGCCGACGCCGCGCTCCTCGCGGCGACCGGTATCGGGGAACAGCGGCCACTGGTGCGAGCTGACGTACTGCACGCGCGGCTCGGCCTCGAAGATCGCCTGGGTGCCGTTGCCGTGGTGGACGTCGAAATCGACGATCGAGATCCGCATCAGGCCGTAGCGGTCCAGCGCATGCGCGGCGGCGACGGCGATGTTGTTGAACAGGCAGAAGCCCATCGCGATGTCGGCGGTGGCGTGGTGGCCCGGCGGTCGCACCGCGCAGAAGACGCGGCGCGCGCTGCCGCCCAGCACCGCGTCGACGGCGGCGACACCGGCGCCCGCGGCATGCAGCGCGGCTTGCGCGGAGCCTGGCGACAGGACGGTGTCACTGTCGAGCGGAATGCGTCCGCTCGGCTGCGAATCGAGCACGGTCGCCAGCAGCGCCGCGTCGTGCACGCGCAGCAGCTGGCCGCGGGTCGCGGCCGGCGCCTGACGCAGGTCGAGATCGGGAAACGCGGCGCGCAGCGCCTCGATGACGGCGGCGAGGCGCTCGGGCCGCTCGGCGTGGCCGGGGCCGGTGTCGTGATCCAGCAGGCCCGGGTGCGAGAACACCGGCACCTGCCGGACATCACCGCCGAAGCCGACCGGATGATGCATCGCTCAGCGCCGCCGTTCGTGGTGCCACAGCACCTCGCCGTGGCCGCTGGCCCGCGCCAGCACCCGGGCGAGCACGAACAGCAGGTCCGACAGGCGATTGAGATAGCGCACCGCCTGCGGCCGCACGTCCTCGACCCGCGACAGCGCCACCGATTCGCGCTCGGCGCGGCGCACCACGGTGCGTGCGATGTGGCAGCGCGCCGCGGCCTCGCCACCACCGGGGAGGATGAAGTCCTTCAGCGGCGGCAGGTCGTCGTTGTAGCGGTCGAGCTGCTGCTCGAGGCGTTCGATGTCGGCGTCCTCGATCGCGGCATGGCCGGGAATGCACAGCTCGCCGCCGAGGTCGAACAGCTGGTGCTGCACGGTGGTCAGCAGGACGCGGATGTCGTCGGGCACCTCGCTCGCCAGCAGCAGGCCGATCGTCGAGTTGGCCTCGTCGACCGTGCCGTAGGCGGCCACGCGCAACGCGTCCTTGCCGACGCGGGTGCCGTCGCCCAGACCGGTGGAACCGTCGTCGCCGGTGCGGGTGTAGATCTTCGAAAGGCGGTTGCCCATCGGCCGCGGTCAGTCCGCGTGCAGCGGGCGCGCCTGGACGGCCGGCGCCGGCAGCACGCGGGTCAGCAGCACGTGTGCCATCGCGGCGGCGCCGACGTACATCGCGGTCACGCGCATGTAGGGCAGCAGCCAGTCGCTGTAGTTCTTCCACCAGCCGGCGACCGTCGGATTCGCGACCGATTCGCTGATCCAGTAGAAGCTGCCCTGTGCGATGAGCTGGCAGACGATCACCGAGGCGCCCACGGCGAGCACGAGTTGGCCGACCGCAGCGGGCGCCGAGGCCGAAAGATGCCGGCGCAGCAGGCCGCCACCGGCCCACAGCGCGAAATACGCGGGCACCAGACACCAGTAGGCCGGCGACACGCAGTAGTGCTGCCAGAACGACAGGCCCTGACGGGTGATGACGAACCCGTCCACGGCCACCGCCAGCAGCATCAACGCGGGGAACGCCCAGCGCTGCCAGTTGGCGAGATAGAAGCCGCCGATGAAGAACACCGCCCACGAGGCGTCGGGAATCGCGGCGAAGTGGTGCAGCCGGGTCGCGGCCATCAGCACGGCCAGCAGGGCGAGAATCGTGGCGCGGCGGGCGGTGACGGACATCGCGAAGCTCCGGAGCGGTGACAGGTCGGTCCCGCATTCTAGCGGAGGCGCGACGCGGGGCGCAGAAGCGCCCGCGTATCATCCGCGCATGGTGCATTCCCAATCCACAGAACGCGCGAGCGGCCACGACGTGGCGGTGCTGATCGTCGGCGGCGGCCTGGTCGGCGCCAGTCTGGCGATCGCGCTCGACCGCGCCGGCGTCGAAACGGCGCTCGTCGAGGCCACGCCGGCCGGTGCGATGCCGCCGGTCTTCGACGAGCGCAATCTCAGTTTCGCCGAGGCCACCGTCAACGCGCTGACCGCGCTCGGCGTGCTGCGGAAGCTGCGCGCGCCGACCGGGCCGATCCGCGAGATCCACGTCAGTCGCTCCGGCGACTTCGGACGCGTGAGGCTGGCCGCGCGCGATTACGGACGCGAGGCCTTCGGCCAGGTCGTCGTCGCCCGCGATTTCGGCGAGGCCCTCGAAGCGCGGCTGGCCGAACTGCCCGGGCTGGTCCGGCATCGGCCGGCACGCTTCGTCGGCTTCGACGGTATCGAAGACGGCCGGCGCATCGTGCGGCTGTCCGGTCCCGATGGCGAGTACCGCGTGCGTGCGCGGCTCGTGGTCGGTGCGGACGGCATCGACAGCGCGGTGCGACAGGCGCTCGGCATCGGGGTCGAGTCGCACGACTACGACCAGACCTTGTTCATCGCCCGCCTGCGCGCCTCGCGCGCGCCCGACGGACGTGCGTTCGAGCGCCTGACCGACACCGGCCCGACCGCGTTGCTGCCGCGCGGCGATCGGCACTACGGACTGGTGCACGGGGTCGCGACTGCGGACACGCAAACCGTCGCCGCGCTCGACGATGCGGCGTTTCTCGCCCGTGTGCAGGCCGCGTTCGGCTGGCGCGCCGGCCGGTTCGTCGACGTCGGCCCGCGCAGCCGGCATGCCGCGCGTCGGGTCGTCGCACAGCGCTGCATCGACACGCGTGCAGTGCTGGTCGGCAATGCGGCGCAGAGCCTGCATCCGATCGGCGCACAGGGATTCAATCTCGGTCTGCGCGATGCGCTCACCCTCGCCGAGTGCATCGCCGGCGCCGACGATGCCGGCGCGTCGGCGCTGCTCGAACACCACGTCGCGCGTCGTCGGGACGACCGCACGCGCACGCTGGCGTTCTCCGATGGACTCGCGCGGATCACCTCCAATCCAGGCGCGCTGATGCGACCGCTGCGCAGCCTCGGCCTGCTGGCGATCGATCGCGACAGCGCCCTGCAGGCGATGCTCGCCGGTGGCGCGATGGGCTATCGCGGCGATGTGCCGGCGCTGTGCCGCGGAGTCGCCGCATGAGCCGGCGCGGGCAACGCGATGTGGTGATCGTCGGCGGTGGCGTGGTCGGCGCGGCCTGTGCGCTGGCGCTCGCCGCGCAGGATCTGGACGTGGTGCTGATCGAGGCACGCGCACCGGCGCGCTGGTCGTCCGATGCGCCGGACCTGCGCGTCTACGCCTTCGCCCACGACAGTTCCGGCCTGCTTGGATCGGTCGGCGCGTGGGACGACGTGCGCGCGACGCGTGCGCACGCCTATCGGCGCATGCAGGTCTGGGACGCCGGCGGCGGCAGCGAGCTGGTGTTCGATGCCGACGCGCTCGGCATGCGCGAACTGGGCTGGATCGTCGAGCATGGCCTGCTGGTCGATCGCCTGTGGGCGCGTCTGGCCGCGGCCGGTGTCGACGTGCGCGCGCCTGCGCAGGTCGAGGGGCTGGAGCAGGGCGCAGACGGCGTGTCGCTGCGCCTCGAGGGCGGTGGACGCATCGACGCGCGGCTGGCGATCGCCGCCGATGGTGCGGCGTCGACGCTGCGGACCCTGGCCGGCATCGGCGCGCATACGCACGACTACGCGCAGGCCGGTGTGGTCGGCTACATCGAAAGCACCGAGCCGCACCGCGATACCGCCTGGCAGCGGTTTCTCGCCACCGGCCCACTGGCGCTGCTGCCGGTCGACGGCGGACGCAGCTCCATCGTCTGGACCTTGCCGGCCGAGGAGGCCGCGCGCGTGCGCGCGCTCGACGACATCGCATTCGCCGACGCGTTGACCCGCGCCTCCGGTGGTCGCCTCGGTGCACTGACGCCGGTCTCGCCACGCGCGGCGTTTCTGTTGAAACGCCAGCTCGCCGATGCGCAGGTGCAGGGGCGCGTGCTGGTGATCGGCGACGCCGCGCACGTCGTGCATCCACTGGCCGGGCAGGGCGTGAATCTGGGCCTGCGCGACGTGATCGGGCTGGCCGACAGCGTGGCCGATGCGCGTCGTCGCGGCGCGCGCTGGGATGCACCGCAGCGGCTCGCGCGCTGGGCGCGCACGCGGCGCAGCGAGAGTGCGGTTGCCGCGCACGCCTTCGATGCGATCAATCGCGCCTACTCGAACGACGCGCTGCTGCCGGTGCTGCTGCGCAGCCATGCCCTGGGCATCGCGCAGGCCGTGCCGCCGCTGCGCAACCTGCTGTGGAAACGGGCGGCCGGGCTTTGAATGCGCAGCGGTGGCTGGCGGCCCTGCTGGCGGCCTGCGTGGCATCGCCTGTGTTCGCGATGACCAGGTGCCCGGTCGAATCGGTCAAGCCGGGCTGGTTCGTGGCGCTGGGTTACGGCGTGCTCGCGGTCGCCTTCTGCACAGGAACGGCCCTGGTGCTGCTGACCTGGCGGCGCACCCGTGCGCTGCGGCCGGGCCGGCGCGCGCTGTGGCTGCTCGGCGCCTGCGTGATCATGCTGGGCGCGTGGCTGGCCGGCCTGATGATCTGGCTCGGCGCCTTCGTATTGCCCTGCTGACCGCGCGACCTCAGTGCGCGAGCGCCGGCTTGCCGCGCAGCTTCCTGACCAGCGCGACGAGTCCAACCACGATGCCGCCAGCGACGATGCCGACGACCGCATTGATCAGGGTCGGCAACACCGCGCCGAGCACCACGCCGATCTCCGGCAATGCGCCCAGCCCGGTGGCCGCATCGTCGATCCAGGTCTGCACGTCGTGCACGCTGTGGGTCAGGATGCCGCCGCCGACCAGGAACATCGCCGCGGTGCCGACGATCGCCAGCGTCTTCATCAGCCACGGCGCGACCCACAGGATGCCGCGGCCGAATGCGCTGGCTGCCGACGACGCACGCCGGCTCAGGTACAGGCCGGCGTCGTCGAGCTTGACGATTCCCGCGACCACGCCGTAGACGCCGACGGTCATCAGCGCGGAGATGGCCGCCAGCGCGCCGAGCTGGGTGAGGAAGGCCGCGCCGGCGACGGTGCCGAGCGTGATCGCGATGATCTCCGCCGAGAGGATCATGTCGGTGCGCACCGCGCCGCGGATCTTGTCGCGCTCGAAGGCGACCGGGTCGACGTCGGCGCCGGCGAGCGCTGCGGTACGTCCCGGCTTGGCGGCATCGTCCTCGGCCTTGTGCAGCAGCTTGTGCAGCACCTTCTCGAAGCCCTCGTAACAGAGGAACAGACCACCGGCCATCAGCAGCGGCGTGACCAGCCATGGCAGCCACGCGCTGATCGCCAGCGCCGCGGGCACCAGGATGAGCTTGTTGCGGGCCGAACCCTTGGCGACCGCCCAGACCACCGGCAATTCGCGGTCGGCGGTCACGCCGGTGACCTGCTGTGCGTTGAGGGCGAGGTCGTCGCCCAGCACGCCGGCCGACTTGCGCGCGGCCAGCTTGGTCATCACGGCCACGTCGTCGAGCACGGTGGCGATGTCGTCGAGCAGGGTCAGCAGGCTGGACGCCATGCGGGTGGTCCGAAGAGGGGAAGGCGCGCGCAGTATGCAGCGCCGGTGTGGCGCCCGTGTCAGCGTGCCAGCGTCCAGGCGGCCAGGCCGAACGCCAGCACCGCGACCGTCGTCGCGACGACCGCGAGGGCCTGCGCCCGCAGCAGCCGCTGCTCGGCCCGCACCGCGCCAAGCTGCAGCGCCTCGATGGTCTTCTGCATGTCCGCAGCGAGCTTGCCGATCGAGTCGGCGTTCTGGCTCGCGGCGTCCTGCAGTTCGGCGATCTGCGCATCGATCACGTCGTTGCGGCGCAGCTGCCCGGCGTCGGGCAGCGCCGGCGGCGTGCGGGTGAAGATCGGCCGCGCCAGGCGGACGATCTCGGGCAGATACGGGGCGACGACGGTGATCCAGCCTGCGGCCATGAGGGGCTCCGGGTCGGGGCTTACTCGATGCTGGCGTAGACCGTGATCTCTTCACGGTCGTGATAGAGCTGGCGCGCGCGCAGCGTCAGCTTTTCGTGCTCGCCGATGTTGTTGGCGAACAGGTCCAGCGCCAGCAGCGTTTCCTGCCAGCGCTTCTTCATCGGCAGCTTGAGGTTGAACACCGCATTGCGGCACCAGCCTTCGCGGAACCAGGTGGCCATGCGCTCGGCCACGCGGCGCGGCTGCTCGACCATGTCGCAGACCATCCAGTCGACCGGGCCGACCGGCTGGTAGCGGAAGCCGTCGACGCGGTGGTGGTCGACCAGGCCGGTCTCCATCAGTTCGGCCTGCATCGGCCCGTTGTCGACCGCGGTCACGCGCATGTGCTCGCGCGTCAGCACCCAGGTCCAGCCGCCGGGCGCGGCGCCCAGGTCGACCGCCTTCATGCCCGGCTTGATGCGCGCCTTGCGCTCGCGCTCGGTCAGCAGCGCCATGAAGGCCTCTTCGAGCTTGAGCGCCGAACGCGAGGGCGCATCGGCATGCGTGCGCAGGCGCGGAATGCCCAGCGGCCACGGCGCGCTGTCGCCGACCACCGACTGGGCGAGGTAGGCATGCGTGCCCGAAACGAAGAACACGTGCAGGCGCGGGAAGCGCGCCTCGTCCTTCTGGCTGAGGAAGCCGCGCTTGCGCAGCGCCGGTCGCAGCGCGTTGCCGAAGCTGCGGGCGAGACCGGCGAGCTGCCGGCCTTCGTCGGAATCGGAATGCTCGACGACCAGCTCGCCGTGGCGGCCGCGGCCGGCCAGTGCGGCGAAGATCGGCGTGATGCGGTCGCTCGGGTCGAGATCGCGCAGCTCGGCCAGCAGCATCAGCTTCTGGCGCGCGAAGATCAGCTCGTCGAACGGCAGCGCGCCGGTCAGCGAGGGGCCGTTGTCGGAATGGAACAGCACGTAGCCGTCATTGCGCTTCGTCTGCGCGTAGCCGGCGACGTGCACGCCAGCGGCGCGCTCGGTCAGTTCGGCAGCCAGGTCGGGCTCGAAGCCGGGGCGGCAGTAGCACAGCAGGCCGGAGGCCGGCTGCATGATGTCGCCGGCATCGGCATCCGGCGTGTCGACGGCGGCGTCGAAGGTGTCGTCGATCGTCATGTCAGTACTTCGCGCCGTCGGTTTCGCCGTAGGTCCGCAGCACCACGCAGGCCTCGTCGCGCAGGAGGTCGCGCACCACTTCGATGCCGCGCTGCTCGAGCGCGCCGATCCAGTCGGCCGGCAGCGGGCCTTCGTCGAACGGCGTCAGCGCCTCCACGTCCTGCGAGCGCGCGCCGATCAGCAGCCGGTCGATGCCGGCCCAGACGGTCGCGCCGTAGCACATGCAGCAGGGCTGCGACGAGGTCGCCAGCGTCATCGCGCCGTGCTCGTTGAGGCGCGGCGTCTGCAGGCGCTGCTGCGCGAGCATGTAGGCCATGGTCTCGGCGTGCGCGACCGAACAGGTGTGCGGCATCACCCGGTTCACGCCGACGGAGACGATGCGGTCCTGGCTGTCGAACACCGCCGCGCCGAAGGGGCCGCCGCTCTGCGCTTCGACATTGAGCCGCGACAATTCGATCGCGAGCGCGACCTTGTCCGTGTCGCCAGGATAGGCGCGCGACGTGTCGACGTGTTCGTGCACCCACGCGGGCAGGGTCAGGTGGACCTGGGCATACAGCATCGGGATATCCGGTAGAACGAAAGAGGAGGAGTGCGGCGTGCCGCTCAGTGCGTCACCGCGCCGGCGGGCGGCGCTTCGCAGCGCGCATTGACGCAGGCGCAGGACTGGATCTCGACGAAGCCGCAGACGCCGGCGATCCCGCGTGCCGCGCAATCGGCCTGCACGGCCTGCGGATCGACCTGCGCGTTCGCATTGACACAGGCCGGCTGATAGCCGCAACAGCTGCCGACGTTCCTGACCGCGCAATCGGCATCGACCTTGCAGCTGCGGTCGGGCTGCAGCGCATTGCCCGGCAGCGGCGTGCCGTCCTGTACCGGCGCCGGCGTGGCGGCGACCGGCGGGGACGTGGCCGGCGCCGCGCAGGCCACAAGGGCCAGCAGCGCCAGTGCGGCGGCGACGGACAGCAGGCGGCGGAATCGAAGGCCCATGCCCCCGATCCTAGCGCCGTCCCGTGTCGGCCGCGCGCGCACCATCAGCCTGCGGCGTTGCCGGCGGCCCAGGTGTCGCGCAGGGTCACGCTGCGGTTGAACACCGGCCGGGCAGGCGTGTGGTCGACGCGGTCTGCGACGAAATAGCCGGTGCGCTCGAACTGGAACGACTGCTCGGGCGCGGCCGCGGCGCCCGCCGGCTCGATGTAGCCGGTGACGCTGCGCTTCGAATCGGGATTCAGATGGTCGCGGTACGTCTTGCCGGTCGACTCGTCGTCGGGCTTCTCGACCACGAACAGGCGGTCGAACAGGCGCACTTCGGCCTCGACCGCATGCGCGGCGCTGACCCAGTGGATCGTGCCCTTGACCTTGCGGTTGGCGCCTTCCATGCCGGGGCGCGATTCGGGATCGAGCGTGCCCTGCAGCTCGACGATGTGACCGTCGGCGTCCTTGACCACTTCGTCCACGCGCACGATGCCGGCGCCGCGCAGGCGCACTTCGCCGCCCGGCACCAGTCGCTTCCAGCCCTTGGGCGGCACTTCGGCGAAGTCGTCGCGTTCGATCCACAGCTGGCGCGAGAACGGCACCTCGCGCGTGCCCTGCGCCTCGTCCTTGGGGTGGTTGGGGAAGGTCAGCGTTTCGGCATGGCCTTCGGGCAGGTTGGTCAGCACCAGCTTGAGCGGGTCGATGACCGCCATGCGGCGCGGCGCACGCGCGTCGAGGTCGTCGCGCAGCGCGCCTTCCAGCACCGAGAAGTCGATCACCGAGTTCTGCTTGCTGATGCCCACGCGGTCGACCAGCAGACGCAGGCTCGCCGGCGTGTAGCCGCGGCGGCGCAGGCCCTGCAGCGTGTACATGCGCGGGTCGTCCCAGCCGTCGACGAGGCCGTCGGCGACCAGCTGGGTCAGCTTGCGCTTGCTCATCACCGTGTAGTTGATGTTGAGACGCGAGAACTCGATCTGGCGCGGCTTGGCGGCCACGACCGGCAGGCCGCGCTCGGTCAGCGAGGCCAGCAGGTCCGGATTGCCGGCCAGGTCGACCTTGTCGACGACCCAGTCGTACAGCGGCCGGTGGTCCTCGAACTCCAGCGTGCACAGCGAGTGCGTGATGCCTTCGATCGCATCGCCCAGCGCATGGGCGAAGTCGTACATCGGATAGATCGGCCAGGCGTCGCCGGTGTTCTGGTGGACGACCTGCTTGATCCGGTACAGCGCCGGGTCGCGCAGGTTCATGTTGCCGCTGGCCATGTCGATCTTCGCGCGCAGCGTGCGCGTGCCGTCGGCGAACTCGCCGGCGCGCATGCGCGCGAACAGGTCGAGGTTCTCTTCCACGCTGCGGTCGCGGAACGGCGAGTTGCGGCCCGGCTCGATCAGCGTGCCGCGGTACTCGCGGACCTGTTCGGCGGTGAGGTCGCAGACGAAGGCATCGCCCTGTTCGATCAGCTTGACCGCGGCGCGGTAGTAGACGTCGAAGTAGTCCGAGGCATGGCGCAGCTCGGACCAGTCGAAGCCCAGCCAGCGCACGTCGTCCTCGATCGCGCGGACGAACTCCAGGTCTTCCTTCTCCGGGTTCGTGTCGTCGAAGCGCAGGTTGCACAGGCCCCCGAACTCGGCGGCGATGCCGAAGTCCAGGCAGATCGCCTTGGCATGGCCGATGTGCAGGTAGCCGTTGGGTTCGGGCGGAAAGCGCGTCCGCACCGTCGTGTGCTTGCCGCTGGCCAGGTCCTCGCGGACGATCTGCCGGATGAAGTCCTGGCGCACCGGGAGGGCGGGGTCGGACGGCGGGGCGGCGGGATCGGCGGGGCCTGCGGCGGTCATGGAAGACTCGGACGTGGAGCGGGAAAGCCGGTCAGTGTAGCGGACGGTCCGGCAGCGACGCGCCGGCGACATCCGTGACGCTAGGGTCGCGCCTTCCGTGACGCGCTCCTGACATAATTCCGTGACGACGGTACGGAAACCGTGGCACGCGAGTTGCGATGGGGCAGGGACCAACAGGGGGAGCAGGCATGCGCACACCCGCGCATCCTTCCAGCGATGCATTCCGGCGCGGGCCGCGCGGGCTCGACGGGCGGGCATGCCGATGGAGGTAAGCGCGACGCGTCCGATGCCCGGCCACGGATGGGTGCTCGTGGTCTGCCTGGCGCTGCTGATGGGCCTGTTCGTGGCGCTGGTCTCGACCACCCAGCTGCACCCGGACGAGACCCGCCCGGTGCAGGTGACCGAGGGCGCCGATGGCGTCGTACGCCTGGCCTTCGAACTGCCGCCGCCGGGTGACCGGCGCTGGGCGCTGTGGTTCCCGCGCGAGCCGGTCGACCGTTTCGAGCTGGTGGGACCGGATGGCTGGCGCAGCCCGACGCTCGACTTCTTCCGTGTCGACGACGAGGAAGGGATCCTGCCGGCCGGCTTCGCATTCCTGCTGCCGCGCGACATCGCCGGACCGGTCGTGTTCGAGGCCCACGCGCAGGGCGGCCTGCACAGGGGGCTGCGCCCGGTGCTGGCGCTGGCGCCCGACGTGCGGCGCGTCGAGCGTTCCGGGGTGGCGCTCGCGGGCGCCGTCTACGGGGGCCTGTTGACGCTTGCCGCGCTGGCGCTGGCCTTGGCCTATGCGTCCCGGGACCGGTTGTTCATCGGCTTTTTCTGCTTCGTCGTCGCGCTGGTGCTGCTGCTGCAGGCGATGAACGGGCATCTCTACGGCCTGCCGGGCGTGCGCCTGCTCGGCCTGTGGCGGATGCAGGGCATCTCGGCGCTGACGTTGATCCATGCGGTCGCAGCGCTGTGGCTGGTCGAGGCCTTCACGATGCGCGGCCGCGCCTATCGCCACGCCCGGCTGGTGCGCGGACTGGGCATCGGACTCGTCGCACTGGCCGCGCTGTGCCTGCTGAACCTGCCTGCGCTGTCACAGGTCTCGCAGGCGGTCAGCGCCACGGGCTGGACGCTGGCCGGCATTGCCGTGATCGCGATGCTGGTCGATGCCGCGCGCCGGGGGTTGCCGCTGGGCTGGGCGTTGACGGTGGCCGCGACCGCCTCGGTGCTCGCCGGCGCCTGGGTCGCACTGTCGCGCCGCGGCCTGCTGCCTGAAGGCCCCCTGCTGCATTACGGCTACCAAGGCGCGGCCGTGGCGTTCGCGCTGCTGCTGGCCCTGGCACTCACCCAGCGCATCGGCGACTACCGCGAAGCACGCGACCGGGACCGCCTCGCGCGGCTGGACACCGAGCGCCGGATGCGCCGGGAGGCGGCACGCGCGGATCTGTCGACCGCCCTGCAGACCCAGCTCAACGGACTCGATCCGGGCGAGATTCCCTGGCAGGGCTTCCGCCTGCTGATGGAGCACCTGCTGCCGCTGGTGCCGACCGAATCGTGCATCGCGGTGCTGCGCGGCTACCAGGGGCGCGACCACCTGCTGGTCGAGCCCTCCGATGCATTGCCTGCGGTGGAGCACGAGATCAACCGGCGCGGGTTGATCCTGCGGCGGCAGGCGACCGCCGGACTGGCGCTGCAGCAGCCGGTGGTGTCTTCGGCCGGTGGTCCGGTCGTGGCGATGGAAGCACTGGTGCCGTTCCAGGTGCGCGCGCCGGGTTGGGGCGTGCTGCTGCTGCGCCGCGCCGGCGGCGACGGCTTCACCACCGAGGAGATGTCGGTGATCGGCGAACTGGCGCGCGTGGTGCAACTGCACGTCGACCAGGCCGCGGCCGCCGTCAAGCTGCGGCGTTCGGCGGAGATGGATGCGCTGACCGGCACCATGAACCGGCGCACGATCGACGTGTGGATCGAGCGCACCTTCGCCGAGGCCGAGCGCAGCGGGCGCCCGGTGTCGGTGCTGTTCATCGACCTCGACCACTTCAAGTCGGTCAACGACCGCTTCGGCCACGGCTGCGGCGACGACTGCCTGCGCGAGGTCTCCGCCGCGTTGCGCGGGGTGCTGTCGGAGGCCGACATGTTCGGGCGTTACGGTGGCGAGGAATTCATCGCGGTGCTGCCGGGCCGCGACGGCGCCGAGGCACGGGCGATCGGCGAGCGCATGCGCACTGCGGTCGAGAACGTCGAGGTGCGCCACGAGGGCCAGCGCGTGCGCCTGACCGTCAGCATCGGCATCGCCACGCGCCAGCGCGGCGAAGACACGCCGGCAGCGGCGATCGCGCGCGCCGACAAGGCGCTCTACGCCGCCAAGCGCCAGGGCCGCAACTGCGTGCAGGTGGCGCCGGCCGTCTTCAGCTGAGCGCGGCCCGGCGCTCGCGGCGCGGTCCGCGCTGCTAGTCTGCGCGTCCCCCGCGCGGACATTCCCCATGCACGACACCGCGAGCGCACGCACGGCGTTGATCTGGATGCTGTCGGGCGCGGCGCTGATCGGGAGCAACGGGTTGATGGTGCGGCTTGCCGGGACGCCGCCGACGATCTCCGCGTTCTACCGCATGCTCTTCGCCGGCGTGCTGCTCACGCTGCTGGTGCATCTGCGCCGCGACTGGCGCCCGCTGCCGCGCCGCGTGTGGTGGCTTGCGCTGCTGCCGGCCGCCGCGTTCGCGGCCGATCTGTGGCTGTGGCACCGGAGCATCCTGCTGATCGGTCCGGGCCTGGCGACGCTGCTGGCGAACGCGCAGGTGTTCTGCATGGCGCTGGCCGGCGTGCTGCTGTTCGGCGAACGCATCGGCCTGCGCTTCGTCACCGGCATCGCGCTCGCGTTCTTCGGGCTGTGGCTGCTGCTGGGGGCGGACTGGGCGACGCTGCCGGCCGACTATCGCTGGGGCGTGTGGCTGGGGCTCGGCACCGGCGTGTGCTATGCGGTCTACAACATCGGCCTGCGCAACGTACAGCGCGCAGGCCACGCGCAGACGTCGGCGGCCACGGCGCCGGTCGCGCAGGTGCTGGCGATGGTGTCGTTGCTCTGTGCGGTACTGCTGGGACTGGCCGCCGTCGCCGAGGGCGTGTCGTTCGCGATTCCCACCTGGCAGTCGCTGGGCTGGCTGCTGCTGCTCGCGGGCCTGGGTCACTGCCTGAGCTGGATCCTGATCTCGCGCGCGATGCAGCACCTGCCGGTCGCGCTGATCGGGCTGTTGCTGCTGGTGCAGCCGGTGTGCGCGTTCCTGCTGGACATCGTCGTGCTCGACCGGCAGACGCTGCCGCGCGAGTGGCTGGGACTGGCCTTCACCCTGGCCGGCATCTTCCTCGCCAGCCTGAAGGGACGCGCGCGTCTGGCGCCAGCGCCTGCCGCGCGCACTTGAAGCGCCGCCGCGCGCCCGCATCCAGAACCGGCGGCGCCCTGCCGCGTACGGAGATGCGGTGATGCCCGGAATCGGTCCCTGGAAACAACGCCTGCCGCGTCCGGAGGACGCATTGCCCGGTCGCGCGACGCCGATGCCGGTGCACAACGCCCACGCCGTGCACGGCCGCCCGATCCAGGACGACTTCGACGGGCTGGAACAGGTCCAGTTCGGCATGGGCTGCTTCTGGGGCGCCGAACGCAAGTTCTGGTCGCTGCCGGGCGTGGTGACCACCGCGGTCGGCTACGCCGGGGGGGTGACGCCCAACCCCACGTACCGCGAAGTGTGCTCGGGCCAGACCGGTCACGCCGAGGTGGTGCTGGTGGTCTACGACCCGGCGCAGATCGCGTTTGAAACGCTGCTGCAGGCCTTCTGGGAAAGCCACGACCCGACCCAGGGCATGCGCCAGGGCAACGACACCGGCACGCAGTACCGCTCGGCGATCTACGTGACCACGCCCGAGCAGGCCGCGCTCGCGCGGCGCAGCCGCGACGCCTACGAGGCCAGGCTGCAGGCGGCAGGCTTCCCGAAGATCACCACCGAGATCCTCGATCCGGCGCCGACGTTCTATTACGCCGAGGACGCGCACCAGCAGTACCTGCACAAGAACCCGGGCGGCTACTGCGGCATCGGCGGGACCGGCGTGTCGTGCCCGGTGGGCATCGCGCTCTGAGGCACGGCTGCAGGGCAGTGCGCGGCATGGTCGAAACCCTGCCGCGCGCGATCCGCTCAGTTCGAGGGGATGATGTCCAGCACGCGCAGGCGCAGGATGCGACCGCCGGCGGTGGGCCAGTCGATGCGTTGACCCGTGGTCAGGCCGAGCAGGGCGGTGCCGACCGGCGCCAGCACCGAAACGCGGCCCGCGTCGACGTCGGCTTCGTGCGGCAGCACCAGGGTGAGTTCGTGATGGGCGCCGCTGGCGTCGTCGATGCAACGCACGCGGGCGTGCAGGCCGACGACCGGCGTGACGGCTTCGTCGTCGGGCAGCAGGTCGGCGCGATCGAGTTCGCGCTGCAGCGCGGGCGCGCCGGGGTGCTGCCGGTAGAGCGGGGTGTCGAGCAGCGCGTCGAGACGCGCGAGGTCGCGGGAATGCAGGCGGATGGCGGGACTGGTCGACGGCGGCAGGCCGCTGGGGGGTTGCGAGGACATCGGGTGGACTCCTGGGTGGACGGGCGCGCTGGCCCATGACGAAAGGGGCGACGCCATGCGCCGCCCCTGCGGGATTGTGCCGGCTCTGCCGGCGAGCGGCGAGCGGCTCAGGCCGCGTCGGGTTCGAACAGCGCCTGCGGCAGTTCGCGCAGCACGCCGGCGAATTCCTCGAGGAAGGCGTGCATCGCCGAGCTGCGGCGCCACACCAGCGCGATGCGCCGCGTGGGCCGTGAATCGCTGAAGTCGATCAGTTTGAGATGCGGTGACGGCGCGACCGGCGGCTTGGTCGCCAGCGTCGGCAGCAGGGTCACGCCGACATTCGCAGCGACCATCTGCCGCAGGGTTTCCAGACTGGTCGCGCGAAACTCCGCGTGTTCGCCGGCCCCGGACAGGCGGCACACGTCGAGCGCCTGCTCGCGCATGCAATGCCCGTCCTCGAGCAGCAGCAGCTTCTGCGACGACAGCTCCTGCAGGCTCAACCGTTCGCGCGAGGCCAGCGGATGGCGGTCGGACACCGCCAGCAGGAACGGTTCTTCGAACAGGAATTCCGCGTGCAGGGTGTCCGCGTCAACCGGCAAGGCGAGGATCGCGGCATCCAGCCGGCCGTCGCGCAGCCGGCTCAGCAACACGTCGCTCTTCTCCTCCACCAGCAGCATTTCCAGCTGCGGGAAGCGCTCGCGCAGCAGCGGCACCGCATGCGGCAGCAGATAGGGGCCGAGCGTCGGGAACAGGCCGAGCCGGATCGAGCCGGCCTCGGGGTCCATGCTGCGGCGCGCGAGTTCCTTCATCTGTTCGACGTCGGCGACGATGCGTCGCGCGCGATCGGCCACCTGCGCGCCGATCGGCGTCAGCATGACCTTGCGCGGCGCGCGCTCGATCAGGGTGACGCCGAGCTCTTCCTCGAGCTTGCGCACCTGCGTCGACAGCGTCGGCTGGCTGACGAAACAGGCCGCGGCCGCGCGGCCGAAATGCCGGTGATCGGCCAGCGCGACCAGATAGCGCAGGTCGCGCAGGTTCATCGCGCGC
>Ga0207841_1000259_pt1 | contig 19827 bp, 11 predicted proteins | sample HigsolmetaGSP18D_FD_184846 | JGI IMG/M metagenome (GOLD analysis project Ga0207841, IMG submission 184846) | High solid enriched microbial communities from the Joint BioEnergy Institute, USA - SP1-8-D (SPAdes) | ecosystem: Engineered > Bioreactor > SSF (Solid state fermentation) > Aerobic >... | reverse complement strand
GCCCATGCGCAGCAGCACCGCGGCCGTCGCCGCGCCGTCGCGCAGGAACGAGCGGTTGTAGTTGCGCGGCCCCGGCTGCATCGCCGGGCCGGTCTGGTTGACCAGCATGTAGGCGCCCTGCGCGCGCAGCATGTCGACCAGATCGCGGTCGGGCAGGCGGATGTCGAACCCGTCGAAGCGGGCCGACCAGCCCGCGGCGACGCGCGCGGCCTGCGCGTCGAATGCGGCCGACGGTGTCGCGGCGCCGGCGGCGAGCGCGGCGAAGTCGAGCGCGGGCGGCTCGGGCAGATCGCCCTTGGCCGGATCGAGCGCGGCGGTGCCCAGCGGGAAGGCGAGGACAATGTCCGAGGTCGCGCCCGGCGCAAGGCGCACCGGGTAGGCCAGCATGCCGGCCGCAAGTCCGTCGGGATCACGTGTCTCGCGCGCGGGCGGCGGCGCGCCGCGGGCAGCGTACGCAGTGATCTCCGTCCCGCCGTGCGCGCCGAACGGCGCCGCGCCGGCCGCGCCGACCGGCGTCAGCGACGCGAGCAGGGTGCGGCCGTCGACTTTCACCCGCGTGCGGCCGTCGACGGCATCGATCGCGATGCGCCGGATCTGCGACCAGCCGCCGTGCTGCCACGGCGGATTGACCTGCAGCGGGCGCACCAGCAGCGACAACGTGCCCGCGACCGGCGCGCGACCGGTGTTGTGCAGCCGGTAGCGCACCAGCGTCACCGGCTGGCCCTGCTGCTCGAGCGCGAAGGCCTCATTGCGGATCGTCAGCCCGGGCTGCGCCTGCCATTCGACCGACGGCATCGGCATCCAGCGCTCGCGCAGCGCATGGCGCCGCTCGGCGTCGTTGTCGGCCACCGCGGCCTTGCCATCGTCACCGCGCCACACCGCCTGCAGCATCGGCCCGCCCTTGAAGGGCTCGAGATTGCCGTATTCGTCGAGCAGCGATTTCTGGCGCCCGGCGGGAATGCCCAGCGCGGTCCAGTAGACCTGCTGCTGGTGCAACGACGACGGGAACAGCCCGGCATGCGCGCGCGAGGCCGCGATCTCGTAGCGGCGCGTCGGCGTGCGCACCTGTTTGGGTCCAAGCAGCCGCAAGCGGGCGATCGACGGCGCGCCGTCGGCCACGTCGCCGAGTACCAGGCGCAAGGCGGTCGGCGTGATCGCGGCCTCGCCGGCGAGCCAGGCGCGGTTGCCCTCGCGGCCCGGGTCGTCGGCCACGACGGTCCAGCGCCCCTGCGCGTCTCGGGCTTGGAGCGTCGCGCCGTTGCGCGGACCGTCCCACCAGACTTCGAGGCCGGCGATGGCGTCGGCACGCGGCAACTCGAGCGTGAGCTGTCGCGTGCGCGGCGCGGGGCCACGCGCTTGGACACGCACGGGCGTCGCGTCCGCGGCGAACAGGCGGGCGCCGTCGACGCCGGCGGTCAGGCCGTCCAGACGCGGCGCCGCGTCCGCGGCGATCGGCTCGAACTCGAAGATCGAGGTCGCCCAGTCGGAGGACTTCGAGGGGCTCGCGATCCGGATGTAGCGCGCCGGCCGCGCGGGAAAGACGATCAGGTCGGTGTCGCCACGCGAATCCACGCTGGTGTAGGCGGCGTCCCAATGCGTGCCGTCGAGCGAGGTCTGAAGCGTCCAGCGCACCGGAAAGCCGCTGTCCCAGAGAATCGAGACGCCGCCGACGTCGGCGGCGCGTCCCAGGTCCACCTGGAACCAGTGCCCCGGCAGGAAACTGCCGCCCCAGCGCGTGCTGCGGTCACCGTCGATCGCGTGCACCGGCGACAGCGCCGCCACCTGCGTCGACGACGCGGAGGCCGTCCAGTCGCTGCGCGGCGGCAAGGCGGCGCAGACGACGGAGGACCAGGCGAGCAGGGCGCCCAGCAGCGGCGGCGCGAGGCATGTGCGCGCCAGGCGTGGGCGTGGTGACGCGGGGCAGCGGGATCGGATGGGCATGCAGGAACCGGCGGCCTCTGGGACCCCGACGCTATCATCCGCTGGAACCGGTTACACGCTGCGTTGCGGGCGGAAAGAATGGCGGGCCGGTTCGCCCCGATTCACGCCGTCATCCCGGCGGAAGCCGGGATCCAGTGACTGGCTGCATGCTCGCTGCCCCGGACATTGTGCGAACGCGCCTCGCCGCGGGCGGCACGGTCCAAGGATTTCGCCGGATTCCGACAGTCGCCGCGTTGCCGGTCCTCCGCGCCGTCGCGCGACGGGGCACCTGCGCGAGCCGCGCTGGCTCACGTCGCCCGGACGTCCCGCACGATCTGCGCCGCGCGCGCGGTGGTCTCGCGCACGCGGGCGTAATCGCCGGCGGCCAGCCAGGCCTTGTCGAGCATCCACGAGCCGCCGATGCACAGCACGTTCGGCTGCGACAGGAACTCGGCCGCGTTCGATTCGGAGATGCCGCCGGTCGGGCAGAAGCGCATGTCGTGCAGCGGACCGGCCAGGCCCTTGAGCATCGCCAGGCCGCCGACCGCGCTCGCCGGGAACAGCTTGCAGTTGCGGAAGCCGCGCTCGCGCAGCGCCATGAACTCGGTGGGCGTGGCGGCGCCCGGCACCACCGGAATGTCGGCCTCGGCCAGCGCATCGGCCAGCGCGGCCGGCGTGCCCGGCGTCACCAGGAAATCGGCGCCGGCGTCGATCGAGGCGCGGATGTTCTCCTCGCTCAGGACCGTGCCCGCGCCGATGACGATGCCGGGACGCTCGCGCTTGAGCATCGCCAGTGCCTCGATCGCGACCGGCGTGCGCAGGGTGAGCTCGAGCGTGTCGAGACCGCCTTCGAGCAGGGCATCGGCGATTGCGCGCGCTTCGTCGAGGCTGTGCACGGTGATCACCGGCAGCACGCCGGCAGCGCGCAGGAGTTCGGCGGCGCGGGTCTGGCGCTCGGACATCGGGGACACGTGGGACATCGGCTCAATTATCCTTTTCGGCATGCGGGGCATCGGCGGCCGCGGCATCGGCCCCGAGATCGTATTCGGCGTCGTAATCCCAGGCGCCGCCATCGGTGGTGGCCGGGCCGCAGGAGATCGACAGCGCGCCCTGGTCGGCGGGCGTGACGTTGGCGCGGTTGAATCCGAACAGGTTGCGGCCGTAGTCGGTGGGCGCCGGGGCGGTATCGGGCGCGGCCGTGCGGCGCGCCCATTCGTCGGCATCGACCAGCGCTTCGAGCGTGCCGGCCTCGCCGTCGAGACGGATGATGTCGCCCTCGCGCACGTAGGCGAGCGGACCGCCTCGCGCGGCTTCCGGCGTCATGTGGATGGCGGCGGGAATCTTGCCCGATGCGCCCGACAGGCGACCGTCGGTGACCAGCGCCACACGCCGGCCCTGGTTCTGCAACATGCCCAGCAGCGGCGCCAGCGAATGCAGCTCCGGCATGCCGTTGGCCTTGGGGCCCTGGTAGCGCACCACAGCGACGAAGTCCTGCGGCAGCGCGCCGGCGGCGTGCAGGCGGTTGAGCGCCTGCGGTGCATCGACGACCACGGCCGGGGCTTCGATCGAGCGGAACTGCGGCTTCACCGCCGAGAGCTTGATCAGCGAACGGCCGAGATTGCCGCGCAGCAGGCGCAGACCGCCCTGGGCCTCGAACGGCGCGGACACGGGACGCAGCACGCCGTCGTCGCCGCTGACCGCCGGGCCCGGCACGTAGCGCACCCGGCCGTCGTCGAGCCTGGGCTCCTCGCCGTAACGCTGCATGCCGCCTTCGGACACGGTGAGGATGTCGCCGTGCATCAGGCCGGCGTCGAGCAGTTCGCGGAACACGTAGGCGTTGCCGCCGGCCGCGTGGTAGCGGTTCACGTCGGCCTCGCCGTTCGGATACACGCGCGCCAGCAGCGGCACGGTCTGCGACAGCACGTCCATGTCGTCCCAGGTCAGCACGATGCCGGCGGCGCGGGCGACCGCGATCCAGTGGATCGTGTGGTTGGTCGAACCGCCGGTGGCCATCAGCATCGCAATCGCGTTGACGATGGCGCGTTCGTCGATCAGTTCGCCCAGCGGACGGTAGTCGTCGCCGAGTGCGGTGATCGCCAGCGCGCGTTCGACCGCCTCGCGGGTGAAGGCCTCGCGCAGCGGCGTGCCCGGATTGATGAAGGCCGCGCTCGGCAGTTGCACGCCCATCGCCTCGAGCATGGTCTGGTTGGAATTGGCGGTGCCGTAGAAGGTGCAGGTGCCGGCCGAGTGGTAGGACTGCGCCTCCACTTCAAGCAGCTCCTCGCGCGTGGCCTCGCCGGCGGCGTAACGCTCGCGCACCTCGGCCTTGGTCTTGTTCGGAATGCCGGGCGTCATCGGGCCGCCGGGAATGAAGATCGCCGGCAGATGCCCGTAGGCGAGCGCGCCGATCAGCAGACCGGGCACGATCTTGTCGCAGATGCCCAGGTACACGCTGGAATCGAACATGTCGTGCGACAGCGCGATCGCCGTGGCCTGGGCGATGACGTCGCGCGAGAACAGCGACAGTTCCATGCCGGCGCGGCCCTGGGTCACGCCGTCGCACATCGCCGGCACGCCGCCGGCGACCTGCGCGGTGTGGCCGAGCCCGCGCGCGATCTCGCGGATGAACTCCGGATAGACCTCGTAGGGCTGATGCGCCGACAGCATGTCGTTGTAGGCGGTGACGATGCCGAGGTTGGCAGTCGGCGCGCCGCGCAGGCGCTGCTTGTCGACCGGCCCGCAGGCGGCGAAGCCGTGCGCGAGGTTGGCGCAGCTCAGGCGCCCGCGCAGCGGGCCCTCGTCGCGCATGCGCGCGATGCCGTCGAGATAGGCGCGACGCGACGCGGCACTGCGCTTGACGATGCGGTCGGTGACGGACTGGATGGCGGGATGCAGGCTCATGGGCGGCGGCAATGAGAGGAAAGGGCGCCCGGGGGCAGGGCGGAAGCGCCGCGGAAACGGGCGCGAGATGCTGCGGGACCACCGCAGCCGATGCCGGGTGCCGGGCTCACGGGCACCAGTGGACGTGCAGTTTCGCGCCCGGCGTGGTGAAGGCGATGCGCGCCGGGAACTCGGTGGCATCGTCGCTCTGCAGCAGACGGTCGAGCAGGGCGCGCTTCTTCTCGCCGCGGATCAGCAGGATGCGCGTGTGCGCCGGCGCCAGGCCCGCAGGCGTCAGGCTGATGCGGCGCTGCCAATTGCCGGCGCCCGGGCTGCCGCCGGCATCGACGCCGACGTAGGGCGAACTCGCCGACAGCGCGCCTTCGAGATCGACCATGCCGGGAAACAGCGATGCGGTGTGGCCGTCGTCGCCCATGCCCAGCACCACCACGCCCGCTGGCTGACGCGCGTGCAGGTTGGCGGTGGCGATGGCCTCGTCGAAGGGACGGCCGGCGCGGGTGATGGTCTCCAGCCGCGCCTTCTGCGCCTTGTTCTGGATCAGCGATTCGCGCAGCAGGCGTGCGTTGCTGTCGGGGTCGTCGGGCAGCAGCCAGCGTTCGTCGACGAGCGCGACGTCGACGCGGTCCCAGGCGATCGGCGATTTCGACAGCGCCGCGTAGACCGGGCCGGGCGTCTTGCCGCCCGAGAGCAGCAGCCGCGCACGCGCGTTGTGCTCCAGATCGCGTGCGACGGCGGACGAGATGGCGATCGCGGCGCCCCAGGTCCACTGGGTCGCCGATTCGTAGGCGTGCAGCTGCATGCGCCCATCGTCGCCGATTCCGCCGGAGATGCCAAAGGCGGCGGCGCCGGTCGGACTCATGCCGCGGCCCTGCGTGCGGCGATCGCCGCTGCGCCCAGCAGGCCCGCATGCGGGTGCAGTATCGCGACACTGGGCACGCGGCCCATGTTCGGCGAGAAGCGGCCCTTGTGTTCGAAGCGCTGGCGGAAACCCGAGTGGCGGATCGACTCGAGCATCTTCGGCACCAGCCCGCCGGTCAGGAACACGCCGTCCCAGGCGCCGAGCGTGAGCACCAGGTCGCCCGCGATCGCGCCGAACACCGCGCAGAACACATCGACCGCGCGGCCGCACAGCGCATCGCCGGCAGCCGCGCGCGCGGTGATGTCGGCCGGCTGCATCGGGCCCGGGTCGACGCCGGCGATCTCGCACAACGCGCGGTGGATGTTCACCAGCCCCGGCCCGCAGATCAGGCGCTCGTTGGACACGCGACCGAACTGCGCCGACAGGCGTTCGAGGATTGCGGTTTCCTCCGGCGTGCCCGGGGGAAAACTGACATGGCCGCCTTCGGTTTCCAGCGGGTAGTGCTTGCCGTCGCGGATCACCAGGCCACCCACGCCCAGCCCCGTGCCGGGACCGATCACCGCATAGGTACACGGACCGCCCGGATCCTTCGGCACCGACCATGGCACGCCGCCGATGGCGCTGAAATCGCCCGGCTGCAGCAGTGGAATGGCCATCGCCTGCGCGGCGAAATCATTGATCAGCACGACATCGTCGATGCCGAGCCGCTGTTGCGTGCGTGTGCGCGAGATCACCCAGGGATGGTTGGTGATGCGCGCATCGTCGCCGTCGACCCGGCCGGCGACCGCGAGCACGGCCCGTGCGATCGCGGCATCCGGCTTGCCGTTGCCGTCGTGGCCGATCCCGTCGAGATAGTGCAGGGCGGCGTCGGCCAGCGACGGAAAGTCGGCGACCGGAAAGACCTGCACGGTCTCGAGCCGCAACGGCGTCGGGCTGGTCGTGTCGGCAAGCGCGAAGCGCGCATTGGTCCCGCCGATGTCGGCGAGCAGGGCAAGCGGACCGGTCACGATTTGCGCCCGTTGTGCGTGGTCAGCGTGCGCGGCAGGAACGGTTGCGCCTCGGCCGGACCCCAGCTGCCCGCCGGATAGTCGCGCACCGGCGTGCCGGCTTCGCGCCACGCGGCGCTGACGCTGTCGATCCAGCGCCAGGCGGCCTCGACCTCGTCGTCGCGCACGAACAGGGTCTGGTCGCCCTTGAGCGCGTCGATCATCAGCCGCTCGTAGGCGATGCGGCGCTTGGGCGGCAGCATCGCCAGATCCAGCGACATCGGCTGCAGCGCGTTGGCCGCCCATTCGGACGCGGCGAGGCTGCCCATCAGGCCCAGTTCGATCGTCTCCTCCGGCTGCAGGCGCACGCGCAGCTGGTTGGCCCGCGCGCGCTTGCGCTCGCCCGGTCCGAACAGCCAGTGCGTGACCGGCTTGAAGGTCACCACGACCTCGGTGGTGCGGGACGGCATGCGCTTGCCGGTGACCAGGCGGAACGGCACGCCGGCCCAGCGCCAGTTGTCGATCCACGCGCGCAGGCCGACGAAGGTCTCGACGTCCTCGTGCCCGCCGTGGTTGAAACCCTTGGCCGCCTGGCCGTCGACGACGCCGGCGGTGTAGCGGCCACGCACGCTGTCGGCCTCGGCATCGGCGGCCGACATCGGACGCAGCGCGCGCAGGACCTTCTTCTTCTCCTCGCGGATGCTGTCGGTGTCCATCGCCGCCGGCGGCTCCATCGCGATCAGCGCCAGCAGCTGCAGCATGTGGTTCTGGACCATGTCGCGCAGCGCGCCGTAGTCGGCGTAGTAGCCCTCGCGGCCGTCCACGCCGGCGGTCTCGGCGACGATGATGTCGACCGACTCGATCCAGCGGCGTTCCCACGTCGCCTCGAACAGCGTGTTGCCCAGACGCAGCGCGAGCAGGTTCTGCACCGGCGCCTTGCCCAGGTAGTGATCGATGCGGAAGATCCGCGACTCGTCGAGTGCGGACTTGAGCGTCGCGTCGATGTCCTGCGCGCTGGCCAGGTCGTGGCCGATCGGCTTCTCCAGCACCAGTCGCGACGGCGCTTCCAGCAGGCCGGCGGCCTTCAGGCCGCGACAGGCCGATGCGAACAGGTTCGGCGGGGTCGACAGATAGCTGACCGTCGGGCGGTCGGCGAAGCGCGACAGCGCGGCGGCCATCGAGTCGGCATCGCTCAGGTCGACCGGCACGTACTGGACGCGGCGCAGCAGCTCGTCGAGCTGGGCGGCTTCGTAGTCGTCGCCGAGGCGTTCGCGCAGCCAGGCGCGGAAACTGGTGTCGTTGTGCTCGCTGCGGGCGATCGCGATCACCCGGAAAGTGTCGGGCAGCAGCCGGTCGCGCAGCAGGTGCAGCAGGGACGGGAACAGGTAGCGTTGCGCGAGGTCGCCAGTGGCGCCGAACAGCAGCAGGGAATCGTGCATGGGCGCCGGGGCCGCCTCGGGTTCAGGATGGGTGATCACGGAGTGTGTCGCTGGAGGCGTCCGGACCGCAACGTGCAACGTAACCGGAAACCGCGAGGTGCGTGTCCAGCGCTGTCATCCGGTACCGGCGCAGTGCGGCCAGGGCGGATGGATCTGATCACTGCTTGCACCACGCTGCGCCTCCCGCACGGGCGTCGGCTGGATTGGAAACGATTACATGCCAGAATAGCGCAACACGCCGTCGCGCGGTTCACTGCGCGCGCGGCACGATGCGATCGACGGGCGACAGGCAACACACGGGGAGCGTGCATGGCACAGGTGCGGTTCGACGCGGTACGGAAGGTCTATCCCAACGGGTACGTGGGTGTGGCAGGCGCAAGCTTCGAGGTTGCCGACGGCGAACTGCTGGTGCTGGTGGGCCCGTCGGGCTGTGGCAAGTCCACGCTGCTGCGCATGGTCGCCGGGCTCGAGGCGATCAGCGATGGCACGCTGACGATCGGTGACCGCGTGGTCAACGACGTGGCCCCGAAGGACCGCGACATCGCGATGGTGTTCCAGAGCTACGCGCTGTACCCGCACATGAGCGTGGCCGAAAACCTCGCGTTCGGCCTGAAGCTGCGCGGCCAGTCGAAAACCGACATCGCCGCGCGCGTGGCCGAGGCGGCGCAGGTGCTCGAACTGGACAAGGTGCTCGACCGCAAGCCCGGCCAGCTGTCCGGTGGCCAGCGCCAGCGTGTCGCCCTGGGCCGCGCGCTGGTGCGCCAGCCGCAGGTGTTCCTGCTCGACGAGCCGCTGTCCAACCTCGACGCCAAGCTGCGCAGCGGCATGCGCGTGGAGATCGCGCGTCTGCACCGCAAGCTCGGCACGACGATGATCTACGTCACCCACGACCAGATCGAGGCGATGACGCTGGGCCAGCGCATCGTGGTGCTCAAGGACGGGCAGATCCAGCAGATCGACACGCCGATGGCGCTGTACGAGCAGCCGGCCAACCTGTTCGTCGCGACCTTCCTCGGCAGCCCGGCGATGAACGTGCTGCGCGGCACGCTGGCGCAAACTGCCGCCGGCTGGCGTTTCGATGCGGGCGAGGGCATCACGCTGGCACTGGGCGATGCCGGCTTCCCGGCCGTATGGAACGGTCGCACGATCGATCTGGGCATCCGCCCGGAACACCTGCTGCCCGCGAGCGAGGCCGAGGCGTCGCTGTCGCCGGTGGTCGAGGTGGTGGAACCGGTCGGCAGCGAAGTCTTCGTCAACCTGCGCCTGGGCGGCCACGCCCTGATCGCGCGCCTGCCGCCCGACCGCGTGCCGGTGCCGGGCGAGACCCTGCCCCTGTCGATCCCGGCCGGGCGTGTGCATGCCTTCGATGTCGAGACCGGCGCGCGGCTGGTGCAGTCGGCAAGCTGAGTTCTTTCACCTCTCCCCCGGGAGAGGTCGACGTGCTTCGCGCGTCGGGTGAGGGCCGGGTTTTCGTGTGGCGCCAGCAGGAGCGCCCTCATCCGCCCTCCGGGCAGCTTCTCCCAGAGGGAGAAGGGTGTGGGAATTCGCCGCCCCAGAACTCTCGCTATACTGGTCGCTTGCGCGCGCAGGCGGCGTTTCATCCTTGTGGAATCAATCCCTTGCGGTGATGACCTCGCGTAACGCGTGATACGAAAATCCGTCATCCGTCGCGCCGCACAGGCGCCAAGAGGCCACCTAAGCCCGCATGCGCCTGTCCACGATCAAGCTCGCCGGTTTCAAATCCTTCGTCGATCCGACGACGCTGCACCTGCCGACCAACATGACCGGCGTGGTGGGGCCCAATGGCTGCGGCAAGTCGAACATCATCGACGCGGTGCGTTGGGTCATGGGTGAATCCTCGGCCAGCCGCCTGCGTGGCGACTCGCTGACCGACGTGATCTTCGCCGGCTCCACCGCGCGCAAGCCGGTGTCGCAGGCGATGGTCGAGCTGATCTTCGACAACAGCGACCACACCATCAGCGGCGAGTTCGCCGCGTTCAACGAGATTTCGGTCAAGCGCACCGTCAGCCGCGACGGGCAGAGCGGCTATTACCTCAACGGCACCAAATGCCGTCGCCGCGACATCACCGATCTGTTCCTCGGCACCGGCCTGGGCCCGCGCAGCTACTCGATCATCGAACAGGGCATGATCTCGCAGGTCATCGACGCCAAGCCCGAAGAGCTGCGCGTCTACCTCGAGGAAGCAGCCGGTATCTCCAAGTACAAGGAGCGCCGCAAGGAAACCGAGACCCGCATCCGCCATACCCGCGAGAACCTCGAACGCCTGAGCGATCTGCGCGAGGAAGTCGGCAAGCAGCTGCAGCATCTGGCGCGGCAGGCCAAGCAGGCCGAGCAGTACACCGCGATCCAGGCCGAGCGCCGCATCCGCGATGCCGAGTGGAAGGCGCTGGAATGGCGCACCCTCGATACGCGTCTGCGCGCGCTGCGCGAAGGCCTGGCGCAGGAGGAGACGAAGCTCGAACAGATCATCGCCGAGCAGCGCGAGGCCGAACGCGAGCTGGAAACCGGTCGCGAGCGTCGCCAAGAGGCGAGCGAGGCCCTCAATCGCGCCCAGGCAGAGAGCTACGAGGTCAGCGGTGCGCTGGCGCGGCTCGAGCAGCAGATCCAGCACCAGCGCGAACTGTCCGCGCGCCTGCTCAAGGCCCGCGACGAGGCGCAGGCGCAGCTGGCCGAGCTCGGCCAGCACATCGACCAGGACCAGCTGCGGCTGGACACCCTGCACGCCCACATCGCCGAGGCCGAGCCGCGCCTGGAGCAGTTGCAGGACGAGGATGCGGTGCGCCAGGACGCGCTGCGTGACGCCGAAGCCGCCCTGGGCGACTGGCAGGCGCGCTGGGAGGCGCACAACCGCGAACAGGCCGAAGCCGCCCGTGCCGGCGACGTCGAGCGGACCCGCGTGGATTACCTCGACAGGCAGGCGCTCGAGGCCGATCGCCGCCGCCAGCAACTGCAGTCCGAGCGTGCCGGCCTCGACCTCGATGCGCTTGGCGAGGCCTTCGCCGACCTGCAGGTCCGTCACGACGAACAGAAAGCGGCGCTCGACACGCTCGGCGACGATCTCGAGACGCGCAAGGCCGCCGCCGTCGAACTGCAGGATGCCCAGCGCGCGGCGCAGGAAGACCTGTCGGGCGTGCGCAAGCGCGCGCAGGAGGCCCGCGGCCGACTGGCGTCGCTGGAAACCCTGCAGCACGCCGCGCTCGGCCAGGAACAGGGCGCGGCGGTCGAATGGCTGCGCCAGCGCGGGCTGGATTCGGCCACCCGCGTCGGTGAGCAACTGCGCGTCGAGTCGGGCTGGGAGTTCGCGGTCGAGAGTGCGCTGGGCCAGCTGATCGAAGGCGTGCTGGTCGACGGCGATGGCGTGCCGGCCGACCTGGTCGACGCATTGGGCGAACTTGGCGAAAGTCGGTTGGCCCTGGTCTCGGCCGAAACCGGCACCGAATCCTTCGCGGCCACGTCGCTGGCGGCGAAGGTGCAGGGCCCATTGGCGATCCGCCGTCTGCTCGCACGCCTGCATGTCGCCGAGTCGCTCGCCCAGGCGCGTGCGCTGCAGGCCGGACTGGGTGACGGCGACTCGGTGATCACCCGCAGCGGCGAGCGTCTCGGCGCCGGCTGGGTGCGCGTGTCGCGCTCGGGCGCGGCCAAGCAGGGTGCACTGCTGCGCGAGCGCGAGATCCAGTCGCTCCGCGAGGAGATCGCGACCCTGCAGACGCAGGAGCAGGCGCTCGAATCGCGCATCGCGCAGGGCCGCGAACAGCTGCTCGGCGTCGAGCAGCAGCGCGAGGAAGCGCAGCGTGCGCTGTACGTCGCCCATCGCAGCGTGTCCGAACTCGCCGGCCAGGTGCAGAGCCAGCAGGGCCGGGTGGAAGCCGCGCGCAACCGTCTCGAACGCATCGACGCCGATCTCGCCCAACTGCACGAGACCATCGACGACGCCGCGCAGCAGACATCCGAGGCGCGCGTGCGTCTGGAAGACGCCGTCGATCGCATGGCCGAGCTCGAGGCCACGCGATCCGCACTCGAAGCCGAACGCCGGACGCTGGTCGAGGCCCGCGAACAGGCCCGCGCCGCCGCGCGCGAGTCCCGCGACACCGCGCATGCGCTCGCGTTGACGCTCGAGTCGCAGCGGGCGCAGATCACCTCGCTGACCCAGGCGCTGGCGCGCATGGGCGGCCAGCGCGGCCAGATCGACAGCCGGCTCGGGGAGATCTCCGCGCAGCTGGCCAGCGGCGATTCGCCGGTCGACACCCTGGAAGCGCAGCGCCAGGTCACGCTGGAAGAACGCGTCCGCACCGAGCGCGCGCTGGCGCAGGCCCGCGCCGCGCTGGAAGGCGTGGACAACGAGTTGCGCACCTTCGAACAGGTCCGCCAGCAGCGCGACGCACAGGCGCTGACCCAGCGCGAGGCCATCGGCCAGCGCCGGCTTGACCAGCAGGCGCTGGTGATCGCGGCCGACCAGCTGGCCGCCCAGGTGGTCGAGGCCGGTTTCGTCATCGAGGACGTGTTGAACGGCCTCGACGAGTCGGCGAACGCCAAGGACTGGGAGAAGACCGTCACCGATTTCGACGCGCGCCTGCGTCGTCTGGAGCCGGTCAACCTCGCCGCGATCGCCGAACACGCCGAGGCTGCGCAGCGCAAGGACTACCTCGACGCGCAGGACGCCGACCTCAACTCGGCGCTCGAGACGCTGGAAGAGGCGATCCGCAAGATCGACCGCGAGACCCGCGGCCGCTTCAAGGACACCTTCGACAAGGTCAATGCCGGTGTGCAGGCGCTGTATCCGCGCCTGTTTGGTGGCGGCCACGCGTACCTGGAACTGACCGGCGACGACCTGCTCGACACCGGCGTGGCGATCATGGCGCGCCCGCCGGGGAAGCGTGTGTCCAACATCTCGCTGCTGTCCGGCGGCGAGAAGGCAATGACGGCGGTCGCGCTGGTGTTCTCGATCTTCCAGCTCAACCCGGCGCCGTTCTGCCTGCTCGACGAGGTGGACGCGCCCCTGGACGAGGCCAACGTCGGCCGCTTCACCGCGATGGTCAAGGAGATGAGCGAGGCCGTGCAGTTCCTGTTCGTCAGCCACAACAAGGCGACGATGGAGGCCGCCTCGCAGCTCAGCGGTGTGACCATGCGCGAGCCCGGTGTCAGCCGTCTGGTCTCGGTGGACCTGGCCGAGGCGGCGCGACTGGCCGGCGCCGCCTGAGCCCTGTCATCATGTGCCGCGTCCGTGCCGGCGACCCGGTGTGGTCCTCATGCCCACGTGCACAGCGCGTGCGCATCATGAACGAACCAGAAGGAGAGCTGCGCGAATGACCGACGAGTGGATGATGCGGATCGGGATCCTCGTCGCCGGCCTGCTGCTGATGGGCGCGATGTGGTACTTCGGCACGCGGCCGCGCAACGGCCAGGGGCGTCGCGTCGTCAGCAACGACGAGCGCGAACAGCGTCTGGAGCCCACGCTCGGCGCGCAGCTGGAACAGGATCTCGGCCAAGCGGGCGTTGCGCGCGCCGAGGGCGATACCGACGCCGTGCAGGCCGAGATGGACCTGCTCGACCAGACCGTCGGCGCCGTCTCGCCCAACAGCGAACTGGGCAAGCGCACCACCGACGACTTCGACAAGATCGTCACCCTGTACATCGCCGCGCGCGCCGGCAATGTGCTGCGCGGCCCGGACATCGTCGTCGCCGCCGAGAAGACCGGCCTGACCTATGGCCACATGAACGTCTTCCACCGTCTCGTCGACGGGCATCCCGAGCGCGGCCCGATCTTCAGCGTCGCCAACATCCGCAGCCCCGGCAGCTTCGACATGGGGGAGATCCAGACGCTCGAAACTCCGGCGATCGCGTTCTTCCTGACCCTGCCGGCACCGGTCCGCGCCCTCGACGCCTGGGACGCGATGCTGCCCACCGCCGAGCGCATGGCCGAGCTGCTTGACGGCGTGCTGCTCGACGAGCAGCGCAACGCGCTGGGCCGCCAGCGCATCGCCGGCCTGCGCGACGAACTGCGCAGCTGGGACCGCGAGCATGAAGTCCCGCCGGTGACGCGCAGCCCGCGCTGGTGACACTGGCGCGATGCCGATGTCCGACATCCGTCATCTGACATTCGTGGTCCACGACCCCCGCCGCACGGCACGCCTGCGGGTCGAGGGCCTGGGCGCGCGGGAGGTCCACGACAGCGGCGACCGGCCGCATTCGTTGTCGCACGAGGAGTGTTTCGAACTCGGTGGCGTGTGGATCGCGGTGATGGAAGGAGAGCCCTTGCCGCAACGCTCGTATCGACATGTCGCCTTCGCGGTGGCGGCCGGCGACCTGCCGATGCATCGCGCGGCCCTCACCCCAACCCCTCTCCCAAAGGGAGAGGGGCCAAAGAAAAACGCAACGCTCGCCCGGTCGAGCCCCTTTCCCGTTGGAAGAACGGCCAAAAAAAAAAGCACGACGCTCGGCCAATGAAGCCCCTCTCCCGGGGGGACAGAGGTTGAAAGCACAACGCGCGCCCGATCGAGCCCCTCTCCCTTGGGAGAGGGGTTGGGGTGCGGGTAGACGCTCGCGGAAGCGCCTGGTGCCGTCAGCTCCGGCTGTCGAGCACGTCCGAAACTCGAGGCGCACGGGGCGCCCGGCAGGGTCCGCTTCGAGTCCACGCGCGCCTCCTCATGACGACCACCGCCCTACAATTCGCCCATGCAGAAGCCATCTCCCGCCGAACGCGTCGCCGAACTGCGCGCACGCGTCGAAGACGCCAATCACCGCTACTACGTGCTCGACGATCCGTCGATCCCGGACGCCGATTACGACGCGTTGTTGCGCGAACTCGAAGCGCTGGAAGCCGCGCATCCGGAGCTGGCCAGCGACGACTCGCCGACGCGGACCGTGGGCGCGCGACCGGATGGCGGCTTTCCCGAGGTCCGTCACGCCATTGCGATGCTGTCGCTGGCCAACGCCTTCGAGACCGCGGATGTGGCCGAGGATGCCGACGACCGCACACGCTACGCCGAGGTCGCGGATTTCGAACGCCGTATCGAACAGAAGCTGGGCGTCGAGTCGCCGATGTTCTCGGTCGAGCCCAAGCTCGACGGCCTGGCGATCAGTCTGCGCTACGAGGATGGCGTGTTCGTGCAGGGCGCGACCCGCGGCGATGGCGCGACGGGCGAAAACGTCACCGCGAACCTGCGCCAGGTGCGGGCGGTGCCGCTGAAGCTGCGCGACACCGGGACGCCGCCACCGGCGGTACTGGAGGTGCGCGGCGAGATCTACATGCCACGCAAGGCCTTCGAGGCCTGGAACGCGAAGGCGCTCGAACACAACGAGAAGCTGCTGGCCAATCCACGCAACGGTGCCGCCGGTTCTCTGCGCCAGCTCGATCCTGCCGTCACGCGTCGTCGTCCGCTGGCGTTCTTCGCGTACTCGATCGGCGAGGTGCGCGGGCTGGAACTGCCCGAAACGCACTCGCAAACGCTGACCATGCTGCGTGATCTCGGGTTTCCCGTTGCCCCGGAAGTCGACACCGCCCAGGGCTTCGACGGCCTGATCGCGTACTTCCGCCGCATCGGCCAGGCCCGCGACGCGTTGCCGTACGACATCGACGGCGTGGTCTACAAGCTCGACGATTACGACCAGCAGGCGATGATGGGCTTCGTGTCCCGCGCGCCGCGCTGGGCGTTGGCGCACAAGTTCCCGGCGCAGGAGCAGTCGACGGTGCTGTTTGCGATCGAGGTGCAGGTCGGCCGCACCGGCGCGATCACGCCGGTGGCGCGACTCGAACCGGTGCAGGTCGCGGGCGTCACGGTCACCAACGCCACCCTGCACAACGAGGACCAGATCCGCCGGCTCGATGCGCGCGAAGGCGATACGGTGATCGTGCGCCGCGCCGGCGACGTGATTCCCGAGATCGTGCGGGTGATCGAAGAGAGGCGTCCCGCCGGCACGGTTGAATGGGCCATGCCGGCGACGTGCCCGGTCTGCGGTTCGGAACTGGTGCGCGAGGAGGGTGCGTCGGCCTGGCGCTGCACCGGTGGCCTGACGTGCTCCGCGCAGCGCAAGGAGGCCGTGCGCCACTTCGCGTCGCGCCGCGCAATGGACATCGAGGGCCTGGGCGACAAGCAGGCCGAGGCGCTGGTCGAATTCGGCTTCGTGCATTCGCCGGCCGATCTGTTTGCGCTGACGGTCCAGGACCTCGTGCGCATGAAGACCGCGCTCGACGCCGCGACCGCGGCCGACTTCGCGCAGATGGTCGCCGACAGCAAAGGCGCGCTGACGCTCGACGCCAAGGGCGCGGCCGTGCTCGCGCAGGAAACGCCCGCATGGAAGGACGCCGCATTCCTGCGCGCGCATCTGGCCGTCGATACCAGCGGCAAGCTCGCAACCAAATGGGCCGAAAACCTCGTGGCCGGCATCGATGCCAGCCGCACCACCACCTTGCCGCGCTTCCTGTTCGCGCTGGGCATTCCGCATCTGGGCGAGACGACCGCCAAGTCGCTGGCGCAATGGCTGGGGACGCTCGAGTTCGTGCGCACCACGCCCGCGGTGCTGCTGCAGGCCTTGCCCGACATCGGCGGCGAAGTCGCGCGTTCGATCGCGACCTTCTTCGAGCAGCCGGGCAACGTCGAGGTCGTCGACGCCCTGCTCGCGGCCGGCATCACCTTCACCGACGAGGCCGCGCCGTCGGCCGCGCTGCGCGAGCGCCTGGGCCTGGCGCACCTGCTGATGGCGCTGCCGGTCGACAAGCTCGGCGGCAAGAGCGCCGAGCGCCTGGCCGAGACCTACGGCACGCTCGATGCGTTGCTGCGCGCGAATGCCAGCGGCTGGACCGGGGCGGGGCTGTCGACGGCTGGCGCCGACAATCTCTCCGCCTATCTGGCCGACGCCGCGACGCTGCAGCAGTTGCGCGAGACGGACGCGGCGATGCGCCGTCTGCTCGACGCAGCGCCCGCGAAGGTCGCCAAGATCAGCGGCCCGCTCGACGGCAAGACCGTCGTGCTGACCGGCAGCCTGGAGGCGATGACGCGCGACGAGGCCGGCGAACGGCTCGAAGCGCTGGGCGCGAAGATCGCCGGCAGCGTGTCGAAGAAGACGTCGCTGGTCGTCGCGGGCGAGGCGGCCGGCTCCAAGCTTGCCAAGGCGCAGGAACTCGGCGTCGAGGTCTGGGACGAAGCGCAGTTGCTGGCGTTCCTGGCCAAGCACGCATGACCATGCACGCGCCGTCCGCCTCGTTCGAGTCTCTGCGGCTGCGGGCGCGACTCAATGCGACCCTGCGCGCCTTCTTCGCCGAGCGTGGCGTCGTCGAAGTCGAAACGCCGATGCTCTCGCAGGCCGGCAATACCGATCCCAACGTCGCGAGTTTCAGCACGCAGTTCAGCGGCCACGTGTCGGCGGGGCCGCGCACGCGCTGGCTGCGCACCTCGCCCGAGTTCCCGCTCAAGCGCCTGCTCGCCGCAGGTTTCGGCGACTGTTACGAGCTGGGGCGCGTGTTCCGCGACGGCGAGGCCGGCGGCCGGCACAACCCCGAATTCACGATGCTGGAGTGGTATCGCGTGGGCTGGGACCAGTTCCAGCTCGCCGACGAGACCGTTGCGCTGGTGCAGGGCGCGCTGGCGCTGGTGGAACGTCGCGCGACGGTCGTGCAGACCCGCTATCGCGCGCTCTATCTCGACACACTGGGTCTCGATCCGGCGACCGCTACCGAGTCCGAACTGCAGGCCGCGCTCGGCGATGTCCGGATCGATCCCGAAGGCCTCGGCCGCGACGACTGGCTGGACCTGCTGATGACCCATCGCATCCAGGCGGCGAACCCGGACGACCGCATTCTCGTCGTCCACGACTACCCGGCCTCGCAATGCATGCTCGCGCGTGTCGTCGAACGCGACGGCGTGCCGGTGGCCGAGCGCTACGAGCTGTATCTCGGTGCGCTGGAACTGGCGAACGGCTATCACGAACTCGCCGATGCGTCGGAGCAGCGTGCGCGATTCGAACGCGACCACGCGGTGCGCGCGGGGCGTGGCGCCGTGTTGCCGGCGATCGACGAGGCCCTGCTGGGTGCACTGGATGCGGGCTTTCCGGACTGCGCCGGCGTCGCATTGGGCGTGGACCGTTTGATGATGGCGATGCTGCAGACATCGCGGATCGCCGACGTGGTGGCCTTCGATTTCGCCCGGGCTTGAGGTGGAGCTCGGAGGCGCTCCTGGCTTCAGTCATGTTGGCGCGCGACAGATGCATTTCAGGAGCACGCCGGCATCCAGTGATCTTGCTGCCTGCGTGGCAGAGCTGACTCCGAGCGGGCATCGGCCTGCCGGCCGGAAGCCGCTCATCCCTCGGTCAAGGCATCCCGCCTTGACTCGGGCGCACGCCATCCATGGCGTGCTCGGCGCGGCCACCGGCCACCCGTCCGGTGCAGCGAACTTCCAGATCGTGCCTCCGTTGAGAACGGGCATTGCTCGCTGGATAGAAGTCGCGAACATCGAGCCGCTGTGCGTTGCACCTGCCGGGGGTTGCGGAGAGTGGGCCAAGGATGGCCCGCGGCGGCGAGTCAGGCAGGGATGACCGACCGAGCCAAGTCGTAGCCCCCGGCAGACGCAACGCTGCTTCCGGAGTCGAGCGCTTCCACAGGACCTCACGCGTCAGGCGCGCAACGCGCCCCGCCTTACAATGTCCGCATGAACGCATCCCCCCTCGATTTCGACCGCTACGACCACATCCGCCCGATCCTCTGGACCGGCGACACGCTCGAGCTGCTGGACCAGCGCAAGCTTCCCTTCGTGGTCGAGCATGTGAGCTGCACAACCAGCGACGAGGTCGCCGAGGCGATCCACGCGCTCACCGTGCGCGGCGCGCCGGCGATCGGCATCGCGGCGGCATGGGGCGCGGTGCTGGGTGCGCGAGACATCGAAGCGGAGACCGGCGAAGCGGCGCTGATGAAGCTCGAGCCCGCGTTGCAGCGGCTCAATGCCGCGCGGCCGACCGCGGTGAACCTGGCCTGGGCGCTGGCGCGCATGCGCCGCGTGCTGGCGACCTCGGGCGCGGACTGGCGCGAGGTGCTGGCGCGCGAGGCGCAGGCGATCGCCGAGGAGGATCTGGCCGCGAACCGGCACATGGGCGCGCTGGGTGCGGAGCTGATCGCGCCGGGCAGCGGGGTCATGACCCATTGCAATACCGGCTCGCTGGCGACCGCCGGCTTCGGCACCGCGCTGGGGGTGATCCGCGCCGGCATGGCGCAGGGCCGCATCGGCAAGGTCTTCGCCGGCGAAACGCGGCCCTGGCTGCAGGGCGCGCGCCTGACGGTGTGGGAGCTGCAGCAGGATGGCATCGACGCGACGCTGATCGCCGACTCCGCGGCCGCGCACCTGATGAAGACCGGCGCGGTGCAGTGGATCGTCGTCGGCGCCGACCGCATCTGCGCCAACGGCGATACCGCCAACAAGATCGGCACTTACCAGCTGGCGATCGCCGCGCGCCACCACGGGGTGAAGTTCATGGTCGTCGCGCCGTCGTCGACCGTCGACATGGACACGCCGTCGGGCGATCTGATCGAGATCGAGCAGCGCGATCCGGGCGAACTGTTCGGCGTCGGCGGCAGTCGTACGGTGGCCGAGGGCATCCAGGCCTGGAATCCGGTGTTCGACGTGACGCCGGGCGAGCTGATCGACGCGATCGTGACCGAGCTGGGCGTGGTCGAACGTCCGGGCACCGCCTCGATGCGAGCGCTGTTCAACGCCTG
>Ga0207841_1000258_pt1 | contig 19907 bp, 20 predicted proteins | sample HigsolmetaGSP18D_FD_184846 | JGI IMG/M metagenome (GOLD analysis project Ga0207841, IMG submission 184846) | High solid enriched microbial communities from the Joint BioEnergy Institute, USA - SP1-8-D (SPAdes) | ecosystem: Engineered > Bioreactor > SSF (Solid state fermentation) > Aerobic >... | reverse complement strand
GCTGCATCTGATGGCCGCGCTGGACGATGCGCCCACGCGCGCCTGCGTGGAGGCCGAGCGGGCCATGAACCGCACCCTGCACGGCAGCTGCCATGTGCCCGTGGCGGCGATCGCGCGCTGGCAGGACGAGACCACCCTGCACCTGCAGGGCATGGTCGGCAGTGCCGAGGATGGCCGCGCGGTGCGCGCCGAGGCCAGCGGTGCGGCGGCCGATCCGGAGGCGCTGGGCCAGCAGGTGGCCCAGCGGCTGCTCGCCGCCGGTGCCGGTGCGCTGCTGGGCCTGTAACCCCGCGCACACCGGACTGGTGGGGCTTACTTGAACTTGTAGACCACGTTCATCGTGGTCAGCGTGTCGGTCTTGCGCTTGTCGTCGGCCACGTCGCTGTTGTGGCGTGCCTGCCAGGCGGCCTTCAGCGCCAGGTGCTCGTTCATGCTCACCGACACGCCCAGGTCGTTCTGCGCGAAGGTGTTGTACGAACCCGATTCCACCAGCAGCGTGTTGACCAGGTCGGTGTTGGCGGTCAGCGAATACTTCATGTCGAAGAAGCCACGGCCGATCAGGCCGGTGCGCGTTTCATCGTCATCGCTATTGTGCGTGCGGCGCACACCGGGACCGATCTGCGCGTCCATGGAAAAACGGTCGTTGTCCCACAGCCGCGTGCCGTAACCCAGACCGAACGAGCTCTGGCGGTCGTAGGTGGCGAAATCGTCACGCTCGAAACGCACCGTGGCGGTGATCTGGCGGTGCTCGCCCAGCTGCAGCGCGCTGCCGGCGCTGCCGGTGTAGCGGTTGGCGGTGGTGCTCTTCACCCGCGTGGTGGTGCCGTCGTCGTTTTCCTGGGTGGCTTCCGAGCGCGAGCGCAGGCCGAACAGGTCCATGCTGTGCACCCAGTCGTCGTCGGTGTAGCGCAGGCGCAGGCGGCCGTTGAAGCTTTCGGTGTTGCTGTTGCCACGTGCCGAGGCAAAGCCCAGCTCGCCACCGCTGCCACTCCACGGTGAGGTCATCGCCGCCAGTTCAGCGGGGTCCTGGGCCAGGGCCGCAGGTGCGATGAACAGCAGGGACAGCAGCAGGGGGGCACGCAGTGACATCGCAGGAATCTCCGGGGGCGGCAGGCAGGGCCGGTGATGATAGCGTGTGCCTGCACCGGCCTCGACCGCAGGCACGCCCGTGCTTCAGCAGGTGTTGTCGCTGTGCGCCTCAGGGATCGGGCACCTGCAGGGTCGAATCGTCCATGCGTGAGTAACGCAGGGTGATCCGGAACGGTTGGTTGTTGCTGAAACCATCGCGCTGGATCTGCACCGGCAGTCCACGTGCGTCCAGCCAGTACTGCAGCGTTTCACCACTGCCCTGTGGGCCCTGCACCCGGTAGGCGCGTGTGGCGACGCCCTCCAGCGGGACCGGGCCGCGATCCTCCACCGTGCCGGCGCCCAGGTCTGCCTCGGCCGGCAACGGACTGCGCCACTGCTGCAGCAGCTGGGCCGGCAGCGGCACCTGCGCGGTCTGGCCGTCGCGGTGCAGGAAGGCGGTATCGCCGATGATCGTCTGCGTGCCGGCCGGGGTCTGCAGCCGGTAGCGGTCCGGTGCCACGAAGTCCATCTGCATGCGCACCTGCTGGCCGGGCTGGGCCCCGTGCAGGGTCATCTCGGCATGGAAGGCACGCAGCGCGGCGAAGCGACGGCTGGCATCGAGCACGGCGCGGGCCGGATCGGCCGGCGCGGCCACCGTGCCTTCGGCGGCAGGCGGACGGCTGCAGGCCGGCAGCAGCAGGGCGCTGGCGAACGCCAGCAGGGCAAGGCGGGGCAACAGCATCGGCGCAGTCATCGGCAGGCAGGGGCGGTGGCGACACCTTAGCCGATCGGGGCCGCCACAACGACGCGGACTCGGACATAATCGGGGCATGGACAGATACGAACGCATTACCGCATTGCATCGCCTGCTCAAGTCCGCGCGCTATCCGGTCACGGTGACCACGCTGCAGGACAAGCTGGGCTGTTCCCGCGCAACGGTGTACCGCGATCTGGCGTTCCTGCGCGATGCCCTGATGGCCCCCATCGAAGGCGATGGCGAGGCCGGCTTCCGCTACCAGGCCGATGAAAGCGACCGCTTCGAGCTGCCCGGGCTGTGGCTGAGCTCGGAGGAACTGCACGCCCTGCTGGCCTCCCAGCACCTGCTGGCACGTACCGGCGGCGGCATGCTGTCCTCGGTGCTGGCCCCGCTGCAGCAGCGCATCGAAGGGCTGCTGGCGGCGCAGGCCGGCGTCTCCAGCTGGCCGGTGGATCGGGTGCGGGTGATCCCGCACCGCGGTCGCAAGTTCGATGAAGGCAGTTTCCGCAGCGTCGCCTCGGCGGTGCTGGAGCGGCGCCAGCTCGCGTTCGAGTACCGCGCCCGGTCCACCGACGAGGCCACCCGGCGTACGGTCTCGCCGCAGCGGCTGACCCACTACCGCGACAACTGGTATCTGGACGCCTGGGACCACGACCGCGACGCCCTGCGCAGTTTCGCGGTGGACCGGATCAACAAGGCCCGGGTGATCGACACCGTGGCGGTGGATGTGGCCGAGACCGAGCTGGACGCCCAGCTGGGGGCCAGCTACGGTATTTTTTCCGGCGCGCCCAAAGGGTGGGCCACCATCGTGTTCAGTGCCAAGGCCGCGCGCTGGGTCGCCGACGAACACTGGCATGCCCGGCAGCAGGGCCGCTTCCTGCCCGACGGCCGCTATGAGCTGAAGGTACCCTACAGTGTGTCGCGCGAGTTGCTGATGGACGTGCTGCACTATGGCTCCGACGCGGAGATCGTCGAGCCGCTCATGCTGCGCGAGCAGGCCAAGGCGCTGCTCGCGCTGGCCCTGAGCAACTACGAATGATGCCTCTCCCCCCGAACCCGGATGACCGATGAAGAAGACCCTGCTGCTCCCGCTGATTGCCGCATTCGCCTTGGCCGCCTGCGCCCGTTCCGGTGACTCCTCGCAGAAGCTGGTGGTGGCCGCCACCGCCGTGCCGCATGCGGAGATCCTTGAAGTGGTGGCACCCCTGCTGAAGGAGCAGGGCGTTGACCTGGACGTGCGGGTGTTCAACGACTACGTGCAGCCCAACGACCAGCTCGTGCAGAAGCAGGTGGATGTGAACTACTTCCAGACCGAGCCCTACCTGGACGCCTACAACCGTGACCGCAACACCACCTTGACCACCGTGGTCGGCGTGCACATCGAGCCGTTCGGTGCGTACTCGCGCAAGGTGAAGTCGCTGCAGGACCTGCGCGACGGCGCCGACGTGGTGATTCCCAACGATCCCAGCAACAACAGCCGCGCGCTGATCCTGCTGCACAACGCCGGCGTGATCCAGCTCAAGGACCCGACCAACGCGCTGTCCACCCAGCGTGACATCGTGGCCAATCCGAAGAACCTGAAGTTCCGCGAGCTGGATTCGGCCATGCTGCCGCGCGTGCTGGACCAGGTGGACCTGGCGTTGATCAACACCAATTACGCGCTGGATGCCGGCCTGAACCCGACCACCGACGCATTGGCGATCGAAAGCAAGGAGTCGCCGTACGTGAACTTCCTGGTCTCGCGTGCGGACAACAAGGACGACGCGCGGGTGCAGAAGCTGGCCGCGGCGCTGACCAGCCCGCAGGTCAAGCAGTTCATCGAAACGAAGTACCGCGGCGCGGTGCTGCCGGCGTTCTGAGCCGGCCCGGTGCGGGGGCGCGCGCCCCCGCATCCTGCAGCCACGCTCAGCTCACATGGAAGGCCAGCGTGGCCGCTACCGCCTGCTTCCAGCCGGCGTACAGCGATTCGCGCCGGGCCGGGTCCATCGCCGGCTCGAACCGGCGGTCCAGCGCCCACTGCGCGGCGATCTGCCCGCGGCTTTCCCAGAAGCCCACCGCCAGCCCGGCCAGACTGGCCGCGCCACGTGCGGTGGTTTCGGTCAGCCGCGGACGCTGCAGCGGCGCACCCAGAATATCGGCCTGGAACTGGGCCAGGAAATCATTGCCGATCGCACCGCCATCGGCGCGCAGCTCACTGAGCGCAATGCCCGCATCGGCCTGCATCGCTTCCAGCACATCGCGGGTCTGATAGGCCATGGCCTCCAGCGCGGCGCGGGCCAACTGCGCCCGGCCGGTGCCACGGGTGAGGCCGAACATCGCCCCGCGCACATCACTGCGCCAATAGGGTGCGCCCAGGCCCACGAACGCCGGCACCAGGTAGACCCCACCGGTGTCGGCGACCTGCTCGGCCAGTGCCTGGGTGTCCGCGGCGTGGTCGATCAGCTGCAGGCCGTCCCGCAGCCACTGCACCACCGCACCGGCCACGAAGATGGAGCCTTCCAGCGCGTACTCCACCGTGCCATCGATGCCCCACGCCAGGGTGGTCAGCAGGCCGCTGCGTGACTGCACGGCCCGGGTGCCGGTGTGCATCAGCATGAAGCAGCCGGTGCCGTAGGTATTCTTGACCATGCCCGGCTGGAAGCACGCCTGGCCGAACAGCGCCGCCTGCTGGTCCCCGGCGATGCCAGCGATGGCGATGGGGTGGTCGAAGAAGAAACGCGGCTGCGTATGCGCGTAGACCTCGCTGGAACTGCACACCCGCGGCAGCATCGCGCGGGGAATCTCGAACAGCGCGAGCAGTTCGTCGTCCCAGCACAGCCGATGGATGTCGTAGAGCAGGGTGCGCGCGGCATTGCTGTAGTCGGTGACATGGGCCTGGCCACCGCTGAGGTTCCATACCAGCCAGCTGTCGATGGTGCCGAACAGCAGTTCGCCCCGTTCGGCACGCTGCTGCGCGCCGGGGACATGGTCCAGGATCCAGCGCACCTTGGTGGCGGAAAAATAGGCGTCGATCAGCAGGCCCGTGCGCGCGCGGACCAGTGGCTCGTGCCCGGCTGCCTTGAGCCGCTCACAGATCGCCTGGCTCTGCCGGGACTGCCACACCACCGCATTGTGGATCGGCTGGCCGGTCGCGCGGTCCCAGACCACGGTGGTCTCGCGCTGGTTGGTGATGCCGATGGCGGCGATCTGCCGCGGGTCCACCTGTTGCCGGCTGAGCAGCTCGGTGATGGCGGCATACACGCTGGTGAGGAGGTCGCGCGGATCGTGCTCCACCCAGCCCGGGTGCGGAAAGTGCTGGGTGAACTCGCGCTGGGCGCAGCCGGCCACGCCACCGTGGGCGTCGAACAGCAGTGCGCGGGAGCTGGTGGTGCCCTGGTCGATGGCCAGAACGTAGCGTGCGGTCATGGTCCCTTCCGTGCCGATGGCTGCCTGCAGGGTACCGGATGGACCCGCGCCGGCGGGATGCCGCAACGACGACAGGCCCCGAAGGGCCTGTCGTGGTGCTGCGGTGGTGCGGAAACCTCAGAAGCGGGCGCCGATGCCGAAGCCCAGCGTCCACGGGTCCACCTTGGCCTTGGCGCCCGTGCCGTGGCCGTCGACGGTCGCTTCCGGGCGCGCGTGCATGTAGCGCGCATCCACGCGGGCGAACCAGGTGGCGTTGATGTTCATGTCCACGCCCACGGTGCCGATGGCGCCCTTGGCGGTTTCCAGGCCGAACTGGCCGGTGGTGCCGGGCACGTTCAGCTTGGCGTTGCTGAAATTGGACTGGAAGTAGCCGGCGCCCACGAACGGACGGAACACGTCGTCGGCGTCGCCGAAGTGGTACTGGCCGCTCAGTGCGATCGGCTGCTGCTCGATGGTGCCGTAGCGGGCGCCGCCCGGCCCGCGGACGCGGTGGTTGAACTTGTCGGCAGCGCCCCACAGTTCAATGGCCCAGTTGTCATTGATGTAGTAGCTCAGGCTCAGGGTCGGCGCCGGACCGCCATCGGCGCGGTTCTCCGGCTGCAGCAGGCTGATGCCGCCGACCACGGCGAAATGCTTGCCCGAGGCGGTCTCGGCGCTGGGGGTACGGTCTACCGTGGTGCTGTAGTCCTGGGCGAAGGCAGCCGGCGCGAAGGTGGCTGCGGCCAGCAGCGACAGGCTCAGGGCATGGAACGAACGCATGGAATCTCCTGGGGTTTCGGGTGTTTGTCTGCTCCCATGGGTGGGGCGAGGTCAACCTAGGTGCGAAAACATGAACCGGATCAAAAATCGGCGGTGCCAGACGGCCTCTGTTCAGCCTTTCACGAATAATCCTTTACGGATCAACGATATGGTGTTGAGCGAGGTTGTCGAGGGTGCGCGGCCGATATGACTGAAAACGACACTGTCTCCAGCTTTCCGGCCCACGTGCGAGCCGATTGCGTCGTGCTGGTACTCGGCTCCATGCCGGGCGTAGCCTCGCTGCAGCAGGCGCAGTACTACGCCCACCCACGCAACCGCTTCTGGCCGCTGATGCACGCGTTGCTCGGGGTGCCGGCCGGCGCGGACTACCCGGCGCGGCTGCATGCCCTGACGCAGGCCGGGGTGGGGCTGTGGGATGTGATCGGCCAGTGCCGCCGGCGCGGCAGTCTCGATGCCGACATCGTGCGCGGCAGCGAGGTCGCCAATCCGCTGCCGGAGCTGATCGCCACGTTGCCGCAGCTGCGCCTGGTGGCCTGCAACGGCGCGGCCGCGTTCCAGGCCTTCCAGCGCCTCATCGTGCCGCAGCTGGCCGTGCCGCCGCACGCGCTGTCACTGCCGTCCACCAGTCCGGCCAATGCCTCCTTCACCTTGCCCCGGCTGCGCCAGGCATGGCAGCCGGTGGCCGAGACCGTGGCGGCGTCGCACTGACTGCGCAGGACAATACGCCACCGGTTGGAGTGCGCTCCGGGGTTGCTGCATCGCTGTTGCGCGACCTGCGGCGACGCTGTGTCCCGGGACAGCGCCGATGTAAATCACCTGCAACGGTTGGCGGCGAACCCCTGTGGCCGCACAATAGAGGATTCCCTACACCAGATTGCCGGAGTTCTCCCCATGGCCGAAATCAAGGAAGCCCTTGTCCCCGATATCGGTGACTACAGCGATATCCCGGTAATCGAGGTGCTCGTAGCCGTTGGCGATACCGTCAAGAAGGACCAGGGTCTGGTCACGCTGGAAAGCGACAAGGCGACGATGGAAGTGCCGTCCTCGGTCGCCGGCGTGGTCAAGGAACTGAAGGTCAAGGTGGGCGACACCCTGTCCGAAGGCAAGGTCGTGGCGCTGATCGAAGCGGCGGAGGAAGGCGCGGCCCAGCCCGCCCCGGCAGCCGCCCCGGCCAAGGCGGCCGCACCGGCTCCGGCGGCCGCCGCCGCGCCGGCCCCCGCACAGAACGCGCCGGCCCCGGCCGCCGCGGCAGCCAGCGGCGGCAGCGCCGAGGCACGCGTGCCGGACATCGGCGATTACAGCGGCATCCCGGTCATCGAGGTGCTGGTGGCCGTTGGCGATACCGTCAAGAAGGACCAGGGCCTGGTCACGCTGGAAAGCGACAAGGCGACGATGGAAGTACCGTCCTCGGTCGCTGGCGTGGTCAAGGAACTGAAGGTCAAGGTCGGCGATTCGCTGTCCCAGGGCGACCTGGTCGCGATCATCGAGGCCGAAGGCGGCAGCGCTGCCGCCCCGGCCGCACCGAAGGCGGCCGCTGCGCCGGCTGCGGAAACGCAGACCCGGGTGGAGCCGGTGGCCGCGCCGGCGCAGCCGGACAAGCTGGCCGCCCGCGAGATGGCACCGGCCTCGGCCGGCACCCCCAGCACCCCGCCGGTGCAGTTCAGCGCCGACAGCGTGCTGCCGGGCAAGGTGCCCTATGCCACGCCGGCCGTGCGCGTGTTCGCCCGCGAACTGGGCGTGGACCTGCAGCAGATCAGCGGTACCGAGAAGGGCGGCCGCATCACCAAGGGCGACGTGCAGAAGTTCGTCAAGTCGGTGCTCACCGGCGGCGGCGCTGCCGGTGCCGCAGCGCCGGCGGCCGCCGGTGGCGGCCTGAACCTGCTGCCGTGGCCGAAGGTGGACTTCAGCAAGTTCGGCGAGGTCGAGGTGCAGCCGCTGTCGCGCATCAAGAAGATCTCCGGCGCGAACCTGGCCCGCAACTGGGCGATGATTCCGCACGTGACCCAGTTCGACCAGGCTGACATCACCGACCTGGAAGCCCTGCGTGTGGCGCTGAACAAGGAAAACGAGAAGGCCGGCATCAAGCTGACCATGCTCGCCTTCCTGATCAAGGCCAGCGCGGCGGCACTGAAGAAGTTCCCCGAGTTCAACGCCTCGCTCGATGCCAGCGGCGAGAACCTCACCCTGAAGAAGTACTTCAACATCGGCTTTGCGGCTGACACCCCGAACGGCCTGGTCGTTCCGGTGATCCGCGATGTGGACAGGAAGGGTGTGGTGCAGATCGCGCAGGAAACCGGCGAGCTGGCCAGGAAGGCACGTGACGGCAAGCTGGGCCCGGCCGACATGAGCGGCGGCTGCTTCTCGATCAGCTCGCTGGGCGGCATCGGTGGCACCGCATTCACCCCGATCGTCAACGCGCCGGAAGTGGCCATCCTCGGCGTGTCCAAGTCCTCCATCCAGCCGGTCTGGAATGGCAAGGAGTTCGTGCCCACCCTGATGCTGCCGCTGTCGCTGAGCTATGACCACCGTGTCATCGACGGCGCGCTGGCCGCCCGTTTCACCAGCTACCTGGCGCAGGTGCTGGCCGACATGCGCCGCGTTCTGCTGTGAGGCGCCTGCGGTCGTTCGCGGCCATGACGCTGGCGCTGGCAGCCCTGCCGGCGCTGGCCGAGCCGGGCTGCGCCGGCCGCCTGGGCAGCGGGTGGCCGGCGGCCACCGGCAACTACGGTAGCGCCGTGGAAACCCTGTTCCAGGGCCAGGCCACACCGGTGCTGTCGATGGTGATGCTGCCGGCGCGGGGTGTGGAAAGCGGGCTGGCGATCCTGCCGGCCGCCGAGGGTCGCTGGGTGGTGCGTTCCAGCCGCGCGGACAAGCGCGTCTACAGCGAAAGCACCAATGCACGTTCGTTCGGCGTGCAGCTGCGCGTGGAGCAGGAACCAGAACAGCACGAAGTGGCCATTCCGGCGGCGCTGGTGCAGCGCCTGCGCGCGCTGTGGCCGCAGGCCCTGGCCGCCCAGGCCGGTCCGGCAGGCAGCGCGCCGTTCGTGGAGGGCGATGTGCTGTCCTTCACCGCCGATGGCCAGCGCTTCAGCGGCCCACCGCTGCAATGCCGCAGTGGCCGGCTGCTGATGGAACAGGCCGAACTGCTGGTGCGCGCCAGCGAAACCAAGGAAAAAAAGCTCGAGCGTCGCTGGAATGATCTGGAAGCGTCGCTTGATGAACTGCAGACACTGCTGGCCGGCACCACCGGCTGAGCGCGAGGAGAACACAGATGGCCGCAATTGAAGTCAAGGTTCCCGACATCGGCGATTACAGCGATGTTCCGGTGATCGAAGTGCTGGTCGCCGTTGGCGATACGGTGAAGAAGGACCAGGGCCTGGTCACGCTGGAATCGGACAAGGCCACGCTGGAAGTGCCGTCCTCGGCCAGCGGCGTGGTCAAGGAGATCAAGGTCAAGCTCGGCGACACGCTCTCCGAAGGCGCCGTGGTGGTGGTGCTGGACAGCGAGGCCGAAGCGGCTGCAGCCGCGCCGGCCGCCCCGGCTGCACCGGCCGCCGCACCGCCCAGCAAGCCGCCGGTGACCCCGTCGCACCGCGCCCCGGCCGAGCCGGCCGCACCGAAGCCGGCCCTGGCCAGTGGCAAGGCCGCCGATATCGAGTGCGAGATGGTCGTGCTCGGCTCCGGCCCGGGCGGCTACACCGCCGCGTTCCGCGCCGCCGATGTCGGTCTGGATACCGTGCTGGTGGAGCGTTATGCCAGCCTCGGCGGCGTCTGCCTCAACGTGGGCTGCATTCCGTCCAAGGCACTGCTGCATGCGGCGGCGGTGATCGATGAAGTCGCCCACGCCGGTGATTTCGGCGTGGAGTACGGCGCGCCCACCATCACCCTGGACAAGCTGCGCCAGTACAAGGAAAAGGTCGTCAACCAGCTCACCAAGGGCCTGTCCGGCATGGCCCGGCAGCGCAAGGTCCGCACCGTGCAGGGCGTGGGCCGGTTCGTGTCCGCCAACGAGCTGGAGATCACCGCCGCCGATGGCAGCACCCAGCTGCTGCGCTTCCAGAAGTGCATCATTGCCGCCGGTTCGCAGGCGGTGAAGCTGCCCAACTTCCCGTGGGACGACCCGCGGGTGATGGATTCCACCGACGCGCTGGAACTGGCCGAAGTGCCGGGTTCGCTGCTGGTGGTCGGTGGCGGCATCATCGGCCTGGAAATGGCGACCGTGTACGGCGCGCTGGGCAGCAAGGTCACCGTGGTGGAGTTCATGGACCAGCTGATGCCGGGTGCCGACAAGGACCTGGTCAAGCCGCTGGCCGACCGTCTGAAGAAGCAGGGCATCGAGGTCCACCTGAAGACCAAGGCGTCCGGCGTGAGTGCCGACGCCAAGGGCATCACCGTGACCTTCGAGGCGGCCGAGGAAGGCCAGGCGCCGGCGCTGGCGCAGGGCACCTTCGACCGCGTGCTGGTGGCCGTGGGCCGTTCGCCGAACGGTCGCAAGATCGACGCGGACAAGGCCGGCGTGCAGGTCACCGAGCGTGGCTTCATTCCGGTGGACCGGCAGATGCGCACCAACGTGCCGCACATCTTCGCGATCGGCGATATCGTCGGCAACCCGATGCTGGCCCACAAGGCCACGCATGAGGGCAAGCTGGCCGCCGAAGTCGCTGCCGGGCACAAGAAGGAGTGGGTGGCGCGGGTGATCCCGTCGGTGGCCTACACCAACCCGGAAATCGCCTGGGTGGGCGTGACCGAAACCGAAGCCAAGGCCAAGGGGCTGAAGGTGGGTGTGGCGAAGTTCCCGTGGGCCGCCAGTGGCCGTGCCATCGGCATCGGCCGCACCGAGGGCTTCACCAAGCTGATCTTCGATGAAGAGACCCACCGCATCATCGGCGGTGCCATCGTGGGCGTGCATGCCGGTGACCTGCTGGCCGAGATCGGCCTGGCCATCGAGATGGGCGCCGAAGCCGAGGATATCGGCCACACCATCCATGCTCACCCCACGCTGAGCGAGTCGGTGGCGATGGCATCGGAAATCTACGACGGCACCATCACCGATCTGTACATTCCGAAGAAGAAGTAACCGCGCTGCGGCATGGACGGCGACCGAGCCCCGGAACCCAGGTTCCGGGGCTTTTTTTCATGCCGCCTCAGTCATCGATGCGGCGGCAGTCGACCACCTTCAGACCCAGCGGCTCGGCCCAGCTCTGTGCACGCTTGATGGCATGGGCGTGGCTGTCGGCCTGCACGATGAGGGTGCCACCATGAGCGGCCTCGTCCGTCACCACGTGACACAACCACAGGGTCGGCGCCGCCGGCGGCGTTCCGAAATCGGCAGCGGAGGCCGGAGCGATGCAGGCGCTGCCAAGCGCCATTGCGCCGGCCAGCATGAGGGCGGAAAAGCGGACAACGTTCATGGTCATGGTCCTGTGCTGGAGAGAGGGGAAACGCCCCCATGCACGCGCTGCGCAGGGGCATGACCATCCTCAAACCACGCCCTGGTCATGGGTATCGGAAAACCTGCGGCAAAACACCGTGGTTTTTCCCTGACACGGACTGGGAAAACAGAACTGCTGAACCGCTCACCGGCGCAACGAAAAACGCCCCGCACAGGGCGGGGCGTTCGTGGGCACGCGGCGTGCGCACCGGGCGCACGCGCGGGCCGTTGGATCAGAAGCTCATGCTCAGGCCGGCCACCGGGCCCTTGAACTCCTGCTTCAGGCCGACGATGCCGTCGCTGCCCTTCTGGTCCACGTCCAGCTTGAACCAGTCGTAGCCGGCGAAGATGCCGAACTTGTCGGTCAGCTTGTACTCCACGATGGCGTTGGCACGGCTCAGGTCGCCTTCGTAGTCATCGAAGCTGCCCCAGCTGGTGTTGAGGTACTGGCCCTGCAGGTTGATCAGCCAGCGGTCGCCCGGGGTGAAGGTCATGCGCGCGCCCACCACCGGTGCCACGCCACTCTCGCTCTCATCCAGGAAGCGGCCTTCGTACACGGTGCCCAGGTCGGCATAGCCCTTGGCGCTGACCTTGGCCCACTCGGCGCCCAGCTGCAGGCCCAGATCGAAGCGGTCGGTGTCCACCACCGAGTAGTCGTACACCAGCGTGGCCACCTGGTACTTCAGTTCGGCCTTGACGAAGCTGCCTTCCGGCACGTTGATCTCACCGAAGGCGATGCCGTCGTTGAGCACTTCACGGCGGTCCTTGTCCCACTTGAAGTAATCGAAGATCAGGCGCTGGCGGTCGCTGAAGCGGAACACGCCATCCACGCGCGGCTCCCATTCCTTGCCGCCCAGGCTGAAGTCCTCGTTCACGTTCACGTCCTGGCCGGCAATGGTGGTGCTGCCGCGGATGGTGTTGTCGGTATCCACGTTCATCGCGCCCAGGCGCAGCGTGAAGCGGTCATCGCCCTCGGCGGCGTGGGCGGTGGAGGCGAAGCCGACCAGTGCGGTGGCCAGGGACAGGGCGAGCAGGGCAGGAGTGGAGCGCATTGGGGGTCCTTGCGGTATTCAACAGGAAGTGCGGGCACTATCCCGATCCGCGCGTCCTCCATTCGTGAACGTATGGTGCAGGCGGCGTGTTCATTGAAGAAAACCGTACGCGCCCGCGCGAGGCGCCCGCCCTGTGCGGGCGGTGGGGAGTCGATGGCCCCGCCATGCCGGCGGGGCCATCGAAAGATGCCTGCCCCGCCCCGACGAGGTAGGACGCAGCAGGCACAGCAATGGACCCCGGCCCGCGCGGAAAGTTCACTATGCTGCGACGCAGCGCCGTTCAGGCGCCGCGGCCGGATGTGCCGCACCGCCTGTCCCTGCGGGCTGTGCGCGCGCTGGCAACGTGCGCCGTTCCGATATGAACACGCGGCGGTTGTCTCGCAAATTGTCCCATTGCTATACTTTGGCGGCTCGACGAGGCGCTACGCTGCGGCCTCACGCCATCCACTTCCAATCGTGCGGGACATCTTGTGCTGAACTCCGTTGCTGCGGGTCGGCGACTGATGCTGCGCGCCGCGGTCTACCCGCTGGCCGCAGTGGCTGTCCTGGCGCTGCTTTTCCTGCTGATGGGGCCGAAGTACGCGTTGGGTGCCCTGCTGTCCGGTGTGGCGGTGTCGATCGGCGGCTGGGTCGCCGCGCGCATGGCGCTCGGCGGCGGGGTACAGGCCGCCGGTTCGGCGATGGCCCGCCTGATCGTGGCGGTGGTGGCGAAATGGGTACTGGTTATTGGTGCCCTGGCGGTAGGTGTCATGGTCTTCGGGCTGCCTGCATTGGCGCTGTTGGCCGGCGTCGCCGTCGGGTTGATGTTCCAGGTCCTGGCCTTGGCCAGGCAATAAACGAATTCAATTAACTTAAGGTTCCGGACACATGGCAGGCGAGGCGCTTACTCCCACCTCCTACATCCAGCATCACCTGCACAATCTTGTGGCAGGTCAGGGCTCTCCGTGGGCGATCCACGTGGACACGCTGGTGACCTCGCTGGTGATGGGCCTGATCATGGTCGTCGCCTTCTGGCTGGGTACGCGCAAGGCCACCGCCGGTGTGCCGGGCAAGTGGCAGGCCTTCGTGGAAATCTGCCTGGAGTTCGTCGACCGCCAGGCCAAGGACACCTACCACGGCACCAGCAAGCTGGTGACCCCGATCGCCATCACGATCTTCTTCTGGATCCTCCTGATGAACCTCATCAAGATGATCCCGGCCGACTTCATCGCCAAGCCGCTGGAGATGATGGGCGTGCCGTACTGGAAGCCGGTGCCGACCGCCGACGTCAACGCGACGCTGGGCATGTCGATCAGCGTGTTCTTCCTGATGCTGTTCTTCGCACTGCGCGCCAAGGGCTTCGGCGGTTTCGCCAAGGAGTTCCTGACCGCGCCGTTCGGCAAGTGGATGATGCCGTTCAACCTGATCCTGAACATCGTCGAGTGGCTGAGCAAGCCGATTTCGCTGGCGATGCGACTGTTCGGCAACATGTTCGGCGGCGAAATCGTCTTCCTGCTGATCTGGGTGCTGGGCGGTGCAGGTATCGCCGGCATGTTCGCTGGTGCGTTCGCCGGCTTCGGCTGGATGCTGTTCCACCTGCTGGTGATTCCGCTGCAGGCTTTCATCTTCATGATGCTGTCCATCGTGTACCTGAGCCTGTCGGAAGACGCTCACTGAGTTTCGCTTCACCCTTCATCCGTTTGTTTCTAAACCCTTAGCAATCAAGTTCCTGGAGATAACCATGTACTTCGCCGTCCTGACCAATCTTGCCCAAGTTCAGAGCTCCACCGTCCTCGCCGTCGGCATCATGATCGGCCTGGCCGCACTGGGCGCTGGCCTGGGTCTGGCCATCATGGCTGGTAAGTTCCTGGAGTCGGCCGCCCGCCAGCCGGAACTGATCCCGGTCCTGCAGGTGCGCATGTTCATCACCGCCGGCCTGATCGACGCCGCGTTCATCATCTCGGTCGCCGTGGGCCTGCTGTTCGCCTTCGCCAACCCGCTGGTCGGCGAGTTCGTCTCGCGCCTGCCGGCAATCGCTGGCTGATCCAGCGAAAGTGAAACGACCGGGCGCTGCGGCGCCTGGTCGCGGATGAAGGTTCGGCGGCGCCGCCATGACGGCGGCGCTTCCACCCCGTCACCCCCGACTGAGCGAACACAATGGAAATCGGTTTTACTCTCATCGCCCAGGCACTGGCCTTTGCAGCCCTGATCTGGCTCATCGCGACCAAGATCTGGCCGCCGTTGATGAACGCGATCGAAGAGCGCCAGCAGAAGATCGCTGAAGGTCTTGCCGCTGCCGACCGCAGCCAGAAAGATCTGGCCCAGGCGCAGGACAAGGTCAACGAAGCGCTGAAGGACGCCCGCAGCAAGGCCAACGAGATCATCGACCAGGCCCATGCGCGCGCCAACCAGATCGTTGAAGCCGCCAAGAACGAAGCCATCACCGAAGCCAACCGTCAGAAGGAACTGGCCCAGGCCGAGATCGACGCTGCGGCCAACCGTGCACGCGAAGAACTGCGCCGCCAGGTGTCCGTGCTGGCCGTGAGTGGTGCCGAGAAGCTGCTGAAGCGCGAAATCGATGCCAACGCCCACAAGGCGCTGCTCGACGAGCTGGCCTCGGAGATCTGATCATGAGCCAGGCCCTCACGCTTGCCCGCCCGTACGCCCGCGCTGCCTTCGCAACCGCGCGCGACGAAGGCACGTTCGCGCCGTGGTCGGACGCCCTGGCGTTCGCCGCCCACGTCGCCGCCGACCCGCGCGTGGCGGCCCTGCTCGCCAACCCGGAGCTGGGCCGTGACGATGCCGTCGCGCTGCTGGCTCCGGAACAGCGCAGCGACACCTTCTCGCGCTTCCTGGATGTCCTGGCCGAGGCCCGTCGCCTGCCGCTGCTGCCGGAAATCGCCGGCATGTTCGACGCGCTGCGCGCCAACGAGGAAAACGTGGTCAAGGCCACCGTGACCTCCGCCGCCGAGCTGTCGGCCAGCGAACTGGATGCGATCAAGGCTGCGCTGCGCAGGCGTTTCAACCGCGAGGTCGAAGTGACCGCGGCGGTGGATGCGTCGCTGATCGGCGGCGCGGTGATCGACGCCGGCGACGTGGTCATCGATGGTTCGTTGAAGGGCAAGCTTGCCCGCCTGCAGACCGCGCTCGCTCACTGAATTCATTTAATTGCCCGGCTTGAATGTCGGCACTAGGACTCGAAGATGGCAACCACGCTCAACCCCTCCGAAATCAGCGAACTGATCAAGTCCCGCATCGAGAAGGTCAAGCTGTCCGCGGAATCGCGCAACGAAGGCACCGTGACCAGCGTGTCCGACGGCATCGTGCGCATCTTCGGCCTGGCGGACGTCATGCAGGGCGAAATGATCGAACTGCCGAACAACACCTTCGCCCTGGCCCTGAACCTGGAGCGCGACTCGGTCGGCGCCGTGGTGCTGGGTGATTACCAGAGCGTTCGCGAAGGCGACGTGGCCAAGACCACCGGCCGCATCCTGGAAGTGCCGGTCGGTCCGGAGCTGCTCGGCCGCGTGGTCAACGCGCTGGGCGAGCCGATCGACGGCAAGGGTCCGCTGGGCGCCGCGCTGACCGCGCCGGTGGAGCGCGTGGCACCGGGCGTGATCTGGCGCAAGTCGGTCGACCAGCCGGTGCAGACCGGTTACAAGTCGGTCGATGCGATGATCCCGATCGGCCGTGGCCAGCGTGAGCTGATCATCGGTGACCGCCAGACCGGCAAGACCGCGATGGCCATCGATGCGGTGATCAACCAGAAGGGCACCGGCATCAAGTGCGTGTACGTGGCGATCGGCCAGAAGGCCTCGACCATCGCCAACATCGTGCGCAAGCTGGAAGAGAACGGCGCGCTGGCCCACACCATCGTGGTGGCCGCGACCGCATCCGAGTCGGCCGCGATGCAGTACATCAGCGCCTACTCCGGCTGCACCATGGGCGAGTACTTCATGGACCGCGGCCAGGATGCCCTGATCGTGTACGACGACCTGTCCAAGCAGGCCGTGGCCTACCGCCAGATCTCGCTGCTGCTGAAGCGTCCGCCGGGCCGTGAAGCCTACCCGGGCGACGTGTTCTACCTGCACTCCCGCCTGCTGGAACGTGCGGCCCGCGTCTCGGAAGAGTACGTGGAGAAGTTCACCAACGGTGCCGTGACCGGCAAGACCGGCTCGCTGACCGCGCTGCCGATCATCGAAACGCAGGCCGGTGACGTGTCCGCGTTCGTGCCGACCAACGTGATCTCGATCACCGACGGCCAGATCTTCCTGGAAACCGACCTGTTCAACGCCGGCATCCGCCCGGCCGTGAACGCCGGTATCTCGGTGTCGCGCGTCGGTGGTTCGGCCCAGACGAAGATCATCAAGAAGCTGTCCGGCGGCATCCGTATCTCGCTGGCGCAGTACCGCGAGCTGGCGGCCTTCGCGCAGTTCGCGTCCGATCTGGACGAAGCCACCCGCAAGCAGCTGGAGCGCGGCCAGCGCGTGACCGAGCTGATGAAGCAGAAGCAGTACGCGCCGATGTCGATCGCCAACCAGGCGCTGTCGATCTACGCCGTCAACGAGGGTTACCTCGACGACGTGCCGGTGAACAAGCTGCTGGCCTTCGAGGAAGGCCTGCACGCCCACTTCGCCAACACCCAGGGCGAGCTGGTCGGCAAGGTCAACGCCACCGGCGGTTGGGACAACGACATCGAAGCGGCCTTCAAGAAGGGCATCTCCGAGTTCAAGACCACCGGCAGCTGGTAATCGCGGTCCGGTAGAGCGAAGCCCGGCTTCGCTGGACCAGATGATCAACGGTTGAACAACGCGGGGCTCTGCCCCGCGCCACGGGAAACAAGAGATGGCAAGCGGACGCGAAATCAAAACCAAGATCAAGAGCGTGCAGAACACCCGCAAGGTGACGCGCGCGCTCGAAATGGTCTCGGCCTCCAAAATCCGCAAGGCGCAGGAGCGGATGAAGACCTCGCGTCCGTACGCGCAGGCGATGAAGCAGGTGATCGGTCACCTGGCCCAGGCCAGCACCGATTACCAGCATGCATTCCTGGTCGAGCGTGAGCAGGTCAAGCGCGTAGGCTACATCGTGATCTCGTCCGATCGCGGTCTGGCCGGCGGCCTGAACAACAACCTGTTCCGCAAGATGCTGGGCGAAGCGCGCCAGTGGCAGGAAAAGGGTGCGGAGGTCGACGTGGTGACCATCGGCCAGAAGGCATCCACCTTCTTCCGCCGGGTCAAGGTCAACATGCTCGGCAGCGTGACCCACATGGGTGACGTGCCGCGCCTGGAACAGCTGATCGGCGTGATCAAGGTGATGCTCGACGCCTTCACCGAAGGCAAGGTCGACCGCGTGTACCTGGTCTACAACCGCTTCATCAATACGATGACGCAGACCGCCAGCTTCGACCAGCTGCTGCCGTTGCCGGCTGCTGAGAAGCAGGTCGCGCACCACGACTGGGACTACCTGTACGAACCCGATGCCGCGACCGTGCTCGAGCACGTGATGACGCGCTACATCGAATCGCTGGTGTACCAGGCGGTGCTGGAAAACGTCGCCTCCGAGCATGCCGCGCGCATGGTCGCGATGAAGGCGGCGAGCGACAACGCCAACAAGCTGATCGGCACCCTGCAGCTCGTCTACAACAAGGCGCGCCAGGCAGCGATCACCCAGGAAATCTCCGAAATCGTCGGCGGCGCGGCAGCAGTCTGACCGCGTTCGTTCAAAGCACACATTTAGAGGATGCAGCAATGAGTCAGGGCAAGATCGTTCAGATCATCGGCGCGGTCGTCGACGTCGAATTCCCGCGTGAATCCGTGCCGAAGGTGTACTCGGCGCTGACCGTGGACAACACCGAGATCACCCTCGAAGTCCAGCAGCAGCTGGGCGACGGCGTGGTGCGCACCATCGCCCTCGGTTCCACCGACGGCCTGAAGCGCAACCTGGTGGCCACCGATACCCACCGCGCCATCTCGGTGCCGGTCGGCGCCGGTACCCTGGGCCGCATCATGGACGTGCTCGGCCGCCCGATCGACGAAGCCGGCCCGGTGGCCGCCAGCGACAGCTGGGAAATCCATCGTTCGGCCCCGTCGTATGAAGACCAGTCCCCGGCCACCGAGCTGCTGGAAACCGGCATCAAGGTGATCGACCTGATGTGCCCGTTCGCCAAGGGCGGCAAGGTCGGCCTGTTCGGCGGCGCCGGCGTCGGCAAGACCGTCAACATGATGGAGCTGATCAACAACATCGCCAAGGCGCACAGCGGTCTGTCCGTGTTCGCCGGCGTGGGTGAGCGTACCCGTGAGGGCAACGACTTCTACCACGAGATGAAGGACTCCAACGTCCTGGACAAGGTCGCGATGGTGTACGGCCAGATGAACGAGCCGCCGGGCAACCGTCTGCGCGTGGCGCTGACCGGCCTGACCATGGCCGAGTACTTCCGCGACGAGAAGGACGAGAACGGCAAGGGCAAGGACGTGCTGCTGTTCGTGGACAACATCTACCGCTACACGCTGGCCGGTACCGAAGTGTCCGCACTGCTCGGCCGCATGCCGTCGGCGGTGGGTTACCAGCCGACCCTGGCCGAGGAAATGGGCGTCCTGCAGGAGCGCATCACCTCGACCAAGAACGGTTCGATCACCTCCATCCAGGCCGTCTACGTGCCGGCCGATGACTTGACCGACCCGTCGCCGGCGACCACCTTCGCCCACCTGGACTCGACCGTGACCCTGTCGCGTTCGATCGCCTCGCTGGGTATCTACCCGGCCGTGGATCCGCTGGATTCCACCAGCCGCCAGATGGATCCGCTGGTGATCGGCCACGAGCACTACGACACCGCCCAGCGCGTCCAGCAGACCCTGCAGAAGTACAAGGAACTGAAGGACATCATCGCCATCCTGGGCATGGACGAACTGTCCGAAGAAGACAAGCAGGCCGTGACCCGCGCCCGCAAGATCGAGCGCTTCTTCAGCCAGCCGTTCCACGTGGCCGAAGTGTTCACCGGTTCGCCGGGCAAGTACGTGCCGCTGAAGGACACCATCCGCGGCTTCAAGGGCATCGTCGATGGTGAGTACGACCACCTGCCGGAGCAGGCGTTCTACATGGTCGGCAGCATCGAAGAAGCGGTCGAAAAGGCCAAGAAGATGGCCGAGAAGGCCTGATCCAGGCGGGGCGGACGCGGTCCGCCCAAGCTGACCCCGGTGCCGGGCCTGCGCCCGCACCGGTGTTTACCCACGGTGGCGTTGTGCTGCCGCGAACAGCGAAGAGAGATTCATGAGCACGATCCGTTGCGACATCGTCAGCGCCGAGCAGGAAATCTTCCGTGGCGAGGCAACCCTGGTCGTGGCCACCGGTGAGCTGGGCGAGCTGGGCATCGCGCCCAAGCATGCACCGCTGATCACCCGCCTCAAGCCGGGCAAGGTGGTGGTGACCACGGCGACCGGCGAGCAGCTGGATTTCTTCA